>Ga0209648_10005425_pt1 | contig 10917 bp, 3 predicted proteins | sample GraSoi2013_115cm_FD_185830 | JGI IMG/M metagenome (GOLD analysis project Ga0209648, IMG submission 185830) | Grasslands soil microbial communities from the Angelo Coastal Reserve, California, USA - Sample 9_17_2013_115cm (SPAdes) (version 2) | ecosystem: Environmental > Terrestrial > Soil >...
CCATGGAATGCCGGCCTTGCGCGTCTCCGCGGCCGCGATCTGACTGCCGCGCAGCATTAATTCGGGATTCCACGTCGCGGCCATCGCCAGCGGCTGAGGAAAAAGTGTGCCCCCAACAATATAGTTCGACCCATGAATGGTATCGATACCGTAGAGCACTGGAATGTGCAACCTGGTTTTCTTCGCTTCTTCCTGGATGGCGCGGATAATCTCGTGCCACCTTTCGGCGGACAAAGCTTCATCATTCACATTGAGGATTGAACCCACACCATACTCGCCGACGGCTTTGTGCAGTTTTTCCGGATTGATTCGAATGGACTGGTCTTTTCCATCGGTGATCATGCCGATTTCCAGTTGCGTCATCTGGCCAATTTTTTCCTTGAGCGTCATCTGCCCGAGCAGTTTTTCCACCGCGGCAGCTGATGCGCTTGCAGGTGGACCTGCTGGAGTCATATTGCGCTGCAAGAAAGTCTGGCTATCGACAATCCCCGAAGCAGCGTTATCGGCGCCGGAGGGGACTGCCATGACCGTGCAAACAGCCAGTAAAATAACGATATGCCAATGCTTTGTGTTCGGGGTGTTCAAGGGTTTCTCCTTGCCCAGCATCCTACCCCGGGAGGCTCAATAATCCAAATTTTGGCTATCGAAAAATCCGATTGTTCGATCAGAAACAATTGCTGCCTGGCAGCCAGTTCGGGAAACTGGAATGCGGACCTCAATGCGGCGAAGAATATTGGTAACGTAGGCTCGGCGGCAGCCGCTCCGAACGTGCTCGCGTGTTGTACTCCAGTTGGTAACTCAGATGATCCGTATCAGCGGGATAGTCTTTCCCCTCGGGATACGGATACGGCAGCAGCGAATGCCGCGGCAGCGGCTCAACCGTAAATGCATGCGCAGCGTAGAAATCGAGATCCTTTTCAAAACCGTCGGCGTAAAAGAAATAATCGCGAATCCATCCGGCTGGCACAGCGGGGAGCTGCCGCGGATCAAAATCAAGCTTGAGTCCCTCCCCGGATCCAAAAACGACGAAGCGATCGTCGGAAGCGCGCAACAGCTCGAAGACATCACCGTATCGCGTGTAATTTCCCGCCGCGCGCGCATAAGGACCGCTCATGCTCCGGTGCGAATAGGAATAGACCGTGTCGCTCGCCGGCTTCAACCGTACTTCGCGCGGGTAGCCGACGAAATCGAGGGCGGCCTTAGCGAGTGGCACTTGCGCCACACGCACATCCCGCGTCTCCTGTGTCTGATCGATTCGAATCGCGTCCCAATAGATCTTCAAATTGTTGACGATGCGGATCCGCCGCGTCCCCGCAGGAAGCTTGCCGGTCAGGTCGGCAACCATAGTTCTTTCGAGTCCCGCAGGAAACCCCATATCTTCCACAGCTCGCACCCACTTGCCTTGCGCATCCAGCGCTTCCACATACGGCGGAATCACTTTGATTCCCGCTTGATCCGCCGCATACATCGAAGTAGCGGTGAAGTAATCCGTGTAGCCGTCGATGATCAATCGCAATGGCTTTTGTGTATCCCATTCACCGAGATCGATCTCGATCCAATGCAGCTTGGCGAATCCGGCAAACGGCAACTCATCGAAATTCGTTACGTACTTGCGGTCACGGGTGGAAATTAGCGACAGCACATCATTTCCGCGGTCGTCCCACGCGCCGATGGGCGGATGCGCGTTGCGGCTCGCGATCACGCGGAACTCCGGAAAGGGCGGCGCGCTGACAAATCGCTCATTCGGAAAAACCTCATAAGACGCGGGGTGATCGATGGCCACCAACCGCACCTGGTCGAGATACACAGTTTCTTCCATCGGCTCCATGAAGCGAAAACTGAGCAGCCCATTTCGTGGCTTCACGCTTCGCGCGGGCACCTTCAAATACTCGTCCGGATCGGGAACATCCCGTTCTCCGGGCGCGACCCAGTGGCCCACCACGCCGGGCCCGATCATGTCCGCTATGAATTCATACTCGCGTCCATTCCAAGAAAACAAGACCGGGCAGGAGCTCCCGCGCCGGTCAAGCTCGGCTATGCTCTGCACTTTTTTCGCGGCAAGATTTACTTCGTCCTGCGGCACACCCGTCGGCCATAACAATCGAACAACTTCGGCGTTGCGCTCCGAGCCAAGCCCGGCAAGAATCGGCCGGGCGTTCTGTCCCAAATAGCCCGATGCGCCCGCCACTTCCCACTTTTGATACAGAGTTCCTGCGTAGAGTTCGACCTTCGTTCCGATTCCACTCTTGTTGTCGTTGAGCGCCTTGAGGTCGATGCTCATCCAGTTGTTTTTATTACCGCCCTCATTGCGAAGAATAAGCGGCGCGCCACCAAGTTGTGTCACGACCAGGTCCGCGCCGCCAGCTCCTGCAAGATCCGCAACCGCGATCGCCCGCGGTTGATTCAGCTTGACGGCATCAAGGTGCACATCTTTAGTGACGTCGCCCCACCCTTTGCTGCCCAAATTTCGCAAAAGCCGCAGTTCCCCTCCGTTGCTCGACTCTCCCGCCGCGACCAGATCGAGCCAGCCATCGTTGTCATAGTCAAGCGCCGCAATTCCCCACCCTCGCTGCCAGCCCAAATCGGGGAGCGCAATGCGCTCCAGCCGCTTCCCTTCCACATTCCGCCAGAGGCTGATCCCTGGCGCGCCCTCATGGGTGAACGCCAAGTCCATCCAACCGTCTTTATCAAAATCAAACGCCACCACGCCTACTGCCGGCGGCAACTTCTCTTTGCTGAAATCAATCCCGTCGAGCGGCGTGAATTTCCCTTCGCGCGGATTGAGATAGATCGAAGCTCCCGTCTGCCCGCCCGCGACCACAAAGTCCACCGCCCGGTCATTGTTGAAATCAGTGGTAACGACTCCTGCTCCCGTCGCCGCGAAATCGAGCGCCGTTTCTGCCGACACATCCGTGAACGTGCTGTTCCCATTGTTCCGCCAAAGCACATTGTGCGGCGGCGAGCCCGATGATCCCGCGTCCGGCGCCATCGTGATATACAAATCCAGGTCGCCGTCGTGGTCGTAGTCCACAAAAGTCACGCCCACGCAGCCTTTTTCCCGTCGGATTCCTGCCCTCTCTGTCACATCCTCAAACTTTCCGTCCCCTTTGTTGTGGAATAGCCTCACTCCGCCGCTCAGGCAAACTGCCAGATCGGTATTGCCGTCATTGTCGAAATCCCCCGCCGCGCATCCCAGGCCGCTCCCCGTTGACTCAATTCCCGCTTCTCTCGTCCTATCTTCAAATCGCCCATCGCCGAGATTGCCCAGCAAGCCGCTTTTGCTCTTCTCCACGCCACTCACAAGGAACAGATCGGGCTTTCCGTCGCCATCGTAGTCAAAAAAACACGCGCCGGTGCTCGGTCCCATCTCGACATGTTTTCCCCCGGCGCTTGTAGAAACAAACGCGTTAGGCGCCACCGTAAAGCGCACTGGAATCGCCGCCGGCACGTTGGCAACCGAACTCAGCGGCAGTTCTGCGACAGAAAAACGGCCCTGATCGCCATAGCCCGCTCCGAACGGCGCTCCGAGATGCTCCGTGGTGATTTTCTGGAAGCGCGCCAGGTGTTCGCGCGCCGCAGTTGCATCGCCCTTTCGCTGCAACGCGCGGGCCAAGCCGAATTCTGACGAAGCATGAAAAGGATTCAAAGACAGTCCCTTCTGGAACGCCGCAATGGCTTCGTCATATTTCTGCAATTGCGAATACAGATACCCGGAAAAGTAATAGGCGTCCGCTTCGTTGGGCGCGATTTCCGTAACGTGTTGAAACGCAGCGATGCCCCCTTCCGGCTCCCCTAGATCTTTGAGCGCAAGTCCGAGGTTGTACCAGGCGAATGCATCCTTAGGAAGCTGCTGCGCCGCCGTTTCGAGCGCCTCGCGCGCCGGTTCCAATTTCTGCTGCGCGAGAAGAGATACACCCAGGTTCAGCCGGGCTACCGGAAATTTGGGGTCAGCCTCGAGGGCTTTTTCGAAATATTTTTGCGCGTCCCCAGGGCGCTGCTGGTTCATGTACGCCACGCCCAGCGTATTGAAACGATAGGCGTTCGCAATTCCGCCGCCCGATGCCCCAGCATTCTTTTCAGCCGCAGCTCTCTCCTGCGCGGAAGGCGCGCTGGAACGCAGCAAGATCGCACCGCCGCAAATCAAAAGTGCGCAAGCAAAAATCACACCCACTGCACGCCGCTGAGTGGAACGCATGAAAATATTTCTTCCTGTCCTCGCGTGATGCCCGAATCTCACGTATGACCGATTCAGTCGCGATTTAGAATTCTCACGGCTGCTCAATGGATCGTCAACCGTTATTATGCCTATCGCGGCGCGCACTTCACAGTGCTTGACCTGCACCGCCGCTACCCTTACTCTCGCGCATCATCCTATGAGCTGCTTCCCTTACGGAACATTAGCGGAAATCAACCAGGAAATTCGCACTAAAAACGTCTCGCCCCTCGAGCTCGTTGGACTCCATTTGAGACGCATCGAAGCCTTCCAGCCGAAACTGAATGCGTTTGTCCATTTGGACCTCGATGGAGCCCTCCAGCGGGCGCGCGCTGTAGAGAATCTCGTGTTGCGCGGCACCCAGCTTGGGCCTCTTCATGGCGCGCCGCTCAGCATTAAGAGCTGCATTGACGTTGCCGGCTGGCCGTGTCCCGCCGGTTCGCTACTACGCAAAGATTACGTTCCCAAGCAGGACGCGCCTCTTGTTGCGCGACTAAGAGCCGCGGGCGCCATCCTCCTCGGGAATACTAACGCTCCCGAATTTTTGATGGCCTATGAAACCGACAACCGCCTAACCGGAAAAACGAGCAATCCGTGGAATCTGGCACACTCCGCCGGCGGCTCTAGTGGAGGCGAGGCGGCCGCCATCGCCGCTGGCTGTTCGGCGGGTGGCGTCGGTAGCGACGGCGGCGGCTCGATTCGCGTGCCCGCGCATTTTTGCGGAATCTGCGGATTGAAGCCCACGCCAGGCCGCATTCCTGCCACGGGACATTTTCCTCCGGGCGCTGGCGCCTTTTCTTGGATCGGCGTTGTCGGCCCCATAGCGCGCACTGTTGCGGACGTACGCTTGCTCTTCGAAGTGATGGCCGGACCAGACGCTGGCGATGCGCTCTCCGCTCCTGTCCCCCTGCGCGCCTATCGAGAGAGCGATCTGCGCGACATGCGCATCGGAATTCTCGAAAGCGACGCGCTGGGCAAAGCAACCGTGGAGACCCGTGCCGCCGTCGAGCAAGCCGCAAAATCACTCGCCACGCAAGGCTTCACCGTCGAACCCTTCCGTCTGAACGGCCTCGATCGCGCGCTCGATTTATGGTGGTTTTTCTTCGGCCCGGTGATCGGCAATTTGATTCGCGAGAGTATCGCTGGCCATGAAGACCAAATTAGTCCCATGCTGCGCGAATACCTCTCTTACGCAACCACTGGAGATCCGATCACGATCGGTCAATTTATGAAAGCCTGCGCGGATCGCGATCTTCTCCGCGCCGACATTCTGCGCCAAATGCACGACACGCCAATTCTTCTTTCGCCGGTTTCCACGAATCCCGCGTTTCGTCATGGTGAAGGAAACTATCGGCCCGGTATCGGATACCGCGATACCATGCGCTTTTCGCAGTGGCTGAATCTGACAGGCCTTCCCGGCGCGTCCGTCCCAGTCGCGCATTCGAATGAAGGACTCCCCATCGGTGTCCAAGTCATCGGCCGGCCGTTTGAAGACGAATTGGTCCTCGCCGTCGCGGAAGTCATCGAGCGTGCCCGCGGCCCCTGGCAACCCCCGCCGTTCCAAAACATCTGACGCTTGCGTGGCAACATTAGCCATCACTCACTTGTCCGGCTGTCGTGTCAACTCCGGGTTGGGCACCGCCTCCTGTTCTTCTCCCAGCGCCCTGCGGTCTTTCGCCAGGTCCGCATCAAATATCTTCTGTGCTTTGGCAAATTCCACTTTTGCTTCTTCTTGGCGCCCGAGGCGCTTCAACAATTGTCCGCGCAAAAAATGTACGTTCTCGCTTTCGGGAGCAAGTCGCACTGCCAGGTCGAGTTCGCTCAACGCCTCCGCTTCTTTTTGTTGTTTCATGTACAGCTTCGCCAGGCCAAAATGCGAACCTGCCATGTGCGGATCCCGGCGAATCGCCTCCTTGAACGATCTCTCCGCGTCCGCGTCCCTTTGCATTTGTAGGTACAGCATGCCCAGTTGGTCGAAATTCTCCGCAACGTCTGGCTCGATGGCGATGTCCTTCTGGAACTCTGCCTCTGCTCGCTCGTATTGATTCACACGCATACATGCCGCCCCCAGATTGAAATGCACGAACGGCAGATTCGGACTCGCCGCGACCGCCAAATTCAACTCGGCAATCGCATTGTCGTAATCGCGATGGTTCAGGTACGCCTTGGCAACAATCAGATGCACTTCCGGTGCGTCGCTGCCGATTTCGATTAGTTGAGAAAGCGCTTTCTCGTCGAGCTCCTTTTCCCCCGCATGATGAGCGGCCATTCCCAAAACATAGAGATATGTCACATCGTGCGACATTTGCGGCCACAGCGGTTCCAGCGCCGCGACAGATTTGTCCCAATGTTGCGTGAACAACTCGCACAGCCCCAGCAAGTAGTGCGCCTGCTGCGAATCCGGCTGGTCGCGAACCACGGACTCGAGCGGCGCGATCGCATTGGTATAGTCACCACGCCGGTATTCCACGAGTCCGATATTCAACCGGATCCCTGCCATGTGCGGCTGTAGCTTCTGCGCCTTTTGCAAAAGCTTGAGCGCCTGGTCCCAGTCCTTGCGCCGCATGGCGATGACGCCCAGATTGGAATACGCTCCTGCCGAACGCGGGTCAGCCGCGAGCACTTTCTGGAACGCTGCTTCCGCGGCCTGGAGGTCTCCGTTTTGCAGCGCCTTCTGTCCCTTTTCAAATTGCGCTTTCGGATCGAAACTCTGTTTCTTGTTACCTAGCGCTACAGCAGCTTGCGCATCAGCGCCGCCGCCCGCTCGTCTCGCTGGCTCACCAAACACACGCAATCCGTCGTCGACGGCCAGACTAACAGCCAGTACGCATACCCCTGCCAGAAGTCTCGAGATTCTCGTGCCCATCGTCACTCAGTGTCTGACAGCCTTTGCCCGATTACAAGAACCTGGCCCGCGGAAGCTCAATGTGAGTCCGTTTCTTTGTTCATCCCGCCGAGCATTTCCACAACTTTCTCGTTGCTTGCATTTCTTGCTTGACACCAGTCCCAATATGCTTTATTAACTCGTTTTAATAGCTTATTTCGGTGCGTTCCTGGGAAGTGTCGAGTGGGGAGACGGTGGCTAGTGTCTGAGATTGCGTCATCTCTATTCAGCGGGTCCTTTCTTTGCGGCCGTCGCCTGTTTACTGCGCACTCGCATTTCGTCGTCTACTCGACCCAGATCAATATGGAGGTAACAACGTGATGGAAACGCTCGATTTTTTTCTTCTCCTCAAAACGAAGCGGCGGATTTTGCATCTGTTTCTCTGCGCCCTCCTGGCCCTGCTCTGCATCCCGCTCACCTCGCTGGCGCAGGACACCGGCTCCATTACTGGCACGGTTCGCGACGTTTCAGGCTCGGTTGTTCCGGGCGCCGATGTGCAAGTCAGTAGCGCCGCCATCGGCCTCACGCGCACGATAACCACGAACTCTGACGGTGACTACCTCGCTGGCGCTCTCCCTGCTGGCACCTATGAAATTTCCGTCACCGCGAAAGGCTTCAAGTCCTTCACCGCCAAGGGCATCATCTTGCAGGTGGCGGAAAAAAAGCGCTTGGATGTGCCTTTGCAGTTGGGCGAGATCAGCGAAAAGGTCATTGTCGAGGGCGTCAGCGTCGCTCAGGTGGAGACTCAGTCCTCCGATCTCTCCGGCGTCGTCACGGGTAAAGAAATCAGCCAGTTGGAGTTGAATGGCCGCAGCTTTGTCCAACTCGTCGCCCTCGTTCCCGGTGTCAGCAACCAAACGGGTCAGGATTTTGGCGGAGTCGGCCTCAACCAAAACATTTCCTTTAGCGTGAATGGCGGCCGCGTAGAGTACAACAATTGGCAAGTCGACGGCGGCAACGCCATGGACACTGGATCCAACGGCACGCTGAATGTTTTTCCGAGCGTGGACGCCATCGGTGAATTTCGCGTCCTTACTTCGAATTACGGCGCCCAATACGGAAGAAACGGTTCGGGAACCATCGAAGTCGTTACCAAGTCGGGCACCAAGAACTTCCATGGCGATGTTTACGAATACCTGCGCAACGAAATGTTCAACGCGAAAGACTTTTTTGATAATGCCGCTGGAAACGCCAAACCCGCTTACAAAAAACATGACTTTGGCTATACCATTGGCGGACCGGCGTTCATCCCCAACCACTACAATTCCGACAAGGAGAAGACATTCTTCTTTTGGTCGCAGGAATGGCACCGCGAGCGCAACCCCTTCAGTTTCAACCAGCAGGTGCCTTCCAACGCCGAACGCGGCGGCAATTTCAACGATGTCTGTCCCAATACCTCTGTAACTCCTGCCAGTAACGCGGAATGCCCGATCAATCCAAGCACGGGGAATCCTTTCCTCGGAAACAACGTTCCGATCGATCCCAACGCCAAGGTGCTGCTTGATGCCCTCATTTCCCCCGACACAATAGACAGTGGCGCCAACTCTTTCTTTGTCAAATCCATTGTTGAGCCGCTTACTTGGCGGCAAGAGATGATCCGAGTGGACCACAATTTCTCTTCGAAACTCCGCCTCATGGGCCGCTATATTCATGACACGAACTCCAGCGTCGACCCCACGGTGTCGTTCGTGGGCAACCCGTTTCCCACGATTCAAACGCAAGTCGGAACTCCTGGGACGAGCTTTGTGGTGCATCTGACCGCCACGCTCTCCCCCTCGCTTCTCAACGAATTCGTGGCTAGCTACACCGCCGATCGTCTCGTTCTGGTCAACACGGGTCCGTTCCAAGTGCCCTCGGGCTTCACGATGGGCAGCATTTTCAACACTGGCTCCGGTGGCACAAATCTCGCCCAACTTCCTGCCGTTTCTCTCGCCAACGGCACGGCTTACGGCGGAGGTTTCACCATAAACCCTGGGTTCATGCCCTGGATTAACTCCAACCCAGTCTACGACTACCGCGACACCATCACCAAGATCATCCGCTCGCACAACCTCACCTTCGGCGGTGAATTCGTAGTTGCACAGAAGAACGAGCCCAGTGCCCCGACGTCTGTCGGTCTTGGTGGCGTCCTGACTTTTGACGAAACCTCACCAGTCTCGACCAAGAATCCATTTGCCGATTTCCTCGCGGGAAATATCGCTTCGTACGCACAAACCAGCGCCATCGTGAAGTATTACTATCGCTATAAAATCTTCGAACCCTACTTCCAGGACGACTGGCGCGTCACCAAGCGCTTGACTTTGAACTTGGGGCTCCGCCTCAGCCTGTTTGGAACCAATCGTGATATCACCAAGACTTCTTTCAACTTTCAACCTTCCGTGTACAATGCAGGGGCTGCCACGGCCCCGTCCCTTGCCAGTGATGGCAGTCTCGTTCCCGGGAGCGGCAATCCCTTCCTGGGATTCGTGCAATGCGGTGGTTCGGGAGGCACAGGTTCGGTTCCAGGTCCGATCCTCGCTGCTTTTCCAGCTTCCACAGTCGCAGGAACCTCTCTTCCGGGTTGCGTAAAGGGGCATCTATTCAATCCGGCCCCTCGCATCGGCTTCGCTTGGGACCCGCACGGCGACGGCAAGATGGCCATCCGCGGCGGCTATGGCATTTTCTTCGAATACGGCAATGGCAACGAAGCCAATGCGGAGTCGCTCGAAGGCACGCCGCCCAGAGTTCTCACCACCAGCCAGCCTCTTATTTCCAATGGTCCCAATAGCTCTAAGAGCTGCGTTTCACCCAATACTGGTTACGAATGTATTGGCGGCGCGAGTGCGCTCTTCCCTCTCGCCGTCAACAATGAGCCACCGGCCAACATCGCCACCGTAGCGAGGTGGCCGTACGTCCAACAGTGGCATCTGGACATCCAAAGAGAACTTCCGTCGCACATCCTAGGAACCATCTCGTACGTTGGCAGCAAGGGTACTCACCTGACCGACGCGCGCGACCTCAATCAGCTAAGGTCCCTCGCGGCCCAGGGAATCGCAAACCCCTACGGCGCTGGCCAAGCCATTACGCCACAGCTCACCGACTCCAACGGCAACGTAACCTATGCGGGCGATTGCTCCACCTTGACAGCTGGGCAGGGAGGGCCTCCGATTCCCTCGGCAGCCCTCGTCAATTTCAACGTGGCTTGCGGCAACGACCCCAATCCTTCTCGGCCGTTTCTGGGGCTCTCCACCCTCGAGCTCCTCGAAACCGAAGCTAACTCTCACTACCATGCACTTCAAGCCACGGTGCGCCGCGCTTTTGGAGGACTCGAACTGAACATGGCTTACACCTACAGCCACTCGATTGACAATTCTTCCGATCGAGCAGATGCCACGTTCGTGGATTCCTTCAACTTGAACGCCAATAAGGCCAGCTCCAATTTCGACGAGCGGCACATTCTTAACATCAGCTATGTCTACGATTTGCCGTTCTTCAACAAGTCCTCTGGGCTCAAGAAAACCCTCCTGGGTGGCTGGCAATGGTCAGGCATCACTTCTTCTCAGAGCGGGGTTCCCATCAATATCATCAACACCGTCTTCGGCGACAATGCGGGAGTCGGAAACGGCGTAGGCACTGGTTCTCGCCCCGACCTCGCTGGCAATCCCCATGCTGCGCCTTGCACAACTTCTAGCGCGCCGGGGCCTTTGCTTTTCAATCCCTGCGCGTTTGCCGCCCCGCAGGGGTTGACGTTCGGAAATGTTGGCCGGAACACCTTGAATCGGCCCTATCACACAAACTTTAATATGGGACTCTTCAAGAGCTTCCCCATCAAAGAGTCCAC
>Ga0209648_10005426_pt1 | contig 10917 bp, 10 predicted proteins | sample GraSoi2013_115cm_FD_185830 | JGI IMG/M metagenome (GOLD analysis project Ga0209648, IMG submission 185830) | Grasslands soil microbial communities from the Angelo Coastal Reserve, California, USA - Sample 9_17_2013_115cm (SPAdes) (version 2) | ecosystem: Environmental > Terrestrial > Soil >...
CGCGAGTCCCAGCCAGTACATCGTCGACAGGGCGCCCACGGGGTAGCTGCGATGGCTGTGCCGCACGAGCTTGGGCTTGGCGGTCGTGCCGGAGGTGAAATAGAGCAGGAGAGGGTCATGGGCGTTGGTCGGACCGTCCGGCTTGAATTCGCTGGAACCCTTGTAGGCATCGCCAAGCGGCCGCCAGCCTTCGATCGGAGACGCGCTCGTCGTGATGAACACCACGCCGTCGCGCGACAGGCCGGCGCATTTGGCGACCTGGTCCTGGTCGGCCACGATCATGCGCGCGCGGCCGCGCTCGACGCGGTCGGCCAGCTCCTCGCCGGTGAGCAGCGTCGTCGCCGGGATGACGACGACGCCCAGCTTCATGGCGGCCAGCATGATCTCCCACAGCGGCGCCACGTTGTTGAGGACGAGGAGGAGATGGTCGCCGCGCTTCAGGCCCTGCTGGCGCAAATAGTTGGCGACCTGGTTCGAGCGCGTGGCCAACTCGGCGAAGGTGAGCTTCGTCTCCTGACCCGTCGCCACGTCGACGATCCACAGCGCGCAGCGGTCCTTGCTGCCGGCAGCGCGCGCCAGCTCGGCATCGAACCATTCGAGCGCCCAGTTGAACGGAACGGGCTCGGGCCATTGAAAGCCGGCTACGGCTTTGTCGTAGTTGGTCCGGTTGGCCAGCAGGAACTCGCGGGATTGTCGAAACGTCGGCATGAGCGTACGCCTCTCGTGGTTCGTTGTTCTACTCGCGCACCGGCGATCCTTCGAGCGACAAAGCGGCGTCTGCCGGCAGGCGAACCGGCTCGTCCAGCCGCAAGCAGCCGGCCGCGAGCCCGTCGCCCGGCGTCTTTTCAACCGGCGCGATGAACAGCGCGGTCATTTGAAGGTCGGCTGCGACCAGGCGGGCCTCGCTCAGCCATCGCGTGGCGCGGATCGAGGTGCCGCCGTTGTCGAGCCGCAGCCAGCCGCAGAGGATCGTGCGCTCGCCGGAATTATCGATGCGGACATGGGCAGTATCGTCGCCTTTGAACGAGCCGGCAGCGCTGTTGATCCGCCATTCGAACGCAACAGGGCGATAAAACTTGGCGTCCTCGGCCGAGACCTCGACCGTGCCGATGTAGTCGCTGCGCGCCAGGCTGGGGTCGCGCAGCCATCCCATGTACGACGCGACGCCGACCACCAGCAGGCCGGCGCCCAGCAGCAGGATCGCCCAACGCGGAATCCCGGTCATGCGTCGCTACTCCTCCCCACGTAGTGGGGAGGTGGCCCGAAGGGCCGGAGGGGTCATGCGCTGGGCGTCGAAGACCATGACCCCTCCACCCGCTTCTGCGCCTTCTGAGGCGCTCACGCGGGCACCTCCCCAACTTCGTTGGGGAGGGAAGAAAATCCGCGGGCTTGGGAACATACCTACGCCAGGATCGTCGTCAGCCCGCCATCGACCACCAGGGTGTGGCCGGTCATGTAGGCGCCGGCGTCGGAGGCCAGCAGCAACAGCGGGCCGCGCAGATCCTCCGGCTTGCCCCAGCGATGGGCGGCGGTGCGTTGCTCCAGCATTGTATTGAATTCCTTGTTCTCCTGCAGCGCGACATTGAGCTCGGTGCGGATGTAGCCCGGCGCGATGGCATTGGCCGTGACGTGCGGGCCGTACTCGGCCGCCAGGTTCTTGGTGAGGCCGACCAGGCCGTGCTTGGCCGCGACATAGCCCGCCACCGAGGCGCGGCCCAGGATCGCCATCACCGAGGAGATGTTGACGATGCGGCCGTACTTGCGCGCCAGCATGTGGCGCCCGACCTCGCGCGCCACCACGAACTGGGCGACCAGGTCGGTCTCGACCGCTTTGCGGAAGAGCTCGGTCGGCGTGTCGACGATCGCCTCGCGGTAGATGATGCCGGCGTTATTCACGAGCACGTCGATGCGGCGGTGCTGGTGGATGATGGTGGCGACCTGCTCACGCACCGCGGCCTCATCGGTGATGTCGAGCGGCACGACATGGGCCTTGCCGCCCTTGCGGGTGATGGCGCGCGCGGTGGCTTCCAGCTCCTTAACGGTGCGGCCGGCGCAGAGCACCGTGGCACCGGCCGCGGCCAGGGTCAGCGCCATGTCGCGGCCCAGCCCGCGTGACGCCCCGGTCAACAGCACCACGCGGTTCTTCATCGAAAACAGATCGGCCATGCGCTGCCTATCTTCCTCCCCTGTTTTGCCTTCTAGGGCGATCCTAGCCTATGAAAGGCGGCACGAGATATCGGGGAGAAACAAGATGGCGAAATCGGGCAAAGTGGCGATCGTGACCGGCTCGGCGACGGGGCTGGGCGCCGAGTGCGCGGTCGATCTGGCGGGACGCGGCTGGCACCTCGTCATCAACTACACCAAGAGCAAGAAGGAAGCCGACGAGACCTTTGCCGCCGTGAAGGCCAAGGGCGCCGAGGCCATCCTGGTGCAGGCCGATGTCGGCCAGGATGCCGACTGCAAGAAGCTCATAGACGAGACGATGAAGAAGTGGGGCCGCATCGACGGCCTCATCAACAACGCCGGCACCACCAAGTTCCAGAACCAGGGCGACCTCGACGGGGTGACGCCGGAGGATTTCGACAAGATCCTGCGGGTCAACGTCACCGGTCCCTACATGATGAGCCGCGCCGTCTTCCCGGCGATGAAGAAGCAGTGGGAGGACAAGCAGGAGCGCGGCTCGATCGTCAACATCTCGTCGATCGCCGGCGTCATGGGCGTCGGCAGCTCGATCCCCTATGCCTGCTCCAAGGGCGCGCTGAACACGCTGACCCTCACCCTGGCGCGCTGGCTGTCGCCGGCGGTGCGGGTCAACACGGTGTGCCCGGGCTTCATCCAGACGCGCTGGCTGCTGGGCGGCATGGGCGTGGAGAACTATAACAAGATGAAGGATATGCAGGAACAGACCACACCGCTGCGCCAGGCCGGCACGACGGCGCAGATGGCCGAGGCGGCGCTGTTCTTCCTGACCAGCGCCTCCAACATCACCGGCGAATTCTTGATCGTCGATGCCGGCATGCATCTCGCCAGCCTGCCGATGAAGGCGCGTTGAGGCTCTCGGCCTCACGTCCTGAGCGCCGCCATCTGCGTCAGTCCCAGCGCGACGGAGAGGAAGTCCGAGCCGGCAGCCAGGCGGGCGGATGGCGCCGCGCGCGCGATCGCCGTGCGCACGGCCGGGACGCGACTCGAGCCGCCCGTGAGAAAGATCGTGTCGACCGCGGCGGCGCTGAGGCCAGCCGCCTTGATGCAATCGCTTGCCGTCGCGTGCAGCCGGTCGGTCCTGGCTTCGATCGCCCGCTCGAAGTCGGCACGGTCGGCCATGGCCGCAAGGCCATCGTCGACAAAGGCGAGAGACATGGCCGCATGGCCGGTGCCGCTGAGCGCAATCTTGGCCTCCTCCACCGCGAACGCCAGGCGATGGCCCAGGCGCTGGCGGATGACCTTCAGGAGACGTCCGACCTTTTCGGGTTCGCGCGCATCTGAGACCATCCTGGCGACGTCGCGCTCGTTCCTGCGGGTGTAGGCGAAGTTGATCGTCGCCCAAGTGGCAAGCTCGTGATAGAGCGCGTTCGGCATCGGCAAGTTCTTTTCGACCAGGTGCGTGCCGAGGCCAAGCAGCGGCATCACGGTCGCGAGGTTGAGGGCACTGTCGAAATCGGTGCCGCCCAGGCGCACCCCGGCGTTTGCGAGCACATCGTGGCCGCGCTCCGCACGCTCGCGGCGGTGCGGCCCGATGCGGACAACGGAGAAATCGCTCGTGCCACCGCCGATGTCGGCGATCAGCACCAGCTCTTCGGTCTCCACCGTTCGTTCATAGTGATAGGCGGCCGCGATCGGCTCGTAGACGAACGCGATGTCGCGGAAGCCCGCCCGTCGGGCGATTGCCTCGAGCACTTCCTGCGCCCTTGCATCGGCCCGGTCGTCGCCGTCCACGAATCGCACCGGCCGGCCGTGCACGACGGACGTGATCTCCTGTCCGGCGACTGCTTCCGCCTTGTCCTTCAGATGCCGCACGAAAAGCTCGACGACGTCCGCCAGCGGCACCTTGCGGTCTCCCAGGCTGGTCATTTCATCGACCAGGGAGGAGCCCAGGATCGACTTCAACGCCCGCATCAAGCGCCCCTCGGTCTGGCCGACGTAGGCCGAGATGGCATCGCTGCCGAACAACACCCGGCCCTTCGTTTCGTAATCGAAGAACACCGCGCTTGGCATCAGCGTGTTGCTGCCTTCGAGCGGTGCGAGCGCGACGGCAGCGTCGCGAGCGACGCCGATGGCCGAATTCGATGTGCCGAAATCCAATCCGCAGGCGATCATCTGCTTCCCCTTCATGCGCAAAGGGGAACTCATCTATTGCGATGCGCCTGACATTGCCAGTCTGTTTCTTTTTGCCTATACTGGCCCCCGATAGCGGGATGTCCGGGACCTCGGGCGTCCCGTTTTTTGTTGCGCGCGCTTGTCGGCCGTCTGATCCGCCTCGTCCTGCGCCCGCGCGAATGCCGCCGCAGCGTTCTGCACGTGGCGGGAGGCGAGCAGCGCCGCCAATTCCTCGTCGCCGTCGATCACGGCGGCCAGGATGCCGGCATGTTCCTTCCAGTCCTCGCGCGCGCGGCTGCGGCCGTTGACGCAAAAGGCGAGGCTTGTGCGCTCGCGCAAGGCCGACTGCAAGAAGCTCGTCAGCGAGACCATGACGAAGTGGGGCCGCATCGACGGGTCAACGTCACCGGTCCCTACATGATGAGCCGCGCCGTCTTCCCGGCGATGAAGAAGCAGTGGGAGGACAAGCAGGAGCGCGGCTCGATCGTCAACATCTCGTCGATCGCCGGCGTCATGGGCGTCGGCAGCTCGATCCCCTATGCCTGCTCCAAGGGCGCGCTGAACACGCTGACCCTCACCCTGGCGCGCTGGCTGTCGCCGGCCGTGCGGGTCAACACGGTGTGCCCGGGCTTCATCCAGACGCGCTGGCTGCTGGGCGGCATGGGCGAGGCGAACTACAACAAGATGAAGGACATGCAGGAGCAGACCACGCCGCTGCGCCAGGCCGGCACGACGGCGCAGATGGCCGAGGCGGCGCTGTTCTTCCTGACCAGCGTCTCCAACATCACCGGCGAATTCTTGATCGTCGACGCCGGCATGCACCTCGCCAGCCTGCCGATGAAGGCGCGTTGAGGCCGGCTCCCCCTATTGTAGAGGCGTTCGTCTGCCTAAGGCTCGGCGTCGCCGGGTAGTATCTCAGCGTGAATTTCGGCTTTGACCCAGGCGGTGTGAAAACGCCGTCAATGATAGGTTGCAGGTGAGCATCAGCGCGATCCTCGCGCTGCTCATCCTGACCGACTTGGGTATCGTCATCACCTTTGGTTGTAGGACGCCCGGAGCGACGGACAGCTGGCGGTGCTAGCGATCACGAAAGCGTTGTCTCCGCGCAATGTTCTCGCCGGACGCGTCGCAGCTGATTACGGCGTCGTGGGATCGGACAGCGCGGTTGTGGGAGGCGCGGCCAGGACCGGACGTGTCGGCGCAGTACTGCAGCGATTAAGCTGTGTCAGCCAAGCTAAGAAGATTTGTGTTGCGTGCGGTGCTTTCGCCGGATGGATCCCAGGTGCTGACGGCGTCAGGTTGGCTTACGGCGCGCCTATAGTAGGCACGGACGAGCCAATACCGCATTCTGGGTGCAAATAATTCGGGACTCACCCTAATGGAGGTGCTAGCGTTGTCTTGCTGGAGCAGGACATGCCATCGAGCGCGGTTCAGACCTACGACAACCCGAATGAGTACGGCAGCGCCATTCGCGCGGCGCGGGCCGAGATAATGGCCGTCGGCCGCGGCGCGTTCTCGGCCAAGCTTGTCCGCATAGACCTGCACCAACTCTGGATGCAGCGTTTCTCTGAAACGCTGCCACGTCTTGGTCGAGCCGCAACATCGCCGACGCGCGCGATCATTTCCTTCCCGACCCAGCCAGGGCCATCGCTCTTCTGGGGCGGCCGGGAGGCATACTGGGGGACGGTGCACCTGCATGGTCTCGGCCTGGACAACTTCCAGCGCTCCTTCGGATCCGCCGACTGGGCGGCAATGTCCCTTCCCGTCGACGTATTCACATCTTCCGTCTCGGCGATCACCCATCACGATGGCACGATGCAGGCCGACGGTGTCACCGTCAGGCCATCACCGGAGGCGATGGCGAGTCTTCAACGCATTCACGCCGCAGCGGGAGCGCTCGCCGAAAGCGCTCCGTCCGTGCTTGCCAATGCCGAAACGGCACGGAGCCTGGAGCAGGAGCTCATCCTGGCCATGATAGCCTGCACGACGAAAGGTGCCGAGGAGGACAGCCTCGCCCTCCGCCACCATCGGGCAATGTTGCGGCGTTTCCGTGCGCTGATCGACGCCAATGTCGGCAACCCGCTGTACCTTCCCGAGATCTGCGCAGCTTTGGGCGTTTCGAGCCGCACCCTTCAGAGATGCTGCCACGAGCAACTCGGACTAAGCCCCCTGAGGTATCTGTGGCTTCGCCGGATGCACATGGTCCGCCGCGTCCTTGCCGCCTCCGCGCCAACGCCGGGCGGCGTCACCGAGACCGCCACCCGGTATGGCTTTTGGGAGCTCGGCCGCTTTTCGGTCGCCTATCGCACCCTGTTCGGAGAGCGACCGTCTGTGACGCTGCAGCGGCCGCCCGACGCCCATCCGAAGTCGCAGAAAGATTGACGCAACCTCCTGACGTGGCGCGATCTGCATAGTCAGCGCCGACGTACTTGCCCAGAGTTCGATCCTCCTGATTGCTGCAGAAGGATCCACCGGTGCCAAGCTGCGCCATAGGCCGCTTCACCAATACATCCGACTATGAGGGGGGCCTGCGCGAACTCAACGCCACCATAACGCCGACGGGTCCTCGGCCGTTTACTGCCAGCCTGGTCCGCGCCGATCTGCCTCTGATACGGCTGATGCGGCTGCAGGAGTCGGCTCCCCGCATTGGCTTTCTTTCGATCCCCGAGTGTTGGCGCTACGCGATCTTCCTTACCCAACCCGGTCTTCCTCTGATCTGGAACGGCGAAGCGTTGTCCTTCGGACAAGTCATGCTTTCGGGCGATGGCGAACGACTGCACCAGCGAACGACCGAGGCCGCCAGCATCGGTGTCGTCGGCATCTCGGAGCCGACGTTACGGCATTATGCCATCGGCCTGATTGGACAGCCTCTCGGTCGCCTCTCCGAGGCCAGCATTGTCAGCCTGCAGACCGCCCAGAACCAGCGCCTGCTGCGGCTGCATGCCAGGATCGGTCGTCTTGTCGAGACGCGGCCCAATACGATCTGCCATCCCGAAGCCTCTCGCGCCATCGAGCAGGAACTCATCGAGGCCCTGATGATGGGTCTCGTGAACGCCGATGCGCAGGCCACGTCGCCCCATGGGCGAATCACCGGCCTTGCCCTGGCGGGCTTCGAAGATCTGCTCGCGCAATGCCGCGACCGGCATTTCAGCACGAAGGACGCCTGCGTCGTTCTCGGCATCTCCGAGTCGGTCCTGCAATCATACTGTGCGGCGTCGCTCGATATGAACCCCGACCAATACGCCGGGCTGCGTCGGGCGAAGCGTCGGAACTGACTGGCTCATGAAGAACTGGTGACGCTAGAGTTTGTCGCGATCTGCATAGCAGCCGAAGCCCAGGTCCGCGAGAGTCCTCGAGCGTCGGCAATCTTTGCAACGGGAGGTCACGACATGAAACTGAAGGCACTGCTCACTTCTGCGACCGCGCTGCTTGCGGTCGGCTTGCTCGGCGCGCCACCGGCAAACGCTCAGGCACCGGCAAGACCCAACATCGTCGTCATCATGGGTGACGACGTCGGCTGGTTCAATGTCGGCGCCTACCACCAGGGCATGATGGCCGGCCGCACGCCGAACCTCGACCGGCTCGCCAGCGAAGGCATGCGCTTCACCGATTACTACGCCGAGGCGAGCTGCACGGCGGGCCGCGCCAACTTCATCACCGGCGAGCTGCCGATCCGAACCGGCATGACCACCGTCGGCCAGGCAGGCTCGCCGATTGGCATTCCCGCCGAGGCGGTAACCATCGCCACGACCCTCAAGGCCATGGGCTACGCCACCGGCCAGTTCGGCAAGAACCACCTCGGCGACCTCAACGAGTTCCTACCGACGGTCCACGGCTTCGACGAATTCTTCGGCTATCTCTATCACCTCGACGCGATGGAGGATCCGGCGCATCCGAACTATCCGCAGGCGCTCAAGGACAAGGTCGGCCCGCGCAACATGGTGCATAGCTGGGCGACGGCCACCGACGATGCCACGGTGATGCCGCGCTGGGGCAAGGTCGGCAAGCAGAAGATCGAGGATGCCGGCACGCTCTATCCCGAGCGCATGAAGACGGTGGACGACGAGATCCGCGACAAGGCGCTGACCTTCATCGAGAAGGCCAAGGCCGACAACAAGCCGTTCTTCCTGTGGCTGAACCCGACCCGCATGCACATCGTCACTCACCTGTCCGACAAGTACGAGAAGATGCGCAGCGCCGAGAACGGCTGGTCGGAGCAGGAAGCCGGCATGGCCCAGCTCGACGACGATGTCGGCCTGGTCATGAAAAAGCTCAAGGACATGGGCGTCGACGACAACACCATCGTCGTCTTCACCACCGACAACGGCGCCGAGAACTTCACCTGGCCCGATGGCGGCCAGACTCCGTTCGCCGGCGGCAAGGGCACCGCCCTCGAGGGCGGCTTCCGCGTCCCGGCACTGCTGCGCTGGCCGGGCAAGGTGCCGGCGGGCCGGATCGAGAACGGGATCTTCTCGGGCCTCGACTGGTTCCCGACCTTGGTCGCCGCGGCGGGCAATCCCGACATCGCCGCCGAGCTGAAGAAGGGCAAGCAGCTCGGCGACCGTAACTACAAGGTCAATCTCGACGGCTACGATCAGACGAACCTGATCACCGGCAAGGGCCCGTCGGCGCGGCACGAGGTCTATTACTTCACCGAGGGCACGCTCTCGGCAGTGCGCATCGACGATTACAAGTACCGCTTCACCGATCAGCCAGGCGGCTGGCTGGGCGGCACGGTCAAGGTCGACTGGCCGATCCTGACCAATCTCCGCCTCGATCCCTTCGAGCGCGGGGGCCTGCCGAGCGGAGACAAGGGCTCGCTGAACTTCTACAACTGGTTCGTCTACCAGTTCTGGCGCTTCGTGTTCGTCCAGCAGCAGGTCGCGACACTCGCTCAAACCGCCTTGGAGTTCCCGCCGATGCAAAAGGGCGCGAGCTTCAACCTCGAGGCGGTCAAGCAGCAAATCGACAAGGCCATGCAGTCGCAGTCCGGCAAGTAGCCGTCGCAACGAGAGCGAGCGCCCCGCAAGGGACGCTCGCCTTCTGCCTACGACATGCTCCCCCAATGCTCAAGGTCACTTTCCAGCATGTCTACCCGGTCGCCCAATTCCATCACTCCCACCCCGAACGCGTCGCCGGCGGCGGACATGATGTGGATTCCCGGCGGCGGCTTCCGCATGGGCTCGGATCGTCACTATCCGGAGGAAGCGCCCGCCCATCACGTCGTCGTCGACGGCTTCTGGATCGATCCGACGCCCGTCACCAATGCCCAGTTCCGCAAGTTCGTCGAGGCGACGGGTTGCATCACCTTCGCCGAAATCCCACCCGACCCGAAGGATTATCCCGGCGCGCTGCCGCACATGCTGAAAGCGGGCGGTCTCGTCTTCACCCCGCCGAAGAAACTCGTCGACCTGCGCGACTGGAGCCAATGGTGGAACTTCACCTTCGGCGCCAACTGGCGCCGGCCCTACGGCAAGGGCAGCCATATCGGCGGGCTCGACGACCATCCGGTGGTGCAGATCGCCTACAAGGACGCCGAGGCCTACGCCAAATGGGCCGGCAAGGAATTGCCGACCGAAGCCGAATGGGAATTCGCCGCGCGCGGCGGCCTCGACGGCGCGGAGTTCGCCTGGGGTGAGGAACTCACGCCCGGTGGCAAGCACATGGCCAACACCTGGCAGGGCAACTTCCCGCTCGACAACGAGCGGACCGACGGCTTCGCCCGCACTTCGCCGGTGCGCGCGTTTCCCGCCAACGGCTACGGCGTGCACGACATGATCGGCAATGTCTGGGAATGGACGACCGACTGGTATTCGCCCCGGCACGCCGACGCGCCCAAGGCCTGCTGCGTGCCGCAGAACCCGCGCGGCGCGGCCATCGAGGCGAGCTACGATCCGCGCCAATCCGCCGTGCGTATTCCACGCAAGGTGTTGAAGGGCGGCTCGCACCTTTGCGCGCCCAACTATTGCCGGCGCTATCGCCCCGCAGCGCGCCACGCCGAGCCGGTCGATACCTCGACCAGCCATGTCGGCTTCCGCTGCATCGTCAAAGGCCGAAGTGGTCACGCTCGGGAGGCGCGGGGCCAATGACGAGTGTTCGTGGCATCGCGGAGATCGTGACGGCTGCGGTCGTAGTGGCGGCCCTGTGCGGCGCGCTGCCGGCCCTCGGGCAGACCGCGGCCGCAACACCGCCGGCCGATACGGCGACCCCTGCAGCGAACCCATGGACGTTCCGCGTCACGCCGTACGCCTGGCTGACCTGGATGAGCGGTTCGCAAACCGTGAAGGGCCGCACCGTCGATACCGACACCAACGTCTTCCAGCTCCTCGGCAACAGCCAGTCGCTCGTGCCGTTCATGGGTTACTTCGAGGCGCGCTTCGAGGATCGCATCGAAGTCTTTGTCGACGTGATGTACGCCAACATCAGCGCCGGACAATCCGCGACCAAAAATTTCCGTGTCGACCGGTTTGTCGGCGGCGGCCTCGCGGCGTCGGCCTCCGAAGACTACGAACAGCTCACGGTCCAGTTCGGCGCCGCCTACCAGGTCGTCAAGGTCGGACGCGACCGGAGCGCCGAGGGCCCGGGCATGGCGGGCGTCGGCCA
>Ga0209648_10005427_pt1 | contig 10915 bp, 4 predicted proteins | sample GraSoi2013_115cm_FD_185830 | JGI IMG/M metagenome (GOLD analysis project Ga0209648, IMG submission 185830) | Grasslands soil microbial communities from the Angelo Coastal Reserve, California, USA - Sample 9_17_2013_115cm (SPAdes) (version 2) | ecosystem: Environmental > Terrestrial > Soil >...
AACGCTTTCCTTCAACTGGATACCAACGAAGAGCGCGAGCAGTTCATCGAGCAATTCTGGCTTCGGCGCAGCAGCAATCCCGACCTGCCGCAGAACGATTTTAAGGAAGAGCATTACCGCCGCATTGCTTACGCCAACGAACACTTTGCTTCCGGCATCCCGGGATGGAAGACCGATCGCGGCCGCATGTACATCATGTGGGGCCCCGCGGACGAGGTGGAATCGCACCCCACGGGCGGCACGTACGACCGGCCGATGGAAGAGGGCGGCGGCTCTACAAGCACGTATCCGTGGGAAACATGGCGCTGGCGCTATCTGGAAGGCATCGGCGAAAACATTATTCTAGAATTCGTTGATCCCAGCGGCTCGGGTGAATTTCACCTGACTATGGATCCATCGGAAAAAGACGCACTCCTGCACGTGCCTGGCGCGGGCCTGAGTTTGATGGAGTCGATGGGCATGGCGTCGAAGGCCGACCGCTTCACACGTTCCGACGGCACGAACCTGCCGAAGACCATGGGTGGTCAACCTGCCAGCATGAACGAATTCAGCCGGCTGGAGCTCTACGCCAAGGTCAATAAACCGCCCGAGGTGAAATTCAAAGATCTCGAAGCCATCGTCACTTCGCGCATCGTGCGTGACCAGGTGCACTTCACTTGGCGCACGGACTATCTCAAGGTCACCAATGATACTGTGCTTGTTCCTGTGACCGTGCAGATACCCAACAGCCAGCTTTCGTTCCAGTCAAAGGATGGAATTCACTCCGCCACGCTCAATATTTTCGGACGCGTAAGTACGCTGACTGGGCGTGTGGTGCAGACGTTTGAAGACCCCGTTTCCAAGGATTTTCCGGATTCTCTTTACCAGCAATCCTTGAAGCTCCAGTCGATCTATCAGAAGGCCATTCCTCTGCGGCCAGGCTTGTATCGCCTGGATCTGGTGATCAAGGACGTGCAGAGCGGAAACGTCGGCGTGGTGAACTCGCGCCTGCAGGTGCCGCGGTACGAGGATGACAAGCTGGAGGCCAGTTCGCTGATTCTTGCGGATCAAATCGAGCATGTCCCCGCGAAGCAAATCGGCTCTGGGCAGTTCGTGCTTGGTTCTTCGAAGGTCCGGCCACGTCTTGGAGGTGATTTTACCAGCGCGGACAAGCTTGGCATTTACATGCAGGTTTATAACCTGAAGCCGGACGACAAGACGCACAAGTCCAGTGCGGCGTTCCAGTACACCGTCAAAAAAGGTAAAGATCAGGTCATACAGTTCAAGGAAACTTCGGAGGAAATGAAGCAGACGGGTGACCAAGTCACCATCGAGCGGCTTCTGCCTCTCGCAACGCTGTCACCCGGGAAGTACAGTCTCGAGGTGAATGCTACGGACACGCTTTCGAATCAGACCATTTCGCGCTCGGCAGAGTTCACGGTGAAAGCACCGCCGGAAACCAAAACGGCGGCGAACGCTGCACCGGGGAGGTAAAGCAAAGTGAAACAGGAACGGCTCCGAATCCTGGGGGCCCTGGTCCTGACCGCCATGGTTTCGTCCTTCGCGGCGATTCCGGCGGCCGCGCAAGCGAAGCTCGTCCCGGGCAAGCTTGCGGGGGTGGTGCGCGACGCTGCGGGCACACCGCAGATGGGCGCGAGCGTGGAGTTGATTTCCGAAGCGATGGGGCTGGCGGCCACTCGCGGCTTCCTGACGAATACCCAAGGCATGTTCCGAGGCGAAAAGCTCGCTCCCGGTTTTTACACTGTCCGCGTGACTCTGGCTGGTTTTCTTCCAACACTTGAAAAACATATTCGCGTCACTTCGAATCTGACGACCGTCGTTCGCATTGAACTTGAATCCATGTTTGCGTCGCTGGATCAGTTGCGGCGCATGCCCGCGACCAGCACCGCGGAAGTTGACGATTGGAAATGGGTGTTGCGATCCGCTTCGGCGATGCGTCCGGTTTTGGAATGGGTGGACCACGACACGCAGAGTGTCTCGACCGTTACCGGCGAGTCGGGCAGGCTCCGTGCACCCAGAATGCGGATGGAATTCACGGATGGCGCGCGGCGCCCCACTTCGGCGTCCAGTATTGCGTCTTCACCCGCTACCGCCGTTGCCTACGACCAGAAGCTGGGCGGCACGAGCAGGTTGATCCTCGCCGGCCAGATGAGCTACGACGGCGATGCCCCCGCCGGCGGCATCGCCACCGTGTGGTTGCCAACAGGCACGCTCGATGCCGGTCCGCATACTGCGTTGGTCCTTCGCGAAGCCAAGCTGGGGCCCGTAGGACCTACCTTCCGAGGTATTCGTTTTGAACAGGGTGGCGCGTTGGCACTCGGAGATCGCGCTGTACTGCGGTATGGCGGCGAATACGTCCTGGTTGGACTCGGGGCCGCGGCCTCTTCGCTCCGTCCATACGCAGATTTGAATGTGCGCCTCACTGATGATTGGAGCACCGCTGTCGTTTTTGCCTCCCTGGCCAACGGCCCCGGTCCACTGGAACCCGTTGACGCACAGCCGGACGGTGCGCTCGGGGCGGCGCTCAATGAACTGGATGCGTTTCCAGCGCTACTTTGGCGGCAGGGTCGTCCCGTTTTGCAGAGCGGTCTGCACGAAGAAATCTCGGCGGAACGCAAAACCGGTACTCGCGGGAAGCTTCAAATAGCAGGCTTCCACGACGACAACCGCCACGTGGCCGTCTTCGGCCGGGGCAGCGACCTGCCCGCGGCCGACTATTTGCAGGATAATTTGTCCACAAGTTTTGCTTATGACGGCGGATCTTCCAGCAGCTGGGGAACGCGCGTCGCATTTCGCGAGAAGCTCGACGGCAATGTGGAACTGACCGCCGTTTATTCTTTCGGCGGCTCTTTGACCCCTTCGGACGACGCGGACGGCCTGCTTCGCGACGGGCTTCGCACGGCACAGCGGCATTCCCTCGGGGCGGAAATATCTGCGAATGTGCCCCGCCTCGGCACGAACGTCCGGGCGGGATATAAATGGGTGAAAGGAATAACCGTCTCCGCCGTAGACAGCTATGGCGAGTCCCTTTACCGGATGGATCCCTACCTCCACCTCATTGTCCGCCAGCCGCTGCCAAAATTTGCCTTAGGGCGCTGGGAGGCCATCGCGGATTGTAACAATCTTTTGGCGCAGGGTTATGTCTCCACCAACAGCAGGGACGGCCGAGTTGTTCTGGCACCTGCTTTCCGGACATTTCGAGGCGGGCTCAGCGTTCAATTTTAGGGACTTCTGGCTTCTCGAAAGCTGTATTTGTCCTTCCAGAAACTGGATGATTCGGGAAAGTCCAGCCTTCCGCTATAGTAAGCTATTGAATATACAAGAGTTGCGAGAATGAACATGTACCAAACAATGGACATTGGGTTGCACTTGGTTTCTTGTCGCGGGCTGTAGCCCTGCCCGGCAGAGTCATGAGACCAAACCTCCGAGTCAGCCTTGGGGCGGTCGTACTGGCGCTAGCCACGCTGGCTGCGGTGATTTTTGCCCTTATTAACTTTGACCAACGCAGTCGCTTTGAGGTGGTGTACGACGGAGTGACCTGGCTCGACACGGAGCACGGAATTCAGGCCAGTCGGGTTTCCCTCAATTCTCCTGCAACTCGCGCCGGGATTCGCCCCGGCGACGTCCTGCTGACGATCAATAGCACTCCGGTCAAAAGAGCCACGGAGGTCGCTCGGCGTCTAGACCGCGCTGGGCTCTGGACCCAGGTACGCTACAAACTTTCCCGTGGTGGTGAGGAATTCGAAACGCCACTGCTTACAGCGCCCGCCGAAAAGCCTCTCGCAACCGAGAACTACCTGCGAATCGTAGGCCTGCTTTATTTGTTCATCGGCTTGTTCATTTTCATCCGCCGCTGGAACGCCCCACGCGCCGTGCACTTTTACATTTTTTGCCTGGTCTCCTTCATTCTCTGGTCGTTCCATTTCAGCGGAAAGTTGGACACCTTTGATTGGGAAGTTTACTGGTCGGAGGTGGTAGCGCGCCTGCTCGCTCCTGCGTTGCTGCTTCACTTTGCGTTGGTATTCCCGGGCCGATCCGAAACAACCATTCGCTCGTCTTCGAAATTGTTGGCCGTGTACTGCCTGCCTCTCGCTCTGGTCCTGATTCATGTGAACACGGCCCTGAACGCCTTGGGTTTTGTGCCCTGGCTGGGTGCGTATCTTCTCCTCAGGAAAATCGAATTTGGTTATCTCGCTCTTTGCTTCCTTGTTGCGGGGCTTGTCTTCTACCGCAACTACCGCGAGGCGCCGTCCGGTGTCCTTCGCCAGCAATTGAAATGGCTCACCGGTGGAACTCTTGCCGGCAGTCTGCCGGTCTCCTTGCTATACATCGTTCCTTTGGTGTCCGGCGTGGCCTTGCGCCCGTGGATGCAGTTTTCCGTATTAAGCCTGGTGCTAATCCCGCTGTGCTTCGGCTACGCCATCATCCGCTACCGCTTGATGGACGTGGACATCATCTTCAAGCGCGGCTTGGCGTATACGGCGGCAACTGCCGGGGTGGCTGCAGTCTATTTCGCGTTGGTCGCGTTGGTCGCTGTGATTTTCCATACGCCGACGAACGGCCCTGCCGGCGGCATTATAGCCATCATCGTAGCCGCGTTTTTGTTCCAGCCGCTCCGCACTGGGATTCAGGCGCGCCTGGACCGCTTTTTCTATCGTGATCGCCTTGATTATCGCCGCACGCTCATTGAGTTCGGGCGCACGCTGACAAACGAAGTGCGTTTCGACCCCATGTTGGGCTCGGTAATGGACCGCATATCTCAAACGTTATTGGTTGACCGAGTCGCGATTTTTGTGGAAAATGCCGTTCAGCCCGGCCAGATGCGTATTGCTCGTTCGATAGGCGTACGCCTCTCCGAGTCTTTGGATCTTAGTTTCCTCGAGCCGGCCCGGCCCGAGTTTGCTCGCGGGGCGCTATTTTTCGAGTCGCCCCGTGCGGCACGAGATGTCAGTGACTCCGTTCGGCGCACGCTCGGGCAGCTAGACCTCAACTATTTTGTCCCCTGCCGTATCCGTGAGCATACCGTCGCGGTTCTTGGCCTCGGCAAAACAGTCGATGGAGATTTTCTGTCCAGCGATGACGTCGAGCTGGTCGAGACGATTGCCGGCTACGTCGCCGTTGCCCTCGACAATGCGCAGCTTTACAGCTCGCTCGAACAAAAAGCCCTCGAAATCGCGCGCCTCAAGGACTTCAGCGAAAATATCGTAGAATCCCTGAACGTCGGCGTGCTCTCCGTTGACCTGGAGGGCATGGTCGAATCCTGGAACACGCGCATGGAGCAGCTTTTCGGAGTGACACGCCAGGAATCCGTTGGACGGCCGCTCAGCTCTCTCTTGCCGGAAGAACTGGCGCGCGAAATCGCGGCGCGCGGTGACCAGGAACAAATTACAGGCATCTATAAACAGAGACTCCAGCATCAAGGAAAATTGCTGACCTTGAACGTTTCCATCACTCCCCTGGTGAGCAAATCGAATGAGCACATCGGGCGTCTCCTGCTCTTCGATGACGTGACCCAGCGGGAGCGCATGGAAGAACAGATGTCGCAGACGGAAAAGTTGACCTCGCTTGGACTTCTCGCGGCCGGCGTCGCTCATGAAGTGAATACGCCGCTCGCGGTCATCTCCAACTACATTCAGATGCTGGCGAAGCAGATGCCGGAAGGCGACCCGCGCCAGTCAATCATTGAAAAGATCGTCAAGCAAACGTTCCGCGCCAGTGAAATCGTCAACAATCTGCTCAATTTTTCACGGACCGGCGCGGCGGAAGCCGCGGACATAGATGTAAACCGTGTCGTGGAAGAGACCTTGTCGCTCGTGGCTCACCCTCTCAAGACTTCGCACATCCAGGTGGTGAAGCAACTCGGCGAACCGTTGCCGGCTGTTCGCGGATCAGCCAACAAGCTGCAGCAGGTTTTCTTGAACCTTTTCTTGAACGCGCGTGACGCCATGCCCGGCGGGGGAATGCTCGAAGTCCGCACTGCGGCGCATAACGGCAGCGTCGAAATCGAAGTTGCGGATACGGGCGCGGGCATTCCCCGCGAACACATCCATCGCATTTTTGACCCTTTCTTTACCACTAAAGCCAGTGGCCGCGGCACTGGCCTCGGTCTTTCCGTGACCTACGGCATTATTAAGGAACACGCCGGAAAGATTGATGTACGCTCGACCCCCGGCAAAGGCACATCCTTCCACGTCGAGTTCCCGGCAGTCAGGAAAGCGGTCCATGTCTAAGGGTTCCATTCTTGTAGTAGACGACGAATCGGAAATTCGCGAAGGCCTCGAAATCCTCCTGAGAGGTGAAGGCTACGGCGTCTCCAGCGCGGAAACGGGCGAATCCGGCCTCGAGAAGCTGGAACAGCATCCTTACGACCTTCTCCTGCTGGATGTCAGCTTGCCGGACCGCAACGGTCTCGACATGCTCAAGGAGATTCACCGCCGCGATCCTCAGCTCTCCGTCGTCCTGATCACCGCCTACGGTTCGATCGATATGGCCCGCGCCGCTTTCAAGAATGGCGCGATGGACTACATCACCAAGCCTTGGTCCAACGACGAATTGCTCGCCCAGGTGGCGCAAGCCGTGGAATCGCGCCGGCTTCGCGATGAGAACGTTCAGCTCAAGCGCGCCCTCAAACAGCGATTCAATTTTCCGAATATTGTCGGCAAGAGCGACAAAATGCAGGTGCTTCTGAACCTGGTCACGCAGGTCGCGCCTTCGCGCTCCACGATTCTCATCAGCGGCGAAAGCGGTACGGGCAAAGAACTCATCGCCAAGGCGATTCACTCGGCTTCCACCCGCGCGGACAAGGCCTTCGTGCCCGTAAATACGGGATCGATCCCCGTGGATCTCCTGGAGTCGCAGCTCTTCGGCCATGTGAAGGGCGCTTTCACCAGCGCCGTGGCTTCCAAGAAGGGTCTCTTCGAAGTCGCTGATCAGGGCACCATTTTCTTCGATGAGATCGCCACTATCAGCCCTGAAACGCAGGCCAAACTTCTGCGCGTGATTCAGGAGCGCGAATTCATGCGTCTTGGCGGCACCGAGCAACTCAAAGTCGACGTGCGCATCGTAGCCGCTTCGAATGTCGAGCTCCTTACACTTGTGCGCGAGGGCCGCTTCCGCGAAGATTTGTACCATCGCCTGAATGTGATCCACCTTCAGATTCCGCCGCTGCGTGACCGCCGCGAAGATGTGCCCCTGCTGCTGGCGCATTTCCTGGACCGCTATTGCCAGGAAAACACCAAGCCACTTCGGCAATTCACGCAGGCGGCGATGAAGCTTCTGATGGATTACGACTGGCCCGGCAACGTGCGCGAGCTGGAAAACGTCGTCGAGCGCGCAGTCGTCCTCTCCACCCAGGAACGCGTTGACGCGGACCTGCTCCCGGAAAGCATTCGCAGCAAGGAAATCGTTCGTGGTGTGCGCCTGCAGCTCTCGGAGTTTTTGCCGCCGCTTCCCGGCGAACCCGGTTCGCGTTCGTCCGCCGACCATCCCCAGCCATCCTTGTTCCAGATCATGGACGAGATCGAGCGCCGCATCATCCTTGATATGCTGGAGCGCACGGGCTGGAATCAGACTGAAGCCGCCGAGCGGTTTCTGATTCCCCTTTCAACGCTAAACCAGAAAATCAAGCGGCTCGGAATTGATGTCCGACGCCGGGGCCGCAGCGATGAGACGTTGTCCGCCTCGATAGGAAAATAGCCGTCGCCGGCGCACGATAATTTCTTCGCCCTCAACTCTCGCGCGAATTAGTCTGCCCAATCGCTTACACTAACCTTGGATCGCTATGGCCGAGCCGATACCCTCTCCGCATCAATTCGGCGCCGCATTTTTCAGGAACGAATGGTCCGCGCTGCTCGAGTGTGCTTCTCCGGCGCGGGATCGGCAGCGGTTTGCAAGCTTGCTCCGTTCCTCGGATTGGGCTCGTTTGCTCATCCTGGCGGAAGAGCACGGCGTGTCTGGCCATCTCACAAAAGGTCTAAGAGGTATCGAAGAGAATCTGGTCCCGCCGGAAGTAAGACAGACGCTTATCGATCGCCAGCGCGCGCAGAATTTTTTTACTTTAAGGCTGACTGCCGAGTTGTTCCGTATCTTGGACCGCTTCACCTCCGAAGGAATCGGCGCTTTGGTCGTAAAAGGGCCGGTACTCGCCGTGCAAGCCTATGGCGACCCGGCGATGCGTGCCTATGGCGACCTGGATCTGCTCGTTCGTCAGCGGGACATCCGCAGGGCCACAGAATTGATGAGCGCTGCGGGCTACGCGCCCGCAGTCCCGCTCAGCGCTATCGACGCCGGAAAAATCCCCGGCCAGTATCTTTTCTCCAAGCCGGATTCGAAACTTATCGTCGAGCTGCACAACGATCTCACCTTGCGCTATTTTCCCCGCAGGCTCCCCCTCGAGGAATTTTTCGCGCGGCAAATGCGCGTGCGACTGGATGCTCATGAAGCTCCCGCCCTGTCGGCGGAAGACGAACTCGTGCTGATCTGCATCCACGGCGCAAAGCACTTTTGGGAGCGCTTGATGTGGATTGCCGATGTCGCTGCGCTGGTATCGCGCCAAACCGGGATCGATTGGCAGCGTGTTGCGGATTTGGCGCGAGCAGTCGGCGCCGAGCGCATGCTGCACACCGGGCTGCGCCTCGCCTCGGATTTGCTCCAGGCGCGCCTGCCGGACAAAGTTCAGGCGATGGTGCAGGCGGATGCGGTGGCTGCTCGGCTCGCGGAACAAACTTGCAAGTGGCTGTCCGCCGCGGGTTATGCGCCGCCCGGCCTCTTCGAGCGTGCCGCGTTTCGATTGCGCATGCGCGGCGGTCTGTTTGCCGCTCCTGCCTATCTGTTGCGGCTATCTCTCTCTCCGACCGAGGAAGATTGGGCGGAAGGCGGGGAGAAAAATGGTTCCTGGATCCCCAGCGCCCTTCGCCGCCCATTCCGGCTCGCGCGGAAGTACGGACGCGACAACAAGCGTTGATCCCCAGAGTTCTGCGGCTGCCGCAAACGAACTCTCCAGCATGTACCGGCTCACAATAAAAAAAACCGCGCGTGATGGAGTCATCACGCGCGGTCCCTGGCCCGGATTCCCGAGTTTAGTTAACTGATATTGGCACCTGAACCGTTTTCGGCGTCAATGTGCCGGAAGTGCCCGTGATCGTCAGCGTCGCCGGTCCCTTTGTGGTTCCTGGTGCCTTGCCTCCGCCGCACCCTGCAAGCACAAGCAAGAGCACCATCGCTGTGACCATCCCGAACCGCATGCGCATCTGCTGAGTTCTCGGCAAGAGGAACAGCAGCAGCATCGCCAGCAGGACCGGAACAACCTGCCGTATGGAAACCGGCGGCGTCGGAATCCTCGTTGGCGGCACCATCAGCGCCGTCGTTGCGAGGGACACTTGAGCGTTCTGCGCAGTTGTCCCGTTCGGCGCGACGACGGATGTCGGCAGCACGGTGCAGGTCGAAAGGGTTGGTGCCCCATCGCAACGCAACGCCACGGTGCCGGTGAACCCGTTCATGGGAGTCATGGTCACGTTGAAATTGAGCGTGCTGCCGGCCGTTACGTTTTGCGTCGTTGTCGGTCCCGTCAACCCGAAATCGGGCGGGTTCGTCCCCGTTCCAGTCAGCGTCACGGTATGCGGATTGCCTGCGGCATTATCCGTGATGGTCAAGGTCCCCGTTCGCGCACCCGCCGCCGTCGGCGTAAACGTTACGCTGATAACGCAGTTTGCTCCTGCCGCCAGCGTAGCCGGGCTGATCGGGCAAGCACTCGTCTTAGCGAAATCACCGGATGTGGCAATGGAGATGATCGTCAGAGGGCCCGTACCCGTGTTCGTGAGCGTCACGGTTTGCGCGGGGCTGGTCGTACTCAGCTGCTGGTTGCCGAAAGTGAGACTCGTCGGCGCGAGCCCTACGGCCGGAGTTGTCCCCGTTCCGGTCAGCGGCACAGTATGCGGGCTACCGCTGGCATTGTCCGTGACGGTCAAGGTCCCCGCGCGCGCACCTGCCGCAGTCGGCGTAAACGTCACGCTGATCGTGCAAGTATTCGATCCTGCCGTCGCCGGCAAAGTAGCCGGGGCGATCGGGCAAGCAGACGCTCCGGTACTCGTCTGCGCAAAATCACCGGATGCGGCAATGGAGATGATCGTCAGAGGACCCGTACCCGTGTTCGTGAGCGTCACCGTTTGTGCGGCGCTGGTCGTATTGAGCAGCTGATTGCCAAAACTGAGACTTGTCGGCGCGAGTCCTACGGCCGGAGTTGGATTTGCCCCTGTCCCGGTTAGCGCAATGTTTTGTGGGCTCGTGCTGTCGCCGTCCGTCAGGACCAGCGTGGCCGCTTCCGCGGCCGCGACCGATGGCTTGAATGTCACACTTACAGTACAGGAAGCACCAGCCGCTATGCTGGCGCCGCAGCCGCTGGTTGCAACATAGTCGTTATTGGCCGCTGCCGGATTTCCCCCGGATATGACCGCGCTCGTGAACGCAATCGCCGCACTCGTGTTGTTCGTCAGGGTTACCGTCTTCGCCGCACTGGTGTTTGGAATGAGTACCGTCCCAAAACTCAGGCTCGTCGGCGATACGGCCAAAGTCGGGATCAGCGTCAGCTTTGCGACGAACGCATCGGAAGTTCCATTTAGGGTCGGTTGAAAGGCAGTCGGAGCAGTCGTCGGGAAAACAGGAAAAGGCGTCGGCGAAGTCGTTGACGAAAAGGTTTGACCGGTCACATACGCGTTCGCGGGGGTTGATGTGTCAATGGCGATCGCGAGGATACGATCCCCATTGCCAGCAATTCCGGTCCCACCGAAGTATGTCGAATAAAGGAGGTCAGTCGAGCCACCGCCTGCGGGGTTGAGCTTGGCAATGAATCCGACGCTCAGTGCACCGGCCGGGTAAGTTGCTTGGAAGCCGCCAACGCCCGGAACTTTAGGAAAATCAT
>Ga0209648_10005429_pt1 | contig 10914 bp, 9 predicted proteins | sample GraSoi2013_115cm_FD_185830 | JGI IMG/M metagenome (GOLD analysis project Ga0209648, IMG submission 185830) | Grasslands soil microbial communities from the Angelo Coastal Reserve, California, USA - Sample 9_17_2013_115cm (SPAdes) (version 2) | ecosystem: Environmental > Terrestrial > Soil >...
CGGGCAAGCGGCGCGGTGCAGAGTTATTCAAACAACAAAGCGAGCGATCTTCTGGGGAAATTCCCCCGTGGTTTGCGCCTGCGCGCGAGCCTGCGCGTGTCTCTGCGAATGAGCTTAGCCCCGGTATGCCAGGAAGTTCTTTGGTGTGCGGTCAAGTAGCGGGAGGAATTTGTGGCAGCAGTAGGTCTTGAAGAGAAATACGACGCAGTACGCCAGCTCATCGCGGTGGGCAAGGAGCGCGGCTACCTGCTCTATGACGAAGTAAACGATTCGCTTCCGGCAGAAGTCCATTCCTCGGAAGAAATCGACGATCTGCTCACAACCTTCGAGCGGAACGGCATCGAGATTTATGAGGATCAGGCTTCAGCGAAAGCCGCGCGCGCGGTGGAAGTTTCCACGGAGTCCGGCGACCGCGACGTCGTCGTCAAGGACGATGCGCACTCCGACGAAGGCAGCAGCGACCTCGACCTGACACCTGTTTCGCTTGAAAAAACGAACGATCCCGTGCGCATGTATCTGCGCGAGATGGGCACCGTACCGCTGCTGACCCGCGAGGGCGAAGTCACCATCGCCAAGCGCATCGAGCGCGGGCAACTCGTGGTGATGAAGTCGATCACGCGCTCGCCGATCGTCATCAAGGAATTGATCGCCGTCGGCGACGATTTGCGCAAGGGCGTGCGGTCCATCAAAGAGATCGTACAGTTCGACGACGAAGAGCTGACTGAAGAGAAAATCGCCAACAAAACCAAACAGACGCTCAAGTACATCGACAAGATTGCAAAATTGTACGAGACGGCGCTGAAGCAGGCCGCGAAGCTCGATAAAACACTGAAGTCGAAAAAAAGATCGTACATCCGCGCGAAGTGGGACGTGGCGCGGACGCGCGTGGAGATTTCCGTGGCCATTCGCGACATCGATTTCAATCCATTCGAGAAGAAGCGGCTGATCGACAAAATGCGCGGCACGGTCGAGCGGCTGCAGTCGCTGGAACGCGAAGCCGGGCGCCTGGAGCGCCGCGCAGACGTGGCCAAAGGCGACGTCGCGGCGGAAGCGCGCAAGGAACTGCGCACGCGCCGCACCGAGCTGAAAGACATCGAGGAAGCCAGCGAAGTGGGGCTCACCGAGCTGAAACGCACGCTGACGTTCATTCACCGCGGCGAAGCCGAAGCCGAACAGGCCAAGAAGGAATTGATCGAAGCCAACCTTCGACTGGTTGTTTCGATCGCCAAGAAATACACCAACCGCGGATTGCAGTTTCTCGACCTGATTCAGGAAGGTAACATCGGCCTGATGAAGGCCGTGGACAAGTTCGAGTGGCGCCGCGGGTACAAGTTTTCGACCTATGCGACGTGGTGGATTCGACAGGCCATCACGCGCGCAATCGCCGACCAGGCACGCACGATTCGTATTCCGGTGCACATGATCGAGACGATTAACAAGCTGGTGCGCACCAGCCGCCAGCTCGTGCAGGAACTCGGCCGCGAGCCGACCAGCGAAGAAATCGCCAAGCGCATGGACATTCCGGTGTCCAAGGTGCGCAAGATTCTGAAGATCGCGCAGGAGCCGATTTCGCTCGAAACGCCAATCGGCGAAGAGGAAGATTCGCACCTGGGCGATTTCATCGAAGACAAGGCCGTGGTTTCGCCGTCCGATGCAGTCATCAATTTGAACCTGAAGGAACAGACTTCTTCCGTGTTGAAGACGCTGACGCCGCGCGAAGAAAAAGTCATCAAGATGCGCTTTGGCCTGGACGACGGCAGCGAGCACACGCTCGAAGAAGTCGGCCAGTCTTTCGCCGTCACCCGCGAACGCATTCGCCAGATCGAAGCGAAGGCGCTGCGCAAGCTGCGGCATCCGTCGCGCTCGCGCAAGCTGCGCGCGTTTCTCGAGGGCCCCTCGCGCGATTATCTCTAGAAAGAGACAGATGTATTGAACGGCAACGCGCCCTTAGGACTTGGGCGCGTTTTTATTTTTGCCTGACGGATCAGATTGATCTTTAAGCGGGAGTATTTCACTGCCCTCGCCAACTCCCCGGGGAACAACACAGTGCAGATTGCGAAAGTGATGAAACAGACCACGCCCGGATTGTCTCCCTGCGTACTAGAATAGGGCGCGGGTAACAGCAAAGGATGAAGACGACGCAAAAAATTGCCGCGATTGTGTTGGTAGCGCTGCTGGGCGCCGTTGCGTACGGCTTGCTCCGCACGGGACAGCCGGCAAGTGCGCCCGCGATGAATACCAAGACGGGGTATGGAGGGGCAGCGCAAGCGCCGATTGTGGATCAAACGGCACTCGTGACTGCGCAGCGGCTGGCGCAGATGCCGACCAGCACGGAGGAACAGCCATTGGCGCGGGAAGCCCTGCGGCTTGGGGACCACCAGATGGACCTCGCCTTTGCCGCGGCCGTGCGCGACGCCGAAGAGCATCCACCGGTATTAAGCGCCGAGGCCAAGGAGATCCAGGCGCGGCTGCAGCAGGCGGAGAGAGCCGTCGAAGCGGACAAGGCAGAGGTCGCGCGGCTCACAACAGCGTACGAAAAGGCTGGCGCGGACAAGAAGGATGCGTTGGACGACCAGCTTGATGTTGCAAAAGCTCAGCTGGAGTTGGACCAGGACGAAGCCGATGATGCCAAGCAGGACCTGATCCGTTCGGGCGGAGATCCGAAGGGCCGAATCCAAACGATGGTTGAGGAACACGAAGCCGCCTCGCATGTGGCGGATACGATGCATGTGTCGGTCAGCAATGATGTCGAAGCGCAGGGATTGATTCACCGGGTGCAGCGATGGTCGGCGCTTCAGCAGAAGCAGCAACTCCTCTGGCACGCCAAGCAGGACGCGGAGGCCATGGCGAGGTCGCTGACGGCCCAGCACGATGCGCTGGAATCGCAGATCAGCGCTGAAAAGACCCACACAGCACAGGCGAGCGAACAAACAACGTCCAGCGCGGACGCTGGTGGCGCCAGGAAACATTCAAATCTGAACCGTGAAGAGTCGACGGCCCTGGTGAAGGCGACGAAGCTGCGTGCGTCAGAGCAAAAAACTTTGGCAGGTTTTGGCAAGCGGATCGACGAGCAAAAACAACTCGGCGAGGTGTATGGCAAATGGACGGATGTCGTTGCGGGCAAGCAGCAGTCGGTCGTATACCGAATGCTGACCGGACTGGCTATTATTTTGGGAATATTGCTCGTGGGAATCTTTTTCGATAGCTGGCTCGAACGTTTGCTCGGAAAGTTGTCGCTGGACCGCCGGCAGGTGGAAACGCTCCGCACAGTGACGCGTGTTGCCGTGCAAGTGGCCGCGGTGCTCTTCATCCTGCTGGTGATTTTCGGACCCCCGGGTCAGCTCGGAACGATTCTGGGCCTCGCGGGCGCGGGCCTGACGGTAGCGCTGAAGGATTTCATCGTGGGTTTCCTCGGTTGGTTCGTGCTCATGGGGAAAAACGGCATCCGCCTCGGCGATTGGGTGGAGATCAACGGCGTGACCGGCGAAGTGGTCGAGCTGGGGATGTTCCACACCGTCTTGCTCGAAACCGGCAACTGGACCGATTCGGGCCATCCGACGGGACGGCGCGTGACGTTCACGAACAGCTATGCGATCGAGGGCCACTACTTCAATTTCTCGACGTCCGGGCAATGGATGTGGGACGAATTGCAAGTGGTGATTCCCACCGGGCAAGACCCCTACCCGGTGATCGATGCGATTCAGAAAAAAGTCGCCGAAGCGACATCCGAAACCGCAAAACAGGCCGAGCAGGAATGGCAACACGTGGCGCGTTCGCGGCAGATGAACGCCTTGTCGGCTGCGCCTGCCATCAACGTGAAACCGGTCATAGGTGGCGTTGAGATCGCCGTTCGCTACATCACCAGCGCCAACGAGCGCTACCAGTTGCGCGCCAAGCTCAACCAAGCTGCCGTGGATCTGCTCGGCTCGAAGGCTGTTCTTCCGCCAGCGGCCCCTGCATCCACGCTCCCTTCGAGCTAAACCAAACCCGCGGGCAACGAGCCGTCACTCTGCGCAGCTTCGTGCGAATTTCCATGGCGGCTTCGCACTAAAGAATGTTCCCTCACCGAAGCTTAGCGCAAGAGCTGGCGTGCGCGGATGGCGGAGACGGTGGCTCCGGTATAGAGCACGGCCAGCAACGCGTAGGCCACGACCAGGCCCGCTCCTTGAGCGACCCATCCCAGCGCAATACTCATGAAAAGCTGCACCACCGTCGTCAGGATCGCCATCGCGGATTGCGTCCGCCCCATGAAATGTCTCGGCACGATGGTCATTAATGAAGACTGCGCCACGACTCCGCCCAGCGCGCGGCAAAATCCAAACAGAATCTGCATCATGACGGCGCCGACGAGAAACGCGACGAACGGAGTCGCCATGTGGCCCACCGCGAGCCCGGCGCACGCTGCAACATAGAGCGGCATGCGCAACGCCTGCGGCAATTGGCTGGCCATGAGTCCTCCGACGATTGCGCCGGTGGCCCAGCCTGCTTCCAAAAAGCCCAGCCCCCGCGGACCGGACCGAAGAATGTCGTTAGCCAGCGCAACGAGAACGACGTTTGCGCTCACCACTCCCGCCATCATGATGGCATGCGTGATGCCCAGCGCAAGCACCAGCGGTTGCTGCTTCAGGTATGCGAACCCCTCCTTCATGTCAGCGTAAACGGCGAGCGAGAGGCCCGCTTCAGCGACTTCAGGATTCTCCCCGGTCTCCAACGCTTCGGCAGTCGCTTCGGTCGCTTCGCTATACTCCCGCGGATATTTCTGACTCTCCCGAGGCGAGACGTATCCGCGGCGCACTTGATAGAGGCAGTAAGCCGACACGAAATAAGTTGCGCCGTCGATGGCTAGAATTCCCGCGATTCCAACAGAGTTGTAAAGGAAGCCGACGAAAGCGCCGGCGATGAGCATGCCGCTTTGCACTCCCACGAGCACCGCGGCATTCGCTCCGGTGAACTGGCTGGGCGGAATCACTTCCTGCACTAGCGCGTTTACAGTCGCCCAGTACATGGCGGAGCCGATGCCGGTAATTAGCGTCATGGCGTAGAGATGCCAGAGCTGCAAATGGCCGCGCCACGCGATATACGCAGTGACGAGGACGAAGAAGCCTCGCACGATGTCGAGCAAAACGCCCAAGTAACGGCGGTCCAAGCGGTCGATCAACACGCCCCCGAGAAACGGCACGAACAGTCCGGGCAGGGTAACGACGATGACCTGCAAGCTGACTTTTACCGTTGAGTGCGTCGCGGCCAGGATGTACCAGCTCACACCCGCAAAGTTCATCCCGCTGCCGAAAAGCGAGACGAACATAGCGAGAAAGAAATAGCGGAAGCCGCGTTGCGCCCAGATCAGCTTCCAGTCCACCGGGTTTGTGACCGTCGTGGCCATGGAACGTATTAGTTTACTATCGTGGGGGCCTTCGACGGGGCGACACGCTCCGTCGAAGAGTCACGCTTCCCGAACAAATTGGCGGAAAGGGGAGTGAACCACCGTGGGAAACGAAGTGAAATGCACAGTCTCGTTTGGCGAGCAGCAGTCAGAAGGAAAGGCGTTGCTCGAAACGAGCGAGATTCTCTTCCGCGGCGAGTTTCGCCTGAAGATTCCCTTTTCCACGATCAAATCGGCGAAAGCCGTGGACGGCGAACTCCGCTTGCGGACGGCGGAAGGGCTCGCGGTCTTTCAACTCGGCGCAGCCGCTGAAAAGTGGTGCGAGAAAATCCTTCATCCCAAGTCGCGCACCGAAAAGCTCGGAGTGAAGCACGGAGCGAAGGTTTCCTTGCTCGGCGGCTTCGATGCCGGATTTCTCTCGGAAATAGGCAAGCTCACTAAGTCCGTGAGCAAGAGCAAAGTTGCAGGCGATTCGGCATGGATCTTTTTCAGAGCTGATTCGAAGGAAGACCTCGGCGCCTTATCCAAAATCTCTAAATCCATGGAAGGCGCGGCTGCGGTTTGGATCGTCTATCCCAAGGGCCAAAAGCGCATCACCGAAAACGATGTTCTCGCCGCCGGCCGCAAGTGCGGCCTGAAAGACGTGAAAGTCGTCGGTTTTTCCTCCACGCACACCGCTCTGAAATTCGTAATCCCGCTCTCTCAGCGCTAGTTGGGCAATTGCCACGCGCTGGAAAATCCATCCGAGTTTCGTGTTTCGAGTTTCGAATTTCGTGTCTATGATGAGCGCATGAGCGGATTGCTCGAAGTGCGCGGGCTTACGGTGGAACTGCCGACGGCGTCGGGATGGGTGCGGCCGGTCAACGAAGTGTCGCTGCGCATCGCCGCGGGCGAATCGCTGGGGCTGGTCGGCGAATCCGGCAGCGGCAAAACGATGTTGTCGCTGGCGCTGATGGGTTTGCTTCCACCTGGGGCGCGGGTCAGCGGTGAAGCGTTGCTGGCGACGGAAACGTCTACGAAGAAGTTGACCGCACTCACCGATCGCGAATGGCGCGACGTGCGCGGCGGCGAAATCGCCATGGTATTTCAGGAACCGATGACCTCGCTGAATCCCGTGATGCGCATCGGCGCGCAAATCGAAGAAACGATTCGCGCGCACCAACCAAAGCTTAGCGCCAAAGAAGTGAAACGCAAGGCGGTCGATTCTTTGCGACGCGCGGCGGTCCCCGAACCCGAGGTCCGCGCGGAACAGTTTCCGCACCAGCTTTCCGGCGGCTTGCGTCAGCGCGCGATGATTGCCATGGCGCTGGCCGCAGGGCCGCGGTTGCTGATTGCGGACGAGCCGACAACAGCCCTCGACGTTACCGTGCAAAAGCAAATCCTGGATCTGCTGGATAGGCTCCGCCGTGAGCTGCAACTCGGTCTTCTCTTCATCACGCACGACCTTGGGGTCGTGGCCCAAGTGGCCGAGCGCGTCGCGGTGATGTACGCCGGACGCATCATCGAAGAAGGGCCCGCACGAAATGTATTGGCAAAGCCGCTGCACCCCTACACGCAAGGATTGCTGAGAGCGTCACCAACACTCAAGCGTGGCATGCTCACGCCAATTCCCGGCGCTGTTCCGCAGCTCACGGCACTCCCGCCCGGATGCGCGTTCGAACCCCGCTGTGAACTTCGTCGCGACGAATGCGCACTGGCCGTCCCCGCGTTTCGAATCATCGGCAGCGATCACGCTGCCCGCTGCATCCTGGTCTGATGGAAACTCTTCTCACAGTGCGTGAATTGCGGAAGACCTACCGGCGAGGCGGCGGCGTCTTTTCGCAAAGAACTGATGGCGCGCGTTTCACCGCCGTCGACGGCGTGAGCTTTTCCGTCTCGCGAGGCGAGACCTTTGCCGTCGTCGGCGAGAGCGGCTGCGGGAAAACCACGCTGGCGCGCATGCTCCTGAGACTGATCGAGTCCGACGGAGGTGAAATCCGTTTCGAAGGCCGCGATCTTCTCACGCTGCGCGGAGAAGAACTGCGCTCGCAGCGCCGCCAGATGCAGATGATTTTCCAGGATCCCTTCGCCTCACTCAATCCGCGGATGCGCGTCGGCGAAATCGTTGCCGAGCCTCTCGCCATTCATGAGCCCGGCCTTTCCGGCGCACAGCGCCTCGCGCGCACGACGGCGATTCTAGGCCGCGTCGGCTTAAATGAAGACGCCGTGCCGCGGTATCCGCACGAATTCTCCGGCGGCCAGCGCCAGCGCATCGGCATTGCTCGCGCCCTGATCCTCCAGCCAAAGCTCATCGTTGCCGATGAGCCCGTCTCCGCCCTCGATGTTTCCGTCGGCGCCCAGGTTCTCCTTCTGTTGCAGGAACTCCAGCGCGAATTCGCGCTGACCTATGTTTTCATCTCTCACAGCTTGCCGGTAGTGGCGCAGGTCGCTACGCACATCGCCGTCATGCGCGCCGGTCAATTCCTGGAAGTGGGCGGCGCCGAACAGGTGCTCCACCAGCCAAGAAACAGCTACACCCGCGAATTGCTGGCTACCGTCCCCGAACTCCCCCACGCCTGATCCGCTCATCTCTGTAACTCTCTTTTTGTTCTTGCCCTTCAACTGTTAACTCTCGATTGTCAACTTCTTTGCCTCTGCGCTAGAATCCCCCCCGCTGAAATAATCCCCGGTGCTCGTGCGTAGTCCCTCTAGAGAAGGCAGTACTACGCAACCTTGTGGTGGAGGAGTCCTCGATGGCTGCAACCCCTGTTCCAGCGCCGGAGGCGCTAGCTGTTAGTCCGTTCGGCCGAATCATCGGCGTATTCTTCTCGCCGAAAAACACCTTTGAAGACATCGTCAGGAAACCCGGTTGGGTACTGCCGATTGTTCTTCTGACGGTTCTCAGTCTGGCCGTCAGCTTCTGCATCAATCAGCGGATCAATTGGCGCGAATTTATGAGCCAGCAAATTGAGAAGAGTCCGCGCGCGGCGCAGATGTCCGCCGAACAGAAGCAGCAGCAGATCGAAGGCGGCGCCAAGTTCTCTCCCGTCTTCACCTATGGGATTGGGCTTCTGGGCCCGATTCTCGGTGCTCTGGTCGTGGGTCTTGTGATGTGGGGTGCCTATAGCCTGCTAGGTGGGGCCAGCACAAATTTCAGCGCTGCATTCAGCATTACGTCACATGCCTTTCTTACCGGGCTGGTAAGCAGCCCGCTTTTCATGCTAATCCTCTATCTGAAACCGTACGGCACTGCCGACCTTGAAAATCCTATAGCCGCGAATCTGGCGGCATTTTTGCCCGATGAATCGGCAAAATGGCTTGTCGCGCTGTGCAAGTCTTTCGATATTTTCACGTTTTGGACCTTGATCCTATTGGCGATTGGATTTGCCGCCGTGAATCCCAAGAAGCTTAGGGGATCGAAGACTTACACCATCGCTTTTGGCGTGTGGGCGGTATTCGTTGCCTGCCGCGTGGGTTGGGCGTTTATCTTCTCCTGATACACTGAAGTAGGACAGGCATTCTTGCCTGTCCTGCTCTCCGGTGTTTAGTCGAAGATGAACTTTTCGTTTGAAATAGCGAAGACCGATCCGTCTGGCGCGCGCCGCGGGCGCTTGACCACTCCGCATGGCGCAATCGAAACCCCGGTGTTCATGCCCGTGGGCACGCAGGCGACCGTCAAGGGCCTCACCCAAGAAGTTCTCGAAGAGCTCGGCGCAGAAATCATCCTTGCAAACACCTATCATCTCTATCTGCGTCCCGGACACGAACTGGTCCGCAAGCTCGGCGGGCTTCATCAATTCATGTCCTGGCCGCGCGCCATCCTCACGGACTCCGGCGGCTATCAGGTCTTCAGCCTTTCCGAATTGCGAAAAATGACCGATGAGGGCGTGCGCTTCCGTTCCCATCTCGACGGCTCGGAGCATCTCCTCACACCGGAAAAAGCCGCGGAGATCCAGCTCGCGCTGGGATCAGACATCGCCATGGCCCTCGATGAGTGCATCGAAACGCCTGCGCCCCGCGACAGAGCGGAAGCCGCGCTGAAGCGAACCACGGAATGGGCTCGGCGCGCGCGCATCTATTTTCAGGAATGCGCGCGACGTAACGGAAATCTCAGCCAATGGCAATTCGGCATCGTGCAGGGCGCGACGTTTGCTGATTTGCGTCGCGAAAGTGCGCGGCAACTCCTCGATTTAGACTTTCCTGGATTCGCCGTCGGCGGCCTTGCCGTCGGCGAACCGCATGAAACCACCTGCGAAATGGCCGCCGAAGTGACGGCACTGCTGCCCAAGGACCGCCCGCGCTACCTGATGGGCGTTGGCCGCCCGGAACAGCTCGCGGATTATGTCGCGCTCGGCATCGACATGATGGATTGCGTGCTCCCGACACGCGCCGCGCGTCATGCCTGTCTCTATACCAGCGAAGGCCGCGTGCTCATCAAGAACGCGCGCTACGCCCAGGATCAGCGGCCCATCGATCCGCAGTGCACTTGCTCCGTCTGCCGCCGCTACTCTCGCGCCTATCTTCGTCATCTCTTCGCCGCGGGAGAACTCACCGCGGCGATTCTCGCTACCCATCACAACGTCCACTTTTACCTTGACATAATGCGCCAAATCCGCGAGGCTATCGAGTTTGGGAACCTAGCGAATTTCTCATCTGACATGCACGCGCGCTATGCTGCGGGTCCCGCCTGAAGGCGGGATTCTGAGGTGTGCGCGGGCCGTCCGCGGGGCGCCAAAACGAATCGAAGAGATGTCTGCGACGCAGGAGCGCGGGTGCTGTGCCTGCGGCGCGGCGTTTCTGTCGTTCTTCTTTCGGAAGAATGCCTATGCGCCGGCCAGAACTCAGTCAGTTCGCAGAACGAGTTGAGCGTAGAGGACGGATGAACCGGAACCGGGCGAAGACACAAGAGTTCGGTTTCAGCATTGATTACTGAGAACTGACGACTGAAAACGCAGATCGAACGAAGAAGGACTAGACCAAAAGAAAATGATGGCAGCAATCCTATTGCAAGCTTCTGGCGGCGGTTTCGGCGGATTCTTGATCCCGCTCGGGCTCATGTTCGCCATCATGTATTTCATGGTGATCATGCCCCAGCAGCGCCAGCGCAAGAAAGTGCAGGCCATGCTCGCGGAACTCAAGGCCGGCGATAAAGTGATCACCAGCGGCGGCATCTACGGCACCATCAACGGTATCGATGGCGATTCGGTCATTTTGAAAATCTCCAGCGAACCGCAGGTTAAAATTCGCATCGCGCGTGCGGCGATTGCCCAGGTGGAGGCATCGGAAGATGCAAAATAAGCCCACCCTTCGCCCAATTACGCGTTTTACCTTCTGACCATGAACCCCAATCTGAAGTGGAAAGCGCTGTTCATCTTCGCGGTCATTCTGTTCTGCATCTATTTCCTTTTCGGCTACCCGGTGTTCCCCACCTCGGTCGCCCAGGTGAAGGATAATTTCTCCAGGCAGATCAAGCTTGGCCTCGACCTCCAGGGCGGCACACACCTGATCCTTCAGGTCCAGGTCCAGGAAGCCATTGCGCAGGAAACGGACAC
>Ga0209648_10005434_pt1 | contig 10909 bp, 13 predicted proteins | sample GraSoi2013_115cm_FD_185830 | JGI IMG/M metagenome (GOLD analysis project Ga0209648, IMG submission 185830) | Grasslands soil microbial communities from the Angelo Coastal Reserve, California, USA - Sample 9_17_2013_115cm (SPAdes) (version 2) | ecosystem: Environmental > Terrestrial > Soil >...
GCAAGGGCGACCCGGCGCTGGGCGGAAGCACGCGCTCGCCGATCATGACGGCATACCGCCAGCAGGCACTGGCCTGCGCGTCGGCCCTGTCGCGAGGGCCGCAGCGGGTGCGGGATCTGCGACCTGAAATTCCCGACGCCGCGAAAATCCTGCTGCGCAATGTTTATGGCTGGTTCGATCGCGCCGGGCGCGGCATTTATGTCCTGACCGATGCCGGACGTGCCGCGCTGAAACGCTGGCCGCAGCAGCCGGTGGACTTCGCAGCGGCCGGCGATTCAATTCCGTAAAAACAGCGGGGGGACAGGATGATCGTAGTGACCGGCAGCGTGACCGCTCGGGAAGATTCCCTCAACGAGATCAGGTCCTTGAGTCTCGAACATGTGCATCGCTCGCGCGAAGAGCCCGGGTGCATCTCTCACGCCGTGCATGTCGATTGCGAGAATCCGCTGCGGCTGGTGTTCGTCGAGCAGTGGGCCGACCGCACCGCACTGCTGGCACATTTCGCGGTGCCGGCTTCGCGCGATTTCGTCCGCGCGCTGCAGCCGCTCGCCGCTGCCAGCACGACCATCGAGATTTATGACGCCACGAGACTGGAAGAACTCTGAACAAGCGAATGCATGGCTGGCCTGCCACACCAATTTCATATTGCAATGCAACATGATGGCTCCTAGGTATTCGGGATCAGACGAGAGGCCCCGATGAGCGAAGACTGGAATACAAAATATGGAACGCGGCGCGTCCGGCGCGATCCGCCGACGCTGGATGAAGCCATCTTCGCCGCGATCGGCATCACCGACGATCAGGAAGCGCAGGCGGAAATCGCGGCGTCGCTGATGGGGCTGCCGATCGAGTCGGTACAGGCCGAGGTCAGAAAGGCCGGGCGCGCCGCGGCGCGATCGTCAACACGGGTGATCGCGGGTGAACAGGGCGCGCAGCGCTCGATCGTGGTCGAGCGCCGCGTTGTCAGGAAATTCGGCAACGACAAGCGTACGGGCACCTGAGCGGCGTCCGACGGTTTCAGCAACTGGCTTGATCAGAGATCAGCGAATTGCTTGCCAACGCCCATTGGCCGCGGTCCAGCCCCAGCCGTACATTCGCAGAAGCAGCCTCCAGTAGGCGCGGTTGAAATTGATCATCGCGCGTGCCGCGTCGACCGGTGTCGCGATACCAAGCTTTGCGAATTCCGGCTGCGGATACGGCTTGAGATCGATGGTGCCGGTGGATTCGCCGTGGCGGAAGGTCAGATGCGCGCCGAACTTGCTGGCAAGCGCCCGCATCGCCTGGTTCTGCGCGCCGGTGGTGATCCGCAAGGAGTGGTAGCCCTTGAGTCGCGCTTCCGCGATCAGCTTTTTGAACAGGATGCTGCCGACGCCCTGTCGCCGCACGCTCGCTTCCACGCTGAAGGCGATCTCCGGCAGTGAATCCGGGGATTGATCCGGCGGATGCAGTTCCGCCGCACCGCGCACTACGCCGTTTTCGAAATAAGCGGTGATGACCGTGCCGTCGTCGGCGCATTTCGCGGCATAGCGTTCGATGAAGCCGTCATCCATAAAGCCGTGGAAGCGATCATGGCGGCTCTCTGGATCGAGCCTCAGCAGATGATCGCGCAGCAGCGGCAATTCTTCCTGCTGGCGCAGGGTCCGAACGTTGCCCTTGGCAAGCGCCGAACGGGTGGTGTCTTGGTAGTGCACTTCAAAACTCCTCTTGGATAGCCCTCGAGGAGGCGTCGAATCCCTAGATGAGGGATATTGTGCATCGCACCATGAAATTCAAGCCTGTTAACTGCCTCAAATAACAGCAGGATTCGTCAGCTTCGTTTATCACGCGTTAACAAAAGCGTCGCATTCCCTATCAAAGTACCATCTGTGTCTGGGTTACCACCGCAACCAGCCTGCCCTCGGTCTCCAGCCGCGTTTGCCAGACCTGGGTGCGCCGTCCCCGGTGCACCGGCGTCGCCGTGGCGACGACGGTCATCCCCTCCTCGGCGCCGCCGATGAAATTGGTCTTGCTCTCGATCGTGGTGGTGCCCTTGGCATCGTCGGGCAAGTTGATGATGGTCGCGGCCGCGCCGACCGAATCCGCCAAGGCCATGATCGCGCCACCGTGTAGCGTATGGCCGAGGGTGCAGAGATCCGGCCGAACCAGCATCCGTGCCACCACGCGATCTTTCCCGGCTTCGGTGAACGTCACGCCCTTCAGCTCAGCAAAAGGCATCTTCATCGAATTGACTTTTTCAAGCGGCGTCATGATCGGTGATCCTCTCCGTTTTCTCCAGCCATCATACGCGGGCATAAGGCGCGAAGCGCCGTCTTAACGGATGAAGACCCGCGCATCCATCAATCTTCAATTGAGATGATGGATTGCCGGGTCAAGCCCGGGCAATGACGTCCGGGGTAGTTGCAGTGACAAGCGTCTTGAAATTCGCCATATCGTTCGCCATGCGCCAATTCCCTCCCCGCCGGATCGTGTGCCTCACCGAAGAAACCGTGGAGACGCTGTATCTGCTCGGTGAGCAGGACCGGATCGTCGGCGTCTCCGGCTACGCCGTGCGGCCGCCGCAGGTCAGACGCGAGAAGCCGCGGGTATCGGCGTTTATCTCGGCGGACATTCCAAAAATCCTCAAGCTCGAGCCGGACCTCGTTCTCGCGTTTTCGGATTTGCAGGCTGATATCGTCGCCGATCTGGTCCGCGCCGGCGTCGCCATTCATGTCTTCAACCAGCGCGACGTTGCGGGCATCCTGGCGATGATCCGCACCCTGGGCGCGCTGGTCGATGCGGCGGAGCGAGCCGATCAACTCGCAACTATCTATGAGGAGCGTCTGGCAACCACCGCGTCTACTGCCCGGCCCTCGCCAAAACCAAAAGTCTATTTCGAGGAATGGGACGATCCCTTGATCAGCGGCATCGGCTGGGTCTCCGAACTGATCGAGATCGCCGGCGGCGAGGACATCCTGCCGGGCTTGCGGTTTCAGCAGGCCGCAAAGGACCGGATCATTTCGCCTGACGTCGTGCGCGCGGCTGAGCCGGATGTGATCCTGGCGTCATGGTGCGGCAAGAAAGTCGTTCCGGACAGAATTAGAAAGCGGCCGGGCTGGAGCGAAATTCCGGCGGTCCGCAACGACCGCATCGTTGAGATCAAATCGCCGCTGATCCTGCAGCCCGGCCCCGCAGCCCTGACCGACGGGCTGGACGCGATCGTCGCGGCGCTGTGGCCGCAGTGATTCCGTCATCTCTGCGTGAGCGCGATTGCGCTCTTCGCTGGAGGCGCGAGCTACACTTTTTCCACACCACACCATTCCGCGATGAACAGCGCGGTGGCCTTGGTCGATTTCCGCAGCGAGTCCAGATCGACATATTCGTTGAAGCCGTGCATCGCCGCACCGCTGGCGCCGAAGCACAGGCTCGGGATGTTGTAGTTCAGCCCGTAGAACCGCGTGTCGGTGAGCGCGGTGAACACGAGGTCGGAAACGGCGCCGCCATAGACCGCGTTGTAGGCCTTACCGAACGCGGCTTCTGCTTCCGCGGAATTCTTCAATTCATAGCCTTCCGACAGAAACCCGGACCATTCCACATCAGGCGGATTGTTGGAAAGGAAGCGATGATCGCGCGCCGCAGCCGAGACGCAGTCAAGAATTTCGGCCTGACAATCGGCCACCGACCAGCCCGGCAATATCGCGATCCGGCAATCGACATCGCACCATGCCGGCACGCTGGAGGCCCAATCGCCGCCCTTGATGATGCCGGGATTGAAGTTGATCGGATGCGTCACCGCCTTGAAATGGCGATCGCTCCTGGCGCGCTCGTTCCATTCGGCCTCGAGCTTTTGCAGCGACGCAATCAGATGATAGGCCGCGGTGATCGCGTTGGAGCCTGAGCCGGCCTCGAACACGTGCACGGGATGGCCACGCACTTTCAGGCGAAACCAGATCACCCCGACTTGCGAGCGGACCATCTTGCCGGATGTCGGCTCGGGAATGAAACAGGCGTCGGCGCGATAGCCGCGCTGCAAGGTCGAAAGCGCGCCGACGCCGGTGCTCTCCTCCTCGATCACGGACTGAAAGTGAATCCGCGCGGTCGGCTTGAGGCCGGCGGCCCTGATCGCGTCGAGCGCATAGAGCGCGCCGATGGTGCCGGACTTCATGTCACAGGCGCCGCGGCCGTACATCTTGCCGTCCCTCACCACCGGCGAAAACGGCGGCGTCTCCCACATCTCCAGCGGTCCGGTCGGCACCACATCGCAATGTCCCTGCAGGATCAGCGACTTTCCGGCATTGCTTGCGGGACGGTAGGTACCGACCACCGTGCGCGCTTTCGAAAAATCATGCTCGATCGGGCCATAGCCGCGCAGATCCTTCAGCTCGCTGACATCGATATGCCAGTCGTCGACCTCGTAGCCGCGTTGCCGCAGGAGATCGCCGATCATGTCCTGGCACGGTCCTTCCGCGCCGCGGGTTGAGGGAATCGCAACAAAATCCCGTGTGATGGCAAGCTGCGCGTCGAAGCCGGCATCGACCGCATCGAGGATTCTTTGCTTGGTATCTGTGGCGTTCATTGCGTCGGGTTTCCCGTTGTCGCTTTCAGAATCGGCAGCGCGCCAATACACTCCGGGGCGGGATTTCGCGACCCATGGAGACACGGATGCCCGCCAACCGCAATATTCTGTATTTCATCATCGGCGCGCTGATCGTCGCGGTAGGCGTGCTCGGCTACAATCTTTACCAGACCAGGAAGCAACCGGAAGGCCTGCAGATCAACGTCGGCCCGAGCGGACTGAAGATCCAGAACAAGTGAGACAGGCCGCTGCGCTGATCATGGTGCGCCCACACATCAAGCGTTTTTCGTTTTTGCTGCTGGGCGGTTTCGCGCTGCTCGCACTCGTAAGCCCAGCGATGGCAGATCAGGTGTCGCGGGAGCAGGACATCATCGATTTGCGGCTCGGTCAGCGCATTCTGGTCGATGACGGAGCGTGCCCCGCAGGCCAAATCAAGGAAGTCTCCGGCGCCAGGATGACGGGAGCGGGAATCCTGCGTGCGATAAAATGTATTCCGCGTCTGGGACCAAAGAAAAGATAGGCCCAGTTCGTCAATTCAGCGGCTCGAACATGCATTGCAGCGTCGGCTTGGCAATTTTCGTGAAAGTTGCGCCGATCTCGGACTGTTTCGACGGCGGTACCCATTCGGTCTCGATCGTCGGCACGCCGGTCTCGCTGATGCCGCGCAGCAAGGCCCCGCGAAGGTCGGTGTCTTCAACGGCGGCAGCCGCATAGTCGTGCAAACAGCTGCAAACGGACTCGGGATGCGCCCAGCGTCCTAGCATGTGGCGGGCGCACTGCCGCACGAACTCCCCGCGCGGGTCGGGCAGCTTCATCGGCGACCGGACTTGAATCTGCTGGATTTGGGCCTGGGCCGAACTGCCCAGAATGACGGAAACGACAACCGCGACTGCGCTGATGCGAAAAAACATGATGGCCTTACCGGCAACTTTCTTGATTCAGTTCAGCTGCGCCTCAACGGGTCGCAACAACGATAGCCTGGGCAGCGATCGGCGAGCCGTTATAGGCGAAGGTGCCGACGCCCGGCAGACCGCCCTCCCACGAACCGGCGATCGAGGGGCCAGCGAGCACGAAGGCGAAGGCAAGAAAGAAGCCGAGGGTTCGCATTTGACTGTCTCCGGTGTTTTTTCTGCCGGCGCTGCCCGCCGTTTTCGTTGTCCGATCGATAACCATGCGGTGTTTCCGGATGTCTGCGCGCAAGCGGAAAATGGTTTCATCGGGCAGGAGAATTGTTTCGTGGCCGCGGCCGGACGACACAATCGACCAAAAAAACAATGATTTCAGTCGAATGCAGGCAATGCCGCAACGTGTATCGTGGGCGTGGTGGCCGCATTGATCGGGCGTAAAACGAACACCGCCGCCCGCGAAGCTTGTCGTTCACTGGACTACTCGCGGTCGTTCACTGGCCTACCGCGGCCATCCTGTCAGGCGCGGGGTCAGACCGGCCCAACACCGCTGCGGCTTTTTGACCCTTCTTAGGTGAAGAGGCCTGCTCCGCCGCTCGGCTCCGGTGAACCGAAGCATCGCTGCTGCCAACTCAACCGAGCGACCTGCAAAACTTCAACAAAGGATGGCAGTCGTGGGCAGTGGCACCACCGATGTTGGCAATAAAACCGCGGCCGGCAAACCGCGACAGCCGATCGTTGAGCGCTTGGCTGGGAGTGACGGTTCTTCCGAGCCACGGGTCGTCGACGAACAAAATCCCCCGAAAACAGAACGGATAAGGATTTGTGGTGCAATGTCGCAGCAGCGCGGTGATAGCGGCAACGTATCGGCACCGCAAAAATTCGTGCGACTGGTGGGTTGCCGCGACCCCAAGACCCGACCTGAATCATGGGTCCGCCCGCGCCCCGCTCCGGAGGAGCGGTAGGGATGCGTCGTTCAGATTCCGGTCACTGCATGAACTCGCCGCATTTCTGCACTGCGGTGTCGCCGGCTCCCCAAGGCATGATCGGGACCGAAGACGTCGAATTCTTCGGCGACCCTTCAATCAGCTTGTCCGAATAGACCATATAAACCAGGACGTTCCGCTTGGCGTCGCAGCCGCGGACGATCTGCATCTTCTTGAAGAACAGCGAACGCCGCTGCCGGAACATATCGTCGCCCTGCTCCATCTTGCCCTTGCAATGGATCGGGCCGATCTGGCGGCATGCCAGCGAAATATCCGAAACCTGCTCGGCAAGTCCGAGCCAGCCCTTGAAGCCGCCCTTCTCGGGCACCGTGAAATGGCAGGCCACGCCCTCGACCTCGGGATCGTCGACGCCATAGGTCGCCAGCTTGTCGTTCGGGCTCACCCACTTGAACACGGTCGAGCGACGGAAGATCAGGTCCGGCTCGTCGGCCGCGAAGGCTTGGGAAACCGGCCACAGCACCAATGCGAGGGCCAGCAAGGTCAAAGCTTTCCACCTGCTGTCACAAAGGCTTATGGCTTTGGATGTCATGGATGTCTCCTGTCGGCGAGGCTTCCACCAAGTAGGTGCGGAGAAGCCTCGCAGGAAGGTTGCCGTAGCGGACGCCCCCCGCCGTTTAACTGAATGTGAGGCTTTTTTGCTACGCTTGGGGCCCAATTTCACAGGTATTGGAACCCCTGCGCTGGTGAACGCGTATCTCGTCTGCAACACTAAATAACAATGGCTGAGGATTCGAGAATGATACGCGTTGGCCGGCTTGGGGCTTCTGGCGCGGCCCGAAGGCTTTGCCGGATTGCGGTACTGGCGGCAGCCGGCGCGATCGGCAGCGCCTCCCATGCGCAAGCCGCCCTTTATTACTGGTCGGACTCCTATCCCGGATATTACCAGCCCGGGCCCATCATTATTCCGCAGAATCGACAAAAGGCTCGACTTCGTCAGGTAAAAAAACGGACCCCGGAGCAGGAATCGACGAAGCCTCAGGGGCCGCTGATCATCGCGATTTCGATCGACAGGCAAAATCTCAGGATCTACGACGCCAACGGATTCTTCGCGGAGACTCCGATTTCCACGGGGATGCGTGGTCATCCGACGCCGATGGGCGTTTTCAGCGTCATTCAAAAACACAAATTTCACCACTCCAACATCTACAGCGGCGCGCCGATGCCGTACATGCAGCGCATCACCTGGTCCGGCGTCGCCATACATGCCGGCGTGCTGCCCGGCTATCCGGCCTCCCATGGCTGTATCCGCATGCCCATGGCCTTCGCCATCAAGATGTGGAACTGGACCAGGCTGGGCGCGCGGGTCGTCGTCACCGCCGGCGAGATGACGCCTGCCAGTTTCTCGCATCCCTTGCTGGCCGCACAGAAGGTCGTGCCGCAGCCGATAGCGGAGCCGCAGGTGGATGCGCCTTCCGCCCCGAAGTCCGATAAGGCATCTGAAGTCGACACTCCGATCAAGCCTGCGATTTCAGAAGCGAGCCTTGAACTGAGATCGACCGTCGGCCACGGCGACGGTCGAAAGCCGGTTAGCGCCGAACCGGTCGCCGTCACGCCGTTGCGCGATCAGACCCATACCGCCGATGCCAGAGGCGCATTGCCACCGCCCACGAAAGCCTCCGTCACGATGTCGGATGCGGCGCCATCCGGCGGCAACAGATCACCGCGCGAGAAGGTTTCCGACGCATCAGACAAGGACGGCAAGAAACCGGACGAGGCACAGGCGCCCGTACGGGCAGGCGTCGATGCCGCAAAGGTCGAGGCGACCGCAACCGGAAGCCTGAATCCCGAGCCGAAGGCCGCCGAGACCAAACTCGAAGCAACGGCGGATGACGTCAAGGCTGAGGCGCCGAAACCTGATGCGCTCAAATCAGGCGAGAAGCCTCGCGAAAGCGTCAAGGCGGTGACGGACATCAGCCAAAGCGTTGCCGTGAAAGAAGAGCAGGCCCACGTGCCTGAACTCGCCAAGGACGCCTCGAAGCCCGCCCCGGCAACGGTAGCGGCGGCAAAGCGTACCGGGCAGATCTCGGTATTTATCAGCCGCAAGGACTCAAAGCTGTACGCGCGGCAGAATTTCGCGCCGCTGTTCGAGGTGCCCATCTCGATCGCGCCAAGCGACCGGCCGCTGGGAACGCACGTGTTCACGGCGCAGGTCGACAGGAACGACGCCAATGTCCTGCATTGGTCGGTGGTCTCGCTTCCCGTCCCGTCCAGGTATGCCGAGCGGCGCGACGAGGACGAGCGCGCCTCGCGGCGGCGCAGAATCGCGGGCGCCGTGGAGCTAAAGGCAGTGCCCGTGCCGGACAGCCCCACCGAGGCACTGGATCGCCTCACCATCCCCGCAGATGCGATGGCGCGCATTACCGAGGCGCTCTCGACCGGCGGCTCGATCATCGTTTCCGATCAAGGCATCGCCGCCGGCGAAACCGGCGAAGGAACGGACTTCATCGTTTCGCTGCGCTAGACGGTTTTAGCAGACCTTTGCCTTTCACCCGCCGTCGCTTTGGCCGGGCGGCTGGGCTAAAAGACCGCCGGCATGAACCAGCTTCCCACCCTGGCCGCAACGGCCAAGCCGCCGACCGACGCAGCGAAGGATGCCTTCGACCGGCTGACTTTCCTCGGTTGGCGATGGGGACTGGCGGCGATCATTGCCGGCATGGCGGCATCGTTTCTTCTGTTCGGCTACGCGTTGATCTACTGGCGCAACGCCGACATGGATTTCATGGTGATCTACAACGCGCTTGTCCTCAACGACGGCAAGCCGCAGCTGTTCTTCTATCACACCGCCTACATAACCATCCTTTCGCTGAAACTCTGGTTTCGGCTGCTGCATGCTCTCGGCCTGCTCGACGCCTATTCGCTGTCCAGCATTCCGCCGGCATCCAGTGCCCCGGCCTTTGATGCCGCCATGACCAGCGCCGTTCACGCCGGGCGCGTTCTCGCCTGGCTGATCGCAACCGGCTGCGTGCTGATTTTTGCAGGCCTTGCTCGCCTCATCGTGCGCGACTGGCGCGTCGCGCTGATGGCAACTTTTGCATTCGCGTTCTCCGGCGGCATCGCCGTGCATTCGCGGATTTTGCGCAGCGAGTTGGTCGCGGCCTGTCCCGTCATCTTTGCGCTGATGATCCTGATCGTGGCCGGACGCCGCGCCGGGCTCGCGCGTCCGCTTTGGATGGCGGTCGCGGCGGGATTGTGCGTGCTCGGTCTCGAGAACAAGGTGCAGGCCATTTTGCTGATCGGTGTGCTGCCGCTGCTGGTGATACCGCTCGGCTGCGCGCAAAGCGCGAGCGTCGCGTTCTGGCGCAATACCCGATCGGGCTGGCTGGCAACGGGCGTCGCGGCCGTCGCAGCGATAGTAGCCGCATGGGCCGCGTGGCCGCTGATATCAACCGGCTTTGACCGCAGCTTGCTCGATGCCGCGCACTTCCATCCGCTGTTGCTGGGACGCTTCGGCGTCTATCAGGCCGCGCTGGTGGTCCTGATCGGCGGATGCATGATCGTCTATGCCACGATCTGGCGGGTCAGCGTAACAGAAACGCTGGCATCGATATCAGCGATGGCCGCCGGCATCTCGATCGCGCTGCTGGCGCTCGATCTCGAATACAATACCAGCAATGTGATCGCCGTGATCAATCCGCTGGAAAAGATGCTGACCTTTGCCGATGCTGGTACCACCGATATCGCAAACGGAGCCGGCCTGTCGGGAATTCTGCTGCTCCTGTCCGAAGGGATCGCATCGGTTGTTGCGCGCTACACCTTTGTGCTGCACTCCTCACCGCGCCCAACGGTGTTTCTCACCTGGCTGATCGTCCCCGGCATCATCGTGGCGTGGCGGCGCGGCGAGAGGCTCGCGGCGATTCAGCCACTCGTGCTTCTGCTGGCCGCGATCGGGATCGACGCGCTCGGCGTGCGGCGCGGGTTGAAATCCGAGTATTTCATCTTCACCGACCCCCTGATTATCCTCGCGGGAGCGATCCTGCTCGTCTCCATGAGCGATCTGCGCTTTCACAAATGGGCCTATCCCGTTGCCACTGTGCTGTTCGCACTGCATATCGCCATTGGCCAGGCCGAGCCGATAAAGTACGCCTTCATGCGCAGGGGTCCGGAATCGATATGTGAATGGAACCGGTATTACCTTCCGCTGCTGCCGTTGCCATGGTGCAAGTTTCCCCCGGTCCAGCCATAACGCCTTGTTGAGAAGCGATCGCTCGCCTGTCGCGCTATCGTCACTGCACGACACATCGGTCGCATCTGACTGGGGATGGCTATGATCGATCGCAGGGCGATTATCACGGCGGTGGTGGCCGCGATCGCAAGTCCGGCCGAAGGATGTTCCGCGCTGGAACTTTCACAAGTATCTGATCGGCCGCGACGGCTACATCTCCGAGGTATTCCCTGAGACCGTCGAACCATCGGATACGCGCGTCAAAACCGCCATTGCGCGGGCC
>Ga0209648_10005435_pt1 | contig 10909 bp, 10 predicted proteins | sample GraSoi2013_115cm_FD_185830 | JGI IMG/M metagenome (GOLD analysis project Ga0209648, IMG submission 185830) | Grasslands soil microbial communities from the Angelo Coastal Reserve, California, USA - Sample 9_17_2013_115cm (SPAdes) (version 2) | ecosystem: Environmental > Terrestrial > Soil >...
TCCGATTCTGCTCGATCCGATTCCGCGGTCTTCTTGATCGCCGCGAGGGTCCGGGGGATGCCGGTGCGCGCAGCCTCGGCGCGCTCGGCGATCTGGGCCTCGGCGGCGTCGCCGAACCTCGCGTGGAACCTGGCGATGCCGTCGGGCAGGAACTCCCATGACTCGGTGACCTCCGTACCCCCGTCGACGGGGGTGAAGGTATAGCCCCAGCGCACCCACGAGCCGCCCACGACGAAGGCGAACTCACGGCCGCGCTCGGCCGCTATGACCCGGGAACGGGTCTCCCAGGCCCGCTCCGGCAGCTCGTTTCGGCCGGTGAACCACGCGCCCGGCCGTGGACCGTCACCATCGTCCCACCAGCAAGCCCGGCAGACTGGGCTCCACTCGCCCATGCGGGTCACGTCGGAAACCATGTCGTAGAGGTATTCAGGTGGGCGGGCGACGATGATCGACTCACGGTGGCGCAGGCTGGTCATGCGCACATTATTTCCCCGCCGCGCGACCGGCACCCCCCGCCTCGCCCGCCCTGGGCCGGCTCATGACCAGACGGTGATGGGACGGTCGCGGCGTGCACCGTCCGCGACGACGTCGACCCGCTCGTCGAAGAACGCGACGTGGCCGCGGACCTGCGCCGCGTCGTGCAGCGGCTCCTGGTAGGTCCAGGCGATGTCGGGGATGACCCGGTCGCCACGGTGGCTGACCAGTACGACGCCTCTCCCTTGTAGGCGCAGTACGTCCGTGTGCTGTTCGGGCTCAGTTCGGCGGGATGTCCTCGCGCGGCAGGTAGTAGCGGACCGGGAGCATGGTCTCGAACAACAGCATCGGCCGGGACGACTCGGCGAGCACCTGGCCGTCAAGCTCGAGGCGGACGTGCCGCGAGCTGGCCAGCACGTCGATGCGGTGGAAGGGATCGCGCGGATGCCCCACGTTGGCTTCGTCCTCCTCATACCAGCTGTCGAAGGCACCGAAATCCAGGACGAGGTAGCCGGCCAGATCTGGGTCTGCGAGCCGGAAACCGGCACCCGGTCACCGGGACGGATCGTCCCTCGCAGCCGCCTGTTTAGGTGTCAAGCGCGGCCACGGAAAACAGGAAAAATCTAGTTCAGGCCCGGCCAGCGACGAAATACTCTAGGGATTTCACGAAATACTCTAGGGATTTCCCCGGCATGCTCTAGGGATTTTACCGGTGCCGCGGTTCTAACGTCGGCAGTGGGTTCGCGAGAGTCGGGAGTCATCATGTCGGTCCGTACAGACGGCTATCTGCCGATCCGCCACCTGATGCAGACGGCCCGCCGCGCGACCACGCGCTGCGCCTGTTCGGCGCGGCGGCCTCCGATAACGGTCACCGGGATTCTCACTATACCCTAGGGCGAAATCATGGGGAAACGCTATTCGGTACGTATCACGATCTTCCTCCTTGTCGTTATCCCGCTGTTGTCCATGATTGGGCTGTACGCGTACGCGACGACCATCACCGCCCGCGATGCCATCACCCTCGCGCGGGCCACTTCGGTAAGAGACTCGATCGCCGACCCGATTGGTCTGTTCGAGGCCGAGATCGGGGCGGAGCGCCTGCTGGCGACCAGTTACCTCGCCAGTCCAGCGCCGCAGTCCCTCGAGGCGCTGACCGCTCAGGAAGCGAAAACGGACCGTGCCTGGTCAAACCTCCGCGCCGCAGCCAACTCCGCCGGCATGAGGAGCGCCTCGTCACAGCGGGTCAAGGCCGCCGTCGCGGCCCTGCTCAAGGACACCACCGGCCTGACGCCATTGCGGGCCCAGATCAGCTCGGGCACAATCAGCAGGCCGCAGGCCCAGAGCGCCTACAACGCTATCGTCTCGGTCGGCTATAACGCCATTACACAGGCCGTGCTCCAGATGCCAAACGTGGCGATCGTGACCCAGGCGATCACTGTCATGAGGATTACCGAAGCCGGGGAAATGCTCCTCCAGGAAGAGGCGCTCCTCGTCGGCGACATGCTGGCCCGCTCGTTCCCGCCCGCCGACCGCCAGCAGTTTGCCCAGCTGGTGGGGGCACACCGGGAGATCCTCGCGCAGGAAATGCCGAACCTCGCTCCGGTTTACCTGTCCTACTACCGCCGCGACCTCAGCCCACCGGCCGTCGCCTCCCTCGCCGCGCTCGAAAACACAGTGATCAATTCGCGTCACGGCGCCGTTCCCCCGGTGCCGCTCACGGCGTACGAGCAATCGGCTACGGCGGTCGCCTCCGGGCTCGGGGGCGCAGGGTTCACGTCCGGGATGACACTGGCCCAGTGGGGCCGGCAGGCGGCCAGGCCCATCGATGTCCGGCTCGCCGTCGTCAGTGGGCTCGGCATGTTCGCGCTCGTCGAGTCGATCATTGTGTCGTTCGTGTTCGGTCGCGGGCTCGTGCGCCGGCTTCGCGACCTCAGGCGGGCGGCCCTGGAGCTTGCCAACGAGCGCCTGCCACAGGTAGTGGCACGACTGAGCGCGGGCGAGCACATCGACACCGACACGGAGGTGCCGGTCCTGGCCCATGGCACTGATGAAATCGGCCAGGTCGGGCAGGCCTTCAACGCCGTGCAGCGGGTGGCGATCGAGGCGGCGGTCGGCCAGGCGAGGCTCCGGGCCGGCATCAGTGCTGTCTTCCGCAACCTGGCCCGGCGGAGCCAGTCGCTGCTGCACCGGCAGCTAGCCATGCTCGATGCGCTGGAGCAGCGGGCAACCGAGCCGGACGAGCTCGAGTCGCTGTTCCAGATCGACCATCTGACAACGCGCATGCGCAGGCACGCCGAGGGTCTCATCGTCCTCGCCGGCGACAGGCCGGGACGTAACTGGACTGACCCGGTTCTGATGATAGACGTGCTGCGCGCTGCGGTTGCCGAGGTCGCGGACTACCCACGGGTCCGGGTGATTTCCAAGAGCCGGGTGGCGCTGGCCGGACGGGCCGTTGCGGACGTGATCCACGTGATCGCGGAACTGGTCGAGAACGCCACGATCTTCTCCCCACCGAACACCCCGGTACGCATGCTCGGCGACGCGGTCGGCCGGGGATACGCGGTGGAGATCGAGGATCGCGGGCTGGGCATGACCAGCGAGAAGCTGGCCGAGCTCAACGCGAGCCTCGCGGATCCCCCCGACCTGAATCTGGAAGACAGCGAGCAGCTCGGCCTCTATGTGGCCGCGCGGCTGGCCAAGCTGCACGGAATCCAGATCACGCTGCGTGACTCGCCGTTCGGGGGCACGACGGCGATCGTCCTCATCCCCCAGGACCTGGTTGTTCCCGAAGGCAAGCATGCCGCGGATCCAGCCGCCATCGTGGCGGACGAGCGAGCCATCCAGCTCACCGGCCGGCACGCCGCCCGCAGCACGGAAGAGGATGCGAGCCGCCCCGGCTTCCTGGCCGGCGACGACGATGCCGTGAGCGGCGACGGCCCCCACCACGGTAACGGGCACAGCGGCGCGGGCGCCCCGCCCGGGCGAAACGGGGCACCGGTGTGGTTCGCCCAAGACGCCGACGCCGCGGCGCAGAACGCAGGAAAAGGCCGGCCCGGCGCGGCGGCAGACCCTGAGACCGCCGCCGGGGACCCGGCCGATTCCGGCCTTCCCCAGCGGACCCCCCAGGCCAGCCTGGCGCCCCAGCTCCGCGACAGCGGAGGCCACGACCTCGCGGACGCGCATGGCGGCTCATCCGGCCCGCGCTCGCCCGATGAAGTCCGCGACGCGCTGACCGCGATCCAGCAAGGCTGGGAGCGCGGCCGGAAGGAGTTCACGGCGCCCGGGCCGCCCGGTGCCGAGACCGCCGCGGACGGCGCGCCGCGCGATTCCTGGCCGGCTGACAGCGCCCAGCGACCCGGCCAGGAGGACAACGGTGACGCCTCGTCACCGGATCAAGGCAGGAGGCCGGAGTCATGACATCCACCGTGGAACTGAGCTGGCTCCTTGATGACCTCGTCACCCGTGTGCCGCGGATCGAGAAGGCCGTGATCCTGTCTCGTGATGGCCTGCCGGTCGGAGCCTCCGCATCATTGAGCCGTGCCGACGCCGAGCGGCTGGCGGCGATCGCGGCCGGCTTCCACAGCCTGGCGCGCGGTGCGGGCCGGCACCTCGGCGGCGGTCAGGTCCGCCAGGTGATCGTCGAGATGGACTCGGCGTTCCTGTTCGTCACCGCTGCCGGGGAAGGCAGCAGCCTCGCCGTGGTCAGCTCCGCCAGCGCGGAAGTTGGCCTTATCGCCTACGAGATGGCCCTGCTTGTGAAGCGCGTGACCGGCCATCTGTCGGTGTACCCGCGGGCCGTTCCCGGTGGCGGCGAAGCGATGTGAGCTATGACGTCGTCAGGCGAGCGGTGGCTGAACGATGAGGCAGGACCCGTCGTCCGCCCCTACGCCCTTGTCGGCGGCCGCACCAGGACCGCCGGCCGGAGCATCGACCTGATCGCGACCGTGACGGCTGCTCGCCGGGTCCTGCCCGATCCCGCTGATCTGGAACCCGAGCACCTGACGGTGCTGCGCCTGTGCCACGTGCCGACGTCGGTAGCAGATCTCGGGTCCGACCTCAAGCTGCCCGTCGGGGTGGTCCGGGTCATTCTCGCTGACCTTCTGGACCGAGGCCTCGTCGTGGTTCACCGGCCGGTACCGCCATCTCAACTGCCGGATTCGCAGCTCCTCAGGAGGGTCGCCGATGGGCTTCGCAGACTCTGAAATCGCTGACAATCCAGCCAGCACCCCGGTCTCGATCAAGATTCTGATCGCGGGCGGCTTCGGCGCGGGCAAGACGACCATGGTCGGCGCCGTGACCGAGATCCGGCCGCTGCAGACCGAGGAGCTGCTGACCGACGCAAGCAGCGGCATCGACCGGCTGACCGGCGTCGAGCGCAAGACGACCACCACGGTCGCGATGGATTTCGGGCGCATCAGCATCGACGACGACATCGTGATCTATCTGTTCGGCACGCCAGGCCAGGAGCGCTTCTGGTTCATGTGGGACGAGCTGGCCATGGGCGCGCTCGGCGCCGTCGTGCTCGCCGACACCCGCCGCCTGGCCGACTGTTTCCCGGCCGTGGACTACTTCGAGCAGCGCCACATGCCGTTCGTGGTCGCGGTCAACTGCTTCACCGGAGCCCGCCGTTTCAACCCGGCAGAGGTGCGGGCGGCGCTCAGCGTGGACCCGGGTGTGCCGGTGATCCTCTGCGACGCGCGGGAGCGCTCCTCGTCCAGGGACGTCCTCGTCGCGCTTGTCGATCATGCCCTCGGCATGCTCGAAGCCGCCCATGCCGCGGCGCCTCGTTAGCATAAGCTTTGCCAGGTCGTGCGGCGCGTCTCCCGCGTTTGCGTTGATCTTTGTACCGTCATCCAGACACCGGAGTCGGCCGCGGCTGCCTCCGCTCGGTGCTTGTCAGCGGTGCAGGTGCTCCTGGGCGCCGACCCGGTAGCCTCGGCCAGCCACGTAACGAACTGCGCATCAACGTCGGCGGGCGAGGTGAGACGGAAGGTGTGCACGACGTTGTGCGGCGACAGTTCCTGGACCCGCAGGAACCTGGGGCTGACGATCTGCCGGGCCAGGACAAGGTGGCCGTTGAGCCAGCGGCGGCGCGGCCGGGGCCGGGCCGGGCCGTCGGGCACGCGATTGGCGGCGCGCGTGCTTGCCGGGGTGTGCCCTGGGTGCGGATACTTGCCCGTGTGGGTGACCGTAATGTGGTGGGTGGTGAACTGCAGCCGTGTGGCACGGACCCGGTCACCGGCTTCTACCGGGATGGGTGCTGTCACACCGGGCCGGAAGACCGGGGAAGCCACACGATCTGCGCCGTGGTGACCGCTGAGTTCCTTGAGCACCAGCGCCGCATCGGCAACGATCTGATTACCCCGGTGCCTGAGTTCCGTTTCCCTGGGCTCGTGCCGGGGGACCGCTGGTGCGTGACGGCGGGAAACTGGCTGCGGGCTCATCGCGATGGCGCGGCCGCCCACGTGGTCATGGCCTCCACTCATGAGCGGGCGCTTGAGATCGTGCCCCTCGCGGCGCTGAAGGAGCACGCAGTCGACGTCCCCGCTGATCCTGGCGCACTCGAGAACTGAGCACCCCCCACCCAGACGCTGACGATGCGACCACCCGGCAGGATTCGGCCGAAATGCTTGTGATCTGGGCGCAATCGGTGTGAGGTCTCAGATCGCGGTGGATCCGCCCCGGGCAACTCCGATGCCATCCCCGTGACCGCGATGCCGCGCGTGCGCCTTTCGGTGCGAGGGCTATCCGGTGGCGTCGGCGGTTACTGCGGGGACCGCGGCGCCGGAGGTGAGCCGGGAGAGGTAGGGTAGGCGGCGGCACGCCGGCCGACTTCGGAGACCGGGTCGGCGTAGTGCCTGAGCGTGGCGGTCCCGCCGCCGCTGTGGCCGAGCCGGCCGTCGGCATGCCTGCAGGTAGCCCCGATCGGGCCGTTGATTCCACGTTTGATTCCACGCGAGTGCTTTGCGAAGGCCGAAACTCTCGCTGAGCTGGGAGCCGGTGAGCGGAATCGAACCGCTGGCCTGCCGTTTACAAGACGGCTGCTCTGCCTGCTGAGCTACACCGGCGGGTCATCGCGAATGCTAGCCGGCGTCGCCGCTGAGCCATGCCGCCCTGGGCCGTGCCGCCGCCGGGCCGACCGGCCGATGCCGCCCACCGGCCCAGGGCCCAGCGGGCGAGTGACGGCTGGTCAGCGCCCGGTCCGCCGCCGCGCCACCTCGTAGAGGGCGATGCCCGCGGCGACGCCCGCGTTCAGTGACTCCGTCTGCGCCGTGACCGGGATCCGCACGAGCAGGTCGCACCGCTCTGCGGCGAGCCTGGAGAGCCCGCGTCCCTCCGAGCCCACGACGAGGACCAGGGGGCCGTCGGCGACCTCCAGGTCAGCCACGTCGGTGCCGCCGCGCGCGTCAAGCCCGGCCACGAACAACCCGGCCTGCTGGTAGTCCGCGAGCGCCCGGACCAGGTTGGCCGCGCGCGCGACGGGCAGGCGGGCCAGCGCGCCCGCGGAAACCTTCCACGCCGACGCGGTGACGCCGGCCGAGCGCCGCGCGGGGACGACCACCCCGTGCGCACCGAACGCGGCCGCCGACCGCGTCACCGCGCCCAGGTTGCGCGGATCAGTCACCCCGTCGAGCGCCACGATCAGCGGCGGCGTCCCGGTGGCCGCCGCGCGCGCAACCAGGTCGGCGGGATGCGCGTACTCGTACGGCGGCACCCGCAGCGCGAGACCCTGGTGCAGCGCGCCGTCGGTCAGCCGGTCGAGCTCGGCCCGGCTGGCTTCGAGCACCGCGACGCCGGAATCTCCCGCCAGCCGGATCGCCTCGGTGACCCGGTCGTCAGGCTCCATGCGGTGCGCGGCGTACAGCGCGGTCGCCGGGACCGCGGCGCGCAGCGAGTCGAGCACCGCGTTGCGGCCGGCCACCACCTCGGGCCCGTCCGCCGTCCGCCTGGGGCCGCCGGGCGCACGGGACCCGCGCGGTGACGCGCCGCCGCCGGATTTTCCCGAGCCCGATCCATAACGGCTGCCGCGGCCGGTCCCCGCGCCGCCGGGTGACGCGCCGTCGCCGGGAATTCCCTGGCGCCGCCCGGGGCCGCCGTCGCGGTCGGCACCAGCCGCTCGCTTGTCCGCGTTCCGTTTGTCCGCGTTCCGCTTGTCCGCGGCCGCGGCACGGCGCCGCGCCGGGTGACCGGGCCGCAGGTGCGCGGGCGGCGTCGGCCCCTTACCCTCCAGGCGCCGCTTGCCCTGCCCGCCGGTGCCCTTGCGCCGCGGCCGGTTGGTCATCGCTTCAGCTCCCAGCGCGGCCCGTGCGGCGTGTCCTCGACGACGATACCGGCCGCGTGCAGGCTGTCGCGGATGGCATCGGCGGCCGCGAAATCCTTTCGCGCCCGGGCGGCCGCGCGCTGCGTGAGCGCGACGTCCACCAGTGCGTCGACGACGCCGCGGAGAACGCCGCGGCCGCCGGTGTCCGGAGCCGCCGCCCACGGGTCGGCGAGCGGGTCGAGGCCGAGTACGCCCAGCATGGCGCGAACCTCGCCGAGCTTGCTCGCTGTCACCGCGAGGTCACCCGCGGCCAGCGCGTTGTTGCCCGCACGTACCGCATCGTGCACGACCGCGAGCGCTTGTGGTACGGCGAGGTCGTCATCGAGCGCGGCGGCGAATTCCTGCGGCAGGAACGAAAGTTCCGCCGGGGTGCCCGCGGAGTCGCCCGGCGTGACCTCGGCGGCACGGACGACGAAGCCCTCGATCCGCCGGTAGGCCGCGACGGCCTCATCGAGCGCATCGCCGGAGAATTCGATCAGCGACCGGTAGTGCGCCTGGCCCAGGTAGTACCGCAGCTCAGGCGCCCGGACCTTGCGCAGCACCTCGGTTACGAGCAGCGAATTACCCAGGGACTTGCTCATCTTCTCGCCGGCCACACCGACGAGACCGTTGTGCATCCAATAGCGCGCGAAGGCGTATCCGGCGGCGCGGGATTGCGCGATCTCGTTCTCGTGATGCGGGAAGACCAGGTCGAGGCCGCCGCCGTGGATGTCGAAGGTCTCGCCGAGGTACGCGATGGCCATCGCCGAGCATTCCAGGTGCCAGCCCGGCCGGCCGGGTCCCCACGGGGTGTCCCAGGCCGGCTCGCCTGGCTTGGCGCCCTTCCACAGCACGAAGTCGCGCGGATCGCGTTTGGCGGCCACGCCCTCGCTGTCACCGGCGGCGCGCATGTGCTCGAGGCGCTGCCCGGACAGCGCACCGTACTCCGGGTAAGACCGCACGTCGAAGTACACGTCGCCGCCGGCGGCGTAGGCGTGCCCGCGCTCGATCAGCCGGCGGATCAGCGCGATCATCTCGGGCACGTGCCCGGTGGCCCGCGGCTCGACGTCGGGGGGCAGGCAGCCGAGAGCCTCATAGGCGTGCGTGAACGCGCGCTGGTTGCGTTCGGCCACCGCCCACCAGGGCACGCCCTCGCGCCGCGCGACGTCGAGGATCTTGTCGTCGATATTGGTGATGTTCCTGCAGAAGGTCACCTGGTACCCGCTCGCCGCCAGCCACCGGACCAGGATGTCGAAACAGACGCCGGAACGCAGATGGCCGATGTGCGGCGCCGCCTGCACCGTGGCACCGCACAGGTAGACCGAGACCTTGCCCGCCGCGACGGGCACGAATTCACGCACCGTGCGCGCGGCCGTATCATGAAGACGCAGGCCAGCTGTCATCTCGTCCGCTTCTCCGCCCGATCGCCCTCGCGCGAGGCGCGGCAGGGCATCACTCAATCCTTGCCCGGCTGGTGTCCGGCCGTTGCCCGGACGACACGTTATGCAGCACAGGGTATCGGCGCGGCGACGCTGGTGCTGCGGTCAGCCGGACCGGCCGCCCGCCCAGCTCCAGGCGTAGCCGGGATCTTCGGCCTGGCGGGCGGCCGGCCCGATCAGCAGCGGCCGGAACGTGTCGATCATGACAGCGGTCTCGTCGGTGCTCTTCCTGCCCTCGGCCAAGCCTCGGACGGCCGCCTCGACGGCACCGGGCTGCGGACCGTGCGTGCACCCGGACGGGTGCAGGCTGATCGAGCCGATCCCGATGCCCGATCCCCGGCGCGCGGAGTAGTCGCCGCCCACGTAGAACATCATCTCGTCGGAGTCCACGTTGTGGTGGTTGTACGGGATCGGCACGGCCGCCGCGTCGAAGTCGAGCGGGCGTGGGCAGAACGAGCAGACCACGAAGTTGGGTCCCTCGAACGTCTGATGCACGGGCGGCGGCGCGTGCGTCCGCTTCACCAATGGCTCGAAGTCCGCGATGTTGAACGCGTGCGGGTACAGGTAACCGTCCCAGCCGACCACGTCGAACGGATGATGCGCGTAGGTGAGCCTGGTCAGCCCGGCCCGGTTGCGGACGAGTACGGGCACGTCCTCGCCCGTGGCGAGCAGCGGCCCGGCCGGCCCGCGCAGATCCCGCTCGCTGTACGGCGCGTGCTCGAGGAACTGCCCATGCGGTGACAGATACCGCCGCGGCGTCTGGATGTGCCCCCTGGCCTCGACCACGAGCGCCCTGGCCGGCGCCGCGGGAATCCACCGGTGAATCGTGCCCGCGGGCACAAGCACGTAGTCGCCTGGCCCGGCGTCGATCGAGCCATAGACCGATTCGAACCGCATCTCGCCCGCTTGCAGATAGACCATCTCGTCGCCGGCCGAGTTGCGGTAAAGATCCGATGGTGCGTCGGCGGCCGAGTAGTAGATCCTGACGTCGTCGTTGCCGAGCAGCAACTGCCTGCCGAGGACGAGGTCACCGCCTGCGGGCAGATCCTGGGTGCGGAAATGGCGCGGCGCGAGCGGCAGGTTGGGCACGGCGCGGCCCGCGGCCGGGTCGTCATGCACGCCCTCGCTCTTGACCATGGCCGTGGGCAGGTTGATGTGGTACAGCAGCGAGGAATCGGCGGAAAAGCCTTCCTCACCCATCAGTTCCTCGGCGTACAGGCCGCCGTCGGGCCTGCGCATCTGAACATGCCGCTTCCGCGGGATTTCCCCGACCGCCCGGTAGAACGGCATCCTGTCTCCTTTGACTTGAGATGCGCGGGCAAGCACAGCGCCTTGGTCGACCGAGGGCCGCCCGGCGAGCCAGGTACCCGAGCCTGGCGCCGCACCCGCGTGTCCCGGCCACGTGTGCCGCCCCGGTGCCGCAACCGAGTGCTCCGGCCGGGTGCCAGCCGAATGTCGCAGTGCCGCCGCGTCACCCCGGCGCTACCCGTTGCCGTGCCACGACCGACGACGCCGGACCCGCTTAGCTGGGCCGCTTAGCTGGGCCGCTTAGCTGGGCCGCCAGGGCCGGCCGCCAAGCGGTAGGGCTGCCCAGATGGCGGGGCCGCCTCAGCCGGCCACGCCCGTATCGCGCGGACTGTGCGTGTCGCTCCTTTCCTGACTATAGACCCGCGGCGTAGGGTCGGCATCGCCGGAG
>Ga0209648_10005436_pt1 | contig 10906 bp, 6 predicted proteins | sample GraSoi2013_115cm_FD_185830 | JGI IMG/M metagenome (GOLD analysis project Ga0209648, IMG submission 185830) | Grasslands soil microbial communities from the Angelo Coastal Reserve, California, USA - Sample 9_17_2013_115cm (SPAdes) (version 2) | ecosystem: Environmental > Terrestrial > Soil >...
CGTAACACCACATCCAGTTTTCGCCCGGCTCCTGCGAACGAACAATTGGGTGCTTTGTGGCGTGAAAATGCTTCGTGGCGTGCTTGTTTTTGGAGGAGTCGCAACAGCCGACGTGGCCGCAGCTTAGACACAGGCGCAGGTGCACCCAACTGTCGCCTAACTTCAGGCACTCTTCGCAGCCCTTCGTTTTTGGCTTGACGCGGCGAATCTGATCGACGTGCGTGCACTCTTCGGCCATGTTGGCCTCCTCCGGATTTACAGCGCGTTGTGGATCGGGATCCGCACCTGGAAGCGCGTGTCACCTGGAACTGATTTCAGGGTGACAAGCCCGCGCATTTTTTGGACGATGCGGTGAACGACATCCAAACCGAGGCCACTCCCTTCACCAACGCCCTTGGTCGTAAAAAAAGGTTCGAAGATGCGCGATTGTACTTCCGGCGGAATGCCTGGGCCGTCGTCGGCGATCTCCACGAGCACGTAATCATTTTCGCGCACGGCGCGCACGAGAAGCTTGCCCTTTTCTTTCATGGCGTCCGCGGCATTGTCGATGAGGTTTGTCCAAACTTGGTTCAACTCGCTGCCGTAAGCCATGACTTTCGGAAGTTCGGGAGCGTACTCGCGAGACACAACAATGCCGCGCTTCAATTTGTGATGCATGATGGTCAAGGTGGTTTCCAAGCTATTCTTGATGTCTACTTCCTGCAAGGGCGCCTGGTCCATGTAAGAATATTCTTTGATGGCTTTGATGAGGTCGGAGATGCGAGCAGTGCTTTGCTCAAGCTCGCTGGCGATACGCTCCATCTCGAGAAGAGTGCCGAAGCGTGTGAGCTCGGGGCCGAGTGAAGCGCCCGCGGCGGCCGCGAAGAACTCAAGTTGCGTGTCCGTCAAGCCGGCGTCGGCGAGCAACGGAGCCAGTTTCCAGGCTTCCGCGACACTACGGCCCTCCAGCCAGCTTTGTATGGCTTCTTCGCGCTCCACGCGGGCAAATTCATCTTTGTATTCCGGTGTTTTCAGTTCGCCGCGGACTTGTTCTTCGCGCTGTGCGAGCAGGCCACAATCTTCCGGACCGAGTGTCGAACTGCGGCCAACAACACGCAGGCGCTGCAGGCCGTCTCGCAGCGCCGCGGCCGAGCGGCGAGCGGCGGCGGAAGGATTGTTCAATTCGTGTGCCAGACCCGCTGACAATTTTCCGAGTGCCGCCAGCTTTTCTCTCTGCTGCTCTTCCCTTGTGACGTTTCGAACGCGGTCCGTCAGCAATCCCACGAGCCGCTGCGAAAGCTCGGGCATGCGCTGGAACAACTCCGGGAACTTGGCCGCTGGAAACGTCAGCGCGCGAGTAGGAAGTACAGCACGCCCGGTCACACCAACCGTTTTCATTCTGGAAAAAGGCAGGACCCCTGTTACATCCCCCGCACGGGCAGTAAAGACGGGGCCGTCCTGCGGGCCGTTCTCGCGGCGGGCCCGGAATTCACCCTCCAGGATCACCAGCATGGTGTCCGCAGGAGTGCCTTCCTTGACGATGACTCCACCGACTTCGACACGGCGCTCTTGCGCTTGGGAAACAAACCATTCCAGATCGGCTTGCTGCTGATCCGTGAACGGCGGGATTTTCCTTAGTTCCGCAACCAAAGCTTCCAGCCGCGCTTGATCCACTGCTTCGCTCATTGGACCTTCGCCAAATATTGATGCATGAACTGCACGACGACCGCGCCTTCGCCGACACCGGAAGCGACGCGCTTCACGGAACCGTGGCGCACATCGCCCACAACAAAAATTCCCGGAACATTCGTTTCCAGCAAACCCGGGTCGCGATCCAGCGTCCAAGATGGTGGTCTCTTTCCGCCGCGGAGGAGGTCTGGACCGGAAAGAATGAACCCGCGTTCATCGCGCTCGATTGCCTGACCGAGCCATTCCGTCCGCGGCTGCGCGCCGATGAAAATGAACAAGCTCGTGGCGGAGAGTTTACTTCTCTCTCCCGAGGGAGCGCACTCGACCGTAATCCCGGTGAGCCGCGATTCTCCTTCGACCGCTACCACGCTTGACCGCGTCCACACCTCGATGTTTGCTGTCTTTTCGATTTGCTCGATCAAGTAGTGCGACATCGTGGCGGCGAGCGACACTCCGCGCACCAGCATCAGCACTTTCTCCGCAAACTTCGAAAAGTGCATGGCGGCCTGACCGGCGGAATTCGCGCCGCCAATGATGTAGACTGTTTCGCCCTTGCAGGCCAGCGCTTCGGAGGTTCCGCCGCCATAATAAACACCGGCGCCTTGCAAGTGCTCAATCCCCGGAACGTCCAAGGTCTTCCATTGCACGCCCATGGCGAGAAGCAAAGCGTGACACGAAATCTCCGAACCGTCCGCAAGCTTCACATACCGGTACGGACCCTCGGCGCGGAGACCAGTCGCCTCCTGTGGCGCGAGGATCTCGACGCCGAAGCGCCGCGCCTGCGCAACGGCACGCCGCGCCAGGTCAAGGCCGGTAAGTCCGGAAGGAAAGCCGAGATAGTTCTCAATCCGAGAACTAAGTCCGGCTTGGCCGCCCGGCGCTTCGCGTTCGACGATCACCGTGCGCAAGCCTTCGCTCGCACCATATACAGCGGCGGCAAGCCCCGCAGGTCCTCCGCCGACGATGGCGAGATCGTAGAAGTTGGTTAGGGCATGCGTGCGCAGACCGATCTTGTCCGCAACAGCGGGCAAAGGCGGCTCCGGGAGGCGCGTTCCGTCTGGAAACAGAATCAAAGGAAGTTTTTCCGCCTCGGGCCCCAGGGAGTCAATCAGCCCGCGCACTTCGGCATCGCTCTGCGCCAACTCCACGTCAATCCATTGATAGGGCACCTGATTCCGTGCGAGGAATTCGCGCAGTTCGTAAGAACGATTCGACCAGCGCGTGCCGAGAACGCGAATGCCCTCGTAGGGAGGTCGAAACGTCGCGGTCCAGTCGTGCAGCAGGTCGTCAAGAGCGGGAAAGAGCTTTTCCTCCGGGGGATCCCACGGCTTCATCAAGTAATAGTGCACGCGGGCCTCGTTGATGGCATCGATGGCGGCGTTGGTGTCCGCATACGCGGTGAGCAGAGCGCGTTTGGCGAGCGGGTGCATCTCCATGGCTTCCGAGAGGAAATTCACACCGTCCATTTGGGGCATACGCTGATCCGCTAGCAGCAGGGCCACGGGATTGTTGCGCGCTTTCAGTTCCCGCAGAGTGGCGAGGCCGGCGCTTCCGGAATTTGCGCGCATGACGCGGTAGCGATCCGAATAGCGGCTGCGCAAATCGCGCTCAATGGCCCGAAGGACTTCGGGGTCGTCGTCTACCGTTAATAAAACTGGTTTTGGCATATTCCTCAGATGCGGCGCACGTGATTTCGTTGCGTATTACGAGGATTGCTGTATTGCTTCAGCTTCTATTCCTGCCGCCCTCAAGCTACAATTCCTGACGCTTCCATGTCCAGCCCTCTCGCTCAATTCATTGCGGACCTCTCGTCCGCGGACGCATCCAGAAGGCTTGCGGCCGCCAATGAAATCTACCGGCTAGGGCGCGCAGCCGCAGGATCTGCCATTTCTGACTGGTGGACCGAAAACGAACTCGCCGCACTGCTCCTTGGACCCAATCCTGCCATAACGGTTGGACTCGCCGTACAGCGCGATACGTTTGGGCGAATCCGAATTGCCAATGGTACGCCGAGACTCGCCGACGTGCCGCCGGATCAAGATGCCGAGGAATTCGAGATTCAATTCACTGAGGGATTCTCCCTGGACATTCTGACCACGCGCGAGCCAGGGGGTTCGGGCGCCATCGCAAAGTATCTCGCCAAGTTTGGAGAAGGCATTCAACAGGTGGAATATCGCTGCGCCAACGTTGAGCGCGCCACGCAAATACTGAAAGACAAATTCCGAGTTGATCCTGTTTATCCTGCCATCCGAAACGGTACAGACGCCACGCGGGTCAATTTTTTCCTCGTCGCGTCTCCGGATGGGGGCAAGGTGCTTATCGAACTGTGCGAGTTGCAGTCTCGCGCATAGAAACTCGAATTCAGCGAAATCCAATACTTCTACGTGATTGCAGATTTTTTCAGCCCACTATTTCCTGCCATGCCCGTAAGACCTCGGCGACCGTCCAAGCCTGCGCGATGCAGCCGCGCGGCGTGAAGGGAGCATCGCCATCGAAAATTTCGCTTAACGTGCCGAGGCCAGCCGCATAAATCTGGCGCCCAAGCGGCTCAAGAAAGCGCAGGGCCGCTTCGCGATTGTGGTAAACGCGATAGTGTGCGATAGCAAACGGGCCGAGCAGCCAGCCCCAGACTGTGCCTTGATGATACGCAGCGTCGCGATCGCGGGGGCTGCCGCCATAATGGCCGGTGTATCCGGCTTCGCCCGGCGCGAGACTCCGCAATCCATGCGAGGTCAAAAGATGCCGTGCGCAAACATCCACAACCGCCTTTTGCTGCTCGGGCGTCAGCGGGCTTACAGGTAAAGATACGGCAAAAATCTGATTCGGCCGAAGCGACGCATCATTTCCGATGCCCGGTGAATCGATGACGTCGAAGCAGCAATTGCGGTCCGCGTTCCAGAATCTCTGAAAACTTTTCTTCGCTTGGGCCGCGAGTTTTTCGTAAGCATCGCTGGGTTTAGAGAGCAACCGCGCAAATCCTACTATCGTTTCAAGGGCATTGATCCACAGCGCGTTGATCTCCACAGGCTTTCCCGTACGGGGCGTCACGACCCAATCGCCGATTTTCGCGTCCATCCAAGTGAGTTGAACGCCGGGTTCACCGGCATAGAGAAGCCCGTCGGCCAGGTCCATGTGGATGTTGTATCGAGTACCCGCGATGTGCGCATCGGTCATGCTTGCGAGAACGCGAAAAAGTTTTTGCAGCGTCACCTCATCTTGCGTCGCCTCGAAATACTGCCGCATAGATTCGAAATACCAAAGCGCGGCGTCAACTGTGTTGTATTCCGGTTTGCTCCCAGCGTCGGGGAAATTGTTGGGGACCATCCCTCCGTCCACGTACCGCGAAAAAGCAAGAACGATTTGCTTCGCCACATCCGGGCGACCGGTCGCGAGCGTCAACCCCGGCAAAGCAATCATGGTGTCGCGGCCCCAGTCGCCAAACCAGTGATAGCCAGCGATGACGCTGCGGCCGTCCGGCTCCTCCGAGAGGCCGCGCTTTACAATGAATTGATCGGCGGCGAGGATGAGCTGCCGAAGCCACGAAGGCGATTGTTCGGCAAAGGCTTCGTTTTTCGCCTGCCATTCTTGGAAGAGCCTCACATCGTGATAAGCGCGCTCCGCTCGGGCGGATTCACCATCGAGCGAGGCCGCTGCTTCCGTCGTCGCCACAAGTGTGACGCTGGAACCGACTTCCAGTTTCGCGCGGAACAGCGCGGCAAACAGACGATCTTCGCGGTCATCGAGGCCACGCTCGGTTTCTTCGGCAAAATAGCAGCCCAAGTACCACTCGTGGTGCGGCTCGCAGGTTGAAGCAGAGCTTTTCAGATAAAAAGGAGTCGCACCATCGAACGCAAGCACCCTAACGCCATGCTCGACCAGTTCGATTTTCATTCGCCAGTCGCCTGCATGGGTCAAGGAATGGAAGTCGCGATAATTCACGAGCGCTTTCAATTCCATTTCGAGGGCACCGCTCCCACGCAGGAGCGTGTATTGAATGTAGGTGGTGTTTTCGCCCTGGCGCATCCAGACACGCTTTTCCAGAAGCGCATCGGCCAGCGCGTAAGTCCAAACCGGCGTCGAGCCTTCCAGATGAAAATCCTCGACGAGCAGAAAGCCTTTCGGATCGACGGCGCCGCTGGCCCAGCGATGGGTGGCAAGGGAGAAATCCGCCCCTCCGTAGTGGACGATTTCGTCGATGGCTGAGACAAGTTGCGTGCGTCCCACCGGCGGCTGCAGTGCGGCGACGAGCAGTCCGTGGTAACGCCGAGTCTGACTTGCGGCGATGGTTCCGGACGCGTATCCCCCGATTCCGTTGGTGACTAGCCACTCGCGCGATTCGGCCGCGGAAAGGTCGCCACAAATTTCGCGGCCCAACTGAATTTCCGCTTGTTCTGACAAATGCCTGCTCCCGGTCCCTGAGGATTGCGCTCGGCCCGGCGATGCAGGCCGCTTACTTGAGATTCACCTGTTGAGCGAGACTTTCAGCTATCCCCATAGACCGGGATGGCCGCACCATGAATGACTTTGGCTTCGTCGCTGCACAAAAAGAGAATGACGCGCGCAATGTCCTCAGGCTTTGGCCATTTCGCGAAATCAGCCTTCGGCATTGCTTTCCGGTTGGCCTCCGTGTCAATGATGCTGGGAAGAATCGTGTTCACCCGCACCCCGGTGCCTTTTACGTCCGCAGCCAAGGAATCCATCATGGCCAGCGCCGCGGCCTTGGAAGCAGCGTAGGCGGCTGCGCCGGCACCGTGATCCAGCGCTGCTTTCGACGCAACATTTACGATTGCCCCGCGCCCTTGCTTTAGCATCGCACGCACTGCTGCGCGTGATAACCCATAACCCGAGCGCAAATTCAGTGCCAGCATTTGTTCGAAGACTTTCGTCTCCAATTCCCAGAGCTTCACGCCCCCCGCGTATCCGCCCACTGTATTGACAAGCGCGTCCAGCCGGCCGTGTTTCGCGAGAATCTTCTCGACCAGTTGGCGCACCGCAGCTTCGTTCGTGACATCAACGCTGTTCCCATCGAGCTGTGCGCCATGCGCGCCCCCTGCACTCTTCAAGGCATCGAATTCTTCCTGTTTTCGATAGGTGGCGACAACTTTGGCACCTTCTCCCAGGAACGCCAGACTCACCGCGCGCCCCAAGGCACCCGTGCCGCCCGCCACCAGCACTACTTTTCCGTCGAATTTCGCAGTCATCCGCGCGACTCTCCTATCGACAACTTACTCACCGCTTTGTTGGATCAGTTTTGCGACCAGACCGGTCCAGCCGGTTTGATGGCTAGCGCCGATCCCCGCGCCATTGTCGCCGTGAAAGTATTCGTAGAAAAGGATGAGGTCGCGCCAATGGGGATCGTTTTGAAAGAGCTCGGTGCCGGCGGCCACGGGCCTGCGGCCATTCGAATCGCGGAGGAAAATGCGAATGAGCCGGCGGGAAATTTCCGCGGCTACCTGCCAGAGATCGGATTCGGTGCGGGAATGTGTGGGGCACTCCACTTTGAAGTCTTCGCCGTAGTAGTGGTGAAATTTCTGGAGAGATTCGACGAGCAGATAGTTGACCGGAAACCAGATGGGCCCGCGCCAGTTCGAATTTCCGCCGAAGAGGCCAGTCGTGGATTCGGCGGGCTCATAATCAACACGGTTCGTATTTCCATTCACGTGAACTTCGTAGGGATGGTCTTTGTGGTAGCGCGAAAGGGCACGCACACCGTAAGGCGAAAGAAATTCCGTTTCGTCGAGCATGCGGCTGAGCACGCGCTTGAGCTGCTTGCGGCTCACGAGGGATAGAAGGCGGCGCACGCCTCGCGCGGAACGCTGGGTCATTTCGATGTGTTCGGGTACGTCCGGATGATTGTCAATGAACCATTGCATGCGCCGCTTGAAGCCGGGGAGGCAGTCGACGATTTCCGGCTCCAAGGTCTCGACGGCGAATAGCGGGATCAATCCGACCATGGAACGGATTTTCAGGAAGTGTTCCTCCCCGTTGGGGAGCTTTAAGACATCGTAGTAAAAGCCGTCGGCGTCGTCCCAAAGGGACATTCCGCCAGCGCCGAAATCGTTCATGGCGCGAGCGATGTAAACGAAATGCTCGAAAAATTTGCTGGCGACGTCTTCGTAAGCAGGATCTTCTTTCGCCAGCTCGAGAGCGATCGCCAGCATGTTCAGGCAATACATGCCCATCCAACTCGTGCCGTCGGACTGTTCTAGATGTCCCCCCGTAGGGAGCGGCGCTGAACGGTCAAAGACTCCAATATTGTCGAGGCCCAGGAATCCACCCTGAAAGATATTCGCGCCGTCGGGATCCTTGCGATTCACCCACCAAGTGAAATTCAGGAGCAACTTGTGAAAAACCTTCTCAAGGAATCCGCGATCAGCGACGCCTCGCACGCGCCGCTCGATCTTGTAGACGCGCCACGCCGCCCAGGCGTGCACTGGCGGGTTCACATCGCCGAATGCCCATTCATAGGCAGGCAATTGCCCGTTCGGGTGCATGTACCACTCGCGGAGAAGCAAAATGAGTTGCTCTTTTGCGAAATCCGGGTCAACCAGCGCCAATGGTATGCAATGGAACGCCAGGTCCCACGCCGCATACCACGGATACTCCCATTTATCCGGCATGGACATGATGTCGTCGTTGTAAAGATGCGTCCAATCCTTGTTGCGGCCGTCCCAGCGCTCTTCCGGGGGTTTGGGGCCGGCGGGATCGCCTTCGAGCCAGGCGCGCACGTCGTAGTGATAAAACTGCTTCGACCAGAGCATTCCTGAAAACGATTGCCGCATGACGGCCTTCGCATCGTCAGAGAGCTCTTTCGGAATTCGCGAAGCGTAAAACTCCTCGGCTTCTTTCTGGCGCATCGTGAAGAGGCTGTCGAATCCAGCGTCAAAATCATTGGTGGCGGGAACGCCTTCGGCGCGCTCGGCGTGTCCCGGCGAGGTGATGGTACCAACTATTCCAGAGTTGAGATCCATTCCGCCAAGAGGCTCGATATCGGTGAGCCGCAGCTTGAGCACGACCGACTGGCCGGGGTCCAGCTGCAACGGGTAATACGCGGCCATTTTCGTTCCCATCTGATCCGGATTGACGGCCGCCTTGTTGCCGCAAATCACATATTCGTGGAAAGCGTCTTTCACATAAGGTGAGCGATTTCTTCCGCCGAAGAGACGGGCGGTGTTGGTCTCGTTTTCGGTGAAAAGGAATTCGGGCTGACCGGCGCACAGCAGCCAGCGCTTACCGTACTGCCAATGTTGCAATTCCGCGCAGGCGCTTCCGGGTATGGAGGCGGCTTTTCGCGCGACCGGACGGCGAAGGTCCTTGCCCCAGGACCATGTGTTTCGAAACCAGAGTTGTGGCAGGACGTGCAAGCCAGCGGCTTCCGGCCCGCGATTCACGGCGGTGATTCGAATGAGAATGTCCTCGACGTCAGCCTTGGCGTACTCAGCGAAAAGATCGAAATAACGGTTCTCCGAAAAAACACTGGTGTCGAGCAATTCGAATTCCGGCTGGCCGCGACCACGACGCTGGTTCTCTTCAAGCAAAGTTTCATACGGAAATTTGGCTTGCGGATATTTGTAGAGCATGCGCATGTAACTGTGAGTGGGCGTTGAATCGAGGTAGAAGTAGTATTCTTTCACGTCCTCGCCGTGATTGCCCTGATTTCCGGTGAGGCCGAAGAGTCGTTCTTTCAGAATCGGGTCGCGCCCGTTCCACAATGCCAGTCCGAAACACATCATTTGGTGACGGTCGCTGATTCCTCCGATGCCGTCTTCTCCCCAGCGATAAGTGCGCGAACGCGCGTGGTCGTGCGGAAAAAACTCCCAGGCAGTGCCGCCTGGACTGTAGTCCTCTCGGACCGTTCCCCACTGCCGCTCGGAGAGATAGGGCCCCCACCGTTTCCAATGCTTTTTGCGGGTTCGCGCTTCTTCGAGCCGGCGGTCTTCAGTGGTCGGGATTCGTGGCATGGTTGGATGGCCTCGGCCAAAAGTTTCAGGCTATAGTCGCATTTTCCCCGAAGAACACCAGTTTTGACGCCGGGGGCGTGTCTGTTCTGGCAAGCCCCGCGGGCCCCGCATGCTCCCCTGCATCGGATGCAGGAGGGTTCATTTTGGTTCAAGCACATTACAGGAGGATTGCGTTGCGGATGCCTTTACCCTCGGATGATTCAAAGGCGCAACCGAAACGCTAAGTTTATTCATGATAGCAGAGGGCGCCGTCGCAGCGCAAAGTTACAACCAATCGTCAACGAACACGCTTTCGGAGCGGCGCCGGTAGTTCGAGGTTTATGAGTACAGAGGAGCGGTGTCGACGCACAATCCAGCGAGTTCCGTGACGCAATCGGTCGGTCCCTGCACGACGAAACGGCGATGGTAGAGCAGCAGGGCGCGCAATCCGGCGAGCTCTTCTCCTCCTCCAGCTCTTCCTGGTCCGCCGTGCAAGCAGCTAGGCACAACATTGCCGTGGCCAGTGTGTTGGCCCCCAACTGTTGAATTGACAGCTAAGACTCTTCCATGGAGATCGCCGATTCCAAGAATCGTCTCGCGTGTAAAATCCAGATCGTCGGAAAAGACCGAGGCTACCAGTGAACCTAAGCCTCGGCGCGTGATCGCGATGAGATCCTCCGGACCGTCGTAAGCCATCAGAGTCGCTACCGGGCCGAAAACCTCGACGTCGTGGACATATTTTGCATCGAGGCCACTCTTGCAGGACAGAAGCGCCGGTTGCACAAAGGCGGACTTTTGGAGATCAGCATCTATCGGCTGGAAATTCTTGTCACCGCCAAACAGGACTTCACATTCTTCCTTCAACTTCGCTAGTCCTTCCAGGCAAGAGGATTGTTGCGCCTTGTTCACCACCGGGCCCACCTTTGCCTGGGGGTTCCTCGGATTGCCGACTTTCATGGAGCTCAAGCGTGCAGTGACGGCATCGCCAAAGGCGTTGAGCTGTTGGCACGGAACCATGACGCGCCGGATGGTCGTGCATTTCTGGCCGGCTTTAAGGGTCATCTCGCGGACAACCTCTTTTGCAAGTAGGTCGAACAGATCCGTGCCAGGAGTGCAGTCAGGCCCAAGGATAGCTGAGTTGATGCTGTCTGCTTCAATGTTTACACGAACCGAACGCCGCAGGACGTTAGTATGAGAGCGAATGCGCGCGGCGGTATCAGCCGAGCCAGTAAAGGAAACGATGTCCTCTTCTCGAACGTGGCCGAGCAGGTCGCGAGCCGAACCGCAGACGATGGAAA
>Ga0209648_10005437_pt1 | contig 10906 bp, 13 predicted proteins | sample GraSoi2013_115cm_FD_185830 | JGI IMG/M metagenome (GOLD analysis project Ga0209648, IMG submission 185830) | Grasslands soil microbial communities from the Angelo Coastal Reserve, California, USA - Sample 9_17_2013_115cm (SPAdes) (version 2) | ecosystem: Environmental > Terrestrial > Soil >...
CGTCGTTAGGCGTCTCCACTCCCGGGTGCCAGCGCGGTTCTGCGCAAACTGGCGACTTGCCAGAAAAAGCTCGTCTCGTTGGAGACTATTTTCAGCCCGTGTCGCTCCAGCGTCGCAATGATCTTGTCAGCCGAGTGAAGGAAGATCTGAAACTGTCGGCGGCCGACGCGGAGTGCCAAGTCACCCAGGCTGATCACGACCCGCGTCCACCAACGCTCTTTAGGGAAGCTAACCAGGAGAACTTCTCGGGTGTGGTCTGCGGCGGCGTCGGCCAGCTTCGGCATATCTGGGTAGCAACAGAGGACGCGATTCAAGATCACGATGTCTGCAGCGTTCACCTCGCGGGTCGCCTCAGCAAAGTCCATGACCCGACGTTCGACGCGATCTGCAAGTCCGGCCTCACGCAGAAGCGCCTGCGCAGCTCCCTCATACGTGGGAGTCAACTCGATATTCACAGCCCGGGTGATCCCCGCCTTTAGAAGTTCGATCTGGATGGCGCCGATGCCACCACCCACTTCGAGGAGCGTACGGCCTTCGACGCCCTGCTGCTTCAACAAGTCGGCGATGCGCCGCGAGGTTGGATCGAGGCCTCGACGCTGGTAGCGCCGTGCCTCGGCGTGCGCTCTCTTCTCGCTGAAGATCCAGCGGTAGCCCTTCGGTGAACAGCAGGCGCTCATACTCGGATTATCGGTCCGCCACCCGAGTCACAGCGGGGTCAGGTGTCGGACTGGGCAGGGTCGGCCTGTCGGCCGATCAGGAAGTAGCTCGTCATCGGCCCATTCCCTTGACCTCGATCTGGCGCCCCGAGCGCCTTCGACCGTTGGCTACAGAATTGGCTACAGAAAATCGGCCGGCTATCACTTTTTGAGTCGTCGCCGTTGGCAGAATCGTACTCAGAAATCGGAGCCGACGGCCGGATTCGAACCGGCGACCCGCTGTTTACAAATCAGCATTTGAGCCGTCCGGTGGGTATCGTCACGTGTCAGCAAGTGCCGTTTTGTATTCGGCCGCCGGAAAGTTCGTGCCGATAAGTATCGATAAGTGCTGAGTAGTGGTCACGAGTCTGGTGGTATTTTGGTGGTACGGTCGGCATCGGGGACCAGATCCCTTAAGAAACGTCTCCTCCCGCAATGCTATGAGCGGCTTGTACCCCGATCGTGGCCGTGGCCGGATTAGATTGGACGGCAGTCCAAAAGGCCACATCGCGCGCCGTCAGACATGGGCATCGGCATCCGAACGATCCGTCAACACGAAATCGATCATGTAGCGACCCGCAGCCCCCGGGTGGATCTGATCCGCTACTCCAGTCGGTGGGGAGCGCCACGGCCCAGCAAGGAGGGCCCGAGCCTGGCCGCATGACCAGGCCACAAAGTCCGACCGAGAGTCGTTGCCATCTGTTGAGAAGTCTGCAATCCGGCTCAACGCTGGATAAGTGAATTCGCCAATGAGAAAACCATCCATACCTAAGATGCCGATGTCTTGATGCTCCGCGTCGTCGATAAATTCTCGGGCAATCTCGACGGCGATAAATATCAAACCTCCCCGCTTCTCAAGGTCGTTCGGGTGGCGGCGAGCAAAGTTCTCTTCAAAGTTCATTGGTTAGCTTCGGGCCACCCGGCACACAGAACAGGCGAACTGAACGGACGCTCACTAAAAGCCTCTCTTAGGGGGGTCGATGCCTGGCCTCTCGCCCGGGCGCCACGTTGGCTCCGGGGTAGCGCGACGGCGGACGGTACAGCCGTAAGGCGCTAGCCGAGCGACGACAGCATCGGCAATCCGATGGGACGATTCTGTTGCATCTTGCAGATCGCGTGCCCAGTAATCAATGTTGATGATCCACGCGTCACCGTTGGCCGTAGCGGAACCTCCTGTCACGCCAGGGAGGAGCCTCGCGTCGAGGAGGGCAGCGCTTGGAGGTCGATCGATGCACGTCAATTCGAGCGGCACTGTCCAGTAGGTATGCGTCTCGCCCTTATGAAGGTCGAGCCGTTCAACCGTTTGCACCACCGCCCCGTGTGCATAGACATGCCTCAGAGCGGCACGAAAGCGTGGATTGGTATCGGCTATATGATCGGCCCATGCTGCAAAGCGATCGCCGTGATTGCGGAGGAGGGTCTCAAGCGGGTCAAGCCCGATCGACGCAAGATCGGACTCGTCCTGGGCAAGCTCGAGGAGCGTCAGCACGAGCCGCGCGCCGCGAAGGGGATCTACGTCCGTTTGCACAAGCTCAAGGACGTTTCCCTTTACGTCAATGTCATAGCCGTCCGGGATCGAGCGGTCATCCGGATCAGGACGGAGATACAGTCGCTCGTTGGCGAGCCAAGCCGCGGCCAGGGCTTTATCGGTTCCATCGCCTTTCAAGTCGCCGTCTCCAGAGCTCAAGGGTTCTCCAAACGGGGGGTTATCCTCATCCAGTTCCATGCAGGTCAGGGCGTTGGCGTGAAGCGGGTCACGTCGACGCCTGCCAAAGATCGGTTGACCTTCTCCAAATCGATCCTAGCGGCCAAGTTCTGGGCATCAAAAGAGCTTGACCAAATCTCGATCGCTCCAGCGTCATAGCACTCGTCGATTACGATGGACCACTTCCCAAGATCGCGAGCTCTCTCACGCTGGAATGAGCGAGCATCGTGGGCTCTCTCAGCGTTGGGATCATCGCCGACGTATGCCCGGAAGGTCCAATCGAAGGATCGACTGAGCAGCTTCTCCAGACGGTCGGCGGGGGGATCAACGACGTGATCGCCTCGATCGCGATTGGAGCGGACGTTAAGAACCAGGTGCGCGTCAGCCGCTAAGCCGCGTAACGCGACGGCCAATCCGGGCGCGATGATCTCCGCCGAGCGATCCCAGACCGGTGATCCCTCGATTGGGCGGTCGTCGATCCGGAACCAGAGCAAGAGAACGGTCGCCTTTTTCAGGAGCCCGTCTAGTGGCACAGCCTTGCAATCTCTCCAAGGCTCAGCCTTTTCCACAATGGCATGCAAGCCTCGCTCTTTTCCCGCAGGTCTATACGCCGCCGGCGAGACCGTTTCCTCTGGGCGCAGGACGCGCCCGTCTAGACCAATCCGCTTGCGGCCGCTGGGCACTGTCATCCCTTGATCCATGTCCGTGACTTAAGCAGTTCCGAAGCCCTCGCCAGCCAATCCGTCACTCGAGTCATTAGCCCATCAAGCCTCCTGAGTCCGAAGCCACCCAACGCCATCGGCGGCGTCATCCGGTATTTCCAGCCATTCTCCCAGTGCCTTCCCATATTCGTAAGTGGCTTGGTCTTTGGCCTCCTCGACCGATCGATGCCACGTATCGCCCGAGAATGCGCCATCCAGGGAATATCGAAATAGAAAGAAGCCCTCGGTCGTCACTTCGATCGTCACAAAGCGCGCTGCCGGCAGCGTCGTCCGCGAGCTACCAGCGGCGCCGACCTGAGGCGGAAAACCGCTGTAGTGAATCTGGCGAGACGGTGGGCTTGTCGCGATTAGTGCACCGATGCGCATGTCTCATGCCTCAAGAGTAAGAATGGATAGTCGCGTCTAATGACCGCTTCGCCTCCTGCTGCCTAGCTTTCGTTTCCATCGCAGAAATTCGATGTAACGGGGCCCGGTACCCCACATATGAAACTGTCCCGCGAGGTTCGGATCCCGCCCACCTGGATCGTCGCCAAAGAAGCGCGGTCCGACCAGCGAGATTACGTAAGCAATGGCGATCACCAACCCGATTACCAGGATGATGCCCGCAACAATACTTACGAAGGTAAGGCCATTCACTTCAACGAGTACAACGCAGTTTCTTCGAGGGTCCGCCATATTGCCACCGAAAAACTCGGCGTTTTAGGCCTCCGCGCTTCCACGCCTTCCGGGCCCTCAGGATCCCGTCACGCCGGGAGCCTTAAGCCGTCGCAGGGGAGAGAGGCTGAACACCGGCAAATCGAATACGGAATTAGGACGTCAACGACCCCGAGCGGACCCAGGAAACCCGCCAACTCGCCCACGTGGTTTGAAGGCGCCTGTGAGGGGCGCAACGACACGTGCCTAACCTGATCCCTGACTGATTGCTTTGAAGAATTCACCCAGCGCGGCTTGCAAGTTGTCGACCAGCCCATCGGCAAGGCGACTTACTTTCTGCTCGTAGTCCACTGAGCCCAACAGGGCAACGTCGAGGTCACTCCATATGAAACGGTCATCTTTCTGGGAGCGAAGATGGTAACCGCAACCTATCAAGACCATGTCCCGGCTTGTTAGGGCCGCACCGCCTCCAAAGCGGAGGAATCCGTAGCCCCCAACCCCAGTGTTCCGCTGGATCTCGCAGCTAATCCAGCCGACCGCCTCGGCGTTCATCTTCCTCTTCTGAACCTCCTCGGCCACGAGTGGCGATATGCCAGCGTGCTCTTGAGTCAGTCCCGAGTGAGGAATCTTCGATTCATTGAGGCGTTCGATGATCTCGGGCAGGCGTCGGCCCAGGTCTCCCGCAACGCGATTCGCGAGTTGTTGACGCGCCTGCTTATTGGCGCGGGCCTGAGAGTCGCGCTCCAAGAAGTGTCCGATGGCGTTCGCGACATCGCCGACAGCCAGCTCGGTCACATCACGTGAAGTAGGCGCGAGCGCCCAAACTCGAAGCGTTTCTGCGACGGTGGTCATCAGCGGACGGTCTCCAGGTATCTCCCTTGTCATCTGATCAATCAGCCTGTCGAGGTAGAAGGCCCGAGGATGCGCAACGCCCCATCCGCCAAGCTGCTTCAGTGGTAGCTCGGGGCGGTGCTCACCAATTGGCGGTATTGGGAGACCAGCAGCCAACGCAAAGAGAGCTTTCCCGAGCGAATATACATCCGCGGGGCCACCCTCGGCCTGGTCAGGCCGCAGGAGCATCTCGGGGGCGATGAAGTTGCGTGGTCCGAGAGCCTTCGCCCCGACGGTCAGCGACGTTTCTGCCTCCGCCGTCTGGATCAAGCCAAAGTCGCTAATCATCCACTGATCCTGATATCGGTAGCAGTTCGCTGGCTTCACGTCGCGGTGGGCCAGGCCTCGGGCATGTAGGCGCGTGAGTGTATCGGCGATTGCGGCGAGGGCTGCCACCACCTCTTCGAGGGGCGGCCGATCCCCGAGCGCTTTCGTCAGCTCAACCGCGATGGGCATGGCAAGCCAAGCACGATTTTCCGTGCCGGGGTCATCCGGCAGCCTGTGATCTAGCAAGGGAAGCACACCCGGAAAGCGATCAAGAGTCAGCTGGGCATGCTCGCGCACTTCTCGCTGAAAGCGCTGGTAACTTTCTCGGCTAGGCTTGAGCGCGCGCAGCACTTTGAGAGCCACCAAACCGCCATGTGGGTCTACCGCCTCCCACACGTCGGCATTCCCGCCGCTTCCTATTTGGCGACGGAGCGCATAGCCGTCGATCGCTGGCTTTGGATCGGGCACGGTTCGATGATATTGCGAGTGCCGCGATTAGCCGTGCCCTAATCAAAACGGGGCGCTGGCCATTCCAATGAAGATGATGTCCAGCAATCCAATAGTGCACATGATGGTCGCTCCCGCAGCCAGTGCAGGAAACCATCGCCGGCGCCACAGCGCGACGCCCGCTGTGATCGCCACTGTCAGTACCAATTCGACAATCACGGCGCCAACTAGGTCGTTAGCCTCCGCCTGGTACGTTGGCCCGCCAAGCCGGACGTTCCGGGCTCCCTGGAGCAGTCCGTCCACACCACCTAAGAACAAGATCACGCCGACACCCCAGGCGACGCCAAGGCAGACTCTTCGCAGCGTCAATTCTGGCACCCCGCCGTAGAGCAGAGCGCCCGCGAACGCGACTAAGGCCGGTATCCCGCCTGCCACCAGCCATGGCCCATACGTGTCGGCTCTGGCACCGATCGCCAGATCCAGCAGCGTGATGAGCGCACCTACACTCCATGCCACCGTCGCGACAGCGCCAACCGTGAAGACCACGACGCCGATCCGTTGACGCTCCGTGCGGGTCACACCGTTTGGAGCCAATCTAGCTCCGCGAGCCCGCCTTGCGCCACGGCCGGGTCTCGACCCACTCTTTGAGGTGCGCCCGCATTTGGTCCTCCACAGTTTCTAGGTCGCGAATCGGCCGCGCTTTACCAAAAGGCCAGCGACGACTGGCGAACGGTACTCTCACATAGAGACCACGACCCACACGGCCGCCCCACAGCACCTCCGCGCTTAGATCGAGCGGGCCGGCTCCAATCGCTACGGTGGCTTCAGCCTCCTCAAACCTTTCCCCGTACTCGTTTTGTAATCGCCGTGCGAGGCTTGCGGCATCCTTCAACGTGACCATTATTGAATTGAACGCCGCAGCATCACAACATCCTGCAAGGGCATCGCCGTGATCGCGACGGAAAAACCACCAAACGGCTGAGGCGTGGCTGCGCCATGTTCAGGCGCGCATCCTTCAGCGAGGACGCTATCGCGTAAGTTTGAAGGGTAACTAGGCGTCTTGGTGATCGACGCACTAATTACGAGGGGATAGATCGACCTGAACGGGTTCGAACCGCCGATCCAACGGATTGTCCTGACTGTCGGGGAGGGAGAGATCGCGATCATGCTGCTTCACCGGTACCTCACGGAGAGGGTGCGACCCGGATTCGTTGACGTCTCTACCAGGAACTGAGCCGCTGTTTATGGAACAGAAGCGGGCCATTCGGTGAGCCGATAGCTGATGCATAGGCTTGGAATCGAATTGGCGCCCGAGGCTTTCCGGGCGCAAGTCGTCCCGCCGTCAGGGGTGGATCCTTGAAAATTGGTGGTACTTTTGGTGGTACGGGTGCGCAGCCAGGCGGCGCGCGGCGCCATTCTGTATTCGAAATCTGGAGCCGACGGCCGGATTCGAACCGGCGACCCGCTATTTACAAAACAGCTGCTCTGCCAGCTGAGCTACGTCGGCGTGCGCCCCGATTATATGGGCGGTTGACGCCCCCACCCTGCCCTCCCCCGTAAACCGGGGAGGGAAATCGTTGTCTTATGAGGTCGCGACCGTCGTGTGCGCCGGTTCGAGCGGATTGATGGTAATCAGGTTCACCGGCTGGTTGTCGCTGAGGAACGTCGTCACGAATGTGGATCGGCTCGGATCCCACCAGGTGATCAGATAGTTCTGGCCTGGCGGTATCCCGCCGGGGATCGAAAAGTTGCCCTTCGCGTCGGTGGTGGTCTGGTAGATGTGACCACCCGAGTCGTCGTAGGTGTGGGCCTTCACGATCGTCCAGTGGCTGGCGATCCGCACCAACCGATTGGGCACTGGCGTCGGATTCTGGTCGCTGAGGATCAGCTGACCGCTCAGCGGCTGGTTCGCGCGCAGCGCGGCTTCTGCTTGCTTCCCCCAGGTGGTCGAGAGATAGTTCTGGACCAGCTCGGTCATGGCATCGCGGGCCTGCTGGTAGCGGATCTGTTGGACGAAGGCGAGGCCGGCGTTGTAGAGCGTCTGGGGCAATAACGAGGCCTGCGCCAGTTTCCCCTCCAGGCTGTCGGGGAAGTCCTTGACGAGGTTCTCGTACCAGATCAGCGCGTTCGGATAATCGATCGGCTGCTGCTGCAGGTACCATTGCGCGAAGCCGGCGTATGCGGTCGCAAGCCCGGCGTTCGTCGATGCCGAGAGGTTGCCGGTGGGATCGACGGCCGCCACCAGCCGGTACTTGTCGATTCCGTCCTGGAACTGCTGGCTCGCCACCAATGACTGTCCCCATGCAATGAAGAGGTTGGCGAGCGCCGCATTGCCGCGCGCGGCCCAGTCGCCGATCCCGCTCTTGATTGCCGCTCGGATCTGGGTCTCGCCGTCGGCGAACCTGCCCTGCTGCTTCAGCTGCACGCCCCAGAGGAAGTGCGTTTCGGCGCTCCCAGCCTGCGCCTGGTCCGCGATATGGCCGAGCAGCACCCTCAAGACCGGGTTGCCGGCGACCGCTTGAGCCATCCCGTACTGGTCGAGTGCCTGGTGGTAGGCGGTGTGAGCCTCCGAGGTTTGCGCCTGGGAGAGCTCGCTCTGTGCGAAGCCATAGGCGGCGCCGGGAATCGCCAACAACACAAGGACGATGCCCAGCGGAAAGAGCAGCAGGCGAAGGCGGCGCGGTCTGCCGGCCGGCTGTTCCGGCCCGGCCGGCGCATGTTGGGCTGCCTCGCTCATCTCGACTAGGTCGAATAACGAGTTGACCTGAACGAGCCTGCACGGGTAGACTGGTGGACCGGAATTGTTGAGTTTGTGAATCCAGTAAGTCAACTTTAAAAGAGAGGAGACACCATGGCGCAATCCGCGACAGAGCTCAAAGGAACCGAATACGCGCACCCCGAGGTGCTGGTCGACACCCAATGGGTGGCTGATCACGCCAACGATCCGAAGGTGAAGGTCGTCGAAGTCGACGTCGATACCTCGTCGTACGACACCGGTCACGTCAAAGGCGCTATCGGACTCGACTGGCGCAAGGACCTGCAGGCTCGGCCGATCCGCGACTTGCTGTCCAAGGAGGCGCTCGAGTCGCTGCTCTCCTCGAAGGGGATCAGCAACGACGACAACGTGGTGGTCTACGGCGACAACAACAATTGGTTCGCGGCGTGGTTCGTGTGGAATCTCAAGTACTACGGCCACAAGGACGTCCGGCTGATGAACGGCGGCCGGAAGAAGTGGCAGGACGAGGGTCGAGAACTCGTCACCGACGCTCCGAACATCAAAGCCAGCAGCTACAAAGCCGGCCAGCCCAACAAGGCGATTCGCGTGCTGCGCGAGGAGATCTTCGGTGTGCTGGATAAGTCTGGCGTGGTGCTGGTCGACGTCCGCTCCCCGAAGGAATACAGCGGCGAGCTACTGGCACCGGAGAACCTTCCCCAGGAGGGGGCGCAGCGCGGGGGGCACATCCCCGGCGCGGCGAACATCCCGTGGGCGCAAGCGGTGCGGGAGGATGGCACCTTCAAGCCCGCGTCGGAATTGAGGGAGCTCTACCAGTCGAAGGGCGTGACGCCGGACAAGGCCGTCATCGCCTATTGCCGGATCGGGGAGCGCTCGTCCCACACCTGGTTCGTGCTGCAGTACCTGCTCGGCTACCCAAATGTCCGGAACTACGACGGCTCCTGGACCGAGTGGGGAAGCCTGATCGGCGCGCCGATCGAAAAGTAGAAAGGGGGAGCCCCCTCCCCGACCCTCCCCCGCGAGCGGGGGAGGGAGAATCCCGTGACAGCGGGATGACGGTCGTGACTTTTTGCCACATGGCGTGACCTCGCGCCCATCGCAACGTTATGGCAATCGGGCGAGAGCGGATCGCCGGCGGCCTTAGGAGGGGCGCCGTCCGAGACGCTGCCTAACGAAAGAGGGGTGTCGTTCGGTGAGGGGTTTGCGTCGTCTGCTATTCGTTGTCGTGGTCGGCGGACTGTTGGCCGCCATCCCACTTTCTGCGGTTGCCAGCGAAAACATCCTGGCGAGCAACGTCAAGAACGTGGAGATTGACTTCGTCCAGAACCTGGCGGTCGCGGTCGACGGGGGACTGGAGCAAGGGGAGGCCGACACGCTGACCTGGAGGTACGCGCAGGTCCAGGCGATCCGGGCTTCGTCCTGGTGGCAGATGCCGATCGCCGATCACCACAAGCTCGACGCAGTGAATCAACTCGAAACCGATCTGCAGGCGGTTTACCGGACACAGATCGCTGAAAGCCACGACGCGCTGCTGCGCCAGCTTCACCGCTGGAACGTGATGCTGGCCGAGGCCCAGAACGCCGGCGTGTCTCTCGAAGGGTTGGACGCGAACACCGTGCGTTTCACGAACGCCGACACCCGTTCGACCACGCCGAATGAGCTCCTCGGCCTCGCCTCGGTGCTCGGGCAACAGTATTCGGTGCTCGACGGCCGGCTCGCGGCTTTTCGCACCGCGCGCGCCCAGGTCGACGCCGCTGTGGAGACCGCCAGCACTCTGCTGGCCAGCGCCAGCCAGTACCCGCAGCTCAACCTGGCCGGCTTCGAGGCGCAGATCACCACTGCGGCCACCGACGCGGTGTCCGTGCACAGCGTGGACGGCTTCTCGCCCATCCTCGGTCAGCTCCAGCAGACAGCGGTAGCGATCCAGGGCTTGCTTGATGCGCGCGCCGCGGCCTACAACCAGCTGGACGACGCGAGATCGACGCTCGGCTCCGCTCAGTCGATCGGAGCCGCGCTCGGCAACCACCCGAGCACGATCAACTCCCTGGCCGCGCAGCTGCCGGGCGCCGCCGACCAACCCACCTTCCAGTCGATCACCTCGCAGCTGTACCAGGAGAAGCAGGCGCTGGCCAGCGCCATCTACCTCAAGCAGACGGTCCCCGTGTCGTACAACGCCGGCGTCGGCAAGGTGATCGTGATCTCACTCTCGCGGCAGGTACTGACCGCCTACCAGGATGGCAGCGCGGTTGTGACCACCTTCATCGCGACTGGTCGTCCTCAGCTACCGACGCCGCCCGGGGTATACCACATCTTCCACCGCTACTCACCGTACTTGTTTGTTTCGCCCTGGGGCTACGGCAGCCCGTGGTGGTATCCGCCGTCCTGGACCAGCTACGCGATGGAGTTCATCGGGGGCGGCTACTTCATCCACGACGCGCCCTGGCGCTCCTGGTACGGTCCCGGCGCGAACCTCTATGCCGGCACCCACGGTTGCGTGAATGTCCCCTACAGTCCAATGGTCACGCTCTGGAACTGGGCCCCGATCGGCACGACCGTCGTCGTACAGTACTAGCCGCCGATAACCTTACTTATATGTGCGCCCCCACCCTGCCCTACCCCGCGAGCGGGGGAGGAAAGACTCCACCCCGACCCTCCCCGTCAGCCGGGGAGGGAAAAGAGCCGGGTGTTTTAGGCGATTACGGTATTGACGATCGCGCCAAACTCTGGTATTATTTGGTCTCGCCTAGCAGCCGCTAGGTCTTTTTTATGTCTGGAGTCTTTTTACCCCTGG
>Ga0209648_10005438_pt1 | contig 10905 bp, 6 predicted proteins | sample GraSoi2013_115cm_FD_185830 | JGI IMG/M metagenome (GOLD analysis project Ga0209648, IMG submission 185830) | Grasslands soil microbial communities from the Angelo Coastal Reserve, California, USA - Sample 9_17_2013_115cm (SPAdes) (version 2) | ecosystem: Environmental > Terrestrial > Soil >...
ACGGGCGCGCAACTAGGAAATCGTTTCGCCGCCGGCAATAATGACATTGTGCGCCTTGGTGTCGATCGAGGTAACGTCGGTGTTGAGCCGCAGCTCGATCCCGGGTTCAGCGTAAAAACTTTCGCTCTCAACCTTTCAAGAGAGGCAAATCCCTGCGTCCGCTCGGGGCCTGGCGAGAATTATTGGCTGGCGATCAAGTCAGCCCAGGCCGCTTCGATCCGAAAAACGCCACGTTGCCTAGCCAGCCACAAGATCCTCGGTTCTAGACGCCTCCAACCGCTGAGGGCGGCGCATCTTCCTCCGCTTCAACCGAACAACATGAGTCGTGCCGGCGGCACGTTGCTCGGCCTCGGTCAATGGAAAGGTGAGTAGGAAGGAAGATCCTTCGGCGGCGCAAGACGTATGAACGCGGCCGCCCAAACTGCTGGCCAGCTCGCCGATGATCGTAAGCCCTCGACCGCGCCGGATTGGTTCAGGTGCCGAGCCATTGTCAGAGACACTTTACGACGTTGCCTGCAAGCATCAACTCCACTCGCAATTCTGGATGTCTACCGTCGAATTGTGCATGTCGTGCCACATTGGTCAGTAGCTCGGATACAATCAGCCCAAGCTTCCAGCAGCGTTCTCCTTCAAGCCGCAGATCATCCGCTGAAAACAAGACACGTATCGCCAGGCGGTCGAGTCGGTATTTCGTGATGGAGAAGCAAAGCTGCTGGAGGTACCTCGCGGCATCGGTGAGGCGCGCCTGATCCGGCATGTTCAGCGCCCGATGAACATCGGCGCATTGATGCAGGAGGTCTACGACGTCGAGCAGCGCGGCCTTGACCGCCGCGCTATCCGACTGCACCGCTTTGGCTGAAACCGCGTATATGGCCGACGTGAGCTCGTTTTTTATTCTGTGGTTCAATTCACGAAGAAGCAATGATCCATCGGGATTCGGTAACTGTACAATGTGTTTTGTCATTTCGGGCTCCACGATTGTTCTCTCCGGCCAAAAATGAAGCCAAGCGTCGTCCGCGGTTTCGTTCGGATAGCAATGCCGTTCCAGACAGCTCGCGCAACGAATGGCCTCAGACAGGAGCGTTTATAGCTCGACGTCGCGGCGCTCCAATTCGGCTTTAATCGCGTCAAAGGCGATCTCGGCCGGCATCACTGCAAGGCTAGTCCAGAGGATGATCGCAGCGCGCGCCGCGATTAGGTATTCAGTCATGCAAGCACTACTCCCAATGCGAGATGTCGGTTAGCTCGGCGGCAGCAGGCAGAATCGCTGCAACAATTGCAAGTTTGGACGTTGCTCCTCTTGATGCTCCATGGAGTAGCGTACGTACTTCGGACGATCTTGTTGATTCCTGATCCATTTAGACGGTAACTGCGAGTTCCGTGCGCAACGACAGCAGCTATTTATCTTTCAATTCCTCCCGGTGAGCGCCGGCCAATCCATAGGCCATGACGACGCGGCGTGCCTGCGCGACATAGCATTCGAGCCTGTTTGACCATTGTCGATCCACCCAAACTGACAACAGCCCCCGCCCGCTTCCGCTCTTGCTAGCCGACGTGTAACGGGGCCTCTGGCCACACGCTTTGATCGAGCGGTGCTTGGCAAACCGCGCTTGATGCGCAAGGTTGGATGATCGAGAGCGGCCGACGGTGTATCTGGCTTCAACTGGGCCAAAGCCTCAAGATCTGATTGATTTCCCGCTTCGTCAGACGGTAGCCGGACCGACTGCGCCGCCGGAGATTCCACGACGGCCGGAGGCGCTATTGTCGGCTGGCTGGTGACCATGACGACTTTTTCCGGCCATTTGTGCGCAGACTTGATCCGGATGGTCGCTCTATCGACGGCTAGCGCCTGATCAGCGAACATCGCTGGGGGCGTTGGCAGACACCAGCCGGCGATGAACAGCAAGGCCGCAAGCGTGCCTCCGACGAAGATAAAATAGCGGGCTATGGGCACCGCCTATCGCTCCTGCAAATTGAGCCATTTAGGCTCGCCCACGACCGCGATACAGCTCCGCAAGTGCGGCGCGAGAACATCGATTCCTAAACTTCTACGCCGCCGGGGCACCCGCTTGCCCACAGCATTCAAACCCTGCTGTGACTATTCCTGCCCCAACATGCACCCAACCGCAGACCCGGGCTTGTATCCGAATGCGAGGACTTGAATCTGTCTGCGCAAACAGCGCGCAGTGCTAGAGGGTTCCGCTCTAGGCGACGGCCTCGGTGTCGGATTGCAGCTGGCTGAGGATTTGCAGGGCGCGCGTGTGATCGGGAGATACTATCGCGGCTGGCATTCGATCAAGCGCCTCGCTGAGATGTGTGTAGGCTTCTGGCACGCGCCCCTGCTTTTGCAATAGCTCGGCAAGGTCCGTCGCAGCCTTCAATTCAAACAGGGTGGCGGACTGGCGTTTCGCCAGGTCAATCGATGACAGGAAGCTTCTTTCTGCTTCGGGATAGTCCCTGGCCGACCTGGACGCCAGGATGAAGCCTTTCACCCTCATCAAGGTGGGCACGTTCAGGAGTTTTCCTCCGCGCTCCTGGACATCAAGGGCATTCACCACCAGCGTCAACGCCTCCTCGTGCTTGCCAGAGACAGCAAGACCCGCACCGAGATCGGCGATAAAATCCATATTGAGCATTTCGTGACGTTCAGCTTCAAGTTCTTCCGACGCCCTCTTCAGCAACGGAATGCCGTCGCGAATGTTGTTTTGAAGGAGAAGCCACCGGCCTCGGAAACCAGTTGCCATCGCATGGTACGCCTTCAGGGCGTGAGCCGCGGAAAGGTCGGTCAATTGTGCAATGTGCTGCTCTGACCTCCGCCAATCATCCAGCGCTAGATAGACAGGGAGAATCAGGATGAGGGATCGGCACAATATTGTTGGAAGGCCGGATTTTTCTCCTTCCTCTATCGCGAGCCTTGCGTATTCCAGTGACTGGTCGAGCACCCCCCTGTACAACAGAGAGCGCGCCATGCCGACGAGCAAAAAGCTGGTGGGATGATACAAATGGTGTCCAGCGCGCAAGCGCGAGCCGGATGCCGAGTGGCGCAGGCCGGCTTCGAAATGCGTCTGTGCAACAAGATGATTTCCCGCCAAATGATTGGCCATGCCCAGCATCGATTCAGCGCGTGCCATGTCGTCGGGATCTTGCATTTTCAAAGCCACTTTCTGGCTTCGCACGGCGACATCGAGCGCGCGGTGAATGTCGGTTGTCCAACTCGAATATAAGTACAGTCCGTTCAGAAGCATGAGCTCGCGGGCAAGGTCCTGACGGGAGTTCTTATGCTGATCTTCCAGCCGGGCTATCGCCTGCTCTGCCCAGGCCTGCCATTCGATCAATAGCGCCAGTTCCATGAATAGCTGCGTTGAAGCGGCCGCAAGTCTTGTCGCGATCTCGTCATTGCCGTGCGGTCCAAAGCTCCATTCTAGTGCAGACCGAACATTGCTGAGTTGCCAGGAACAGGCCGCAACTCTTTCAACCCTTGGCTGAGCCGATAGCATCTCTTTTTGCGATTCGAGCTGTTGAATGACATATTCCGCATGCCGCAAGGATATTGGTTCGACTTCGGCATGCTCCTCCAGTTTTTCGAGCGCATATGCCCGCGTTGTATCCAGCAACCGATACTGTGCCTGCGTTTCGTCGATCCGAGTTGTTATCAATGACTTCTCGACAAGGCCGGCGATCGCGTCACAAATTTCTCCGGAGCCTGCGCCGAGTTCGCCTGCGACATACCGCGCGCCCTCCAGGGTGAAATGGCCGACGAAAGGAGCAATGCGTCGAAAGACAATCCTCTCTGCGTCAGACAGCAGATCGTAGCTCCAATCCAATGTCGCCTTGAGGGTCCGGTGCCTGGGAACGGTCGTCCGATGGCTTAGTTTCAGCAATTCCGGCCGAGACGCCAGGCGGGCAGCCGTGTTTTTGATGCCGAGTGCGGCCACCTGACCCGCCGCCAACTCGATTGCCAACGGCAGACCATCCAGCTTTCGGCACATTTCCGCGATAAACGGCGCCTCCTCGTCGGTGAGAGCAAAGCTTCCCGCCCTCGCCGCCACGCGTTGTACAAACAACTGCGCCGCCGGATATCGAAGCACGGCATTTGCCGTCTGCTCTGAGCCGTCTGGTGGATAATCAAGGGGAAGAACCCGGCAACAATGCTCACCCGCTACTTTCAGCAATTCTCGACTCGTGGTCAGAACATGGATCTCTTCCGTTTGCCGGTAGAGTTGCTCGGCAAGCGAGGCGACCGCCTCGATCACATGCTCACAGCTATCGAGAATGATAAGAAGCTTTCGCGAACGAACGAGGTCGACCAGCTCCAGGCCGGGATCTTTCGATTTGAGTGCAACTCCCAGGGATGTCGCGACAGCCCCTGCAACATGGCGCGAATCGGTAAGGCTTTCCAAGTCAACAAAATAGACTTTCCCGCCAAACTCCTCGGCAGCGGCGCGGCCAACAGCCAAGGCAATGGTCGTCTTGCCAATGCCGCCGGGGCCGAGCAGTGTCACGAACCGCTCATCTCGAAGCTTGTCGCTAACCTCGCCGACCACCGTTTCGCGCCCAATCATCATGAGCGGTCGCACGGGGAGCCTGCCTTGGCGGCGGAACTTATCGTTCCTGCTCTCCGTACTGCCGGCGAGGGGGACGACGGTGCCGACGAACGAGTAGCCCCGTGCCTTGATGTTTGCGATGTATCGGTTGCCAAATTGGCCGTCACCTAGCGCCTTGCGGATCGCGGCGACGTGGACTCGTAGGCTCCCCTCCTCTACGGTTACGTCCGACCAGACGTGATCGATGAGCTCCTGCTTCGCGATGACCTCACCCGGGCGGTCGGCAAGATAGTTCAAAATATCCAGCGCCCGACCGCCAAGCGGAAGCACCTGACCGTCGCGCCGGAGCACCCTCTCGCCAATCGAAAGTTCGAAAGGACCGAACTTCAGCTTCCTATGAACTGCGGCGCCAGACATGTGTCAGCCAAAACGACGGATGTCGCGCACCCCATATGCCGTCGGTCGGCAAACGCCACAATTGTATGAGCGTAAAGTTGGCCGCAACGAAAGCTCGTAACGAACTAGACCTTGGTATAGCTTAATCACCTCAACGCGGAGGATTGAGCCGAACCCCGCGCCGCTGCGACCACAATGAGGGGCACGAGCAGCATGCGCCGGCACGACCGTCCTGCGTTGCGCGTCCAGCCGCTGGAGCCGATTGCACAAAGATCAGTCGGCAGATAACGGACTGGTCTTATGTTCGCGTCCTCTGCGATGCCGATGTTATTGAGTTGCATCGCCGATTGCCGGCGGAGGCGACCTGTCGCGTGCCTAGTGGCCATTGATGCAACGTAGGCAAACTAAGGCGCGCCTCTATTTCCCTTTGCGCGATCTAGCGCGGTCTGAATACAATTCAGGAGGTCGCTCTCATCGAACGGCTTGGGCAGATAGCAGATCACCCCAGCTTGAAGTGCGCGGGCACGAATATCATCGCTCGGATAGGCAGTTATCAGTACGGTGGGAATCGCTTTGCCCAATCGAGACAAATTGTTGTGCAGATCGAGGCCACTCATCTTGGGCATGTCGAAGTCGACAACCAAGCAGCCGGTGCGGCTCAGTTGGGGCGAGCACAAGAACTCCTCCCCCGACGAAAATGCCTGGGCGACCAACCCTATCGAACGCATTAAAACTTCGATTGCGTTTCCAACCGCTTCGTCGTCATCGACTATGGCAACTATTGGTCCGCTATTTGGCACTTGGCAAGACCGGTAACCGCGAGCAGCTTTTACGGAGCAACGGATGTCGTCCGCGAGACTCTTTCTTATTCAACCTAGGCGCAACCGCTACGTGCTTCGATTATACAAATGTATAGGAACTCAACGATTGGCTTCGGAGGGCCGGAAATTTTGTGGTCCATGGAGCAAGCTGCGTCACAGGCATCGACCTTCATATCACCCTAGCCCCTGTTAGCTCACAAGAGCCCCTCCAGCTTGGACCGCGCTGGAGGGGCAAGGGAGGCCGCAGGGAGTGATCGGCCTCGAGGGAGGAGAACTTCACCATAACCGCACGCATTGGCGCTCACTATTGATCTAGCGGGAAAGATCGACTACCAAATTGGAGTGTGCGCACTATACAAAGGTTGCGCTGCCAGCTTAGTCGGTTCGACTTTGGTGGGCAGCTGGCGTCCGACGCAGAACACTGGCCGACTTCAACCGGCCGGTTCGCCGATGGCTGCGATCCGTCGGAGTCGAATTGCGCTGGTCGTCCCCTCTATCGCCCACGCGATAATCTCGCTATGCTCCATGGCGGACTGGCAAAGCTAATGCGCATGTCAACGAGGAACATGTGGTAGAGCAACCGCCAACAGTGATGGTCATCGACGATGATCCGGGAGTGCTGGACTCACTAGGCAAGCTGCTTCGATCGGCGGGCTTTCGGGTCGGCGGATCGGCCAGAAGGACCCACTTGCCTGGTGCTTGACGTGCGGCTTCCAGGCCAGAGCGGACTCGACCTGCAGCGCGAACTAGCAGGTGCCAAAAGACAGATGCCGATCATCTTCATCACCGGACATGGTGACATTCCAATGTCGGTGCAGGCGATGAAGGGTGGCGCAATCGAATTCCTAACAAAGCCGTTCCGAGAGCAGGATTTGCTTGAATCGATTCAACTCGGTCATGCCCGTGATCGAGCGCGGCTTGAGCGGGAACGAGCTATGGCAGAGCTGAAAGTTCGTTTCGAAACATTGACGCCGCGGGAGCGCGAGGTCATGGCGGTCGTGGCGACCGGGCGGTTAAACAAGCAGATCGCAGCCGATCTCGGCGTAAGCGAAATCACCGTAAAAGTTCATCGTGGCCAAGTAATGCGTAAGATGCAGGCATCATCCTTGCCTGACTTGGCGCGCATGGCCGATCAATTGCAACTGACGCCGACAAAGCCGCATAGCCCAGGTCGCGTTGCCTAGCGCAGACGCTCAGCCTGGATCTCCCGTAATGGTCCCGTTGCGTCTCACCATGCCCGCCAGAGGATCAGGGTGCCTGCTAGACTCGACGTCTGCCGCGTCTTCGATCCGAAGCGGCACTCCACTCACGATGCGGCGGCCGGATGAGCAGGCGCAATGAAGCCAAAGATAGCGCCACGTGGCACGTTAGGGCTCGCCCACAATCGTCCGTTATGCGCTTCGATAATCGACCGGCAGATCGACAGCCCAAGCCCCACACCGTCCGGTTTCGTGGTGTAGAAAGCCTCGAACACGCGGTCAAGTTCCGCCGATGCGAAGCCTGGACCTGAATCTCGCACCTCGACTGACACGCCATCCGGTTCGTTACGGCTGCTGATGAGCAATTCCCGCTCCTTTTCGCCAATGTCGCGCATCGCTTCGATGGCATTGATGATCAAGTTAAGTACTACCTGTTGCAGCTGGACCCGATCTCCCTGGACACGCGGCAACCCCTCCGCTAACTGCGTCCGCACCGAGACGCTATTGTTTGCGGCCTCCGTCCGGGTGATAGCAATAACCTCGAGGATGGCATCGTTGATCTCTACGGCGTCTTTTCGTGCGGGCGCCTTCTTGATCAGCGCGCGGATTCGCCCGACGACTTCGCCTGCGCGATTCCCCTCCTTGACAATCAGAGAGAGCGCGTCATCCACCTCATGAAAATTTGGCGGCTCCGCGCTTAGCCAACGCCGAGCGGCTAACGCGTACGTGACTGCCGCGGCGATCGGCTGGTTCACTTCATGCGCAATTGATGACGTCAGCTGTCCCATCGTTGCCACGCGATTGGCGTGCGCGAGCTCCAGTTGTGCCTTTCGGTATCGCTGTTCGCTTTCGCGAGCTTCTGCCTCCGCGCGCTTGCGCTCGATCAGATCAAGCACGAAGGCAACACCTTGGTCTCGCTGTTCGTCGAACGCGGCCGAGCCGATCAGCACAGGCACGCGACTGCCGTCCTTGCGCAAGTATTCTTTTTCATAAGGTTGGACCGCCCCAATCGTGTCTATTCCCTCTAGGGCGCGGGCGGTGCTCGCGCGCCATTCCGGCGGCGTCAAGTCGGTCAAGCGCATGTTGCCCGCGGCGAGATCCTCTCGGTCGTATCCCACCATCTTGAGGAATGCGTCGTTGGCTTCGATGATTTCACCCTTCCGACTCGAGATGAAAATCCCGATGATGTTGGAATCGACCAGGCGCCGGATTTTCGTCTCGCGCTCCGCCACGTCACTGTACAACCGGGCGTTCTCCAACGCGATTGCCGCCTGTGAGGCGAGCAGCTTCAGCACCGCAATCCGCGCCGGCGTGAACACATGCGACGCCAGGCTGTTTTCGAGATACAGTACGCCGATCAGCTCGGCCTGTTTCAGCAACGGCAGGCAAAGAAGCGACCGTGCCTGTTTGCGGCCTATGTATTCATCTTCGGCAAACGCGTTCTCCCCGCGGGCGTCATCCAGAATCACTTGGCTCTCAGTGCGGATGACTTGCTCAAGGACCAGCACGGGCAATTCCGATGGCGTCACCGGCGTTCCGAGAAGACGGACCCTGACGCCATCGCGACCGCTCCTCGCTACCGCCTCGATCTGGTATTGGCCGCCGTGCGGGAGAATCAGGAGGCCGCGGTCGGCCCCGGCATGCTCGACCGCAATAGTCATCAGCGTCTCGATTAACCTCTCGAGGACTATCTCCCCGGCCACGGCTTCCGACATCTTGATGACCGTGGCCAGATCCAACCGCTCGACAGACGTCTCGATGGTGGGCTTTGCGGCCAATGATGCCTGTTGTCGGACTCGGGGGTGGCTCTTGTTGAGCTGAGCGACCTTAGCCCAGGCACCCCAGCGGACGTAGCAGTCGCGGGCCTCGTCCAAATAGGTATCTTCCACCTTTTCGAGACCGCGAAGGCGATAGAATCGAGCTGCCAATTCGCTGGCGAGCGCCTGGTCCTGGAGGAAGCCTCGCTCCGCCGCCAAGCGGATCGCCTGCTCGTACAGCGGCATGGCCTCGATGTCCCGTCCTTCGAGGCGCGCCCATTCCGCCGAGATCAACGCGTGTTTATGCGCGAACGTCGCCGGGCAGCTCTCCGCCCATCGCTGAAACGACTCCAGGTGTGCGATAAAATCCTCACGGAGCCCTGCCCGTCTCTCCGGCGAAGACGCGGAAAAGACCGCGGCGCTGGCAAGGGAATGATAAAAGCAGTAATCCATCGACTGAAGATTGGGACGGGCCGACCAGAGAATCGGCTTCGCCTTGGCGGCAAACTCAAGGGCTCTCTCCGCGTTGCCCAATAAGAAGTGCCGCTGCAATTGCAGGATCCAGTGAAAGCAGGCAACGAGAGGAACGCCGCCCCGGAGCACTCGTGCTTCGAGCGCCGTCTCGTCGAGGGGCGCGCCGCTGCCCGCTCCGCCGCGAAGGCTTTGGACGAAACCCTGGATGCTCAAGATGACCAACTGACCGAATTTGTATTTGCGGACGAAATCCAGGGCGTCTACCGACTCGAGCCACACCTGGTCGAGAGGATCACCGCGCGCCATCAGATCGGTGAGACGATGTTGCCGGTTCCAGCAGGCGTAGACCATCTCGCCGGTTTCCGCGACAGATCGGATCGCGGCCTCGAGGCAGGTCAGGGCATCTTCGATTGGACGCGTCCACAGCACCGCCATTTGCATAAGGAAATGTGCGCCCGCCTTTTGCGCGGTGAACCCGTATCGTTCGGCAACCGCGACCGCCAACCGTGCAAATGCCTCCCCGTCTGCGAAGCGATGGAACGCCGGACCAAGGACTATGGCGACCGCACCATAGCCGATCGCGGAATACTCGCTTGTGCCGTGGCGACAGGTCAGCTTGACCATCCAGCAGGAAATCATCTGGTACAGGTCAAGGTCAATGTGATAGGCCAAATTGCCCAATCCACTGAAGAGCTTCATGACCGCCTGCATCTCCGGGTCGTCCATCATCGGCAGATCGACCAGGCTCTCGATCGGGCGCTCGCCGAGGGCGCGGCGCATCTCCTCGTATTCTGCCCGCATCTGTTCCGGCGTCGGCGAGTCCGGCAGATCGACACCGAACGTTCGCAGGCATTCGAGCGCCGTGCGCACCGCGGGGGCGTAGTTGCCTTGCCTCAATTGAAGCATGATGCGCAGACGACAGATCTCGGCATGATCGATCTTAGACCGCGCCTTGATGAGCAGCGTCTCCACGAGTCCCGCGGCCTGCTCCAGGTTCGAGTTGAGGATCTCGCATTCCGCCCGTTCCAGGAACAGGCCCAACGTCAAATCATAGGACCTCTGCCACCCTTCGTCCGACAGAACGACGATGCCTGCTGCAAGGTAGGTGGAGGCCGCAGCATAGGCGGTCGAGGCTTTCGCCTTCCGGCCTGCAACAAAATTGAGTTTGGCCGCGCGCACCTTCTCGGGCCACTCGGAAATGAGCGCCGAGCCCAGGTTCAGCTGGTTGACGAGGTCGTAGATCTTCTCCGCGACCCTCTCCTGCGCGGTCTCCGCGACAAGGAGACGTGCGATCCGCAGATGGAGTTCGGCACGACCTTCCGCCGGAATCAGCGCATAGGCGGCCTCCTGAACCCGATCATGGAAGAACCGGTAGCTTCCCTCGCGGGGGACAGCGGCGCCGGCGCGGACCGCGTCGCGAAAACTTGCATGCATCGCTTCGTCGGATTCGGTGCGCAGCTTTGCCAAGGTCGCAAAGTCGGCGTGATTGCCCAGGCAGGCGAGCAGCTTCAACGCTTCCTGGGCCTCCGGAGCAAGACGCCGCAACCTGCCGATCATCAGGTCCACCGGATTGTCGCTGAGCCTCTTGTTGTCGACGATAGCGTCCAAATCCCAAGTCCACGACCGCGAGAACGGATCGAACTCGATCAGCCGTTCTTCGGCGAGGCTGGTGAGGAACTGTCCGGCGAAAAAGGGATTGCCGCCGCCGCTTCTC
>Ga0209648_10005439_pt1 | contig 10899 bp, 11 predicted proteins | sample GraSoi2013_115cm_FD_185830 | JGI IMG/M metagenome (GOLD analysis project Ga0209648, IMG submission 185830) | Grasslands soil microbial communities from the Angelo Coastal Reserve, California, USA - Sample 9_17_2013_115cm (SPAdes) (version 2) | ecosystem: Environmental > Terrestrial > Soil >...
GGGATTCGGTATCCAGGGGCTCGAAACAATAGACTTGCCAGCGTTTTGGCCACCAGCGCTTGCCGCCAGGCTTTTCCAGTTGGAAGCCGGCGGCTTGGACAGCGGATTGGTCCTGGTACAACTGCAGCAGTCTTTCTGGGAGGAGCTTGCCCAATTCCCTTTCGACGGCGTCGGGTTGCGGATGCAACAGACGGCAAAGATAGGAATCGTAGGCCGCTTTGAGTTGATCAGGCGTTGGACGAGAGCGAAATCTCGTTATGGCGCGGCGAATCCCTGTGGCGATGACGAGGAGGACGGCGGCAAAGGCCAGGGGGCCAAAGACGAAGATAAAAAGCTTATCCACACTCCGATGATACTGCAGTGGAAGGCGCGAGGGTTAAATCGCCTAGGCGGGGATTGATGCGTCAGATTTGACGCTGGCACAGACTGAAGTCTGAGCTACCGGGAGCGGTCGTGCGCCTCTTCGCGGGTTAGGTAGGGGCCATCGGATTTGAGGAAGGGTTTGCGGGCCAGTGCGCGGTTCTTGGCGGCTTCATAGTTGGCGTCTTCGATCCTTCGCTCTTTCAAAATCCGCGATACGAAACCGGAAGCACTGGTATTACTTCTCGCAGCTTCGGTTCGCAACCATTTGGCGATATCCTCCTCCACTGTAATCGTGATCTTGCAGGAGTCAGATTTCATGACCCGAATATGGCGTCACAGTCAGCTGAAGTCAAGAGTTGCCGGGATGGATGCTGGACAATTCACCAGCAGGGCGCGAGCGGGCCTTGCGAGTCGGCTGCGCCCGGTTACTATCGCAAATATGCTATACTTCAAATACACGGCGGCTGCCGCGTGAACGGCGAGTTCACGATCGAGTATGTCGAACTGCCGAACGGGCGGATGCCGGCGCGAGAGTTTGTGGATTCGCTGGATGACAAGGCGGCGGCTCGAATCGACGCTTTCATCGAGCGGCTGCGCATTTATGGCAACCGGATGGAAGGTAAGTTCGTAAAGAAACTCACTGGAGATATTTTCGAGCTGAGAGTGAAGCAGTTCGACCGGATTTTCCGAGTATTGTTTTTCTACCAGGCGGGGAGAGTGATTGTGATTACCTCCGGCTTTCAGAAGAAGACAGAACAGGCGCCACCTAGCGAGATCCGCCGGGCCGAGGGTCTTAGAAAGCTGTGGCTGAAATACAGGAATCGGTATCCAGAATCGAAGAAGGAAATGGACGAGGTGCTGAAGGAGTTTGGGCTATGAAAAGCGACAGGCACAGGCAGATCGTTGGTCGACGTGCGCGAAAGAGCGCTGTGTATCGCACGACGTATGAGCGGACGTTGCAACAGATTGACCTAGCGCTGCTGGTTCGCGAGATGCGGGAAGATGCCGGGTTCACGCAGACCGAACTTGCGAAGAGGGTTGGGACGACGCAATCGGTGATTGCGCGGCTGGAAGATGCTGAGTATGCGGGGCATTCGTTGACGATGATGGAGCGGATTGCAGCGGCTTGTGGCGTGGGGCTCAGGCTGCATGCGGAGAAGAAGCCGAATTTCGAGCGCGAAGTGCCACTGGTGTGAACGAAAGGAAAGATCCCAGGCGCAAACGCGGCACCCGGGGCACCGGCGGAACATCAGACGTCTATGCGCGCGCCGCTGAGAGTAAGAGTTCCAAGGTGCCGAAGTCTGCGCCTGCGTTTCCGGAGGCCCATTCCTGAAGCACGCGGGACAGGTCTTCGCGTTTCCTGGCACCGAAGCCGAACCTTCTGGAGCCATCCTCGAGTGGCTTGGCGTCACACTCATGAGGCCCGGGGTTTCCTCTGCTGCACTTGGCGCAAACAAATCGAATGGTCGTCCAGTCTTCAACTCCGAGTTGCTGAGTCCGGCACACGTTAATTAGACTCTCTTCCGCAGGCTCGTCCGGAATCTGGAGGTTCGCACGAAAAGTTGAGTATTCCGATACTTCCCATATCGAAAGCTCATCGAAGACCGGCACTTCCCTGCCATGTTCGTCAACTCGAGTTCCGTTGGAGGCGCCGTCGTTTAGGATTATGTCGTGAAAACGGTGCCCTGATTCTGGAAGCGGCACATTCAGAATGACCATTCGGGCTGGATCGAGACGCTGTCCCCAGACGACTTCCCCTAAACCTGCAGGATCAAGCCTGACGCAAGCGGTGACGGTTGGCATGCGCACTTCGCCATCTGATGCTTCGAACTGAATCCCACAGCCTTTCCAAGCTCTACTGGCCTCAGGCCAGTCCCGCAGTGCCGTGGCGGCGATACCCAAGTTCCACCATGCTGCTTCATCTGATGCATTGAGTTCGAGAGCGCGCTGATTGGAGCGCAAGCTGTCCCTCCACCGTCCTGTATTTTTCGCGTGCAGACCAAGGTTGTACCAAGGAACGCTCCAGTTAGGATCAATACTTGAAGCCCATTTGTAGAAGCGTTCGCCTCGTGTTGATTTGCCGGAATTGATACTCTGCGATCCGCGTTCGTTAAACCAAGCTGCGAGGGCGCGGCGCATATCAGGCGAGACTTTCGAGGAAGAAGGTGAGCATGCGGTAGCCGGCGAGGTAGGAGAAGGGGGCGAGTTCGAGGGAGTAGTGGCCGCAGGCGAGTTCGAGGGTGCGAGGATCGGCGCCGTGGCGGCGGAGGGAGTCGAGCATCTGGCGGGTGAGCTCGGGGAGCATGGTGGGATCGTATTTGCCGTAGACCATGAAGGTGTTGCGGCCGGCGCCCATGCCGCGCTCAACGTAGGGCATAGGGCTGATCGGGGCCCAGTAGTCGCGGAGTTCGTCGACGGTTACGTGGTGGCGAAGGCCTTCCCAGACGTGATTGGTGGTCATGCCCTGGCTGACGACGTCGGCGTAGTAGGTGGAGACGTGGAAGAAGCCGCCGGCGCGGACGCGTTCATCGTGAACGAGGGTGATATAGCCGACCGAAGAGCCGATGCTGGTGCCGAGAATGCCGAGCTTGGTGTAGCCCTGCTGTTCGAGCCAGTGGAGGCAGCGGCGGGCGTCCTGGACGGCTTGGCGGTTGGCCTGGAGAGTGAGGCCGATGTTGGGGCCACAGAGCTGGTCGGCGCGCTCGTGGCCCTTGGCCATGCGGCGGTCGTGGTAGGGCATGCTCATCTTGAGGACGGTGATGCCGAGGCGTTGAATCCAGCGGCAGAGACCGATCTGGCCGTGCCATTTGGCGTTCCAGTTGGGGAGGAGGAAGACGGCGGGGCCGGCACCGTAGCGTTTGCCACGCGAGCGAGTGGAAACGGTCTCGCGTGCGGGAAAGAGCTGGGCGTGGACGGTGTTGTTTTCCGGCCAGGGGGATTCGATGGAACTGGTGAAGGTGAGGACGTTTTCGCGGTCGAGGCGGTAGTCGGTGGCGGGAGGGGCGGCGTACCATTCCCTACTCGATTCGATGGCTTTGCGGGCGTATTCGCGTACGAAGGCGCCGGGATTGGGTTCATCGGGTGAGCCGCCGATATGCTCGAGGCCCCAGTAGAAGGGCTGGACGCGGCGATTGTCGTCGGTGGTCCAGCGGCGGTGCTCGTAGCGGCGGATTTTGCGTTCGAACCAGTTCATAGAAGCAGTTGTCGGTTGTTAGTTTACAGTTGTTGGTTTCAGAAACAAAAAGGCAACTGCTGCGAAGCGGCGTAAGAAAGAGCTTACACAGAGACCTCAGAGTGCACAGAGAACACAGAGAAGAGCGTTAGGGATGGGGCACGGGAGGAAGGGCGATGGATTGAGGCAGTGGGATGAGTATGGCAGATTGAGAAGAGCGGCCGCGGAGTGGCCGGGGAACCGTGGTCATCATCACCGTCTTCTTTTTTCTAATTGGCATCATCGTTGGAAGCTTCCTGAATGTCTGCATTACGCGGATTCCGGAGGAGATCTCCATTGTATCGCCCGGGTCGCGCTGCCCGAAGTGCGGGACGCCGATTAAGGCGTACGACAACGTGCCGGTGTTTGCGTGGCTGTGGCTGCGCGGGAAGTGCCGCGCGTGCGGAGCGCCGATCTCGGCGATGTACCCGCTGATCGAGCTGGCCACGGGGTTGCTGTTTGTGGCGGCGTTTCTGGAGTTTGGCATCACGCAAGCGACGGTGAAATGGCTGTTTTTTACGTGCTTGATCCTGATTCTTGCGGTAACCGATTTGCGCGTGCGGCTGTTGCCGGACTTGGTGAACTGGCCGGGCTTTGCGGCGGGACTGATGTTTTCGGGGTTTGTGCCGCCGGACCATGGGCTCGCGGGGTTTTTCGTGTGGCGGTTCCTGCAAGTGCGATTGCCAGGATTCGCGGCGGGAATTCTTGACGGAATCCTGGGCGCGGCGTTCGGAAGCTTTCTGCTGTGGGGAATGGCAGCAGGATACAAAGCGGTGCGCGGCCATGAGGGTATGGGAATGGGCGACGTGAAAATGATCGCCATGATCGGAGCGTTTCTGGGATTGCGCGGGACGTTTCTGACGCTGCTGGTGGGGAGTTTTTTGGGAAGCGTGATCGGAAGTGGCCTTATCGTGGCTTTGTACCTCGGGGGTTGGAGGAGCGGGGTGGCGAAACGAGCGAGCCGACGGGGACTGGGAACGGAGCGAAATTTGCGATGGGCGATTGCGAGGCAATACCAATTGCCGCTGGGTACGTTTCTGGGGATTGGGGCGCTGGCGGTCGTGTATGGTGGGCCGGTGATTGCGGGTTATTGGCCGAGCCTTCGAGGGATCGTCACATAGCCGGGCGATTCCAGAATTATGAGCTGAAAGGGAAAAAGACTTAACACAGAGGGGCACAGAGGAAGAAAGAAGAGTCGAAGGGCAGGACTGATGTTCGCAATGCTGCAAACCGCAAGCAACACACAGCACATGTGGACGATTGCCGGGGGACTGGGAATTGGGTTCCTGGTGGTCACGGGGCTGGTCGTGTATCTGATGCGGAAGTTTTTTCAGAGCACGCGGGAGCAACAGAAGGCGGAATTCAAAACGATCAGCGGGCCGCGGACGGAGAATCCTTCGGCGTTCATGGCGGCGTCGATGCAGGGGGTGATTCAGCAACTGCGCGAGCAGGAAAAGGAACTGGAACGGCTGCATCGCATCGAAAAAGAGCGGGCGGAACAAACGGAGCGGCTCAGCGAGGAAGTGACGCGGAACATGCCGGCGGGGTTGCTGGTGGTGAACGCCACGGGAATTATCTCCAGCTCGAATCCGGCGGCGGAGCAGGTTCTGGGCATTCGCGGGCTGGCTTTCCGGCGATATAGCGAGGCGCTGGGGGCATCTCCGGATATGAACAAGCTGATTGCGGAGTGCCTTGCGACCGGGAAGATTTTCCGTCGCGAGGAGGTGAAACATATCCCGCCCGCAGGGGACACGCGACACCTGGGCGTGACCATCTCGCCGATCCGGCGGGGCGAGGGAAAGATCAGCGGGGCGATCTGCCTGCTCACCGATTTGACGGAACTTGCCGCACTGCAGCAACGAATGCAACTAAAGGAAAATCTGGCGGCGCTGGGCGAATTGTCCGCGGGAATCGCGCACGAGTTCAAGAACGCACTGGCGACGATTTCCGGTTACGCGCAGATGATCCGGTCGGAATCTTCCGAGGCGGAGGCTTTGGACTACTCGGAACGAATCCTGGAGCAGACGCGGAACATCACACATGTGGTGACGGAGTTTTTGAAGTATGCGCGGCCGCTGGAAATTCCCGACGAACGCGTGGCGCTGCAAACGGTCGTCGAGCGCGTGGTTGCGGAAATAGGAGAGGCGTTGCCGCAGGTAAAGATTCGGATGGAGGGTATATTCGGAGACGCGGGCGGAGACGACGGGCTGTTGAGGCAAGCGCTGCTGAACCTGGCGCGAAACGCGGCGGAAGCGTGTGCGGTGACGGTCGGTGGCGGGCGGGTCGTTGTTCGCGGCGAAATCGCTGAGGGCGACGTGGCGGGGTTCCAGCGGATCAGCGTTACCGATAACGGCCCCGGGATTCCTGTGGAGGTACTGCCGAAGCTGTTCCGGCCGTTTTTTACGACGAAAGCAAAAGGGACGGGGCTGGGACTGGCGGTGGTGCAGAAGATCATCGTGCAGCACGGCGGGCAAGTGGAGGTGCGGAACCGGCCCGAGGGCGGGGCGGAGTTTATCGTTACGCTACCGTTGCCGCGCAGCGTGCCAGAAGCAGTAGAATCAAGACAGGTCGGCATCTAAGAGACTGTAGGGGTCTTCCAGTTGCTCCGGGAGGTAGGGCAATATGCGAGTGAAATTCTGGATGAAGGCTTTCGTAATTGTCCCCGCTATGTGCGTGGCCGGGCTTTCGGCAGCCGCGCAGCAGCAGGGCTCTGCCCAGCAACAGACGGGCGATCCCGTGGCGGATGCCGCAAGGAAGGCGCGTGAAATGAAGAAGGACGCGCCGAAACCTAAAAAAGTTTATACGGACGATGATGTGAAGAAAAGCGTTCCTGTGCCGGACGCGGCGGCTACTTCAGCCCCAGTCGTTGCCAGTGGAACGGCGGCCGCGACGACAGTGCAAGCGGCGGGAGATACCATCAAGGCCGGAGACGCCACAAAGGCCGGAGACGCCACAAAGGCCGAGGACGCGACAAAGACGGAAGATCCGAATAGCGAGGCGGCGTGGAGAAAGCGGTTTCAGGCCCAACGCGACAAGATTGCGAAGGTCGAGAAGGAGCTCGATATTTTGGGACGCGAGTTGGAAAAGGCGCAATTGGAATACTACCCTGACCCTCAGAAAGCTTTGAGGGAGCAATTTGACCGCGCGGATATCAACAAGAAGACGGCGAAAATCGACGCCAAGAGGCAGGAACTCGATCAACTGCGGCAGGGGTTGGATGACCTCGAAGACCAACTGAGAAAATCGGGCGGTGATCCGGGGTGGGCGCGGTAGCAGAGGCGAAGTTGTAAGTTATAAATTTCTAGCTGTTAGAAAAATCCTTCACTTGCAAGACTACAAATCAAACGACAGTGTCGTTCCTGCCTGAGGTGTGTATTAGCTGCTTCCCTTCTCTGCACACGTGTCTCTGGTTGTCCCCTGGCGGCGGCAGGATTCGTGGTAGAAACGAAAGAGATGGAACCTCTCCTTCTAGTTGAAGACAAGACCGAACTGCGCGCCATGCTGCGCAAGGCACTGGAGCGCGCGGGCTACGCCGTGGACGAAGCGCCGGACGGCGCCGCGGCAATCCAGAAGATACGCGCGCGAAGATACCTCATGGTGATTACGGATTTGAAGATGCCGGGGGCTTCGGGGCTGGACGTTTTGCGCGAGACCAAGCAAGCGGATGCAGCGATGCCGGTGCTTCTGCTGACGGCGTATGGATCGGTGGAGGATGCCGTAGCCGCGATGAAAGAAGGCGCGTTCGATTTTCTGCAGAAGCCGGTGGACCTGGAGCATTTGAAGCTGCTGGTGCAGAGGGCGGCACGGCAGCAGGAGTTACTGCGGGAGAATCTGCTGCTGCGCGAAGAATACTCCACGCGCTACGGATTTCCGCGGATCGTGGGGGAGCATGCCTCGATCCGGGAAGTGAGCCAGCAGATCCAGAAAGTGGCGGCGACGGATTCGACTTGCCTGCTGCTGGGTGAAAGCGGGACGGGAAAAGAGTTGTTCGCGCTGGCGATCCATCACTTGTCGCCGCGGCGGGAGCAACCGTTTGTCGCGCTGAACTGCGCGGCAATCCCGGAGGGCCTGGTGGAGAACGAACTCTTCGGGCACGAACGCGGAGCGTTCACCGGGGCCGGGGCGCGCAAGGTCGGGAAGATGGACCTAGCGCATCGCGGAACGCTTTTTCTGGATGAAATTGGGGAGTTGCCGCTGGGGATCCAGGCAAAGCTGCTGCGCGTGCTGGAAGAGAGACGATTCGAAAGAGTGGGCGGGACGCAATCGATCGATGTGGACGTTCGAATCGTGGTGGCCACGAATCGCGACCTGCAGAAAATGGCGGAAGAAAAATTGTTTCGCGAGGACCTGTACTTTCGAATTTCGGCAGTGCCGATGACGATTCCGCCGCTGCGCGAGCGCGGGAACGACGTCCTGCTGTTGGCGGACCATTTCCTGGAAAAATTCAGCCGCGAATTTGGAAAGCCGGGGTTGGAATTATCGGCCGAGGCGCGAGACCGGCTGCTGCACTACGGCTGGAGGGGAAACGTGCGCGAACTGCAAAATACGCTGGAGCGCGCGGTGATCCTGGCGGATGGATTGAGCATTCCCGCCGAGGGCTTGCAGTTACGTGTCTCAAAGCCGGATGCAGAGCGCTTGCCGGCAGGCATGCTTGCGGAGAATTTCAATTGGGAAGGCTCGCTGGAGGAAGTCACCGCGCGGGCCGCGAACCACGTGGAAAAAGTTATGCTGGAAAATACGATGCGCGAGTGCAAGTGGAACAAAACGCGGGCGGCGGAAAAGCTGGGTGTTTCACCGAAGACGCTGCTGGCCAAATTGCGTGCAGCGGGGCTGGAGGAATGAAAATCGTTTCGTAAGGAATTGACCATGGGCGGACATTACTACTATTATTTCGTTCCTTACCAGGAAGACGTGAACTCGGCTCTACAAGCGCTTCGCAAGCAAGAGTTTGAAGCGGGCCGCTACAATCCTGCAATTCCATTTCCCTTTGATGACTGGCCTTCGCAGACTTTAGGAACTGCCCAAGGAGCAAAGCACGCATCCATCGAGGGGGCGCTCGAAGACTCGGAAGCGGACGGTACGCGTTCGATACTAGATATGGAACGGGTCGGTACGCGCGCTGGCTTCGGAGTAGTCGTGCAGCTTTCTTCAGATAAGCTGATGGATCTATACGAAACGACGAGACCATCTCACCAGATGATCAAAGAAAATCTGGGCTTCTTTGAAGAGATCGAGCGCGGCCAGGGAATATATATCGTAGTGTACAAAGACGATCGGCCATCTGAGCTTTTCTTCGCGGGAATTTCTTACGACTGACTCCGGACAAACACAGGATAATAGGCATCTCACAGGTTAGATAGCGCGGACGGCGGTGTGGAGGGCGACGGTGCCGAAGGTCCAGACGCGGTAGTCGACGGACTGGTAGCCGACGGCGCTCAGGAGTGCGGCAAGTTCAGGCGGGCGGAAGAAGCGGGCGACGGACTTCGGTAGATACTTGTAAGCCGCCTGATCACCAGAGATAAGACCGCCTATTTTCGGCAAAACATTACAAAAATACCAACGATAGACGTCGCCTAAGCGGCCTTCGGGAGGCTCGGCGAATTCCAGAATCGCGACGGTGCCGCCGGGCTTGAGTACGCGTTGAATCTCGCGCAGGCCGGCTTCATAGTTGGCGAGGTTGCGAAAACCGAAGGCGCTGGTCACCAAGTCAAAAGCGGCGTCGGCGAACGGAAGCCGGAGAGCATCGGCTTCAAAAAAAGGCATTGGCGGTGCAGCACTTTGGTTCAGTGGCGAAATCACAGAGACGCTTTTCTCTCTCGCACGGACGAGCATGGTATGGGCGAAATCCGCGCCGATGACGCGAGCTTTTCCGGCACGCGCGAGAGCGAAAGCGAGATCGCCGGTTCCACAGCAGAGATCAAGGACAAGAGCATCGGGGCGGTCGAGAACGGAATGCAGAAGTCTGGCAGCGCGTGCGCGCCACAAGCGGTCGAGCTGCAGTGACAGGAGATGATTCAGCAGATCGTAGCGCGGGGCGATCTGCGTAAACATTTCGCGGACTCTTTTCGAAGCGTCGGCTTCGGAGATGGCGCCCTCGGGCCGGGTTCCCTTGACCGGTGCGGCGGCCTCAGCCATGGCGCCTTCGCGCAAGCTTGTTACTTGCAGTGATTAGCCGAGGCGTGAAATGAAGAACGCGCTCGACGACGTGAAGAGGAACGGCGTCGTACGACCTCGCTTCGCCGATGCGGGGAGAGAGCACGAAACGAAGAACTCCGCCGCGCGTTTTCTTGTCGGAGCGCATGGCGCGGAGCAAAGCCGTGGCCGGAACACGAGGCCAGGGCGGCAGAGGCCCAAGGCGGCGAATCAGCGCGACGATGCGGGAAACGTCATTAGCGCGCGTCAAGCCGAGCTCGTGCCCGAGGAAGGCCGCGGCCATCATGCCCCAGGCTACGGCTTCACCGTGCTGATAGCGGCGGTATTTGGTGACGCTTTCGAGGGCATGAGCGAAGGTGTGACCGAAATTGAGGATTTCCCGCAAACCCGACTCGCGTTCGTCTCGGCTCACCACGCGCGCTTTGATCTCCACGTTGCGCGGGATTAGAAAGCCGAGTGCTTGGCGATCCAGTCGCAGCACCTTGTCCATGTCGTTCTCAAGAACCGCGAACATCTCCGCGTCCGCGATTATGGCGTGCTTGATGACCTCCGCGAGACCGCCGCGGAATTCACGCTCGGAGAGCGTGCGCAGCAGTTCCGGATCGGTGAGGACCAACTGGGGCGGATAGAACGATCCGACCAGGTTCTTCCCTTCGGAAAGATTGACGCCGGTCTTGCCTCCGATCGAACTGTCAACCTGGGCGACGAGGGTCGTCGGGATGTGCACCAGCTTCACTCCGCGCAAGAAAACAGCGGCGGCAAATCCGGCCACATCGCCGACCACGCCGCCGCCAACCGCGACTACAAGTGATTGGCGATCGGCGCCTGCACGGCAAAGGGAGCGGGTGATGTGTTCCACGCTGCGGAGATTTTTTGCGGACTCAGCGTCATCGAAGAGGTGAACGGAGCCGGTTTTCGAAAGGCGCAACCCGCGTTGGACCGACTTTCCTACCGCGCGCCAGACTTTCGGAGAGGTAACAACGTGGACGCTTGAAAATCGCCCGAGCGCGGCAATTTCCCGCGCGGCACGGCGAATCGCTCCCGCGCCCGAAACAGCAAAGTAGGGCCCGGCCGACGATTTCACGGGAATGCGTTTTATTTTCATGGGCGAGACATTTTCAATGTAACACACGCCCCGCTTGCATCGCATACCGGTCCCGTCGTTCTCATAG
>Ga0209648_10005440_pt1 | contig 10899 bp, 10 predicted proteins | sample GraSoi2013_115cm_FD_185830 | JGI IMG/M metagenome (GOLD analysis project Ga0209648, IMG submission 185830) | Grasslands soil microbial communities from the Angelo Coastal Reserve, California, USA - Sample 9_17_2013_115cm (SPAdes) (version 2) | ecosystem: Environmental > Terrestrial > Soil >...
TTTGGGAAGCTCGTGTCCAGATAGGCGTTGCCCTGCGACTGTATTAGCCCCTGGTTAGGCCCGGCTCCCCCTGGCGCGCCTTCGCCGTATGCCTTGTAGAGCGAATCGACGACGTCCATCCCCTTTACAACTTGTCCGAAGGGCGCAAAGCGCATGCCGTCGAGATTCTTATTGTCCGAGTAGTTGATGAATACCTGCGTTGAGCGGGTGTTCGGCATGTTCCGTTGTGCGAACGTCACGAAGCCGCGCTTGTTGGATTGCGTGACCGAGTCGTCGGAAATATTCTCGTTTTGCCATTTCGTGTTGACCGCCGGGTCGCCGCTAATCCCGAACTGGACCATGAAGCCTTCGATGGCGCGGAAGAACCGCGTGTCGTCGAAGAAGCCGGCCTTGACCAGGTTGTAGAAGCGGTCGGCCCCGTTGGGCGCCCAATCGCGGTGCGCCTCGACCACAAAATCGCCCTTGCTCGTGGTGAACTTCGCCTTGAAGACGGCGGGCGCCTTTTCGTTCCACTGCGCCGGAGAGAGGAGCGCAGGGTGAAGCGTCGATGCGCCGTGAGACGACGGCGCTGGGGCAGCGGCCATCGCAGCTGGCGGTGATGACGCCGGCGCCACGGGCGCCGATGTAGCGGCCGGCGCCGCCGTTGCGACCGTGTTTGCCGTGGGCTCGGTAGTCGTTTTCGAGCAAGCGAAAAACGCCGACAGCACGAGCATGAGGAGAAGGAAAGGCTTCATAGCGGGCCTTGACTATCATGCTCTAAATCCCCAGCCAATCGATCGCAGTTTCAGCGCCGATCCCGGCTCCGATGTCGAGCAGGAGCAAGCACAGCCCCCAGAGGAGGCCAACCAGGACGCCCCAAAAACTGTGGCGAGTGCGCGCGAAATGAATCACTACGGCAAGGGCGGCGTAAGGAGCCCCGAATAGGAAGACTCCGAGAATCGCCGCGTCGCGTGACGCGGCAGGCCATGCGTGCTCAAGAGCGGGTCCTTTCAGACGCCGCTCGTCGCGCGTGACGACCGCAGCAAATGCTCCCACCGCAGTGATCCACGACGTAAGGACCTGAACGAACTCGACGTTGCCGGGAGTCAACGACGGGCCCCACCGAGGAGGATCTCCACCTGGAGAACCATCGTGCTGCGATGAGATCTTTCGGAGCTGAGCAAAGCGGGCCTCGACGCCACGGCTCAGCGGGGGGCGGGTGCTTCGCGCGCCAATGCTGCTCGCGCGCGGCTCAGCCGAGAGTAGAGGAGGAGCGTGGCGATCGCCAAAAGAGCGACCACGGCGACGAGTACTACCAACGCGGCTTGCAGCTGCCTCATCGAAGCGCGTGCTACGGCGATGGGGCCGATGTGCGCGAGACCGCCGCCCATGTCTGCGCCCCCGAAGGCTGCGCTGCGGGCGACCATGATGACGGCCACGTCGGCCGGAAGCAGCCCAGCCACGCCGCCCGCTACGAGTCGCTGCACCGAATCCGCGCTAAGGGGCGGGGTTGCGCCGCGATGCTCAACGAGGACACCGGCCGTTGCCCGCGCTGGGATGGCCTCGCGCAATGGGCTGGTCGGAGGGACGCTGATGTGCACGCGCGCGCTGAGGATGCCGTCGACGCTCTCGATTGTGCGCTGCAAGTCGCCAGCAACGCCCGCCATGAGTTGAGCGTGCTCGGCGGCGTCGCTGGGCACGAGCGCCCCTTTCCCAACCGAGTCGAGCACCCCAAGCGGGGCTCGTCTGGGAAGCTGTTCCTCGCGCATCGCCGAGAGGGCGCGTGGCACGTCGTCACGGGCGACGTCAACGCGCCACTTTCCTTCTGCGGTTGGGTCGGGCTCCTTGGTGGCGTCGATACTTACTCGGCTGAGCGCCACAAACACTCGGTTCGCCTCCGAATCGTCCAGGTCGCTCGCAACGGGCACCGAGCACGCCGCGAGCGCTAGCAATACAAGGGCCGCAGGGAAACCGTGAAGCCTCGCATGTCGCATGGGCGCTGGCTTTCGTATCGCCAATGCGCGAGTGCCTCAAGCGCTCAGGGCACCCTACTTGCAAAACGCTTTGCAAGGCGCTATGAGCGGTGCTAGGCAGTCGGGGAGGGAGTACGCGTGCTCTCGGCGTCACCGCCGCGTCGCCGCGCCGTGCCCGACGCCCGCACCGTCGCTCGGCCGCCGGTCTTTGCGGCACGCGTCAGCCCTAGAGGGGTCCTGTCGTCACCGTCCGAGGGCCGAGACCAATTCGTCACAAATAGCATCGAGCTAACCGAAAGGGCACCGCTTCGCGCGTGCGTAACTCCTTTGGGCTCATCTTTCACCGAAGCACTGTCAACGCTTAACGATCGAGCGCTTCGCCGCTTGCTCGGCGCACGCGCCTACCTGCGCGGCTACGACTATGTGCGCCGGCACGCAGTGGAGAACATCGTCATCGAGGATGCGGGGGCGCGCGGCCACGTTCGGGGGACCGATGTCGACCCGTACAAGGTGACGTTGCAGCTAACGCCCAACGGTTTCACCTCAAGCTGCACATGCCCGGCGTACACGTCCAGCAACGGCGGCCACTGCAAACACGTGGCGGCGCTGCTCATTGCGCTACGCGACCAAGTTCGCGGTGTGCAACCGCGGCCGGCCGCGCCTGCGCCTCCGTCAAACGGAGTCCACTACACCGTGCACGGCGGCACCGTGCATGTGGCGGGTTTGGACGGCGAAGGGCGACGCAGCAAGCGAGCCCGAGCGCGCGCAATGAAGGCCGCCCAGCACGCAGCGCTTACGGCGCGAGGATTTGTTCCGAGCGGGACCGGAGTCGACGCGTGGCTTCCCGAACCGACGCCCCCTGCGCCCAAGCAGATTGAATATCGTCTCCAGGTCAAACAGCTTGGCCACGGTCCGAACGCGGCCGGCGCGCTTACGATCACTCTGCTCGATCCGGACGCGCGAACCCTGCTCTTGCCGAGCGCGCTGCTCGCCCATCAGGATCAACATCCCACGCCCGATCGCGAAGCGATTCGGCTGCTCGCTCGCTTCGAGAACCAGGGCCCCAGGCGAGTGGGTATCGACGTTCGTGGCGAGGACGCGAGCGATCTCTTGCCCCTTTTGAAGGGGCGCCGCGTCATCGTCGAGCCGCAGATGATGGAGCTTCGCTTCGGCGACGAGCCGCTCCGTCCTCGCTTCGATCTGGAGCTTTCTCCCGACGGCGCACAGATCCTCGTTCGAACGTCGTTTCAACGCCAAGGCGATCCGCGGCGGTTCACCACAACGAGCGGTGCCTGGTTCGAAGGGAGTCCGGGCTGGTACGTCGATGCGCAAGAGGGATGGGCGCGCCCAATCGACCGCCGAGTCTCCCCGGCGGCCGTTCGCCGGTTGCTTCGAATGCCGGCGATTGCGGAGCCCGTGGAACGGTTGCCCGAGCTCGTCATGCAAGGCCTTCCCAAGATTGCGCTCGAGGTGGGCGCCGAGCTGCCCGAACTCTCGCAGGTGGCCGACGTGGTCGATCTCGTGCCCACCTTTCGCATCTCCGCGGGCGGCACGCTCATCGAGGCACAGGTGGGGCTCCGCGCGGCCTACGAGGATGTCGAGATTGACGTGCGCGCCGACGGGATGACCCTTCCAGTGATCGTGAAGCCGCCGGACCCGGGGAGTGTCAAGCGCGCGAGGTGCATCCGCTGCGACATAGCCGCGCAGCAAGCGGCCGCCGCCAAGCTCCGCGACCTTGGGCTCGTCCCCGCGGAGGACGGGAATAAGTTCATCGCGCGGGGTGACGACGCGATTCGCTTTTGGACCGAGGGAATTGGTTCGCTGCCGGAAGACTGGGACATCTTCGTCCCGGATGACTTGATCGACGTGCAGGTTCGCGACGAAGCGCTCACGGCGAATGCGCGCGTCTCGAGCGGCGTCGACTGGCTATCGTTGAGGCTCAACTTCGAAAGCGAGGGCGTCGCGGTTACGCAGGAAGAGCTCGCGCGCTGTCTTTCAGAGGGGCGGAAATACGTCCGTCTCGCCGACGGCTCGTTTGCACGGCTCGATCCGCAGAAGGTGCGGGAGGTCTTGCTGCGCCAGGCCGAGATTCTGGGAACCGGAGGCGGCAACGGGGGGCACTTGCCCTTGTCGCAGGCCGGGCGAATCGAAGACCTGCTCGCGCAGGTGGGTCGCTCCAACGTTTCGGGAGAAACGAAGGAGATCTTCAAGAAACTAAGAGACATTGACGAGATCAAGGGCGCGCGCAAGCCGCGCAATCTCAAGGCCCAGCTTCGCCCGTATCAGGAGCAGGGGTTTCATTGGCTATGGTTTCTGCACGAAATCGGAAGCGGCGGAGTGCTTGCGGACGACATGGGGCTTGGCAAGACGGTGCAGACCCTCGCATTGCTTTTGGCCGTCAAGAGCGAGGACGCGAAAATCGAGGGAAAACGCAATCCGTTCAAGGTGCTCATCATTGCGCCGACAAGCGTGGTTACCAATTGGCTGCGCGAGATGGACAAGTTTGCTCCCTCGCTGCGCCATGCTCTGTGGCACGGCGCGGAGCGCAAAGAGCGGCAAGACGAGCTTGAAGACGCGGAAGTCGTTGTCACAAGTTACGCCCTGCTCCGGCGCGACGAAGAACTGCTCAAAGAAATTCCTTGGCGTTACGTCATTATCGACGAAGCGCAGCAGATCAAGAATCCATTTAGCGCCACGGCGCGAGCCGCCAAGCGCTTGAAGTCCGATCGACGACTGGCCCTCAGCGGCACGCCCATCGAAAACAGATTGAGCGAGATCTGGTCCATCTTCGACTTCGTCAGTCCTGGGCTCCTTGGCCCCCTCGACAAGTTCGAGGAGCGCTATTCGCGGCCGATCGACAATGGTGACAAGGTTGCTGCCGAGAGATTGCGAGCGACGATCCATCCGTTCATCCTTCGTCGCACCAAGGCGGAGGTCGCAAAGGACCTACCCGAGAAGATCGAGGCGGACCAAATTTGTGAGCTTACGGGCGAGCAGGCTGCGCTCTATGGAGCCGTGCTCAAAGAGGTGCGTGCGCAAGTCATGGGCGAGGTCGAGCGCCATGGCCTCGGGCGCAGTCATATCCAGATCTTGGCCGGCCTCACGCGACTGCGGCAGGCCGCATGTGACCCGCGCCTCTTGGGGCTGCCACGTCAGTTCGGCGACGAAGACTCCGGAAAGCTCGTTGCCTTGCGCGATCTCGTTCAAACGAGCATTGCCGGCGGCCACAAGGTGCTCGTCTTCAGTCAATTTGTAAGCATGCTCACGATCGTCAAGCGAGCGATGGACGAAGATGGCGTTCGCTACGCGTACCTTGACGGATCGACCAAAGACCGCCAATCGGTGGTCGAATGGTTCCAAAGCGACAACGGCCCGCCCGTGTTTCTCATCTCGCTCAAGGCGGGCGGGAGCGGGTTGAACCTCACGGCGGCCGACACGGTGATTCACTTTTACCCATGGTGGAACCCGGCGGTCGAAGACCAGGCCACCGATAGAGCGCATCGCATCGGACAGACAAGGGTGGTCACGACCTACCGGCTGATCGCCAAGGGAACGATCGAAGAGAAAATTCTGGAGCTCGCCGAGAAGAAACGCGAGCTCGTGGGTGCGGTCCTTTCTGAGGACGTTGGGGGAGCCAAGAAGCTGACGAAGGGCGACTTGGAGGAGCTTTTCAAATTCGACGATTGAGCGGGGTCCACGATGATCTGGCTGTCGAGCTCCATGATTGGTCGATTGCGCGATCGGCTTCGCGCGCGGGGGCAGCGTCTCACGGTAACGCTGAGGGACGCGTCCAAGCTGGCTCCCGACGCCGCGGAGCTCCTGGCGGCGTCGGTCGAATACGGTCCTCTGTGCGAGGCCATGTACTTGATGATGTCGGCCGACGGCAAGATTACGCAAGCCGAGCGCGACGTGCTCAAGGGGGCCCTTCGCACACTTTCGGAAGACACCGTCCTTGGTGTGCACATTGAGGCGATGCTGGATGCCGCTGCCAAAAATGTCGCCGAGCACGGCAGAGACGGCCGGCTGCGTGAGGTCGCCTCTCAGCTTCAGGATGACCCTGCCCGCTGCGAGGTTGCCTTCATTCTCGCAGCGGCCATCGCGTTTGCGGACAACGCCATCGCGGACGAAGAGAACGAAACGCTGAGCCGGCTTGCTGAAGGACTGGGGATAGACGAGGCGCGCGCGGACGAACTGCTCGATAGTGTCGAGGCCGACTTGGCCCCCCGCCTATAGGTCCGAGTAGGATGCGCGCGTGCAGGTCGACGAGCCTCCGGCCCCAATCGACAAACCTGGCAACGCGCCGGTTGGGGGCGGGGCCCCAACCGACAAACCTGGGGCGGCGGCTGGCAACGCGCCGGTTGGGGGCGGGGCCCCGACCGACAAACCTGGGGCGGCCCCAACCGACAGACCTGGGGCGGAGCGACGGGATCGTATTGGCGTTTATCGCGTGCTCCGCCGACTGGCGACCGGTGCGACGAGTGACGTCTTGCTCGCCAGGGCGGAGGGTCCCTACGGGTTCGAACGAGTCGTGGTCCTCAAGCTTCTCTTGCGCCAGTTTCGCCAGGACGAGCGGTTCGAGCAAATGTTCGTACGTGAGGCGTCGGCGTATGCCCGTCTCTCGCATCCTGCAATCGTCCGGCTTTACGACTTTTTTGCCGAACGCGACGAACTCGTCCTTGTGCTCGAGTACGTCGACGGACTCCCGCTCAACAAGCTGAGGGCCCTCTTGCGGCCCCTGGGCGGTCGTCTTGTCGACAACGCCTCGATCTATATCGCTTGGCGCATTTTCAGCGCGCTTGCGGCCGCCCATGCGGCAAAAGACCCTCTGAGCGGCGAGTTCGGTCCCGTTATCCACCGGGACATCAATCCGTCCAACGTGCTCATCCCCTGGGATGGCCACGTAAAGATCGCCGACTTCGGGATGGCCAAAGTTTCTGGGCTCGACAGCGAGACGCCCAGCGGGCTCGTGAAGGGAACCTATGGGTACGTAGCCCCGGAACAGGCCCGCGGCCAGAAAGTGACCATTCGGGCTGACGTCTACGTCGGCTGCTTGTTGCTTTGGGAGCTCCTGACGGCGCGCAAGGCGTTCGTTCGGGGCACCGAGTCGGACCTGGAGTTCTTGCGCACGATCGCGCAGCCGCGCTTCGCTTCGCTGGCCTCGCTCCGCCCCGATCTGCCGAGGTCGCTTCTCGATGTGGTCGAGCGCGGGCTGCAATCGGATCCCGATCGCCGTGCGCTTCAAGCGGACGAGGTATGCAGTGTACTGCGCTCTGTGACCGACCTCGACGACGGGCACGGCGCCCTCGTGGCTACCCTTGCGGCGCTGCGCGAGCCAAGCACAGCGGAAGACCTGGCGGTCACGACGTCTCGACCCCCTCAGGTAGTGGCGGCAGTCTTGTCGGCAGCCGCGGCCGTTGTGCCGCCGAGGGACGTCGAGGTCAAACCATCAGCGGCGGGGCTGGCGCTCGCCGAGCCGCAATTGGTTCCCCGGCCATCGCCGCGTCAGCGCTCTGCGGTTCCGAAGTCGATGGGACCGGCCGTCGCCGAATTGGCGCGCCCACCCTCGCCGTTGTCCCTGCCTCCGCTGCCCCTATTGGTGCCTCCGTCTCTTGTTGCGCCAAAGGACGCGCCCGCCCGACTTGCCCATGAGCTTTCGTCATGGCAGACCCAAAGGCCAGCGCCTCAGGCGATTGACGTCCAATCGTCGGACGTAGGGGAGGTCAAATATGGAAGCGCTCGGGACGATATGAGGACGCAGCCTGATATGGGCACCGCGACACCCGGAGCCGCTTGGAATGAACCAGCAGCGAAGCGGACGGCGCATTTCAGCGACCGGCCGGTTGTCCTCGCAGAGCCGTCAATGACTCGGCGCGCAAGCCGCCGCCACAGGCTTGCGGCGGGTCTCACTTTTGGCGCCGCCGCGAGCGCGGCGATCGCACTCCTCTTTTGGCCTCGTGGTCCGGCCGACGTCGAGACGGGCAGGAAACCAACGGCTTCCGGTGCGCCGAGCGCATCCTCCGCCGCCCTCAAGCCAGCCGTGTCTGCAGCGGTACCTTCCGGCGTCGCAAAGGCGGCACCGAGTGCGCCTCCCGCCCTCGCGCCTGCTCCGGCTCCAGCTGCCGCAGCTGCTCCTGCCCCTTCAGAGACTACGGAAGCGACCTCGGGGACAATCACCGTGCCCCCATCGCGCGCCGGTCATCGCGTTTGGATCGATGACCGTATGGTCGGCGAAGCGCCCGGCACATACGCCGTACGATGCGGCGTTCACTCCATTCGCGTCGGCAGCCAGGGCTACCTGCAGCACGTGCGCGTCCCGTGCGAAACGGACGTCGAAGTCCGGTAAACCATCGCGGCAGGGCGGCGCACGCTCGGCGGCCGGCATTTCGGTGCTCAGAGGCGGCGGGGCCCGGTCGGTGAGCCGCACCGTGCGATCGATTGCATCAGGACGCAGCGGGGCTCGCGTTTCGGATTGGCTGCGCGGGGCCCGCTGGCCCGGTTCAATCATTTGGCGGCTCACCGACCACCCCACCGCCTCTTCCGCGCCGAAACGCCGACCGCCGAGCTCTCGCGCTCTGTGCTCGGTACTTTGAGTCATTCCTCGGGAGGGTCGACAGAAAAAAAAAACGGGGGCGCCACTTCCTTGTTGGGAAATGACGCCCCCGTACCTGACTACTTCGCGGCGCTGCTTGCGGCATGCGCGCTCGAAGTAGGTTCCGCGGCAGACGGCGGCGAAGCGGGAGCGTGCGTGACGGGCGTTACAACGATGCCCGTCACGTCGCCCTTGATGGCAAGCTTCTTACGCTTGCCGACCGTGCCGCGCGCAGTGCGCGTGGCCCGCCTCTTGGCCGTCGCGGCCGCGATCTGCTCGCCGGACAACGGCTTACGAGCCTTGGGGGGGTCGAGGCCGAAGTCGGCGAGGATCTCGGTCGCGCTGCCGAACGTGTCGAGGACGATGCGCTTGAAAGCCCGAAGGACCGGGCTCACTTTCGCGTTCGTTTCCCGCAACGCCGACAACGCGCCCTTGACGCTCGCACGCGCCGCGCTCTCGGCGGTCACCGCATCGGCCAGGCTTTGAAAGAGCCCAACCAGCGATGCCTCCGTGAACGCGACGTTCCCGATCGTCAACGACCCGTTCGGGAAGTGCTTTTTCGTGCCGGCGATAACCGCCAGCACGCGCGCCAAGGCCGTCGCCTTGGAGACTTTCGACGTGGTGCCAGACATAACACTATCTCTCCTTTCTGAGGGCGCACGATCGCCGGGATGGCGAGCCGCGCGGATGCTCCGCGGGGGTGTGCCTACGTCTCCCTCACCCTGCTGTCTGACGTCGATTGCCGATTCCGCGGGGCGAAGAGAGAAATCGACTCGGGTCATGAATTTGGTGGGTTGATGTAGGGATGACAGCCTTTACTCGTGGCTTCTCGTGCAAGGCGCGCTCGATTTGCCCGAGTTCTGCCGGACGCCGTATGGCAAATGCGGCCGCGCCACTAGAGAAGGCGCTCGAGTTCATGATCTTCGACCTGTCTTCGTGCCTCGTTCCGATCGGGCAGCCGACCAGGCCGCCCAAGTAGCCGGCCAGGATCCGTACCAACTCGCCGGTTGAATGAGGGGACGCTACGGCGCGTCGTAGCTCTCTAGCTGCCTCTTCCACCGAGCGCAGTGGGCGTCCACGATCGCGGCGATCCGCTCGGCGGTTTCGATGGGCTCGTTGGTGACCAGGTACCAGGCGATGGGCTCTTGCCCATTGGGACACTCGCGCTCGCGCTGTCCGGCTGCCCTCTTCTTGCCATCGATGGCGGGCGCCGTGTTGGGGTCTGATTGCCTTGCACCGGCCGCCCCCCACCATCCTTGGTAGCACCGGTCCGGAGGCACCGGTGCTACCCCGTATCACCGCTTTCGAAGCGCCAACCAGTTTTGCGAAGAAGCCTTGCAAGTGTCGAGACAGCGCTTCGGCTTGATGAGGCCGAATTGCATAGGTACGTATTATTTCAATGAAGTCTACGTATTCCGTCAGCGAGGCGCAGAGTCAGTTGCCACGTCTGCTCAAAGATGCAGAGAGGGGCGAGGCTGTCTCGATCCGACGACACAACGAGACCATCGCTTATCTCTTATCGCGCGAACGCATGGAGGCGATTGTCGAGACGCTGGAGATCTTGGGCAACAAGGCGGCGATGCGCGCAATTCGTCAACACCGAGCAGGCAAGCTTCGGTTCAAACCATTGTCCGCGCTCGACGAAGTCGATGAATGAGGGTCGAGCTTTCTCCGCAAGTTCTGGAGTTCGTGCGGCGGCTGCCGCCGGAGCCTCGCCGTAGGCTGCGACGGGCGCTCAAGGCGCTCGCAAAGGAAAGCGGAGACATCAGGCGGCTCGAGGGTCCCCTCCAGGACTACTGCCGCCTTCGCGTCGGCGGTTTTCGCGTGATCCTCTAGTACTCGGGCCGCGGTAGCATCCAGTCCGTCTTCGCGGAGCGCCGCAGCATTGTCCACGAGGTCTTTGCGACAGCGCTTCGCTCGGCAATCGCGGGCTCCGACGATTGACCGAACTTGGAGAGACCTTGGAGACGCCTCGCCCGCCGCGTATCCAAATAGCGTGAGGTCGGGGCGAGAGGATTCGGGAAACCGCGGCTGCATGCGGGCGACAATGCGAATCCCCGAGGAAGCGTACCTCTCGCTGCAACCGGACGCACCGCGAAGCGACACCAGACCACGGGTCGTTGGTTACTGGGTGGTAAGCCGGGTTACGGTTATCCTCTGAGATTGGGAGTGGATCGGTTCGTCGTGAGGCCGACGCGTATGACGACGCGAGAAGCAGAGCGCGATCGACTCGACGCGAGCGTGGCAAGCGCGCGGCGTATTGTCCGTGCTGCTGGCGCCGCTCGGAAACTGATCCAGATCGCCGGTCAGAAACTGATCCACCCGGCGGTTTGATTTCTACGCCTTGCGACCGGTTTT
>Ga0209648_10005441_pt1 | contig 10898 bp, 10 predicted proteins | sample GraSoi2013_115cm_FD_185830 | JGI IMG/M metagenome (GOLD analysis project Ga0209648, IMG submission 185830) | Grasslands soil microbial communities from the Angelo Coastal Reserve, California, USA - Sample 9_17_2013_115cm (SPAdes) (version 2) | ecosystem: Environmental > Terrestrial > Soil >...
ACGCCTGCATTCAATGCAATCGCTGCACCAATGTATGTCCCGCTCACGTCACCGGTAAGGCTTTAGCGCCGTCTGCGATCGAAATTAATAAGCGGTACGAGCTCAATTTAATCCGGCCGAACCTAGCCGCCGGAAATCCAAGCCCCCGACCAGTTTTGGAGTTTGCGCTCAATGAGAGCGCACTTTGGGCCTGTACAGCGTGCGGGGCCTGTGTTGAAGCGTGTCCGGTCGGTTGCGAACAGTTGACTGATATCGTGGATCTAAGACGGGACGCGGTCATGACCAGGGGACAATTTCCGCAAGAACTCAATGGTGCTTTCCGCAACATGGAACGCTCTGGGAATCCCTGGGGCGTCGCCCAAGAATCCAGAGCGGATTGGCCGGGCCGCGATCTCCAGGTACCAACCGTCGAGGAAAATCCGGACTTCGAAGTTCTCTATTGGGTGGGATGCGCGGGCGCTTATGACCCATCCGCCCAGAAGGTCGCGCGTTCTTTAGCTGAGATCCTGACCCACGCAAAGGTAAGTTTTGCCATCTTAGGCAAGAAAGAAAAATGCACTGGCGACCCTGCCCGGCGGGCGGGGAATGAGTATTTATACCACAATTTAGCGACAGAAAATGTGGCAACGCTGAATGCTGTCCTCCAATCTGGGGAAGCAGGCGCGTCTCGTGATGGGTCCGGGCCGCCGCGGCCGACTAGGTCGGAAGCCTCCCACCGCGAAGGGCGTAGTCCGGAGCAAGGCCGGCCCAAGCGGATCGTCGCCACCTGTCCGCACTGTTTCAATGCGCTAACGAACGACTATCCGCAATTGGGTGGAGACTATCGAGTCCTACATCATAGTCAGTTAATCGAAGAACTGATTAACGAAGGGAGACTTCCCGAGCTGATCCTGAGCGAAAAGATCACCTATCATGATCCCTGCTATCTGGGACGCCACAACAGCATTTACGACGCTCCTCGTACCGTCCTTTCCGGTGGTCATACCGAGCGGCTGATCGAGATGCCTCGAAACCGCAACAATAGTTTTTGTTGTGGCGCAGGCGGTGCTCAGTTCTGGAAGGAAGAGGAACCGGGTACGATGAGAGTCGGGGAGAACCGGTTTCGAGAAGCAGAGCAGACTGGCGCCCAAGTGGTCGCGGCCGGTTGTCCGTTTTGCAAATCGATGCTCAACGCCAGCGAAAGCGCGGGTAAGCCCGGAGCGCCGCAGGTTCTCGACATTGCCGAACTGGTCGTCGAAAATTTGCGACGGAGTAAGGCGAAATTGGGGCTATTGTGACTTCGAGCGTTTGAAAAGCATCGTGGAAGGGGAGAGAGTAATCAGTAATTAGTGATCGGTATTCAGTAGTCGGTACTCGGTGGCAGACTGCACCAATCGGGACGACACCCTTCTTCCAACCCATTAGCGAATACCGATTACTGATTACTGATTAGCGATTACCGATTACCGATTACTGTACCTCAGGCCTATGAGTACTTATGAAGCGCCACTCAAGGATATGCAGTTCGTCATATGCGAGCTTGCTGGACTCGATCAGGTGACTGCTTTACCCGGCTGGCAGGAGACCGACAAAGAGGTAGTAAACGCGATCTTGCAGGAGGCGAGCCGTTTTGCCAGCGAAGTTCTGACACCGCTCAATCGAGTAGGCGATCAAGCAGGTGTGATCTGGAAGGACGGCAATGTGATTATGGCGCCCGGTTTTCGGGAAGCGTATCAAAGTTATATTGATACTGGCTGGAACCGCCTCGGATTCGAAGCGGAATATGGGGGTCAGGCGATCCCCAGCCTAGTTGGCGCCGCGGTACAAGAAATGTGGAAATCGGCCAACTTGGCGTTTTCCGCCTGCTTTCAGCTCACCCAGGGAGCGATCGAGGCCTTGTTGCTGCGTGGAACCGACGATCAGAAAAGGAAATTTCTACCAAAAATGGTGGAAGGCCGTTGGACCGGCACAATGAATCTAACTGAACCCCAGGCCGGTTCGGACCTAGCCGCGGTGAGAACTCGGGCGATGCGGCAAGCCGACGGTACATACCGGATTTTTGGGCAAAAGATCTTCATTACCTACGGAGAACACGATCTATCGGAAAACATCGTTCACCTGGTGCTTGCCCGTACACCCGATGCTCCACCCGGAGTGAAAGGGATTTCGCTATTCGTCGTGCCCAAATTTCTGGTCAACGACGATGGGAGTCTGGGACAGCGGAACGATGCCTGGTGTCTTTCGGTCGAACACAAACTGGGTATACACGGAAGTCCGACTTGTGTGATGTCCTACGGCGATCAGGGAGGTGCGGTGGGTTACCTGGTGGGCGAGGAGAATCGAGGCCTGGAATACATGTTCATCATGATGAACGTCGCCCGGTTATCGGTCGGTCTGGAAGGAGTCGCAATAGGCGAGCGCGCCTACCAGCAGGCGTTGGCCTACGCCAAAACGCGTCTCCAAGGGCGTGATATTTCGGGCGGGACCGAGGCGGTGCCCATTATCCGGCATCCCGATGTGCGGCGCATGTTGCTACTGATGAAATCGCTGACCCAGGCGACTCGTTCACTGGCCTACGTTGTTGCCGGCGCGCGTGATTTGGCGATGAGACATCCCGATGAAGGATGCCGGAAACGCAACCAAGCCTTTGTCGACTTGATGACCCCGGTAGTGAAAGGCTGGAGCACCGAAACTGGAATTGAAATAGCGTCCTTGGGAATTCAAGTACATGGGGGCATGGGATATATCGAAGAAACCGGGGCGGCGCAGCATTGGCGCGATGCCAGGATTACTACGATCTATGAAGGAACAACCGGGATTCAGGCCAATGACCTGGTTGGCCGGAAGATCATTCGCGATCAAGGTAAGACCGTGCGCGCCGTCGTAAACGAAATGCGACGGTTGGAGGGAGAATTAAGAACAAAGCAACCCGACGCATCTCTGGAGAGCATCCGCGACGGATACACTCGAGGAGTGGATGCACTGGCAAATGCCGTGGAGTACATCGTCGCCAATTATTCGGTGAGTCCAAAAAGGGTAATGGCCGGAGCGGTACCTTTCCTCAAACTTTTCGGGATTGTTGCCGGCGGCTGGCAGCTTGCTCGTGGAGCGATGGTGTCGGCAAACCGATTAGCCGAGGGCAAGGGAGACCCGGTTTTCTACTCCAGTAAGATTGCGACGGCTCGCTTCTTTACCGAGCACGTATTGGCCACAGCGCCAGGTCTGGCTCACACCGTTGTCCGCGGCGGCCAGAGCGCCGTCGAGCTTTCCGAGGAACAATTCTAAAAGGCTTAAGTCTAGGGGATTATAGAATTTCTGTTGAGCAGAAATTTTATTGTAATTTTAAAGCGGGTGCGCTTTTCTTGGGAGGTTGTTCTCCCCCTTTTGGAATTCCCCCCATGAAGTGTTCACGGTTTCGTTTCTGCATTTATTTTTCTGTAACTGCTATAGTTGCTTTTACTGGATTTATTTGCCATTCGGCCCGCGCTGGGTCGTTCGTTATTAATGAACAGAGCGTCAGCGGTCTGGGTACTGCGTATGCCGGAGGTGCGGCCCAAGCCGAAGATGCCTCGACTATCTTTTTTAACCCCGCAGGAATTGCATTGTTGCCGCAAGGAGAGTTTCAAGCTGGCCTGCACTACATCATGCCGAGCGGGACATTTTCGAACAATGGCTCGATCATTGGCGCTCCGGGAACACCGTTTAATGGAGCAAAGATCACCGGCGGAAACGGCGGCGACGGCGGAGTTGACCATCTGATTCCGAACTTTTTCCTTTCTCAACCGGTTTTTCGCAGTCCGCAATACGGTGATTTGGCGGTCGGAATCGGGCTAAGTGTTCCTTTCGGTTTGGAAACAGACTATGATCCCGGCTGGGTGGGTCGCTACGCCGCTCTGCGAACCAAGCTGCAGACGTTCGACATTCAGCCAACGATTGCTTATCGCATTTTTGACCGGATATCCGTCGGCGCTAGCCTCGACATTCAGTACGCCTCCGCCAGGCTGAGCCAAGCCGTTGATTTCGGCGGGATCGGAGGGAACATATTGAGCAGTCAATTCTTTCCGGCCCTACCGGTTGCTTTTGCCGCATCTGGTGTTCCCGCTCCATTCATTCCCGGGTTCGTTGCAGCGACGGAACAGGCCTACGCCAAAGCCGGCTTTGTTCCGCAAGGACGCGATGGAGTCGCCGAGGTGCACGGCGACGATTGGGATGTCGGTTTCACGGTAGGCGTAGTCTTCGAATATCTAAAAGGGAACGAAATACCGTGTCTGCAAGAAGGACGAATCGGATTCAGCTATCGATCCGGCATCGAACATGATATTCGCGGCAGTGCCCAATTCAGCGGAGTGCCGGTGATTGCTGCTTCCGGGGCGTTTTCACCTCTGCCTGGCGTGACCTTACCGATTCCAGCATTCCCGGCCGGGAACGCTTTGCGCAATGTCTTTTTCAATCAAAACGCAACCGCCCGGCTGGATCTGCCCGAGATCTACCATTTCAGTATCTATCAACGATTTTTGCATAACTTCGCGCTCATGGGTGATATCGAGCTCCAGCGTTGGACTCGGTTGCAGCAGGTCCCCATCACCTTCGACAATCCTAGCACTCCGGCCAATGTCTTGAATCTGCAGTACAAGGACGCTTACCGTTATTCGGTCGGTTTGGAATGGTACGCGACCAAGCAACTGACGTTGCGAACCGGCTTTGCTTACGATGAAACGCCGATCAAAAACGCGACCCTGCGTGATCCGCGCATTCCCGATAACAATCGCTATTTTCTCTCCGCTGGTCTGCAATACAAACCATTGCCCTATCTTTCCTTTGATGTCGGTTACGCCCATCTCTTTATCCCGGATCCGCAGGTCGATTTTAACGATGGCCAGGGTCATATCCTGCGCGGCAAGTACGACGCCAGTATCGATATCCTCAGCGCATCGGTGACCTTGTTGTGGGGCGGTCCCAGAGAGGCCGCGGCACCAGAAACACCGGGCAAACAGCCGATAAGTTATAGGAAATAGGTCGGTAGGCGAGCTCCCGGCTTCGCAACAAGCTCCTCCCTCGGCGGGACGCGTGATCGCGGCCGGGATATATCTCATGGATCCTATACGACTCATAGGACCTATACCGGTGTTCAGGGTCCCTTGGGGGTCCCTCCTGGATCCCTAATGACGTCTTTTCGAAAACACCAATTGCGCGGTGATATTAGTCATCGTCACCAGCACTACCAACACCAGAGAAGCTGTCCAGGCGAGCTTAATCTGATAGTCGTACGGAAGCGTGGAAAAATTATAGATCAGAACCGCGAGAGAAGCGGTTTCATCGTTGAATGATTGAATCCAATACTGGCTAAAACGGGCGGTGAACAGGACGGGAGCAGTTTCTCCGGCCGCGCGTGCAACGGCCAGCATGAGACCGGTCATGATAGCGGGAAGTGCCTCCGGCAGAATTACGCGAAAAATGGTCTGGAACCGGGTCGCTCCCATTCCGTACGAAGCTTCCCGAAGCGAGTTCGGAACTCCCAGAATAGCTTGTTCGGTGGTAAGCAGAATGGTCGGCAGCGCAAGTACGGCCAGGGCGACTCCGCCGGCAACGGCCGAGAAATGACCCGTGCAAATGCAAAAACACCGCAAATAATCGAAGGGACTCCGGTCAGGAGTTTGGCAATGAACCGAACAGTGCCAGCCAACGACGAACGTCGATTATACTCGCAAATGTAAATAGCAGACAAAATCCCGAGCGGCGCTGCGAAAAGGATCCCAATGCCGACCATTACGACCGTCCCTTGAACCGCGTTTCCGAAGCCGCCACCTTCCAGGCCGGGAGCTGGAGGCAGTTGAGCAAATATGTTTGGGCTCAATAGCGGCAAACCATTGACCACGACCAGGTAGACTATCGAGAATAGAGGGACCAGCGTTAAAAACGAACAACCCACGCAAAGCACCGTCCAAAACGTATTTCGGGCCAGGCGAAAGCGGTCCCAACCGGAACCCGCTTTTATGGGCGAGGTTGGGGCCGAATCAATTGCGACGCTCATGACGATCAACGTATCCCGGCAATGGTTTTTTGGGTATGGCGAAGCACCAACTCGCCGGCGATATTCACCAACAAGGTCAGCAACACAAGCGTGAGCGCAGCGTACATCAACGCGCTGACTTGCATTCCGGAGGCCTCCCCAAATTGATTGGCGAGGAGGCCAGCCAAGGTTCCGGCTGGCGAAAGCAAGGACCAGGTTAAACGAGGGCTATTACCAATCAGCATCGCTACCGCCATCGTTTCACCCATAGCGCGGCCAAAGGCCAGAATGGTTGCAGCCACAATCCCGGGTGCTGCCGTTGGCAATAACACTTTAAAGATGGTCTCCCAACGGGTTGCACCGACCGCATAAGATCCCTCCCGCAAAGTCTTCGGCACCGCCACCAGCGCGGTGCGCGAAATGGCAGTGATTGTTGGAAGTACCATGAGAGCGAGGACGAGAGAGGCCGTCAGCATGCTGTTTCCGGTCGCGGGCGGCGCAAAGATTGGGAGAAATCCGAATTTTTGGCTTAAAAATCCTCCCCAGGACTGGACCATCGGAATGATGACTGCAATTCCCCAGAGGCCGTAGACGACGCTCGGGATCGCCGCCAGCAACTCAACTACAAATCGGACTACCTGCCGAATCGCGCTCGGCAGAAAATCTTCGCTCAAAAAGATGGCGATGGCGACCCCCAGCGGCAGTGCCAAAAGCAAAGCAAACCCAGAACTTCCTGCCGTCCCATTCAGGAACGGAAAAATTCCGTAGATGTTCCGGTTAGGATTCCAGACCGCATTCGTGAAGAAACTGAATCCCGTTGCGGCCATAGCTGGGAACGCGGCCTGCAGGATGCTCCAGACGATCCAGACGAGGGCGATGACGGTGGCTACTGACGCCAACCACGTCAGGACCAAAAACAAATCGAACCGAAACCGCCGTTTTCGAAAGTCGTCCCCGGTTGGGGTTTCTGCGGCGGTATCAGGCATAAAACAAGACTCTCCCTGCGAACAACCTGCTATTCAATCGATTTTAGCGCAGCTTCTGATTTCGCCGCAACTTCCTTCGGGAGAGGAATATAGCCAAGATCATCAGCGAACTTCTGGCCATCGGTCAGGCCATAGGTCACGAACTTCTTCAATGCATCCAAGACTTCTTTGTTGTCATATTTCTTGTACAACAAGAGCCAGGTGAACGTTGAGATCGGATAGGCGTCCTTGGCCTCCGGATCGCTTGGCCATGCGCGCAAAATCTCAGATGGAAACTGCGTGCTGTTCAATGTCGCCGCGCCGGATTCGGCAGTCGCAGCAACGAAAGCTCCGGACTTATTCTCGAGCTGCGCAAACGTCAGCTTGTTGTTCTTCGCGTAACCGTACTCGACATACCCAACGGCCCCCGGCGTTTGTTTGATCAATGCAGTAACACCATCATTGCCCTTGCCGGCAACACCGGTCGGCCACGTCACTGTCGTGCCTTCACCGACCTGCGTCTTGAAATCCGGACTGATTGCGCTGAGGTGCTTGGTGAATACGAATGTCGTTCCGCTACCGTCAGAACGCTCACAGACTGTGATTGCCGTGTCTGGCAGCTTAACTCCCTCATTGGCCTTAGCGATTATCGGATCATTCCATTTGGTGATCTTACCGACAAATATCCCACTATATGCCTCGCGGGAAAGCTTGAGGCTTCCCACGCCTGGCAAGTTGTAAGCTAAGACGATGCTGCCCGCGGTGGCAGGAATCAAAACAACTCCTTGTTTAACCTTGGCGATCTGCTCATCAGTCATGGCGGCATCACTGCCCGCGAAATTGACAATTCCTTGGGTGAAATTGGTGATTCCGGTGCCGCTGCCCACTCCCTGGTAGTTGATCTGGATTTTGGGATCCGCTTTAGTGAACTCTGCAATCCAACGCTGATACAACGGAGCGGGAAAAGTGGCGCCTGCGCCGTTCAACTTCGTTTGGGCCGAGGCTGAATACGCCGCTGCGGAAGCGGCGACGAGCAAAAGGGCTACCCTGAATGAGTTGGTTTTCATAAGAGATAGGAGACTCCTCTTAGTCCCAAATGATTCGAGTTCGAGCAAATGTCAGATTGTTACAATCACGTAACGGCGTTAGCCGGCTATTCGATCGATCCCAGCGCGGCTACGGATTTTCCGACGACATCTTTCGGGAGAGGAATATAGCCAAGCTCGCCAGCGAACTTCTGACCGTCGGACAGGCTATAAGTCACGAACTTCTTTAAAGCCTCCCAAACTTCTTTGCTGTCATATTTCTTGTACAACAAGAGCCAGCTAAATGTGGCAATAGGATAAGCATCTTTGCCATCCGGATCGCTCGGCCAAGCGCGCAAACTATCGCCGGAAAATTGCGTCGTATTAAGCGTCGCCGCACCGGACTCCGGAGTCGCCGTAACGAAAGCTCCGGACTTATTCTGGAGCTGGGCAAAGCTCAATTGACTATCCTTGGCGTATCCGTACTCGATGTAGCCGATGGCGCCGGGCGTTTTCTTGACTAGCCCGGCAACGCCGCCGTTGCCTCTGGCGGTAATACCGGTTGGCCAAGTGACAGTCGTGCCTTCGCCAACTTGGCTTTTGAAGTCCGGGCTGATTGTACTGAGGTGTTTGGCAAAAACGAAGGTCGTTCCGCTACCATCGGAACGCCCACAAACGGTGATCGCTGTGTCCGGGAGTTTTACCCATTCGTTCGTTTTCGCGATTGCCGGATCATTCCATTTCGTAATTTTGCCGAGGAAGATCCCGCTGTACGCCTCGCGGGAAAGCTTCAGGGATTCTACGCCAGGCAGATTGTAAGCCAGCACGATGCTGCCCGCCGTGATTGGAATCAATACCACTCCTTGTTTCACTTTCGCGATCTGCTCATCGGTCATCGCGGCGTCACTGGCCGCGAAATCAACAATTCCCTCCGTAAAATTGGTGATGCCAGTACCACTACCCACCGCGAAGTAGATGACCTGGATGTTCGGGTTTACTCTGCTGAACTCCTCACTCCAGCGCTGCATTATGAGAGCGGCAAAGGTGGAACCGGCCGCATTCAACTTCGTAAACTGCGCCTTCGCCGAAAAAGCCGCAGCAAAAACGGCCGCGAGCGAGAGAGCGACCCTGAAAGAGCTGATTTTCATAAGAGACCTCTCTTAGTCCCAAAAGATTTGAGTTGGAGCAAATCTCGGATTGTTACAATCGCGCAACAGCACTTTATTTCGCATAACTGCGTCTTTCCTCGATTTGGTACCGAATTACCTGTAATCTCGCTTCGCGCAAACTGTTCATGCCGTGATATCCTGGCCGGCTCATAAACGGGTGATTCGGGTCGTCATTGCGGCCGGCATGTTCACGCTCTTTTCCCGAACCTTGGCTCTATCATCCGAGCTGCTGGACCTGAACCCCAACCCGAACCTTACTCCGCAGCAGGTTGTGGAGTTTCAGTTAGACGCCCTGAGGCACAACGACGAGCCAACGCCCGACGCGGGAATTGAGCGGTCGTTTCGTTTCGCGTCACCTTCCAATCGCTTAGTGACTGGTCCGCTCGCGCACTTTTCGGAAATTGTGCACAGCACCGCTTATTCGCCTCTGCTAAAATCGCAGGCCAGCGAAGTACGGGGAGTGGTGGTGCAAGAGGATCAGGCAAGAGTTTATGTAACCGTGACAAGCGCCAACGGAGCACAACGGAATTTTCTGTTCATGCTTTCTCGCCAAGGCGAGGGAGATTATCACGATTGCTGGATGACCGACTCGGTGATGAAGCTTCCGCCGGAGGAGAACGCAAACCAAATCGCGATATAGGCCAAAGCAACAGTGCAGTAATGGAGTGATAGCGCTCTTTGACTTTCCTGCGCTGCCCAGCGTTGTCTTCGGTGGGGTCCGGCAGCTGCCCATTTGCGTCAACATAAGAAGGAGTCCGAGGCTGAAGGGGCGCATGATTTTGGTAGCAGTCTAGCGAGGGCGCAGGTAGGGGGTGTCTCTCCGAGACCGCCGGATCGCGGACGTAGCTGCACGCTGTTAGGCCGAGAACCGTTGCTAGAGGCAAAAGCATTGGGCCTAATGGGGCGATGGTTTGCCGCTGATCCGGCGGTCTCGGAGAGACACCCCCCCTACCTGCGCCCTCGCCCGACCGCCACTTTATGTTGACGCGCATGAGCGGCCGCCTGAGCCAGCACTTCGGACGGGCTAGTTTCATTTGGTCCCTCCGCGACTGATTCTCGCCAGTCCGCCGACTGCGCTGCCCGCCGTTCCGCGGCGTTGTCTTCGGTGGTGGTGCGGCAGTCGCCCATGCGGTCCGCATCCCGCCTTCCCGTTTTCGCGTGAGTCTTCCCATTTCTGGGACAACCGGAACTCACCGCCGGTTCTGAATCAGTGTTCAGACTCAATTTTGCGAAAATTGTTTTCCCTCGAGAATTGGTCCCTTTACCGCTTGAGAAAGCGATCGGGCGGCAGGTTGGCATCGCGCATGCATAGGAAGAAGTCGCAAGTGAAAGTAACCAAGACAACTTACCTGTAAACAACCTAACCATCAACCAATCAGACACTTATGGAAAATATAATACTCTTACCTTATGCGGGCCAGCTATCAAGGCGTGTTCGACGTGAAGCGGAGGTGATTGCTCGGCTGCCGAAGCGACGTGCTCTTGTCCGAGCCAGAAGCGACCGGGAGACCCGTTCGAACTACGTCGCCGGGATCAACCAGCAAGCCGAACGGATTTATGGTTTGGCTAACCTGGTCGCCGTCGTTGTCATGGCGACTGCTTTGGTCACGGCTTTCGCTATGTACTTAACCTCGTTTGTCGGCTAATGAATACGCGATGCAAAATAGATCGAGCAATTGCAATTGGGGATTGCTCGATCGAACCTCGTCGATTTCTCCGAACTAGCTAGCCATCGCCGGCGATTTCGGAA
>Ga0209648_10005442_pt1 | contig 10898 bp, 9 predicted proteins | sample GraSoi2013_115cm_FD_185830 | JGI IMG/M metagenome (GOLD analysis project Ga0209648, IMG submission 185830) | Grasslands soil microbial communities from the Angelo Coastal Reserve, California, USA - Sample 9_17_2013_115cm (SPAdes) (version 2) | ecosystem: Environmental > Terrestrial > Soil >...
GGAAAACCGTCATCATCAGTTTGCCCTGCTCCTCGACCGGCGGCACCGACGCGGCCCACGCCAGGCCGTAGCTCACCGTCAGACTCGGCCGCAGATGCCAAGCGTCCTGGGCGTAAAAAGTAGCCTGGTCGTACCTCACCGTGTTTTTCAGATCGGTTCCTTCCGTCAATAGCGCTAGACTCGCGTCGCGCGCGCGCAAGATGCTGGCCGCGTCCACCATGCCTAAAACTTGAGCATAGAGGTTATTCCAATTGCCGACCTGACTCGAAGGCAGGCAGCTGGCCTTGACCGTCGCGCTGCACGGGCTAGGCCTGGAGCTGTCCGGGAATTTGATGCCTCCGATGGTGTTTCCCATAAAATACTGAAGCGTCTTCTGCGAGTTCTGCTGCCCGTCATCGCGCCGGAAGAACACCCAGGTATGCTTGAAAGAACCGCCGAACTGGAACAGGTGGTTTCCCCGGACCCAGCTCGCGTCGTCGCGGAAATCCATGCCGTGTGAGTTCCACATACGCGTGCGCGCATTCTGCGTATCTATATTCACAGGAACCATGGCGTTTACGGTGTCGCCGCCAGGAACCAAGGCGGCGGGTATTCCGGCGACCTGCGGGAACGGGGGCGTGGAGACCCACTCCCACCAATCGCGCAACCAGCTCACATGGAAATCATTGGTGAGATAGGGGGTGATGTTGGCGGTCAGCCCGGTCACGAAATACCGCGGCTGGCGTGGAATGGAGGAAAGCACCTTTGGAACGCCACTGACGTCACCCGGAAGGATCCCCCCGATATCAACCTGCCGCAGGAAACCCGCATCCTCTCGATAGTGGCGGTAGCTGCCTGTCCAGTGCAGACGCGAGCCGAAAGAGTGATCCATGCGAATTACCCCGAGGTAATCATTGACGGGGAATTTCGCAAAAGCGGAGAAGCCGATGGTGTTGAGCTTATCTCCCTGCGAGGGGTCATTCCCTGGGGGCTCGAGGCCCCATAACTGGGCGACGGCAGGATTGAGCCCAGAACCCCGCGGATCGCAGGCGAGCGTGCCGCTTGCGCCGCAACCGGTCGAAATGTTACCCGGCTGCAGCGGATAGCTAATGATGTTCCCGGCGTTATCCGCAAAGCGAAGAATGCCCTGCCGCAACGTACTGGTCGGCACTAGTCTGGTAATGAAGCTCGCGTCGCTCCGGCGGCGTTCCTCGAAATTGGCATAAAAAAACGACTTCCAGACGCCGGGCAGGAAATGGCCGCCCAAGCTGCCGCCAAAGCGGTTGTCCACAATATTCGGCTTCTTCTGCCCGAGGCGGTTGGCGTCCCAGCGGTTGGCCTTCAGCGCTGAGCCGCGGTAATACTCGTACATCGAGCCGTGGAATTGATCACCGCCCCGCTTGGTGACCATCACCACCTGGGCTCCGCCTCCCACGCTGATGCTGCCGCTCGGGTTGTTGGTTTCCACCTTGAATTCCTGGATGCTCTCCACCGGCGTGGGGATCGCGCCCTCCGGCCCGCCGCTGAAAGCGCGGAGATAGTCGGAGTTGCCGGCGATAGGAACGGTGATTTCACCGCCATCCAGCAAAAATGAGTTTTGGTCGCTACGCGCTCCCGCTACCTGGCCCCCGCGGCTGCTCGATAGCGAACCGGACTGTTGCGGCATGGCCATGGGCTGCAAAAGCAGCAAGCTGGTGGCGCTGCGGCCCAGTGTCGGCAATGCCAGGATCTCTTCGCCGCCGATGGTGTTGCCCACGGTGGAGTCCATGGTTTGCAACTCCGCGCCAGCGGTGGAACGTACCTCGACGACCTCGCTGGTATTTCCCAGCTTCAGAGTGACATTGATGGCCGCCGTCTTGTCCACTTGAACGGTCACCGAAGGCACTACCGCTTTCGCGAAGCCAACGGCCGTGACCGTGACGGAATAAACTCCCGGCGTTACTTGTGGAATGACATATTGGCCTTCACTGTTGGTGGTGGCCATGCGTGTGGCCCCGGTCCCCGCGTCGCGCAGCTCAACGTTTGCGCCCGGAACCCCCGCTCCAGAGGGATCGATGACTTGCCCCAGCACTTGCCCGGTCGTCAGCGTTTGTCCACGGGCCGGATTCACGTGCCAAAAGACGCATAGCGAAAACAGAACCGTCCAGAAAAAGAATTTCACCATTGCTGCCACCATCTTCGCCGTCATTACACACCCCCTCGGACTCCTCAAGCCTCTGAGGCATCTGAATTGAATTTATGCAAATCGAAGTCTCCGTCATGACTTCGAGGATGGCCGATAAGGTACACCCTACCCCAGCCGTATTCAACTTACTTAAATTGCTTTCGTCGATAAAAAATTATGTTCGTCGGTAAAATCCCTTCGAAAGGTCGAGCGCCGGAGGACCTCGTTCAGGAACTCAACGGCAGTTCGAGAATTGTTTTGTTCGTAGACGCGAAGGACACGGAAGCGCGATAACTTATTAGCGGATCTGAAGCTGGCTCTCCGAATCCAGTTCCATTAGCTTTAGAGTCAGTAAACAGCAGATGCTCTGCCGCGGCATTACGACATGCGCGATCAAAGGCCAAGGCTTACTGGGGGCCGGTTAGGTAGGACTTGCGGTGGCGGACGAGGTAGCCGGCGGGGGTGACGGTAACCTGGATGGAGCGGTAAGTGCTGGCGGGGCCGCGCGGAGTGGGATAGTAGGCCAGAAGATACTGGGTGCGGAGCTCGCGGTCGATGCGACCGAAAATGGCGCCGAGTTCCTGCGCGGAATCGGGATAGAACATGGCGCCGCCGGTGGTGTCGGTCATGGTCTCGAGGGCGTGTTCACCGGCGGTGTTGCGGCCGCTTTCGTTTTTCACCGGGCGGATGACGATGGTGTAAAGGAGCGCGTTGGAGCGCACAGCTTCCTTACGGGCCTCGTCGAAGTCGGAACGGCTGGTGGTTTCTCCCGCGTCGGTCACCAGGATGATGACGCGGCGGCGGTCGTCCCCACGGCGCTGGAGCGCGCGCGAACCGAGAAGCACGGCGTCGTAAATGGAAGTGCCGGAGCCGGCCGGAATCCTGCGAACCGCCGCTTGCAGATCGGCGACGTTATTCGAAAACGCCGCGAGCTGCGTGACGTTTTCATCGAAAGCGAAGACGGACAGGCGGTCACCGGGGCGCAGCACCTGGCGGATAAAGTGTGCGGCGGCTTCCTGCTCGAAGCTGATCTCCTTGTGGGCGCTCAGGCTGGAGTCGATCATGATCGCCAGGTCCAGCGGCTGTGAAGTCTCGGATTCGAATCGGTCGATCTTCTGCTGAACTCCTTCTTCAAATAGTTGGAAGGCTTCCTTGGGAAGGTCGGGGGCCGGCCGGTTCTTATCGTCGAGGACGCTGACGAGAACGCTGACGAGATTGACGTCGACGCGGATGCGGCCGCGCTGGGCAGCGGCGTCCTGTGAATCGTTCGTGGCGGCCGGTGGCGTGGGCTGGACGATTTTTCCGGGTTCGCCATTCGCAGATGTAGCGGAAGTCGAGTTGGCGCTAGCGATGGACTTCGGCTTCTGCGCCCAGGGAGGACGGTCGGACTGGTCCTGGCTGAACGCGATCCCTGCGAAGAGCAGCGCGGGGACGGCCAGCAGCAAAGCGGAGCGGGGGTGAATGGGTCTCATCGACATTGAGAGTTAAGATGCAGGCTTCGCGCGGGGTGTCGCCGCGGGTGCGGGAGGCAGTTCACCGTCGGCCCAGACCGCGCCGTCTTCGAAGTACTCCTTCTTCCAAATGGGCACGGTGCGCTTGAGGGTGTCGATGGCGAAGCGGCACGCGTCAAAGGCGGCGGCGCGATGCGGCGCGCTGACGGCAATGAATACGCTGGTTTCACCGATCTCGAGGCGGCCGAGCCGGTGTACGATGGCGGCGCGATGGATGCGGAATTTTTCATGGAGCTGAGCGCCGATTTCGCGCATTTTGGCGAGGGCCATGGATTCGTAGGCTTCGTAGTCCAGGTAGAGAGTCGGACGATCGTGGGACTGATTGCGGACGAAACCGTCGAAGGTGACGATGGCGCCGTCTTCGGGGGCGCGGACTTGGCGGACGAGAGCGAGCATGTCGATGGGCTCGCGCACCAACTGATAGATGTCCTCGTGAGGGAGTGTTGCCATGTTGATGCGTCAGCCGCCGCTCACGGGCGGAAGAAACGCGACTTCGTCGCCGGAACGGAGAGGCGTATCCCAGGCGGCGAATTCCTGGTTGCGCGAAGCGACAACCGAGGAGCGGTATTTTACTAGCTCGGGATGGCGCGCGGCGTAGAGACTGAAAAGTTGCTCGATCGTCGCGGCGTCTGCGAACCCGACGGAATCCTCGGCATGGCCGGTGAGTTCCTTGAGGCGGCCGAAAAACAGGACCGTGACGCGAATCGCTTGTGAGACAGGTGGCACAGGGGAATTGTAACGCGTGGTGGGTGAGGGGGCCAGTGGTAGCACGGGCTCACGGGTCTGAGCATATGCAATCCCCGCGGTTTAGTATTCGATCCGTGTTAGACGACGGAGGATTCAGCATCTTCATCCGAGAGATAGGATTTGAAAGATTCCATCGCTTGACCGTTGAGTGCGGGTTGCGTAGCGTGCAAGGAGATGGGCTTTTGTCCGCCACGTACAAAGACGAGCGAAAAGGAAAAAGATGAAGATTCTGGTAACGGGTTCGTCGGGGCTGGTGGGGACCGCGCTGGTGAGCGCGCTGGCGCGGGGCGGGCATACCATGTGTCGATTGGTGCGACCGCAGAGTGCGGGTGGCGAGGGAGCGAGAGAAGGTTTTGCTGTGGCGTGGAATCCTGCGACGGGAGAATTGGGAGGCGCGGGGGTTGGCGCCGATGCGGTTGTGAACCTGGCAGGCGCATCGATTGCGGACGGGCGATGGACAAATGAAAGGAAGGCGCTGCTGCGCGCAAGCCGAATCGATACGACGCGCGCATTGGTGGGGGCGCTGCCGAAGATGAATGCGCGGCCGAGCGTCCTGGTGTCGGCATCCGCGATCGGGTTTTACGGCGATCGCGGCGGCGAAACGCTGACGGAGGAGAGCAAGCCAGGGGCGGATTTTCTAGCGGGCCTGGCGCAGGAGTGGGAAGCGGAAGCGCTGAAGGCCGAGGCGTTGGGGATTCGCGTGGTGCTGGCGCGGTTCGGGATTATTTTGGCGCGCGAGGGCGGTGCGCTCCCGAAGATGATGATGCCGTTCAAATTTGGCGCTGGGGGAAAACTGGGTTCCGGGCAGCAGTGGATGTCGTGGGTGACGCTCGAAGATGTCGTCGGGATTTTGCGATTCGCGATCGAGAACGCCTCGGTAAGAGGCGCCATTAATATCGTGTCGCCGCAACCGCTGCAAAACGCGGAATTCACGAAAGTGCTTGCAAGAGCAATGCACCGGCCGGCGCTCTTTCCTGCTCCTGCGTTTGCGCTGCGGCTGGCGCTGGGTGAAATGGCCAACGCGCTGCTGTTATCCAGCCAGCGCGTCCTGCCGCAAGTGTTGGAAAAACTTGGCTACCGATTTCTGCAATCCGATTTGTCCGCCGCTCTCAAGAGTCTCGTATAGACAATCTAATACGCAGCGAGAATCACTTCACGATCGTGAAGCTGATATCAACCCTGAGCACCTTGCCACCAATTGGGTCGGTAGCCATGGTGCTCTCGACGGATTGGCCCTCACGCAACTTCAGGTCGAGTTCCGATCTGAAGTTACGAATGATGGGTTGCCGGAAATGACCGCTTGAAGTTTCCGAGGCGGAGCCATCTGATTTCGCTACTGGGACGGAAACGTCGCCTTCCACCCACGATCGCTCAAGATTCAAATAGAGCGACAGGCGGCCCTCGCCAGTGTACGCGGAGCGAGCGTCGATGTTGGTGCCCACGTCCAGGTAGGTCATGTTTCCCGTAGGGCCGCCGGTATACGCCGGCACGCGGCTTCCAACCCGCAGCTTGACCCAGCTACTGACACCGCCAGATTTCCACTCGGGCGCGTCGGGAGCGTTGATATAAAGGGCGTAGGGAAGACTCTTGAGCTTTTTGTCGCCTTCAAATTCAGTGAAGACAATCTGCACTTTGACAGGAGTCGTCCGCACCTCTGCCTTCTGACCATCTTCGGCCTTAGGCTTGTCCTGCGCCGAGCAGAACGGCGAGAGAACTCCGAGCAGTAACACCGCCGACATGAATGCTTTTTTCATTTTATCCTCCACGCTGCGGTGAATTCGACCCGACCAATCGCTAACGCATATTTTCCGCGCCATCGGATTCCTCGGATTGCGTTCCCTGCAGCGGTTTGACTTCGAGCGGGTCAATCTGGAGCCGTTTGAGACTCGCAGGCTCGCCTTTGGCATCGCTGGACGGGGTCACCAAGGCAACGGCCACGTCGCCGCGCCCCTGCAATGTAGCCACTAAACGGGCAAACGCTTCGCGTTCGTCCGCAGGAACGAGGACTTCTGGCTGGCTAGACGCCACCGCACGCAGTAAGGTTGAGCGACCCCGCCTTTGGGAATTATTCACGTTGGACGAAACGATCTGCGTGCTCGGAACAGAATTCTGATTGTGAGCATCGGTCGTTGGTGGCTCGCTGACGGGGATCTGGGGAGTCTGCTTGGCTTGGTCATCGGGTCCTGAGTGATGTGGCCGTGCAAACAGAAAGATTGCCAATACGAGAGCGACGCTGGCGGCGGCAAAAACCCAGGGTTGGAACCAGCGGCGCTGGGGGGCGGCTGCTTCGTCAAGCCCGGCGCGGACGCGCGGCAAAAGAGAGGCGGGCACTTCGGCGTTGGCGGTGACGTGAAGGCCGGCGTCGATGGAGGCGAAGAGGGATTGTTCCTGTTCGAATGCGGCGCGGCAGGACGCGCAGGCATCGAGGTGCGCGCGCAATTCGCCTCCTGGATCGAGACCGCCAGCGGCAGCTTCGATCAACGCGTTTTTATAGTGTTCGCATGGCATCGCAACTTCTCCGCTAACTGTCTTCGCGCATAGAAAATTCTGGACTTCACCGTGCCCGTGGAAATGCTCAGCATGGCCGCGATTTCATCGATCGTGTGGCCTTCCATGGCCGCAAGCAAAAGGACCAGACGCAATTTCTCCGGCAACTCATCGAGCGCGCTCTCGAGATGCGCTTGGAACTCGTTCGAAGCGGCGACGTCCTCGGCGGTAGCCGCACGCGGCTGGTGCTCGGGCTGCGACCACAGCGTGTCGCGCAGTTCGCGGCGTTTCCCGGAGCGCAAACGGTCGAGCGCGAGGCGAAACGCGATTCGAACGAGCCAAGCGCGGAAGCGGTTGCGGTCGCGCAGGCGTTCGAACCGGCGATAGGCGCGCAGCAAGGCTTCCTGGGCTACATCTTCGGCGTCGGCAGTGTTGCGCAAGACGCCACGAGCCACGCGATAGGCGAGCGGGCCGCACTCGGCGAGGCGCTCCTCGAACTCGCGCCTCGTATCAGCCTGGGCCGCTTCGTGCTCCAGCTCATTCCCGACCGTGCGCCCTGGTTGGACCAGAACCAGCTCCTGCATTTGTTATCCTGCGCGAGCTTCGAACGCCCGCCCTCTCCGCACACCTAACCAGACGCCGCGACCTGAGGATTGGTTCAGATGTAAACGACCGTTCCGGTTATTCGATATGTTCCGGCCTAGATCCCGAGTTGCCCTAGTAACTCTTCAAGGTTGGATTGGTCGACGACTACTTCCTTGGCCGGCTGGCCCTCAAGCGGGGTCTGGACCGAACCTTCATCGAAAGCCTGAAAAAGGCGCATCTTGGCGACGGCATATTCCTCGCTGCTTGTGAGCGCGCGGCCGTTCTGCTTTGCCCAAGCGTCCAGCGCCGATTGCGTGACGAAGATCTTGAAGGGGAACGCGGAGTGCCGGTCGGCGGAGACCACGTAAGTAAATTCGCCACCGGGACGGCCGTCCCGTTGGGCACGATTCCCTTCGAAGAAGTAGTACTGATAGACGTAGCCGTCGGCGGCAGAGTAGCTCTTGACTCGGCGGACAGTATCGGGGCGAGGCATGGGCGGATTATTGGAGGGTCGGCGGGGGAAGTCAACGCAGGAATTTGCGGCGAGAGGTAGTCCCAATATGAAACAGCACTCCGGCTGTTCGGTTCCAAATCAGAACTAAGTTTGGCCGGGATGAAACGCCGAGAACCATTTTGCGATGCGCCTGCGCGAAGCACTTGGCTTTGGGAAAACGGCAATCTGCTGATTTCATGCGGCTTCTACCGAAAGGTCTCTGAGACCGTCTGCCTGATCCTCATTTTCAATTTTTCTTTTTTCGCTGGCCCTTCGCCTGCATCGCCGACGGCATGCGGTCCCTCTCGCGGAGCAACGGAAAGAGTTCCACGACAACGACGATTGTGGTCGTCGCACTTCTTATCGAGTGGGCGTGGACGCTTGGCTGCGGTGCAGGCGGCGTGCCGCCGCCACCTCCCCCTCCTCCACTCATTGTAGTGACCGTGACACCAACGAATGGATCGGTGGTCCTCGGAAACCAAGTGACATTCGTCGCGACGGTAACGAACACGACGGACACGGCGGTGACTTGGAGCGTCAGCGGCGTGCCGGGCGGAAATGCAGCGCTGGGAACGATCACATCTGCCGGCGTGTACACCGCGCCCGCTGACCTGCCCTCTCCCGCGACGGTGCAAGTCACGGCCACGAGCCATGCCGATTCGACAGAATCCGGCACAGGCACCGTGGCGATTACGAGCGACATCGCGTTGAGTCTGACGCCGAATCCCGCGAGCGTGGAACTCGGCGCGACGCAAGCTTTTCAAGCAACGGTAACGAGTAGCGGGCATCCGGATACCTCGGTACGCTGGAGTCTTTCGGGCTCGGCGTGCACCAGCGGCTGCGCGTCGGTGGACGCGAGCGGACACTACACCGCACCGCAGACTCTTCCCTCGCCTGCGAGCACGACGCTGACAGCGCAAAGCGTCGCCGATCCTTCGAAACAAATTTCCGCAGCGGTGGCCATCACCAGCACTTTTTCATTGCAACTCTCCGCGCCACCTAGCGTGCCGGCCGGAGGGACGGCGACGATTGTCGCGACGCTGACGCCCGTGCCAGGTTCGAACCCCAACACGGCGCTAGCTTGGGCGCTGAGCGGCCCAGGCTGCAGCGGGAGTTCCTGCGGAACGTTGACCGTGGTGACGACGCAATCGCCGAGTGGAGGCCCCGTCTCCAATTCGGCGACCTACACGGCGCCCGGCATGGCGCCAAGTCCGAACACGGTCACGGTGACGGTAACTCCCCAAGCGGACCCATCGAAAAAAGCGCAAACGACATTGGCGATTCAGGCGGGAGTCAACGTCAGTGTTTCGCCTTCGACAGCGACACTGGCGGCGAATCATCGCTCGACGCTGAACGCGCAGGTGAATGGAACCTCGAATACCGGGGTGATCTGGAGCGTGAACGGAATTGCGGGAGGAAACACGGCGTTCGGGCAGATTTGCGTCGTTGCTTCGAATCCCTGCCAGACGGTGACGAGCACCACCGCGCCGCAGGTGGAATACCTCGCGCCGGGCGCCATTCCGTCACCGAATCCGGTGAGCGCCACGGCAGTGAGCGCGGCCGATTCCACGAAAAGCGCCAGCGCGCAAATCACGGTGATCAATCACGTGCTGGTGTCCGTGCAACCCGGCAGCGTCACACTGGCGCCGCTAACCGTGCAGGGCTTCACCGCGTCGGTGCTGGGAACCAGCAATCAGAATGTTGTTTGGCAGGTGCAGGGCGCGGCTTGTTCGAACGCGGGCATCTGCGGGACGATCAACGCCAACGGAACTTATACCGCGCCGAGCGCCGCGCCCGCTCCCAATGCGGTTCAAGTCGTGGCCATCAGCAGCGACGACACTTCGCAATCCGGAATTGCGAACGTGACGATTTCCACGGGCGCGAACATTCTCACATTGCATCCTTCCAGCGTCTACGCCGGCGCAGCCCAGGGCTTCACGCTACGCGTGAATGGGAGTGGTTTTGCGGCATCTAGCCCGGGGCCTGCTTCCGCGATGCTGATCGGCGGCACCGCGCGCATAACGACGTGTACTTCCGCACTGGAGTGCACGGCGCCTGTAACGGCAGCAGACGTCGCCGCGGCGGGCAGCTTGTTTGTACAGATGCAGACTCCGAACGGGACAAAATCGAATGCCGTGGCGCTGATCGTCGCGGCGCCAAACGCTTCCGACGAAGTGATTGCGCTCAGCAGCACCGCTCCGGCCGCCAACGGGAAAGACATCGTCGTTGTGGACCCGACCACGGCGGGAGTCTCCGTTCCGGGCAGCAACCTGGACTTGAATGTCGCGGCGCTGGGCCCATTCATCACGGCGAGCAATACGTGCGCGCTGGGCGGCAGCGCGATTCCACTGCAACGGCCCGCGACCGGCACTACCACCGCAGACATTTGTATTTTTTCGCAAAGCGGGCTGGACACCAGCATGACTTACACGGTGTCCGGGCCCGGCGACGTCGCCGTAATCGCGAAACAACCCGCGGGGCTCGGGATGATCCACCTCACACTGCAAATCCCGGCAACCGCCGCGCCGGGTGCGCGCACGCTTTTCGTACAAAACACAAATCTTGACAAGACCGCCGCGAGCGGCGTGCTGGAGGTAAATTGAAATGAGCTTTTTGCAACGGCGGCGATTCTTGTGGATTCTGTTCTTAACGGGGCTTGCGTTGCTGGCGGTGGCGGCGAGCGCAACGACACTTTCACGGCTGCGCTTCGAAGAGCTTGTGAATCGAGCGACGGCCGTGGCGCGGCTCCGGTGCATCGGAGTGGAAAGTGTTTTGGAAAACGGAGAGATCTGGACGGAGACGCTGTTTGAAACTGTGGAACTGAACAAGGGCTTGCTTCCGGGGGTGATCAGGGTGCGGATGATCGGCGGCCGCGTTGGGAATTTGCATTCACGAATTGACGGAGTGCCGGCGTTTCGCCCGGGCGAGGAAG
>Ga0209648_10005443_pt1 | contig 10897 bp, 9 predicted proteins | sample GraSoi2013_115cm_FD_185830 | JGI IMG/M metagenome (GOLD analysis project Ga0209648, IMG submission 185830) | Grasslands soil microbial communities from the Angelo Coastal Reserve, California, USA - Sample 9_17_2013_115cm (SPAdes) (version 2) | ecosystem: Environmental > Terrestrial > Soil >...
GCCGCGCAGGCCGGCCGTGCCGAACTCGAGCCGGCCGTGGAGCCGGTCGGCCAGTTCCGCCTGCGCCTCAGCGCTGTCGTCGCGCGCGAGCGCCTCGAGCTCGGCCCGGTCCCGCTCGTCGGGGTCGTCCGCCAGCCATGCGTCCAGCCGCGCGCGAAGCTCGTCCGCCATCACTGGGCCCCGCCGCCCAGCACGCCGGGCAGGATCGCGGCCAGCAGCGCGCCCATCCGGGCGGCCGCGGACTTTCCGGCGGCGGCGACCTCGGCGTGGTCGAGGGGGTGGCCCGCGATTCCCGCCGCCAGGTTGCTGACCAGCGAGATCGCCAGCACCTCGGCGCCGAGATGACGTGCGGCGATCGCCTCCAGGGCCGTGGACATGCCGACCAGGTCGGCGCCGAGCGTTCGGAGCATGCGAATCTCGGCCGGGGTTTCGTAATGCGGGCCGGGCAGGGCCGCATAGACGCCCTCGGCCAGGCTCGGGTCGGCGGCGAGAGCCAGAGCCCGGAGCCGCTGCGAATATAGGTTCGTGAGGTCGGTGAACCGGGATGCATAGCCGGCTGGGGGCGGGTCCCCCGCCAGCGGCGAGCGCCCGGTCAGGTTGAGGTGGTCGCTGATCAGCACGGGCTGCCCGACATCCAGGCCCTCGCGGATCCCGCCCGCCGCGTTGGTGAGCACGATCACCCGGCAGCCGGCGGCGACCGCGGTCCGTACCCCGTGCACCACGGTGGCGACCGGGTGCCCCTCGTACAGGTGAGTCCGGCCCAGGAAGACGAGCACCCGCAGCCGGCCGATCCCGATCGACCGGACGACCGCCGCATGCCCGGCGACGGTGGGCGGCGCGAACCCGCCGAGGTCGGCCAGCGGCACCTCGGTGCGGCCCGCGACGGGCTGGCCCGCGGTCAGGGCATCCGCCGCGGGAGCCCAGCCCGAGCCGACGACCACCGCGACGTCGTGGGCGGTCTCGCCGGTGAGCCGCGCCAGCCGCGCCGCGCTGGCCGCCGCGGCCTCGTAAGGGTCTGCGGTCATGCTTTGATGTACGGCTTTCCGTCAGCGGCGGGGGCCCGGACCCGGCCGACCAGGCCGGCCACCGCGAAGATCGTCGCCACGTACGGGGCCATCCCCAGAACGTAGGTGGGAATGGGGACATTGATGCTGGCCAGGATGGTGCCCGCGGCCTCGGTGAAGCCGAACAGCAGCGCGGCCGCGGTCGCGCCCAGCGGCGTCCACCGGCCGAAGATCATCGCCGCCAGGGCGATGTAGCCCAGCCCGGATGACATTCCCGGGCTGAAGGTGCCGACCGAGCCGACCGTCAGGTACGCGCCGCCGATCCCGGCCAGCAGGCCGCCCATGATCACGTTGGAGTACCTGGTCCCCAGCACCCGGATCCCGACCGTGTCGGCGGCGGTCGGGTGCTCGCCGACCGCGCGCACCCGCAGCCCCCACCTGGTGCTGAACAGGCCGACCTGGACCAGGACGATCGCCGCATAGGTGAGGTAGAGGAAGATGTTCGAGTTGAAGAAGATCGGCCCGATGATCGGGATGTCGCCCAGGCCCGGGATCTTGATCACGTTGAATGTGTTCGCCGCGTTGAGGTTGGCGTGCGTGACCAGGAACCTGTCGTACAGGTAGTTGGTGAGGCCGAGCGCCAGCACGTTCAGCACGACCCCGAGAATGATCTGGTCGACAAAGTACTTGATCGCGAACGCGGCGAGCACCGCGCCGACCAGGCCGCCCGACAGCGAGCCGGTGACCAGGCCCAGCCAGACGCCGGCGACGCTCGATACCACGGCCGCCGCGAACGCGCCGACCAGCAGCTGGCCCTCGATCGCGATGTTGATGACGCCGGACCGCTCGCACATGCAGCCCGCCAGGGCGCCGAGAATCAGCGGGATCGAGCCGGCCAGGGTGCTCTGCAGCAGGATGACCGTGTTGATCGGGATGGTGTTGCCCGCATCCGCCCAGCACAGCAGTGATATCACGAAGAAAAGCAGGACCACGGCGATGCTGAGGCGCCGGACCCGTCGGCTTGGCTGGGTGACGCTCCGCCAGGCCCCCAAAGCGATCGAGGCCGCGCCGAGCACGTAGCAGACTTGCGCGGCCGGCGCGTGAATGCTGGGCACGTGCACCGAGGCCGTGGGCAGCGCCAGCGCGAACGTGGCATCGCCCCGGTGCGCGAACACCCCGAACGCCGCGATGTCGATCAGCCCGAACAAGGCGAAGGTGCCGGCCGCGACGAGCCTGCGGTTCAGGGTGGCCAGGGGCACGCCAACGGGGGTAGCCAGGGTGGTCAACCGTTCCATCCCTTCGCGACGGCCTCCAGGCCGCCCGCCCGCGCCTGACGCAGCCGGAACACCGCCCTGATCAGCGGCGGGGCGGCGACGAACAGCACGATCAGCCCCTGGATCACCTGGGCGATGTCGGTCGGGACCGAGGTCACTGCCTGCATCGTGGTGCCGCCGGAGTGCAGCGCGCCGAACAGCAGCGCGGCGAGCACCACGCCGCCGGGCCTGGCGCGTCCGAGTAGCGCGACGGTGATGCCGTCGAATCCGTACGTGCCGTAGCTGTTGAAGGTCAGGGCGTGGACCGCGCTGCCCTGGATCACCGAGGCCCCGCTCAGCCCGGCCAGCGCGCCGGCGATCAGCATCACGAGCACCCAGGATCGCTCAACGCTCATGCCGGCGCTACGGGCCGCGTTCGGGTTGGCGCCCACGGTGCGGAACTCGAACCCGACGGTGCTGCGGGTCAGCAGCCACCCCACGACGGCGGCGGCGGCCAGCGCGACCAGAAAGCCGACGTCGACCTGCGGGGGCGGTCCGCCCACGTGCGGCAGCTGGGCGTTGGCGGCGATGTTCGGGCTGATCAGGTTGGACTGGCCGGGGGCCTGCAGCGCCTTCGGCGTGCCGAGCACGTACGACAGCAGCTGGTACATCACGTAGTTGAGCATGATCGTGACGATGACCTCGTGGGCGCCGGTCCGCGCCTTCAGCTCACCGACCACCCCGCCGACCACCGCGCCGCCGGCGATCCCGCCGATCAGGCAGACGATCACGTGGATCACCGGCGGCATGCTGACCGCGAAGCCGAGGTAGGCGGCGACGATCGCGCCGCCGATCCACTGGCCGGCCGCGCCGATGTTGAACAGCCCGGCCCGGAACGCGATCGCGACCGACAGCCCGGTGAGGATCAGCGGGGTCGCGTCGGACATGGACTGCGAGATCGGGTAGAAGATGGCGCCGACCGAGCCGCCGTGGAAGGCCGCCCCGATGGTGGCCGGGCTGAAGATCGCGCCATCAAACAGGGCCGAGTAGGCGGCCGAGATCGAGTTCCACGCCTGGGCGAACGCGTGGCCCGGGTGGGAGAACAGCTGGCTCCAGGCGTGCAGGACCGTGGTGTCGGTGAACGCGATGAGCAGCGCGCCCAGAACCAGGGCCGCGACGATGGCCAGGAGCGTGACGACCGCGGGGCTGCCCTCCACGACCGCGTTGATCAGGGCGCGGGCGGTCTCGCCGGCCCGTTCCGCCGGCCGCGGGCGGCCCGGCTGGCCCTGCGGGCTGTCCTGGCCCTCGCCAGCGGGCGCGGGGGCCGGGCTCGGCGCCGGCTGCTGTTCGCTCATGACGGTCCCGCTACCGGCTCGCTCGGATCGGACTGGCCAGCCGTGGTGTCACGGCCACCCCGGCCCTCCCGGCCCTCGCCCACTGCCTCATCCCCGCCCTCGCCCTCCCGGCCCTCCCGGCCCTCGCCCTCCCCGCCCCCGCCCGCCAGGGCTGTCGCGCTGTCCAGGGGGCGGGCGCCAGCCTCGCCGTCGGCCCCAACTCCCGCCATGAGCAGGCCAAGCTCTCCTACCGGCACGGACGGCGGCCGGAACGCGACGATCTTGCCCTCGTACATAACGGCGATCCGGTCGGCGAGCGCGTAGATCTCGTCCAGCTCGGAGGAGACGATGAGGACCGCGACGCCCCGGTCGCGCTGCTCGACCATGCGCCGGTGCACGAACTCTATGGAGCCGACGTCCAGTCCGCGGGTGGGCTGGCTGGCGAGCAGCAGCCGCACGTCCCGGCTCATCTCCCGGGCCAGGATGACCTTCTGCTGGTTGCCACCGGACAGCGTGCCGACCGGCAGCTGCGCGGACGGGGTCCTGACGTCGTACTCGTCCACCAGGCTCTTCGCATTGGCGCTGATCGCGTCCAGGTTGAGCGCGAGGCCCGAGGCGAACGGCGGCCGGTCGTAGACGTCCAGGACCAGGTTCTCCGCCACGGTGAAGTCCGGGACCAGGCCGTCTTCCTGCCGGTCTTCGGGCACGTAGCCGAAGCCCGCGCGGAGCCGGTCCCGGGGCGGGGGATGAGTCAGGTCCTGGCCGTCGAGGAGCACCGAGCCGGCGGTCACCGGCCGGAGGCCTATGAGCGCCTCGCAGAGCTCGGTCTGCCCGTTGCCCTGCACGCCGGCCACCCCGAGGATCTCGCCGGCCCTGACCTGGAACGAGACATCGTCGAGCGCGGCATGGCCCTGGTCGTCGCTGGCGGAGATGCCGCGGACATCGAGCACCGCCTCCGCCGGGTGGGCCGGGCCCTTGCTGACCTTGAGCTCCACCGGCCGGCCCACCATCAGCGTGGCCAGCTCGGCGTCGGTCGCTGTCGGCGGGCGCTCGCCGACCACTCGCCCGCGGCGGATGACGGTCACCGTGTCGGCGATGGCCTGAACCTCCTTGAGCTTGTGCGAGATGAAGACGATCGACCGACCGCCCGCCTTCAGCTCGCGGATCACCCGGAACAGGTCCTCGGTCTCGCCCGGGGTCAGCACGGAGGTGGGCTCGTCGAGGATGAGCACGCTGGCCTCGCGCAGCAGCGCCTTGATGATCTCCACCCGCTGTTGGGTGCCGACCGGCAGGTCCTCGACGTCGGCGTCGGGGTTCACGTTCAGGCCGTAACGCTCAGACAGCTCGCGCACGTCGCGGCGGGCCCGGCGCCGGTCCAGCAGGCCGAGCCCGCGGGTGCGCTCCACGCCCAGGGTCACGTTCTCCGCCACCGTGAAGACGGGGACCAGCATGAAGTGCTGGTGCACCATGCCGATCCCGGCCTTGATGGCGTCGCCGGGCGAGCGGAACGTCACTGGCTGGCCATCGACCAGGATCTCGCCCTCGTCGGGATGGAGCAGCCCGTAGAGGACGTTCATCAGCGTCGTCTTCCCCGCGCCGTTCTCGCCGAGCAAGGCGTGGATCTGACCCGGCTCGACGGCCAGGTCGATGTGATCATTGGCCACCAGGGAGCCGAAACGCTTGGTGATGCCCTGGAGCTCCAGCCGCACCGGCAGGCCTCCCTTCAGGCGGGCTTGGTCAGCCCAGCGTGACCTGGCGGGGAGGCTGGTCCCCGCCAGGTCACGCCGGGGCGCACGGCTATACCGGGCTCTTAGTGGCCGGCTTGATCGCCCCGCTCTCGATCTGGGTCTTGATCTGCGCCAGCTCGGACTGGAGCGCGGCAGGCACCTTGCCACCGAAGTCGTGGTAAGGAGCCAGCGTCACTCCGCCGTTGGTGAGGGTGCCGATGTAGTTGCCGCCGGTGAAGGTGCCATGGGCCGCGGCGAGGACCGCGGTCATCACCGCCGTCGTGATGCCCTTCTCCACGCTGGTGATGAAGTACTTGCAGTACTGCGCCGCGCTGACGCAGCCGTCGGTGTCGACCCACATCATGTTCACGTTCTGGCCGGCCTGGTCGGCGGTCTGGACCGCCTTCGCGGCGCCCAGCCCGACGCCTCCGGCGACCGGGAAGATGACGTCGGCGCCCTCGGTGATGAACGTCTGCGTGATCCGCTGACCAGCGGTGAGATCGGTGAAGCTGTTGGTGAACTCCCCGGTCTGGGTGGCCTCGTTCCAGCCGAGCACCTGGACGTTCTTGTGGTGCTTCTGGTTGTAGTACGCGACGCCGTCGGCGAAGCCGTCCATGTAGATCGTGACGGTGGACAGCTTCTGCCCGCCGAACGTCGCCACCTTGCCGGTCTTCGACATCCCGGCCGCGAGGTAGCCGCCGAGGTAGCCGTCCTGGAGCGTGTTGAACAGCAGCGCGTCTACGTTCTTCAGCGCCGGGGTGTAGCTGAAGTCGACGATCGCGAACTTCTGGTTGGGGTTGGCCGCCGCTGCCGTCTGGGTGGCCTGGCCCATCAGGAACCCGACGGTGACGATGATCCCGCACTTCTGGCCGAGGAACGCGGTGATGTTCGAGGCGTAGTCGGAGGTCGATTGCGACTGCAGGTACTTGGGAGTGATGTTGCTGTCGGCCGCTGCTGCCGCCGTAACCCCGGCGTAGGACGACTGGTTGAACGACTTGTCGTTGATGCCGCCGGTGTCGGTGACCATGCAGGCCAGGAACTTGCCGCCGGCGGCTGCGGCGCCAGAACTCGATGACGGTGATGCCGCCGCCGGCGTTGTGCTGCTTGAGCTCGAGGACGACGACCCGCAGGCCGCTGCGAGCAGGGCTATCACCGCGAATCCCGCCGCCAACTTCATATGTGCTCTCAAGAGATACCTCCTCTGCCCCGGCGCCCTGCAGGTGCCGGGAGGACCGCCGGCTCGATCGCTGGCCCCGGCCGGTTGGGGCAGGGAAGGTCTCTCCAGACCCCCCGGGATGCCCGAAGGCTAGTCCGGTGCAGGCTCGCGCGGAAGTCCGCAGCCGCCCTCCTGGCAGCGCTGTTGCAGAATCGAGACCGTTAGAATCGTAGATCGCGGGCAGGTAACGGGAAGATCGCGCCTTGGCCTCATATCTGCCGGTAGTCTCCCTGGCCTCTAGTTCCTCAAATCAGGTGCGCGGAGGGGAGGCGTCCGTGGCGATCGACTGGCCCGCGCTGCGCGGCGCGGCGACGGCCGCGGCAGGTAACGCGTACGCGCCGTACTCGCGGCTGCGCGTCGGAGCGGCCGGCCAGGCGTCGGACGGCAGGATCGTTCTGGGATGCAACGTGGAGAACGCCTCCTACGGGCTGACTCTCTGCGCGGAATGCGGGCTGGTCTCGGCGCTGCACGCCAGCGGCGGCGGCCGCCTGACCGCGGTCAGCGTGGTGGCCGCGGACGGCGCGCCGCTGGTCCCGTGCGGGCGCTGCCGCCAGCTGCTGCTCGAGGCGGGCGGGCCGGGCCTGCTGCTCGACGCCGAGGGCGGGCCGCGCGAGCTCGGGTCGCTGCTGCCGTCGGCCTTTACCGGTACCGACCTCGCCGAGCGGCGGGACGCCGATGCCTGATCCCGTGGTACCAGACACCGTCGAGCTGATCCGGGCCAAGCGGGACGGCCGGACGCTCACCGATGACGAGATCCGCTGGCTCATGGCCGCCTACACCGGCGGCGCGGTCGCCGACGAGCAGATGTCCGCCCTGCTCATGGCCGTCTACTTCCGGGGCCTCGGGCCCGGCGAGCTGCGCGCCTGGACAGCGGCCATGGTCAGTTCCGGCGAGCGGCTTGACCTGGGCGCGGTGCCCGCGCCCACGGTCGACAAGCACTCAACCGGCGGGGTGGGCGACAAGGTCTCGCTGATACTCGCCCCGCTGGTCGCGAGCTGCGGGGCGGCCGTGCCGCAGCTGTCCGGGCGCGGCCTCGGCCACACCGGCGGCACCCTGGACAAGCTGGAGTCGATACCCGGCTGGCGGGCCGGGCTGTCAGCCGCCGAGATGATCGATGTGCTCCTCGGGACGGGCTGCGTGATCTGTGCGGCAGGCCCGGGCCTCGCCCCGGCCGACCGCAGGCTCTACGCGCTGCGCGACGTCACGGGAACCGTCGAGTCGATCCCGCTGATCGCCAGCTCGATCATGTCCAAGAAGATCGCCGAGGGAACGGCCGCGCTCGTGCTCGACGTCAAGGTGGGCAGCGGCGCGTTCATGCAGGAAATCGGCGACGCCAGGCTGCTGGCGCAGACCATGGTAGGCCTCGGCGCCGAGGCCGGGGTGCGGACCGCGGCGCTCCTGACGAGCATGGACGCCCCGCTCGGCCGGGCCGTCGGCAATGCCGTCGAGGTCGAGGAGGCGGTGGCGACGCTGCGCGGCGAGGGCCCCCCCGACCTGGTCGAGGTGACGCTGGCGCTGGCCGGGGAGATGCTGGCGCTGGCCGGCATCCGGGCCGATCCGGCCGGTGCGCTCGCCGACGGCCGGGCCCTGGACCGGTACCGCGCCATGATCGCGGCCCAGGGCGGGGACCCAGACGCCCCGCTGCCGCGGGCCCGGCATTCCGAGGAGGTGACCGCCGCCGAGTCCGGCTGGCTCCGAGGGCTTGACGCGCGCGCGGTCGGCGTGGCCGCCTGGCGGCTCGGCGCGGGCCGCGCACGCAAGGAGGACCCGGTGAGCGCCTCAGCCGGGGTGCTCTGCCTGGCCAAGCCCGGCGAGCGGGTCGAGGTCGGCCAGCCGGTCCTGGAGCTGCGCGCCGACGACGAGTTCCGGTTCGCCCGGGCCCGGGAGGCGCTGGCCGGCGCCGTGCAGATCGGCCCCGAGCCGCCCGCCGCCGTGCCGCTCGTGATCGAGCGCATCGGCATGTGACGACGCCGGGCCCAGCGCGGGCGGCTTGGGCATTGCCGGCGCCCCATCGTTATGGATGTTCTGTGACAATGGGCTGGTGGCCGTGACCGTCGATCAGATCCGCAGCGTGCCCAAGGTGCTGTTGCACGATCACCTCGACGGCGGCCTGCGCCCGGAGACGATCGTCGAGCTGGCCGCCGAGACCGGGTACACGGGCCTGCCCACGACCGACGTGGCCGAGCTGGCGCGGTGGATGGCGGGCGCGGCCCAGCGCGGCAGGCTCGAGCTCTACCTGGAGGCCTTCCAGCACACGGTCGGCGTCATGCAGACCAGGGACGCGCTGATCCGGGTGGCCGCCGAGTGCGCCGAGGACCTGGCCGCCGACGGCATCGTGTACGCCGAGGTGAGGTTCGCCCCGGAGCTGCACGTGACCCGGGGGCTCAGCCTGGACCAGGTGGTCGAGGCGGTGCTCGAGGGCTTCCGGCGCGGCAGCCACGGGCGGGACATCACCGTCTACGCGCTGCTCACCGCGATGCGGACCGCCGCGCGGTCGCTGGAGATCGCCGAGCTCGCGGTGCGGCACAGGGACGCGGGCGTGGTCGGGTTCGACATCGCCGGGGCCGAGGCGGGCAGCCCGCCCAGCCGGCACCTGGACGCGTTCCAGTACGTGGCGCGGGAGAACTTCCACATCACGATCCACGCGGGCGAGGGATTCGGGCTCCCGTCTATCTGGGAGGCCCTGCAGTGGTGCGGCGCGGAGCGGCTGGGCCATGGCGTCCGCATCATCGACGACATACGCTCGTCGCCCGGCGGCTCTCCCTCGCTGGGGCGGCTGGCCAGCTACGTCCGGGACCGCAGGATCCCGCTGGAGATGTGCCCGACCTCGAACGTGCAGACCGGCGCGGCCGCGTCGATCAAGGATCATCCGATCGGTCTGCTGCGGGAGCTGCTGTTCCGGGTCACGGTCAACACCGACAACCGGCTGATGAGCGGGGTCAGCCTGTCTTCGGAATTCCACGCGCTCACCGAGGCGTTCGGCTACGGCTGGGGTGACATCGAGTGGCTCACCACCAACGCGATGAAGAGCGCCTTCGCGCCCTTTGACGAGCGGCTGAAGATCATCAACTTGAAGATCAAGCCGGGGTTCGCCGTGGTCAGGACCGCGCCCCCCGCGTTCCGCTAGAAGCATGAGGGGGCTGGATGAGTCAGCTGGCGACCGAGCGGCGGTGGCTGTCGGAGGTGGCAACCTCGGACGCGGCGCTGCGCCAGGTGCTGCACGGGCTGCCCGGCGTCGACCAGGTGGGTACCGAGGCGCGGACCGCCTCCCTGGCCACCAGGTCCATCAAGCGCGACGCCAAGCTGCGGGCGCTGGACATGGCGGTTAGGATGGTCGACCTGACCACGCTGGAGGGCGCGGACACGCCGGGGAAGGTCCGGGCGATATGCGCCAAGGCCCGGCGGCCAGACCCAGCCGACCCGGCGGTGCCGCCGGTCGCCGCGGTGTGCATCTACCCGGACCTGGTCGGCGTGGCCCGGGCCGAGCTGACCGGGAGCACCGTGGCCGTCGCATCCGTGGCGACCGCGTTCCCGTCGGGCCGGGCGTCGCTGGCGGTGAAGCTCGCCGACGTGCGCGATGCCGTCCAGGCGGGCGCCGACGAGGTGGACATGGTGATCGACCGGGGCGCGTTCCTGGCCGGGCGGTATGGCCAGGTCTACGAGGAGGTGCGGCAGGTGCGCGAGGCCTGCGGCCCCGCGCACCTCAAGGTGATCCTGGAGACCGGCGAGCTGGCCACCCTGGACAACGTGTCCCGGGCGTCGTGGCTGGCCATGCTGGCCGGCGCCGACTTCATCAAGACCTCGACCGGGAAGGTCACGCCGGCCGCGACGCCGCCGGTGACCCTGGTCATGCTCGCCGCCGCGCGCGACTACGCCCAGGCCACCGGGCGCCGTGTGGGGGTGAAGGTGGCCGGCGGCGTGCGCACGGCCAAGGACGCGATCCGCTACCTGGTGCTGGTGCGCGAGACCGCCGGGCCGCAGTGGCTGACCCCGTCACTGTTTCGCATCGGCGCGTCGAGCCTGCTCAACGACCTGCTGATGCAGCGCAGCAAGCAGCTCACCGGCCGCTACGCCGGGCCCGACTACTTCACCATCGACTGACACCTCGCCGGTGACTTGCGGGCCGGGTAAGGGGGATGGTCCTGTCCCGGAGGTTCCTCCGGGGCTGGGTCTGTCGCCGGGTATCAGGTTCGGGCCATGAGGACGGCGATGTCGTCGGCCGGGTGGGGGGCCAGCGCGGCCAGCAGGGTGTCGCAGGCCTGGCTGACTGGCAGGGTGCTGGTGGCCTGGAGGGTGCGGGCCAGGCGTGCCATTCCGGTGTCCAGGTCGGCGGCGGGATTTTCGATGAGCCCGTCGGTGTACA
>Ga0209648_10005447_pt1 | contig 10886 bp, 10 predicted proteins | sample GraSoi2013_115cm_FD_185830 | JGI IMG/M metagenome (GOLD analysis project Ga0209648, IMG submission 185830) | Grasslands soil microbial communities from the Angelo Coastal Reserve, California, USA - Sample 9_17_2013_115cm (SPAdes) (version 2) | ecosystem: Environmental > Terrestrial > Soil >...
GGCCTGGTCGCCCACCTCGTGGCGCCAAGGGTCAGCCCGGGCAGCGTGATCGGGATCGACCTTTCGGACAACATGCTGGCCCTGGCCCGCTCGAAGAAAAGCAAGAACGTCCAGTTTCTCGGGATGGCGGCCGAGCGCCTCATCTTCAAGCCGGAGACCTTCGAGCTGGTCACGATGGGAGATGCACTCGCCTACGTCAGCGACCCGGCCGATGCGCTCGCGGAGGCGCACAGGGTCCTGCGAACTGGCGGCCGCCTCGCCGTTTCCAATCAGCGACGAAGCCTGAGCACGCGCGCGCAAGACCTCTTCTTCCAGGGTCTTGCACCCCTCGCACGGCGGCACTACCTGAGCCTTCCTCGCTACAGCTCGGAGCGCTCGCGGTTCGGCGAGCCAAATGTGCTTCCCCAGGTCCTCGACGGGGCGGGCTTCGAGGTGACCCGAATGACTGAGATGGTCACCGGCGGCAGAGCTCGCGATGCCAAAGAATGGACAGACCTGATGGCGGGCGCCGGTCCCCTGCCGTACACGTTGATCCGCGCACTGGGCCCGCGCTACCGGGACGAGCTGGAAGCGGAGGTCGAATCTGCGATGGAACGCTATCGGGACGAGCTGGAAGCGGAGGTCGAATCTGCGATGGAAAGCCTCGGCGACCCCGACGACGCCTTCCGCTACCACCACTCCTACCTGATCGCGGTCGCTCGCAAGCGCTGATCGATCGTCAGGATCATCACCAGCGCGGCGAGTGCGCACAGGGCCGCCGCGACGGTGAAGATCTCTCGATATTCCTGCAGGAAGGCCGCGGCGACCAGCCTCGCGAGGTGGTCGACACGAGCGCGGAGCGACGGGTCGGTGAGGACCGGCGTGCCCAGGATCTGGTGAAACCGGTACAGACCGAAGGCGGTCAACGCAGACAGCCCTACCAGCATGCCCATGGTCCGCGCCAGCACGACCAGGCTCGTCGCCAGGCCGTGGCTCTCCCCGCGTGTCAGCGCCAGGACCGCGGCGGTCAACGGTGCAATCACGATGCCCAGGCCGAGTCCGCAAGCAGCGAGCGCAAGGTCCGCCTGCCGGGCAAACCCGAGGTGTAGTGACAGCTCGTTGGACGACCACGTCGACATCTGGAGGAATGCGACGGCCGACACGAGGATGCCGCCCACCGCCACCGGCCGACCTCCGAGACGGCCTGCCAGCCATCCGCCGAGCACCGCGCCGACCGGGATCCCGACCAGGAATCGCGACAGCAGCAGTCCCGAACCTAGCTGGTCGAGGTTGAAAACCAGGCGGCCCAGGACCGGGACGTCCACCAGCGCCACCATCAGGGCTGCGCCGATCAACACGTTGGCGGCGGCGGCTCCGGTGAAGCCACGGCTGCGCAGAAGCTCGCGCGGCACCAGCGGCTCAAGGCGGCGGACCTGGCGCCAGCCATACAGCGCCAGGATGGCCACGCTCGCGGTCCCGGCCGGCAGAAGAAGCGCACCGGTGGCGCGATGGTCCGGGTCGTCGGGGTAGAGCGCGACCACCAGCAGCCCGAGGCCGAGTCCCAGCAGCGACGCGCTGATCCAGTCGATCGAGGCCGTCGTCGCACGTGCTGACGGCGCCGCGCTGTGGCGGGCGGCAAGGAGCAGACCAGCGGCGCATAGGGCGGCGAGCGGAACATTGAGCCAGAAGACGAAGCGCCAGCCGCCGGCAGACATCGCCAGCGCCGCGAGGGTTGTTCCGTAGAGAGGGCCGAACACGCTGCCCGCCTCCTGCAGCCCGGCGACCGAGCCGAGCGCGAGGGTGCGAGCGTCCCCTCGATATAGGTCTGCGGCCAGCGCAAGGGAAAGCGGCACGAGCCCACCGCCACCCAGGCCCTGAAGCACACGACCCGCGACGAGCCAGGGGAGTCCCGCGAACGTCCACAGGCCAGAGGTCGCGGTGATCGCCGAGCCTGCCGCAAAAACGATCATGCAAGCCGCGTAGACGGGCGCGCGCCCGCGTGCATCCGAGTAGGCGCCGAGCAGCGGCATGGCGACCACGTAGCCGCCAAGAAACCCGGTCACGATCGGCGTCGCCTGCTCGAAGCGATCGATGGTCATTCCGACGTCGGCGATCATCGACGGCAGCAGCGTCACCACCACGTACGCGTCGAGCGCGGCGAGGAACAGGCCGGCGGCGGCAATTCCGAGCAGCGCCGGCTTCGGCACGTGCTGCGCCACTACGGAGTTGGCGGTGCGATGCTGACCGCAGAGTTGAAGCCCGAGATGTCCACTTCGACCGCGGCCTCCTTGCCTCCATCCCCGAAAGCGCCATCGAGCTGCGCCTTGCGAATCAGGTGGTCGGACACGGCGACCCAGACCACGGCTTTCACGTCGACGCTGGAGCTCAGCTGCGCGAACATGCTGCGGAGCTGGTCGGCGCTGTAGGTCGCGTTGATCTTCTCGACGTCAACACCATCGGCCTTGTCTGCACCGGCATCGGAGAGGTTGCGCCCGGCGGGAATGACTGCCGGAAGGCCTGCGGTGGGATCGAAGAGCTTGGCGAGGTCAGGTATCGCCGCCGCCTGGCTTCCCTGCAGCTCCTGGTACGTCGAAAACGGTAGGTGCAGATAAACGTGACCGCCCGCGATCACGACCTCGAGGCTGATCGCGAGGTCCTGCTGCTTCACCGTGTAGATCGTGTCGCTGTCGCCGGGCAGCCGGACAGAGGTCCTGGCGCCGACCAGCGTGAAGCCCTGGAATGTGATCGCGCTCTTGGTGAACTTGAGGTCCGCTTTTACGGTGCTGAGCTTCGCCATAGCGGAAGCGGCGTCGTGTAAGGTCCGCGCCGGGTCGACAGGCGCCTGGCTGCCCCCGCACGCTGTCACCAGCATCACGGCCAGGACCAAAACAGTCGTGCCTCTCATAGCGCCGAACAGTACCCCGCCCGCCCTATTTCGGGTCCCTGGCGCGCACGATCAGGCGGATCGGGCGATCGTAAAAGAGGTAATCCCAGGCCCAGTTCACGAGCACCAGGATGCGGCTGCGGAAGCTGATCACGTTGACCAGGTGGACGGCCAGCCACATCAACCAGCCGAGAAATCCCGACAGGTGCACCACGCCCAGCTCGGCGACGGCTGAGTTGCGTCCGATCGTCGCCATGATGCCGGGGTCCTTGTAGCGGAAAGCGCTCGCCCCTCCGTCGCGGACAAGCTCCGAGATGGTTGCGGCGACGTGCTTGCCCTCCTGCATCGCCACAGGTATCAGCATGGGCAGCGGGGCGCCGCGGTCGGTGGCGCCGGCGAGGTCGCCGATTACAAACACCACCGGGTGGCCCGTCAGCTGCAGGGTCGGTGCGACCTTGACCCGCGATTGCCTGCCCAGCGGCACATCCAGGGCCTGGCCCAGCTCCGAGGCGCGCACGCCGGCGGTCCAGATGATCGTGCCGGCGGCGATCTCCTCACCGCCCGCCAGCCTGATCGATTCGTCTGTGACCGATTCCACCTTCGCGCCCAGCATCAGCTCGACGTGCTTCTTCTCGAGCGAACGCCGGGCCGCCTCACGAAGGTTCGGCTGGAACGTGCCGAGTGGGGCGCCGGCCGCTTCGAGCAGCAGCACGCGGACCTCGCCGAGGTCCAGGTCGCGGTAGTCCTTGCGCAGCACGAGCCTGATTAGCTCGGACAGCGCGCCGGCCATCTCAACTCCCGTTGGGCCGGCGCCGACCACGGCAAAAGTCAGCATCATGCGCCGGGTACCGGAGTCGGTCACCCATCGCGAGGCCTCGAACTGCGAGAGGATGCGATTTCGCAAGGCAAGGCCCTCGTCGAGATCCTTGAGTCCGAAGGCGTGTTGGGCCAGCGACGAGTTTCCATAGAAGTCGCTCTGGCTCCCGGTGGCGAGCACGAGGTAGTCGTACGGGATCGGACCGCGGTCAGTCTTCAAGATGCGACGCTCGAGGTCCGCGCCGGTCACCCACGCCTGCCTGAACTCGGCGTTGCCGAGCGGGCGGATCAGCGCACGCACGGGCCGTGCGACCTCGCCGGGGTCGAGCAAAGCCGAGGCCACCTGGTAGAGCAGCGGCGTGAAGAGGTGATAGTTGTTGCGGTCAACCAGCAGCACCTCGACCGGGACATTGCGCAGGGCGCGTGCGCAGGTGAGACCGCCGAACCCGGCTCCGGCGATCACGACGCGCGGCGCGGTCACTTTTCCGGTGGTTTGCGGAACCGCCCTCCGCCGCTGTGGCGCCGGGTGGCCATCTTCTCGATGGCAGGTTCCCCGCCGGTGGCCTGGACCAGCGATTTCGGAAGCTTCTGCTTCTTCTTGATCACCGGTTCCCACAGATCACCGTGCTTGGCGACGCGCGCGAGGACCTGGTCGGAGTCGAAGACGAGAAGGCTCGGGTCCTTTGCCTTCAAGCACTTCTCTACCTCGTCCCATGTAACCGGCGTCGATACCGTGGGCCGTGCGCGGGCGCGCAGCGAGTAGACGTTGACCGTCGTCTTGTACTGGTCGTTCTGGCTCCAGTCGATGAGGACGCGACCGGTGCGCAGCTCCTTGAGCTGTTTGTGCACGACGAGGTCGGGGTGCTGCTCCTCGAACAGCTGCGCAAGTCCCTTCGACACGACCTTCGTCTCGACATAGGTCACCTTCGAGTTGAGCGGGACGTAGAGCTGCAGGCCCTTAGAGCCGGAGGTCTTGGCGCAGCAGTCGAGGCCGTGCTCCGCGAACACGTCGCGCAGCATCAGGCCGACTCTGCAGCACTCGACGATGGTCGCGGGCGGCCCCGGGTCGAGGTCGAAGACCAGCGTGCGCGGCTCCGGCAGGTTCGAGCCGAGCGACAGCGAGGTGTGGAATTCGAGCGTCGCGATCTGGGCGAGCCACACGAGCGTCGGCAGGTCCTGGCAGAGGCAGTAGTACATGTCGCGGTTGTTGCCGCCGCTCCACACGGTTGCGGTCTCGACCCAGGGTGGCCGGTGCTTCGGACAGTTCTTCTCGTAGAAGAACTCGGCGTCGACTCCGTTTGGGTAGCGCTTGAGCGTCAGCGGGTGGTCGCGGGTATGCGGCAGCAGCACGGGCGCAATCCGCGTGTAGTAGTCGATCACCTGGCCCTTGGTAAATCCCGCCTCGGGATACAGGACCTTGTCGAGATTGGTGAGCTTGAGCGTTCGCTGGTCGATCTTGACTTCGACCTCTGCTGATTTAGCCACCCTCGCGCACCACCTCGCGCGGCGGCTTGTCGGTCCGCAGACCCTTGAAGGCCGGGGCGCGCAGCTGGCCGGACCTCGTCCACTCGACGAACTCGACCTCCGCGACGAGCTTCGGTTTGACGAAATGGGCTTTTTTCGCCGGAGCGCCGACATCAAACGGGCTCTTGTCCTGGGCGAGTGGCTTCATCGCGCTCTGCAGCTTATCCAGCGTTGCGTCTGTAAAACCGGTCCCGACCTTGCCGGCGTACACGAACCTGTCCTTGTCGTAGTAGCCGACGAGCAGCGCGCCCGGTTGCCCGGTTCGCTTGCCTTCGCCTTCGAGCCAGCCGCCGATCACAAACTCCTGGCGGTTGTGGTTCTTCACCTTCACCCACACACCGCTGCGCCGTCCGGGTTCGTACGGCGAGTCGAGCTTCTTGCCCATCACGCCTTCGAGCCCCGCCTTGCGACTGGCTTCGAGCATCGCCGCGCCGCCGCCTTTTTCCGAAGGCGGCGTCTGCCATGAGGCGCCATTGAGCTTCAACGCCTCGAGCGCTTTGCGCCGGCTCGCGTAGGTCTCCTTGAGCAGCGAGTGGCCGTCCTGCCACATCACGTCGAAGAGCATGTAGGTGACCGGGACCTCCTTCATCTTGCGGCGGATCTCGGTCTCGGAGGTGAGGCCCATGCGCTGCTGGATCTCTTCGAAGCTCGGCCGTCCTTTTTCGTCCAGCGCGACGATCTCGCCATCGAGGATGACCTCTTTCGACCCGAGCGCGCGGCCCATCGCGTGGACCTCCGGATAGCGCGCCGTGACGAGCTCGCCGCTGCGGCTCACCAGGCGAACGGTACCGCCTTCGACATAAGCCTCAGCGCGTATGCCGTCCCATTTGAACTCAAAGCCCCATGCGTCGTCGGGCGTGGGCGGCTTCGTGACGAGCTTCGCCATCATCGGCTCGATGCGCTCCGGCATCGGCTTGCGTTCCGGATCCTGCGGTGGATCCATGCGGTGGATCATCCAGTTCTTGCCGTCGGTGCGGAACAGAACGTAGCGGCCTTGCACGCGCTTGCCGTGGAGGATGACCATGACCTCGCGGTCGGACCACTTCTCAGTTTCGTAGGTCCCGTTGTCCCAGATCGAGACATGTCCCGCGCCATAGTTGCCGGCCGGGATTTCGCCCCCGAAATCGATGTAGTCGAGTGGATGGTCCTCCACGTGGACGGCGAGATGGTTCTTCTTGGGGTCGGCGGGCACGCCCTTTGGCACGGCCCACGAAACCAGAACGCCATCGCGCTCGAGCCGGAAATCCCAGTGCAGGCGGCGCGCGTGGTGCTCCTGCACCACGAACCTCGGCGCCCTGGTCGGCTTGCGGGGGACCTTGGCGCCGGGTTCGGGTGTTTTCTTGAAATCGCGCTTGGCCTCGTATTCGGCGAGCTTCTTGGCCACGTCAGCTAAAGGTTAGGCCACTGCCGAATCTCCCCTGGACTTATTGAACGCGAGCCAGCCGATGGCCACGTACCAGGCCTGGAGCTCCAGGACGAGGATCCGTTCGATCAGCCCGGCCACCCCGTGCTGCACTCCTTCGATGGTCGGCGTGAACGTGGCGAAGTAGAGCACGGTCAAGGCGAGGGTCAGAGGGCCGGCTGCAATCAGCCAGGGGCCAAACCTCCGCCAGCTCGGGACTCGGCGGAGGAGAAGGCCGGCGACAGGGAACCCGACCACCGCGGTCAGAGCGAGCCCGAAGCCGATGAAGTGAAAGAAGAAATGTTCGAGCGTGAACACCCCATCGATGACGGCGCCGAGCCCCGGGAGCGCCAGCAGGCCGGCGCCGATCCAGCGGGCGGCGTGACCGAGCCCGGCGATCGACCTGAAAACGCCGACCGCGCCGGCCACAATCAGGAGTCCGCTCAAGATGAAGGTGGCGTTCATGAATGGACCTGTGGGGCCCAGTCCGAGCCCGCTCAACGGCTGGCTGATGGCAGAATACGGTGCGATGCGGCTGCCCCACATCGTGTAGCCGGGGCTGATGAAGCCTAGGGCGAACCAGCCGAGGGTAAACAGGATCGGACCCGCCACGGCACCTAGCGCGATCCAGCCTGCGGCCGGCCGCGCCGACCGGGTCGCGATCGAAGCGATGGGCTTCGTACTAAGCGTGACCATCGTCGTCCCTTCCTTGCTTCGTCAAGCGCACTTCCAGCCCGATCCCTTCCGTCGTTATGGTGCAGGTCTTGAACGGGCTTTCCGCTGCCAGCTGCTGGAATTTGGCCGCCGAGTAGGCGCGGCGCTTGAGCATCTCGAGCGTCCCCTTCGTCGTAAAGGAGCTCACCCTCCCCAGGTGCATGCCCTGAACCTCGCGCTCGATGTCCGCGTGGGTGGCGTCGCTGCTCATGTCCTGGATCAGGGCGATTCCACCGCCGCGCAAGACTCGATGCATCTCAGATAGCGCGCTGCCGGGGTGCACGAAGTTCTTGAACGCGGCCTGGCAGACGATCAGGTCGAACGAATCCGAGTCGAAAGGCATCACCGCCGCATCGCCCTGGTGGAAGTCGGCGGTGACCCCCGCATCCCTGGCGTTCTGGCTTGCGATCTTCACGAACGTGCGGCTGATGTCCAGCCCGCTCACCTGAAACCGTCCCAGGCGCGCCAGCTCGATCGATAGGTACCCGGGGCCGAAAGCTACCTCGAGCACCCGCGCGCCCGCCGGCAGGCTGCCCGTGAGTCGCCCGGCCTCCTTGCGGTACGTCTCGATCTGGCTCTCCGTGCCGCGGATCCGTGCGTACCATCGCGCCACCAGTCCCTCCATCTCGGGGCCCTTGACCCGCCATCGCGCCACTGCCTTTGCCTGCATTTCCGCTCCTTATTGAATGACCCTAACGGCGTTAGGGGCTGAGGTGGACATCGTATCCCTAACAGTGTTAGGATTGCAAGTGTGAACGAAAAAGGGGGGCTGAGCCGGGCCCGGCTGGTGGCCGAGGCGCTGGGGCTGGTGCAGGAGGAAGGCCTCGAAGCCCTGTCGATGCGCGCCCTGGCCGACCGCCTGCACGTCAAGGCGGCTTCGCTTTACTGGCACGTCCGTGATCGACGGGAGCTGCTGGAGCTGCTGGCCGAATCGATCCTGGACGGCGTCCCGGCGCCAAGGGCCGAGGGGTGGCGGGGCGCCGTCCGGAGCATTGCGAAAGCTCTGGAGGCCGCCGTCGCCTCGCGGCAGGACGCCCGGCGAATCCTGCTCGAGGTTCCCGAAGCGATCAAAAAGAGCGACAGCTACGAGCGCATGAAGGACCAACTGCAGAGCGCGGGCCTACTGCCCGCCGAAAAAGAGCGACAGCTACGAGCGCATGAAGGACCAACTGCAGAGCGCGGGCCTACTGCCCGCCGAGGCCGAGGAGGTCGCCCTGATGGTGATGGTGCACGTGATCAGCTTCCGGGCGGCCGGCGACGAGGCGGCGATGCCGGCGTCCGGCGCCGCCGCATCGATCGCCGTCGACTCCGGTTCCCGAGGGGTCGTCCTGCGACACGGTGCGGGCATGGACACGTTGATCCGGGTGCCTCACGATCCGGTCGCCGCAACACCGGCGATCGTGCACGGCGAGACGGTGAAAGTCAGGCGGCTCCGCGGGGTCGGGCTGGGCGAGATCGAGCTGAACCAGCGCCATCCATGGCGGTTTCAGATCCAGGGGGCGACCTGGAACACGGTCGTGGATGCCGGCGCACTCGACGTGCGAGAGATCAAGCTCGACAGCGGCGCGGCCAAGGTCGAATGCTTTCTACCGAGACCCCGTGGCGTGGTGCCGATCATCGTGTCGGGCGGGGTGGTCGGACTGGCGCTGCACCGGCCGCCAGGCGCGGCCGTGGTGGCACACGTCAGCGCGGGCACGGCGCGCATCAAGCTCGATGCCTTTTCCGCCGCCGCGCTCACGTCGGATCTTCATTGGGAGAGCCCTGGAGCGTCGGCTTCCGCGGACCGGTACGAGCTGCGCATCAACGGCGGCGCCGTCCAGGTGAGCCTGGACGACAAGGCAACACCGTCCTCTCCGCCCCGTGTGGAACCGGAGCCCCCCGCAGCGGGTGACTCGGCTTCGGCTCTCGACATCCTCCTCGACGGGATAGAGGCTCGGGTGAAGTCGCGAGGCGGGGCCTGATTGAGCTCGACCTGAACTAGACTCGATGCCATGTCCTGGTGGTTGAGGGTTGCCCTCGCCATCGTGATTCCCGTTGCGGGAATCGCCTTGCTCTCGTCTGCCGGCGTCACGAATGTGTATGGGACCGGAACCGAGTGGCAGGCGAAAGTCGGAGGCTGGTTACCGGACGGAGCGCAACGCGACACGTTTTGGGATGCACCGTTCGTCGACATTCCAGGCCTGTCCATCTACAACGTGCACTGTCACGGACAGATGCGTGTCGACCTACAGCTCGGCGCCACTGGGCCCTTTCACAACAATCCGTGCTACGCGGCCATGGGTATGTACAGCGGAGGCAGCAGCGACACTGGCGTGTACCTGATGCTTCCCGGTGGGTTTCAAGCGATCTACCGGGACAGCGTCGACTACCGGCCGTGGACTTACTCCATCAGGGACGTCACCTACCTCCCGTAACCAGGTGCAGGCTAGGCCGTTAGCCGACAACCGAGGTTCGCCGTCGTCGGCCTAGCTGGTCCACCCGCGACCCTGGTCCGGCAGACCAAGTAAAACCTCAAAGGCTTGACTTGCCGCGATCGGTTCCTACGAAGCCCCGAATCTTGAGGAGCATCTCTTCGCGTTCGGTGATTACACCGGGTGTCAGCGTCCAGGGCTCAGCAACAAAGAACGGCTGGCCGAGGTACTTGGCCAGTGAATCGTTACCGCCATCGACCTCGCGGGAGACACGCTCGGCTAGCTCTCGAGCGTCCCCGGCCAAGTACTTTGAACCGCTCTCGTGTAATTCGACTCCGGGGAGCCGACCTGTCGCCAAGACCGAGAGTCGAAGAACAACCCAAGCGTCGGCGGCTTGGTAATCCGCAGCAAATGGAAGCACCTTTGCCACGAGGCCACGGGCGCCAACCACGTCGATCTGTGCCGACTCGGCAGCCACGATTGACGTCACGACGAGGCCCACTCGGAGTTTGTCGACCCAGCCCCTGACGTTCGAGTCATTGAACATGCCGTCGACAGTTACGTGGCAGGTCGCAGCGGCGTCGTATCGGCGACAGAGGTTCTGCATGACTTCCATCGCGACGACGTTGACCCCGCTCCTGGGGTCACCGGCCACGCTAGAGAGCCTCCTATCGGAAAGGGAGCGAAGAGGTCGACGACCCTGACACCCGTTACCGCGAGTGTCTGGTGGCTGGTAGCCATGGCCCGCCCGCGATGTTATCGCCCGAGCCCGGGATCACAATCCTTCTTCACTGGCCTAGGTAGAGTCGCCTGCGACCCTGCTCGGCATTGCCGCCACCCGTCCCAAGGCGTCTTTCGAAGCGAAAAACAGACCGGATTCGCTCCCGATCCACCAAGCGAGCCGCCTGGCTGAGCAACGCTTCACGCACGGGCGGTCGATTTCTTGAAGCGCCTTAACAGGCTCGGTTGTCGTGCGGCCTGGCCGCCCGTAGTCTCCATCGAAAAGTCACCTGGAGGCGCATATGCACATTCTCGGAGCGGACCCTGACATCACGCCGATCACCATTCTGATCACCACCTGGATTCATATCGGACAGGCGCTGGTCGGATCGGTCGGTGCGCTCGCGTTCATCTTCGCGTTCATCTGGAAGATCAC
>Ga0209648_10005448_pt1 | contig 10886 bp, 8 predicted proteins | sample GraSoi2013_115cm_FD_185830 | JGI IMG/M metagenome (GOLD analysis project Ga0209648, IMG submission 185830) | Grasslands soil microbial communities from the Angelo Coastal Reserve, California, USA - Sample 9_17_2013_115cm (SPAdes) (version 2) | ecosystem: Environmental > Terrestrial > Soil >...
CCCCTCAGCGGACTGCCCCATCCTATGTCAGCTGGTGCCGCTTGGACTTGGAGCTTTCGCGGTTAAGTACCCGTCTTAGGTTGCGTCGAGGATGGCTTTGGCCCATGACAAACCGCTCGCTTCGAGAATCGGCACGGAGCCTTGGGTTCTGAAATGCACATGGTGAACTGCGGCTTCCAACAATTCGCTCACGCTCACCCGCCGACTGCGCTTCTAGTCTTCTCGGTTTCGGCGCGTGTGTTTTGGCCGTATTTCGCCGCAGTAGCCCTCCTAGCAATCGGTCTCCCAATAATCATCAAGAACGAACTTCCGCAAGCACACGGGCTGGACAAGATCATGCCGTTTGGCCGTTTGTTCTTTGCCATCCCAATGATGGTCTTCGCTGCGCAGCACTTTGCGTCCGCCAAATTCGTCGTGCTTCTGCTGCCCTCCTGGATTCCTGCACACCTATTTTGGGTCTATCTCGTAGGTACAGCTCTCATCGCTGCGGCCCTGAGCATCATCCTCAAAAGGCAGGCACAGTTGGCGGCAACACTTTTGGGAATCATGTTCTTTCTATTCGTGGTGTTGCTGCATATCCCAAAGGTAGTGGTCAACCCGCGCGATAGATTTGCGTGGGCGGTTGCCCTAAGAGATCTCGCCTTTAGTGGGGGCGCCTTTGCTTTCGCTGGAGCTCACATGAAGCCAGGACCCACTGACGGCGTGCCGCGCCTCGTAACCCTCGGGCGCCTCTTCGTTGGCATACCAGCAGCATTCTTCGGCGTGGAGCACTTTCTACATCCCGAGTTCGCGCCCGGCGTTCCCCTCAAAAAACTTACGCCAACTTGGATTCCAGTGCGTCTGCTCTGGGCTTATCTTGCGGGCGCAGTCCTTGTTGCGGCCGGAGTAAGCATCATCGTCAATCAAAAAGCACGCTTGGCGGCAACCTATCTCGGTATCATGATTCTTCTTCTATGTCTCTTTATTTACCTGCCTATCGTAGTTGGCATTCCCTCTGACATAGGAAACGGGCTCAACTATTTTGCCGATACTTTGCTATTCAGCGGAGCTGTCTTGGTTCTGGCGGACGCGCTGCCAAAAGAAGATCATCCACATGTATGAAAGGATTCTATCTCGCATGCATGATCTTCTCCCTCAGATCGAAGGGATGCTAACAAGGCCGTCCAGAATTGCGATCAAGGCCAAAGGCAGGATTCTATTTATTGATCCCGCCGATGTGGTTACGGTCGAGGCTCAGGGTAATTACGTTTTGCTCCACCGGATGTCGGGTTCTGATCTTCTTCATGAGTCCATGTCCACGGTCGCGGAAAAACTCCGACCATACGGATTCGTCCGCATTCATCGCTCCGTGCTTATCAACGCTTCGTTCGTCGAAGAGATCCATCCTTGGACCACAGGTGAATATGTTCTGCGCATCAAGGGAGGAAAGGAGTTCCATGTTTCTCGTACCTACAAGAAGAATCTGCATTCCATCACTCCGCTCTGGTTCGGGACGGATGGATTCCGCGCCGGCTGAGAACCCCGTTTCCTTAGCGCCGCCAACGAGATAGTCGGACGCGAACAAAGGAGGTGAGGACATGAAAAATACACTGCCACTATTAGCCCTAGGGACGCTATTGCTCTTGACACCCAAAGCTACTCCTCCGCGTGAAGCGGTGGCACAAGCAAGCGAAGCGCAGGTCGACCGAACTCCAGTTGTTGTCGAGCTGTTTACCTCGGAGGGTTGTTCCACCTGCCCCCCAGCAGACGCGTTGCTGAGCAAGCTCGAAACGGACCAGCCCATTGGAGGCGCCGAGATCATCGGACTCGAAGAACACGTGGACTACTGGAATCACGATGGTTGGGTTGATTCGTATTCCTCCCCGGATTGGACTTTGCGGCAACAAGAGTACGTCGCGAGGTTCAAAGGCAAAAGCCCCTTTACTCCTCAGATGATTGTCGACGGTCAACGCCAGTTCGTGGGCAACAGTGCTCGCGACGCGCAAGATGCAATTCGAGAAGCTGCGCACCGGGCGAAAACGCAAATCTCCATTACAGCGGAAACTCCCTCAAAGAATGATGCCGGGCGCTTTGAAGTGCGAGTAGGAAACGTCGCCGGAATTGCAGACCAGGAGCCAGCCGATGTCTGGATGGCGGTAACGGAGGATGGTCTGGAAACGGCCGTGAAAGCGGGGGAAAATGCCGGCAGGAATTTGCGGCATGCAGCGATCCTGCGTACCTTGCACAAGATCGGAGCCGTCCCAGCCAGGGGCTCGTCCCCATTCGTCCTAAATCAGCAGGTTAAGTTCAAATCGAACTGGAAGCGGGAAAATCTTCGCATCGTAGTTTTCGTGCAGGAACGAAAGAGTTTGCGCATTCTGGGGGCAGCCTCAGCCAGAGTCGCTGGCTAGGAACTGGCGGCCGATTTCTGGGCGATACGTTCTTAACTTAATTAAAAGCAGGCCGCCAAAGGAAGTTCCGAAAGGAAGCGTGTGAGATGACCAAACAAACTTCCGCTGAAGGTACCAGTCTGGATTCGGACCTGGAGACGTTTCGGGATGACTTGAGGAAGGCATCGGACCTTGTAGTTCGGTTGTACGGAGGGCTGGACCGGGCCCGGGTCACCCCCGCTAAAAGTCGGATGGAGATCGCCTTACAAAGCGTCACTGCCCGGAATGCGCGAGTAACCTGAACGGGAATCTGGCATCCGGTTCGAGCCACGTCGCTCAGAAATTGAACTTCAAACCGAACTGCACGTTGCGCGGGTTGCTGGCGCTTCCGAAGCCTCCGAAGTTACCGGAGCCAACAGTCAAGGTCGCGTTGCCCAGGCTGCCCAGCGAATAGTTCGCGCGGTTGAAAACATTGAAGAAGTCCGACTCGAACGTCAGGCCCATGCTTTCTCTGGGCAATTTGAAGTATTTGCGCAACGAAAGATCCGTCACGAAAACGTACGGGCCCGTGAAGGTGCCCACGCCACTCGTGCCTGGACTTGTGCGAGACGGGGCAACAAAAGCAAGTGGATTAAAGAATTGACCTGGAGCGGTCGGGGCGAGCGATACACCAGGCGCCCTATCCGCGCGCCGCCCGCTGACGCTTGCGCTGCCAACCAGTTTCCCGTTGACGATCGTGCCACCAAGCGCGGAAGTCGCCAGAATCGTTATGGGTGGTCCAGACTGAACGCGGGTTATGCCGCTCATTTGCCAGCCGCCAAGCGCAGTCCCGACGAACCCGCCCCGATGCCGGAACAGCGGAGAGTCGTAGAAATAAGTTGTGGCGAAGACGTGCCTGCGGTCAAAATCCGCCACGCCATAGTTGTACCTTCGATCGCGCCAATTGTCGGGGTTTGCACCAAGAGCGCTGGAGTCGGCCAGCGTCTTCGACCACGTGTAACTGACCGTGGCCAGGAAGTCGCCCTTCCGCTTCGTGGCATAAACCTGCAACGCGTTGTAGTTGGCGGTGCTGTCGCTCAGATACATCCGAATCGTGGTGTACCCCTGGTAAGGACGCAGCCGGTTGAGTGGCAAAGGCGCGGGAAGCGCCGCATTGGCTTGAAGCTGTGCGAACGTTGGCAGATTGATGTCCGGCTGACGCAGAATATGCCGCTGCTCGTTGCCCACGTAGGACACCTCCATGAGAACACCCCACGGCATCTCGCGCTGTACTCCCAAACTGTAGTTGGTCGTTCGCGCAGGCGTCAAATTAGGATCAATCGCAGACACCCCCAAGAGAGACGCAGCCCCGGCTGCGCCACCGGAAGGGTTGGATAAATTGCCGCTCTGGAATGTTGAGGATTGGATAAAAGGGGGGATGTTGAGCTGCGAGAAAATAATGTTGCCCTCGGGTTTGTCATAAAAAAGACCGATGCCGCCGCGGATTGCTGTGCGGTTGTCGCTGAACGGTGAATACGAAAAACCGAAGCGCGGCCCAAACAGGTTCTCTGCATTGTAGAAACCACGAGGCGCACCTGCCGGCACCGCCAGGACGGAAGGACTATTCCCATTGGGCACGCGGACGAGTTGGTCAGCCGGTACACCGGCGCCTGCACGGATCAACCCGTTGAGTCGATTGCCGCCTTTCGTCGTATCGATATTGTTGCCATCCGCAGTCAGAGTGACCGCTTGTGCCACATCGAACTTGCTGGGGTCAAAGCTAACGATATTGTTCGCCTGTGTGTAGGTCGGCCCATTGTTCTGCCACCTTAGGCCAAACTCGAGGCTGAATCGGCGCGTAATTTTCCAGGAGTCGTAAACATACGCTTCCACGTCCGTGAAGCGGAAGTGCCCAATGGGGTCATCTGATGCCTCGGTGTACGATTGAAAATTACCGAGCAGGGCATCCGCAAAGGCTGTGCCCGTCGTATTCGTCGCGCTAGTGTTGAAAGCAACTTGGCCGTTATATCTGGACCGGCCGTTCTGGTCTTTACGGTTGCGCACCACCAAGACTCCCGCCTTGAACGTATGAGACCCTTTCTGCCAGGTGATGTCGTCCGCTGGCGCGATGTCTACCGTGGGCGATAGCAGCGAGAAATCGGGACCTTGCGTACCGGAGATCGCAGGCATGCTTCCTGGTCCGGCCGCGACGCTGATGTCCGGAATTCCGTCGGGAAATCGTCCCCCGGGGAACAGTTGCGGGAAAGTGAAGCCATACGTAGCCCGTTGCCAGTTGACACCCGTTGGTGGAATTCGCTGCCCGTTCCAGGAGGCGTTAATCTTGGCCTGGTTCACGATTCGTGGCGTAACGAGCCAGGTTTCGCCGAGTTGAATGCCATACCCCGGGCGAAGCCGATGAGTTGGCGTTGTCGGTAAAACTCCGGCGTCGACAAAGGTCCCAAAACCATCCACCAGGTCAAAGTTATCGTGCAAATACCGACCGTAGAGACTGTGTTTGTCGTTGAGGCGATAATCGAGACGAACGAGGTCCTGCCTCCAGTTGAACGGGTTGTTAGGTTGGAAGGTCGCGTTGAGGGCAATCGGAATCGTGGCACCTGTAGGAATAACCGGGGAGAGCCCGCTGGCCAGGGCCGTCATCGTGCTGTAGATCTTGGCAATCGCTATGCCGTCGGTAGTAAGCGGCGTGTTGGGATCGAGATCGAGGCGGTTGCCAGGAATAGGGGTGCTCGGTTTGCCCGGCTCGTGGAGTTGCACCGGAGTCGGCAATGCGAGTAAAGCGCTGAAGTCGCCTGTCAGCTCTGCTGCTGTGGGAACAGTTCTCGATTGCGGCGTTGCCGTAAGCCGTATCCTCTTCCATTCCTCGCCGGCAAAGAAGAACAGTTTGCCGCGTTTGATGGGGCCGCCAAAATCCCATCCGAAATCGTTGAACCGCAGGGGCGTTTTCAGCGCGCCGGGAGCAGGGTTTTTTGCATCGAGTTTGTCGTTACGAATGAATTCAAAAACCGCGCCATGGTAACCGTCACCTCCGCTGCGAGTCACCACATTGACCGAGGCTCCGGAGTTGCGCCCGTATTCCGCCGAAAAGTTCGATGACTTGATGGCGACTTCGCGAATAAAATCAATGCCGACGTTGTTGACTTGGCTGGCGTTCGAGCCCGAATCCATATTGAAGCCGCCATCAACGGACAGAGCGTTCGAGTCGGGACGATTACCATTGACCGACTGATTGTTGATGGCCAAGCTCGTGGTCAAGCTAAGTTGGTCATCGACAGTGAGGGCAGTACCGGGGGTCAGAGAAAGCAACTGCATGTAGTTCCGCGCGTTCAACGCGACGGTTCGCACTTGGTTCGAGTCGATGACGCGCGCCAGTTCGCCGGATGTGGTATTGATCGTCTCAGCTGTCGCTGCCACTTCGACCCTTTGCGAGACCTCACCGACCACCAAGCTCAAGTCCACGCTCATGCGAGCGCCAGCCACCAAATCGTTCCCCGTTTTCTGCACGGTTTTGAAGCCGAATTGCTCGGCAAATACGGTGTACACGCCCACGGGCAGATCGCTGGCCACATAGTATCCGTTGGCATCGGTTGTCGTCGCTCTTTCCAGTTTCGTCTCCTCGTTAACGATCCTGATCCTCACACCAGCAACGACTGCACCCTGCGAATCGGTGACCGTTCCCGAGATTCTCCCAAAAATGCCTTGTGCCACCGCTGTCACTCCAAAGATTGTCCATAACACGGCCGCGACTACGGCCTTTACGCTCATCCACGAATGCCGATTAAACTGCTTTCCACCCCGAACCACTTCCCTTGATTCTGACAGTTCGATCTTCATGGACACACCCTCACTTTCAAGAAACGCAAGTTCCCCTTTTCCGCGCTCCCTCATACCACCGTACGACGTAAAATTCAACAAACAAAGCCCTTGTTTTGGTGATTAAAATACAGGCAGGGTTGAAGGTCATTCAGCGCGAATAGTGCCGGACGGAGAGAGCGATAGGCAAGCCAACGCAGAACCAGTGCTCGACGAATTCGCAAGCCTTGTAAATCAGCGGCATATCCCTATGGGGAACCGCCGAAAGGGGCAGTACGACCAGATGCATGAAGAGATAGACCAAAGCGCCGTAAATCAGGCCGAATGTGACAGCGTGGTGAACTAAGAACGCGAGCTTACGGCTAGCGAGGTAGTATACGATCGCGGCGCCAAGCGCGATGAGGAAGTGCAGGACGACCCCTAGCGCGGCAGCTTGCACGCCCCCGCTGTAAGATTTCATGCCAAGGACGCCGCTGGCGATCGTTTGCAGAATGAGAATGGGCTTTTGGGGGCTGTAAACCAGGATCGCGTAAGTCAAGTCGAGCACACCGACGATAAGTCCGCCGACAACGATGGCCGGAAATGGCTGCGGCCTTGCGTGTAAAGAAGCTGCCAGCCCACCACTCACTAAGTTTGTCATCGAGAGTCTCCTATGCTGGTTTTGTTCATCGCACTGCGTGCTCCCGGATTAGTTTTCTTTCGGGCCAACAGCGAAACGCCACGACATTCATCAGAACGCCTCCAGGTGGACTTGTGCTGGTTTCCCAGCTTTCCTAGGCTGGTTTATTTAGCGGCTTACATACTACGTGTGCGTCTTGTATTCCGCGTTCCGCGAAGGATGCTTGCCAAGGAAACGAGGGGTAGGCCATTTTCCCTACCCCCGTCAAATCCCAGTTCACGCCGTTTAACTTCTCAGGTCCATACGGCATTGGGGAGTGCTATCTTCGGATGGTCATTGCGGCGTTATAGGATCAATTCCGAAGATGCCGAGGCCCATCCGCCGCTCAATCTGCCGTAGGACGTTCTCGGGCAGACTCTCTGGGGTTGCCCGGACCGCCGAGGACACAGCCGCCCCAGGAGGAACCGGAGTCGCTATGAAGCCAGGAGTATCGCCCGTATTGAAATCATACACTTCCCCTACAATTTGGCCCTGTTGATCAATATCGCCCGCCACGAGCAGAAAGGGCGAGCCCGACACAGCCAGAGAGTTCAGGTTGAACAACTTGTTATTCTCCCACAGGACCGCCTGGGGAAACGCTCCCCGAGAGGCACCTACGATCTGGCCTTTCTCATTGATGCCGTTGGCCACACTGCGGATATCGCCCGGCAGCTTACCCAGGGACTTCATGCCGCCTGCTTGGGTCCAAATGAATGCTTCATAATGTCTTGCAGTTCCAGGCACCGTGTTGGCGAAGCCGACGATTGTCCCCTGATTATTGATTGCTGTGGGGGTGTTCCAGGCATCGCCTCCGATGTTCCCAAGGTCAGTCGGAACACCGTTTTGCCAAAATACCGCGTGTTTAGCGCTGACACTCCCGACCGCAACACCACAATCGCCGGAGATGCCGACCACCTGACCGAGGTCATTGATTGCTGTGGCCGCGCTGGTGCTGTCGCCAGGCAGCGGTGGAAGTTCCTGCATAGTGCCATTCGGCTGCCAGATCACCGCTCTGAACTGCAAGATCTGGAAGGACGTATTGCAAGTTGGATCATGGACCCCATTCTCTGCCCAACCGACCACTTGACCTTGGTTATTGACGCCGGTGGCGTAGCTGCTGAAACCGCCAGGGAACGGTTCCAGTGCTGTCATTTGCCCGTTCTGCCAACGAAAACCTTTGCATTTCAGCCCCGAAGGAGTGGCCGCGGCGAAGAAGGGCCAACACGAAAAAAATTCTCTAGTTGGATCGGCGTCTGGCAATTCGGAGATGCCCACGATCACACCATTGTTACTCTTAACCGGCCAGGCCACAGCGCTATTCGGTCCCCCCGAGAGCGTACCCAGAGGAATGGCTGATCCATTCACCCAAAGAGTAGCCATAGACGTCAGGTCTCCCGGCAGATTTTTGGCGCCGGTGATCCAACCCCGATCGTTTATGCCATTGGCTCCGCCTGATGTTCCGCCGAGTCCGGCGAGTTCGACAACGCTGTAATTGGTTTGCGCGGCGAGCCGAATTGGCACCGCCAGCGCAACAAACAACGTCATCGCGGTCATGCATGTCAATATCTTCCTGGATTTCACATTGCCTCCTGTTTGATTCATTCTTGAAGCCGAGCGGCAGATCTGCCGACCTACGCCTTTTCTATCCCCCTGCGGGTGAAGGGTTCCGCTGAAAAAAGAACAAACGAACCCCTGAGCGCGTTTGCGGACCTTGATACCGATACGCGCCACTATCTGCCGCCGAAAAAATCCGTTACAGAAATCGACTGCAACTACCGTTGGGAGAGCACATCGAGCGCCACTTTCCGAAGGGATTGTGGAGTGTATTTTCAATGATTTAGGAGAAGCCATTTCACAGCAAATATGAGTTTGCAGAGGTGGGCCAATTTGATTCGTTTCCCATTTTTGGTGATTCGCACCGTGCACACACTGCTTCGTCACGTTCTCAGGCGAATCAAAACCAAGCGGGGCCATTCAGCTTAAAATCTAAAATTTTGTAGACAACTATAGATAACATCGAGATGAGAGGGAATTCCGGCGGTACATAGCTAATCGCGAATCCGCTTTGACGGGTGCAGCAAGCTTCTGTTCAAGGGGGCAGACCATAGCGACATTCAACGTCCCTGAGATCATCGCTGGCGCACGCATTCTGGCTTGTTGAATTTTCTCTCCAGCCAGCACGTATTTCACAGCGCCCTAGCGGCCACTGGCGCCAAGAACAAGCCGTTTCGTCACATATCGATTACTCAAATCATGCAGCTACTGTATGTTTTTGGGTTAAGCAGCCTACGTTTGCAATAGTGCCAGCCATGTCTCGAGTGAAACGACAGTTCCTTCACCTCATTCTCGTGCTGCTGGCTCTGCCAGTTCTCGCGGGGCGCTCCGTCGGGCACATAACATATATCTCTTATTCAGACGCGAAGCCAGTGCTGGAGGCTCTCGCAGAAGTGGCCCCTGCGGGATTGCGCGATGTTGCTCCAGGGAAACTGGAAAGCACGTGGCTTAACTGGGTGAAGTCGCGCGACGTTCAGATTCGTGAGCGCCTGGCACGTGGAGATGAAGATTCGCTAGTGAACTTTCTGCTGTTTGGAACAACCTTTACGCACGAGCTGCGCTTGACCAGCGCACAACTGCGAGAGCTCGCCGGAGATAGCAGCGCGGCCGCAGGTGACAAGGCTGCAGCAAGATTCCGACAACTCGTCGTAAGAAGAATTCAAGACCTGGTGACAGGTATGGCTCTTCCGCGTAACAACGAGCGCCTTCTCTTTGCTCGGAGAATGGCGCAGCGTAATGGGATCAGCTTCACACCTAGAGCAGAACGGGAGAAAGCCGCGCAGTACTTGCTGGAGAACTATCGTCGCGTCCTCAAGGAGCAAAGTAGCTACCAACAAGCGCTCGAGGCGGCGAAAAGTCTGGACGATCCCACCGAAGAGTTTGCCGGGCGATCGAAGCTTTACAAAAACCGTGGACTTTCCTTGGATACCTCGTTGCCCCCGGACTTTGCGTTGGAGGTGGCGCTTGCCGCCATGTGCGACCGCGGTGTGTTGGCTCCTGGCAGCGTGCGACGAGTGGGGATCATCGGACCGGGCCTCGACTTCACGGATAAACAGGAAGGCTACGATTTCTATCCAACGCAGACGGTCCAGCCGTTTGCCGTGATGGACTCATTGTTGCGGCTGGGATTGGCGCGAGGCGACGAACTAAAAGTAGACACTCTGGACCTGAGTCCGCGCGTCAATGACCACCTCGAACGCTCGCGGCGCGCCGCTATGCAGGGGCGCGGCTACACCATTCAGCTTCCGCGCGACCCCTCACACGGATGGAAGCCCGAACTCGTGGCTTACTGGAAGCGATTCGGCGAACAGATTGGAAGTCCCTCGACTCCAGTCGCCGTGCCACCAGGTTTGCGGGGAATCAAGTTGCGCGCAGTGCGAGTGCGGCCCGAGTTCCTCAGACGGATGCGGGCACTGGACGTAAATATCGTTCTTCAGCGAGAAGAGGCGCCTGAAGATGCAAGGTTCGATTTACTGATCGCCACGAACATTTTCGTCTACTACGACACTTTCGAGCAATCCCTCGCCTTGGCGAACGTCCAGTCCATGCTGCGCCCAGGCGGCTTCTTGCTCACAAACAATCTTCTGCTGGAATTGCCCGCGTCAAGAATGAAGTCGGTAGATTACGTCTCCGTGGAATACTCATCGCGGCCGGCAGATGGCGACCGCATCCTGTGGTATCGCTGCCAACTGTAACGTTACCCCCGAGTCGGCAGTTACGCGCGTTCTAGACAGTAGTTGCGAACCTCTCACAAGCTAGTTCGGATGATTTCCCGTGCGAAGCGCTTCTGATTTACTCAGCGAGGTTCAGGTGGAGAAGGAGCTGCGGCGCGCTGGCGAAGCACGGGCAGCACCTCGCGCACGCGGTCCATGTGGGCACTGTTCGGATCAAGCTGGGCGAACAGTTCGAGTTCCGCGACCGCCTCGCGGGGTTTGTTGGAATTCGCGTAGATATCCGCCAGCAATAGGTGGACTTTAGAAGGGACATTGGCGGTC
>Ga0209648_10005449_pt1 | contig 10886 bp, 8 predicted proteins | sample GraSoi2013_115cm_FD_185830 | JGI IMG/M metagenome (GOLD analysis project Ga0209648, IMG submission 185830) | Grasslands soil microbial communities from the Angelo Coastal Reserve, California, USA - Sample 9_17_2013_115cm (SPAdes) (version 2) | ecosystem: Environmental > Terrestrial > Soil >...
CGGCCAAAATTCACGAGCTGTTTCTCGGAAGCTTGCGGGCGTAGCTTCTTGTAAAAATCGAGAGTGACGAGCGTGGAAGCCGAATTGAAAACAGAACTCATCGCACCCATGACTGCCGCCAGCAATGCCGCCATGACCAAGCCGACAAGTCCGACCGGAAGGAGATTGAGGACAAGCGTTGGATAGGCATAATCAGGGGTTTTTAGTTGGTCACGGAACAAGGCATAGGCGATGATGCCCGGCAGAACAAGCATGAACACGGGCAATATCTTCAGGAAGCCGGCAAAAATCGTTCCCGCTTTTGCGTGTCCCTCATCCCGCGCCGAGAGCACGCGCTGCACGATCACCTGATCGGTACACCAGTACCAGATGCCGAGGATTGGCGCGCCAAAAAAAATGCCGGTCCACGGGAAGTTGGAATCCGAGGCAGGTTTTATCATGTGGAAGTAATCTGGCGGCACCATGGTGCGAAGGTGTTCGAGGCCGCCGACGCGTCCTAGTCCAATGATGGTAAGGGCGACCGCACCAGTGATAAGGATCAGCGTTTGCACGGTGTCCGTATAAATCACCGCCGCCAGTCCCCCTGCAACGGTGTAGATGCCTGTAGCGATGACCAGAACCACTGCTGTCTGCCATAGCTTCCAGCCGGCAACCCGCTCGAGGACCACGCTGGCGGCATAGAGCTGCACGGATATTTTGGTAAAGATGTAAGCGATGATCGAAATCGCGGCGAGATAAACGGCGCACTGGCGGTTGAAGCGCCGTTCGAGGAATTCCGGCATGGTGAAGACGTTGCTGCGCAGGTAGAAAGGCACGAACACCCAGCCCAGGATCAGTAGGATGAGGCACGCGAGCCACTCAAAATGGCCGACCGCCAGCCCGGATGACGCGCCCGTGCCGGAGAGGCCGATAAAATGTTCCGTGGAAATATTTGATACGAATAATGATGCGCCGATGAAAAACCATCCAATATCGCGGCCGGCGAGGAAATAGTCTTCGGAGGACCGTTCCTTCCTGGCAAAGTACATGCCGATCCCGAAGACGATGGCAAAATAGACCCCGATGATGATGAGATCGGGAGTCGCAAGGGCTCGGTGAGTGACCTCGACAGCAGATGCGAACAGCATCCATACCTCCTTGGCGCCGCGGTCGTGGAACCGGCCCGGCGTACCGCCTCAAAGGAACTTCAACCGCTTTCACGAATTGGCCGTGGCTGTCCTTGCTAACACGAGATGGCTCCTCCCGCTAGCCTGCCCGGAGAAAGCCCCCTCGAAAATTGGTGACTGCGAAGTCTATACCAGGCTCCTCGCAGGCTCAATGCCCGTTTAACGCTTGCGCCCGGTTTCCTCGCCACGTTCTATTGACACGGAATAAGCGAGTCCCGCGACGGCTATCAAAGGATGCGCCAGCCTGAAACGCGCTCCAGATTGCTCCGGGCCGCGGAACAGGGTAAAAAAGCATGGGGGGAACATGATGAAAGCATTGCTTTGCTTATTTTTCTGTGCGGCCGCCGTGATGGTTGCAGACAAAACGGTGTACGACTTCACTTTGAATTCGATTGATGGCCAGCCTGCTCCGCTGGCCGCTTACAAGGGGAAAGTCGTGCTCCTTGTCAACGTTGCCAGCCGCTGCGGTTTTACGCCGCAGTATACGGCACTGGAATCGACCTACGAGAAGTACAAGAGCGCAGGCTTCGTCATCGTGGGCATCCCCGCGAATAATTTTGGTGCGCAAGAGCCCGGAACGAACCAAGAGATCAAGACCTTTTGCTCTTCGAAATATCACGTGACCTTCCCCATGATGGCCAAGGTGTCCGTGAAAGGCGAAGACATCACCCCTCTATATCAGTTCCTGACGGACAAAGCTGCGAATCCGCAGACGGGCGGAGAGATTCAGTGGAACTTCACCAAGTTCCTGATTGGCCCTGATGGGCACGTTATTAAGCGTTTCGAGCCTGAGGTGACCCCGGATTCGTCAGAGGTAACTTCTGCGATCGAGAAGGCCTTGGCCTCGCTGAAGTCATAATTGAAGACGGCTCCAGCCATTTCCGGCTGCGGATGTTCAGACGCGCCGTATAATCGGTGAGCTATAAACAGAGCGACTGTGAGGGTGTCGCTTGCCCGCGAATGCATATGCCGATTCTTTCGTTGCAAGACGTATCGAAAGACTACCTAACAGACGGCCAGCCAGTGCATGCGCTGAGCGGCCTTTCGTTGAACGTGGAGCGCGGCGAATTTGTGGCCTTGGTAGGGCGCAGCGGTTGCGGAAAATCCACGCTGCTCAATCTAGCCGGGGCCATGGATTTTCCGACGTCGGGCAAAGTCCTTTTGGACGGAATTTCGACCTCGCCCCTGAATGACGGCGGACTCACTCATCTACGGCGCGAGCGCGTGGGCTTCATTTTTCAATCGTTTCAGCTGCTTCACACGCTGACGGTTTTCGAAAACGTCGAACTACCGTTGCTCCTAGCTGGAAAGCCGGGAGTTCGCGAGGCAGTCCGCGAACGCCTTAAGTGGGTCGAACTCGATGGCCTCAGCGAGCGCTTTCCGCACCAACTCTCTGGTGGCCAGATGCAGCGTGTCGCCATTGCGCGCGCGCTTATCCATTCACCAAGCATCCTTCTCGCCGACGAACCCACCGGCAATCTCGACACCACGACCGGCAACGTGATCCTCGAATTGCTCCGGCGCCTTACGCGCGAACAGAACACCGCGACCATTATGGCCACTCATAGTCTCGAAGGCGCAGCTCTCGCGAACACAGTCGTGAGACTGCGCGACGGCAAGATCGAAGAAATCATCCGGCGCTGAAATGCCATTCTTTATCCTCTTTTACCGATTGATGGTACGCCCGCTCCTCCGAGAGCCGGTCCGAACCTCGCTGACGATCCTGGCCATTGCGCTGGGGGTAGCAGTCGTTCTGGCGATCGATCTTGCCGGCGGAGCAGCCACGGGCTCGTTTCGCAGTTCGATGGAAACCCTCGCTGGCGATAACGACTTGGAAGTCCTGGCATCGGGCGGCGTGCCGGAGAGTCTGGTTGGAACGTTAGCTACTCTCCCGTATTCGATTCGAGTTTCTCCGCGCATGGAGGACTATGGAGTGATCGCAGAAACCAAGAGGTCGCTTCCGCTTGTTGGCCTGGACCTGGTGGCGGAAGGCAGCGCTTACGCCCAAAAGGATTCCGAAAATGGTGGCGTGTCTGAGATCGAAAGTGGCTCGGAAAATGTGTTCGAAAATCTCGGCGACGCGGACAGCATTTGGGTAGGCTCAAGCGTTGGGTACAACAGGGGCGATCACGTCGAGCTGCTCATCAACGATCGAGTCGGCAAGTATACAGTGCGAGGCGTCTACCCCGATTCGAACGGCAACGAATCCGCCATTGTGATGGATCTTGCGGCTGCCCAACAGGCGCTCGGGCGTTATGGCCGCGTCGATCGCATCCTCTTGAAAGTGCCGGAGACTCCCAGCCTTGAGGACTGGCAGCAGCGTTTACGAGGTGCGCTTCCTGCGGGAGTGGAAGTTCGTCCGCAAGGCACGGGCACGAACGAAAACCGCCGAATGCTGGCAGCTTTTCGCTGGAACTTGCGCCTGCTGAGCTACATTTCCCTGGTTGTTGGGGCATTCCTTATTTACAACACGATTTCCGTCTCGGTCGTTCGCCGCCGCGCAGAAATTGGAATCGTACGCGGCCTCGGGGCGGGCCGTGGAGTCGTTCTCTCCGCGTTCGTTGGCGAAGCCGCGTCTCTTGGGCTCGCGGGCGCGCTCATTGGGCTTCCCCTTGGCCGATTCATGGCGGATGGCGCGGTTCGATTGATGGCCGTAACGGTGGAATCGCTCTACGTCAGCAGCAGGCCGGGAACCATCGAGCTGAGTGCCTCCTCCGTTTTTCTCGCGCTGGCGATCGGCGTCGGAGTTGCGGTTGCATCCGCTTATTCACCCGCGCGCGAGGCCTCCGAGGTTTCGCCCGTTGAAGCAATGGCGCGGGGACGCCGTGAATATAACGTGCGAGTGCACAAGGGCCGCGATTTATGGCTTGCGCTTGTACTCGGTTTAGCGGCGGCGGCAGCCTCCCGTGCTCCCGCCATAGCAGGCAAGCCTTTGCTTGGCTATCTCGCCGCGATCTTGCTCGTAGCAGCCTCGGCGTTGGCGATGCCCGCGTTTGTCGCGGCTCTCACTTCATTTTTCTCGAAACTTCTCGGCAAACTGTTCGGGGTGGAAGCCTTGCTTGCTTCGCGCAGCCTCGCAGCCTCCTTGCGCCGAACTTCCGTTCTAGTCGGCGCACTCTCCACCGCCATCGCCATGATGACTGCGGTCGGCATCATGGTCGGAAGTTTCCGCCAAAGTGTTGTGTTGTGGATGAGCGACCAATTGCCCGCCGATCTCTATCTCCGGCCCGCCGGCTCTCCCGCCGCGGACCGCCATCCTACAATTTCTCTAGGTTTAGCCGAAGAAATTGCCAAGCTTCCCGGCGTTGTTGCCGTCGAGCGTCTGCGCGCCTATGAAATCCGCTACCAAGGGATGCCCGCCACACTCGCTTCCGCTGACTTGAACGTCCTGGATGCCATTCGCTGGTATCCGCATTCCGAGTTCTTATCCGGTCGCGTGCAACAACAAGTTCTTCCCGAGTTGCGTCATTCGAATACCGTCGTGGTCAGCGAACCTTTCAGCTATAAACACCACGTCAAGGCGGGAGATTTCATAACACTGTCGCTCGGCGAGACACAGGCATCTTTCAGCGTCGCCGACGTTTATTACGACTACTCCAGCGAGCGGGGCAGCATCCTGATGGACCGCGACACCTTGCTGCAGTATTTGCCGGATCCCGCACCCTCGAATCTAGCGATCTATGTTTCCCTAAATGCACAACTGGAGACGGTTCGAGCTGCCATCGAAAAAGCCAGTGCGGGCCATCGCGTCCTTATGTTTTCGAATCGGGATTTGCGCGCCGAAGCCATTCGCATTTTTGACCGCACCTTCGCCATAACCTATGCATTGGAAGCCGTTGCCGTCACCGTGGCGGTTGTGGGCATTGCCGGAGCGCTGCTAGCTCTGGTGATTGACCGCCGCCGCGAGCTTGGTTTGCTTCGCTTCCTTGGCGCGGATACCGGACAAGTTCGCAAGCTGATTCTCGTCGAAGCAGGCTTACTTGGACTTCTGGCCAATCTTGCGGGCTTGGCCCTGGGATTTGCCTTGTCGCTCATCCTCATCTTTGTAATCAACAAACAATCGTTCGGCTGGACCATCCGGTTTCACTGGCCGGTGGAAATCCTTCTTGGCGCGTTGACGCTCGTGTATGGGGCAACTGTGCTTGCCGGGCTCTATCCGGCGCAGGTTGCTGTGCAGCTGAATCCACTTGAGGTCGTACATGAGGAGTAGGCTCGCGTGCATCGTCGCCGCGCTGTTTCTCCTGCAGCCGCTTGCGGCGCAATACCGCACCGCTTCTCCGGGATACCGCTACGACTTTCCGCGCGATCATTTCAGTCACCCGGACTTTCAGACCGAGTGGTGGTACTACACCGGAAATCTGAAATCCCCCGAGGGCCACCGCTTCGGATTCGAACTGACTTTCTTCCGCCAGGCCCTCAGCCGTGATCCCACTAAGGCCCGCGCCTGGGATGTAAAAGATCTCTACCTCGCGCATCTCGCCTTGAGCGATCTCGATGGCCGTAAGTTTTTCCATTCGGAGCGCACAAACCGATCCGGACCGGGCATCGCCGCGGTGAGCGAATCCCTCGGCCGCATCTGGAACGGCAATTGGCAGATTCAATGGCACGGCAGCGACCAGGAGTTGAATGCCATCGATCAGCGTTTTCAACTGCATCTGACGCTTCACCCGGAAAAACCTCCTGTCATTCATGGTGAAAATGGCGTGAGCCAGAAAGCGGAAGGACCTGGCCGCGCTTCCCACTACATCTCTCTAACGCGCCTGGCGACCACCGGTGCAATCGACCTCGGCAACAAAAAATTTGAAGTTCAGGGCACGAGTTGGATGGACCATGAATTCTTCACCCACCAGCTCGATTCGAATCAGACCGGCTGGGATTGGCTGAGCCTCCAACTCGATGACGATACGGAGATAATGTTGTTTCACATTCGCCGCAAGGACGGCTCGATTGATCCGCACTCTGCCGGTACCTACGTGGACGCAAATGGAAAAACGTTGCATTTGCGCTCAAATGATTTCAGTCTGGAACCTGCTGAAGATGAATGGACGAGCCCTGTGACAGGTGCCGCGTATCCCATCCACTGGAAGATAGCGATTCCGAAACTTGCCATCGAGCTGGACGCAAAGACTCCGCTCGCATCCCAGGAGCTGGCCGGCAAGACAAGACTTGCCCCAGATTATTGGGAAGGCGCCATCGTTCTCACTGGCCAGCGCAACGCGCAACCCCTCAGCGGCGTCGGCTATCTTGAAATGACTGGCTATGACCGGCCTGTTCAGCTTGCCCTCTGAGAAGAGTACACAGCTATCCTCGCAACATTGCTTGGATTCAAATGATAAAGTTGGCTCCCCGGGCTAGATTCGAACTAGCAACCCTTCGGTTAACAGCCGAGGTGGTCAAAAATCTAAGTGCCGCGTCTGGTGTCGCTTACATGAAATCGGGAGCCATTCTGACCCTCTTAGCTGCACCCAATCCTGCACCCAAGAGGTATTTGCAAACAGCTCGCGACACTTGAAGTGCTATTCCTACAACACGCCTTCAGATAACTTCCGTGTAGCCGATGGCAGGGCGTGAACTCCGTTCGGAAACGGATCCCCTACGATGGCTCCTTGCGGCGAACCGCAGCACATGGTTAGTCCTTGCAAGCTGCGAAGGAACTGCATCAGGTTGGGATCATCTCGCCATTTCAATTGGGTGTTGGCGCGTCCGATTCCCGGATCGCAAGCGGCCAGCGCTTTGGCCTTCATTGCGAGGTTAGTTTCAGCATAACCTCGCTGAGAAAGATGAGTAAGGTATTGCTCTCGTTCCTGGGCGAACGGTCCATTGCGGTATCGCTCCAAGGTGAGCAGGTTTTTTACGAGCTGAGTGAACATCGACTGACTCCTTTCAGAAAGAAATGGAAATCAGCCCAGTATGAATTCTTGTGTGGCACTAAATCACATCAAGCGCAGATGAGAGGGGACCAGCGGCATTGTGCGCAACATAACTGACACCGTAGGTCATCACGCATGAAAAAGCACTAGTCGATTGCGGTGCTGAATTCGAAGAGTTCGTGAAGATGATGGATATTCTCGGTCCAAGACTTGGCCCAATAGTCTTGCAGTTTCCGTCGTTCGACCGTTAGAGATTCCCAAAGCAAGATGGTTTTCACACCCTGCTGATTCATTTCTAAGTAGAGGTAGGTACAACGGAACAGCAGGTCGGCTCAATTCGGTATTTAATTAACCCACTTGACAGTGCCACTGGACGGCACTATATTCTGCGCATCGCCCATCCCCTCTCGTACCCGTGCTGAGGAGGTGCGAACATGAACGTCCAGCGGGTCTCCCAACCTCTTGCCCTGTGCGGCGGTCTCTGCATCTTTGCTGTGCTGACTGTGGCCCCGCACACATCCCCTCCGCGCCCGGAGCAGGCCAAACCCGAACAGGCTCGTGTGCTGCCGCTCGATCCACTTACTGAACATGAGAAACACGAAGCGGAACAAGTTGCGCTTGCAGACCCACGCGTGCAGGAACTGCTCGGAAAAGGCCGGCGCAAGACTGTCTCCGTGGATCTAACTGCGATCAAACCTTCTCAAGAGGGAATACAGGCAGCCGCTGCTGGCCGCTCTATCTCTATGGGCCGCTTTGCCGTGGTGGTCCTCTTTCGCTATGAAGGCGAAGCGGGCGTGCGAGCAGTCGTGGACCTCGCACGCGGCACGGTTACCGAGGTCGCCCGCCTTTCAAGCGAACAAATACCAATGACCGTAGACGACCTCGCTGAGGCTTGGCAGCTCGCGCGTCGCGATGAAGAAGTTCGCCGGGCGCTCGGCCCAGAAGTCGAACGTTACGAAGTCGAACGCACCCCGCCAAAGCCGGCTGCGGCGCCACCGGGCTTCGTTGTGCGTGCGCTCAGAGTGCGTGGCACGGAGGAAAAGGATCCCTGCTTTCACCATCGCTGCTTGCAATTGCTGTTTGCGCGCGGGAATGCATATTTGACGGAGCCCACGGTTATCGTGGACCTCAGCGCCCAGAAAGTCTATGTGCAGAGGAGGGAAAAATGAGCTGGCGTTTCTTCACCTGGGCTGCACTCTTCTTGCTTGCGCTGGCAGCGCCTGTTGCGGCGCAGACTCCCCCGCCCTGGATGCCGTGCTCCGGCATAAACCTAGTCGACCAAGCCTTCCCCACGACGGGCCCCGAACAAACTCACTGGCGGCTTTGCTGGGACACCGTTCCTCAGCAGGGTTTGGTGATCCATTGGGCGTTTTTCCGCCCTTCTCCCAATGCTCGATGGATCTGGATCTTCTGGGATGCGCGCGTCTCAGACATTTTCGTTCCGTATCACCAAGGCTGGCCCCGATATTACGACATGTCGGACTACAGCTTTCCGCTGACCGCGATAGGCACCGCGGATTGTCCTGCCTCGCTCGGCGGAACCCCGCTCGGCGGCGACGTTTGTAAGCAGGTGCACGACCGCGGACTTCTGTGGAAGAACTGGAATCAGGTGCGCCGTGGCGAGGAAGTGGTCCTGTGGGCAGCACTCGGTGCTGCCAACTATAATTACATCATTGAATGGACCTTCCGCGACGACGGCGTGGTGCTGGGTCGCGTCGGCGCAACTGCTGTCAACCTCCCTGGGCTGCAGTTCGAGCCTCACATTCACAACCCCATCTGGCGGCTCGACATTGACCTGGACGGCTTCTGGGGCGATTCGGTTAAGGTTGGCACACACACCGAGCCCATACCCGTTTCCACGGCCACCGATACCGAACCCTTGGTCTCGTTTGAAGGCGGCGGCGATTGGGATCCGCATGCGTTCAACGAGCTGCATGTTTACGACGCCACCCTGAAGAATGGCAGAGGCGACCCGACCTCCTTGCATCTGATGCCACTGCCAACCAGCGGGCTCTCCCGGCACCAGGAGGAGTTCACGCAACACGACTTCTGGGTCACCCATTACAACGGCTCCGAAATGCACGCCCGCGAGCTTCCCAACTACATCTCTCCACCCGAGCCTGTCTCTAACGCCGATATTGTGGTTTGGTACAAAGGCTCAATTCACCATCATCCTCGCGATGAAGACGGAGAAATTACCGCTGGAGGATGGTGGAACGGGGTGGCCCTCGTTATGTGGACCGGCTGGATGCTCAAACCCAACAACCTGTTCGACCGCACCCCGTTCTATCCGTGACGCCACGTTCCGTTCTTACCGGACAACTGGAATCGATGATCGGCACTTGTCCGGTAAGCGCGTTTATCAAAGCACTGCAAGACGAATTCGCACTGAGAAGCAGAGAATTGCATGGGTGGGCAGTGCGCGGTTATGGCACAAAGTACGCCACAAAAATTGGGCACAGTCGGCAGCGAGTGTGCAATTGAGGGTGCAACTACTTTTCATGTCGATTCGGATCGGTTTCGGATCGTCAGCGACAATCTCCAGCAACCCACCGTACGCACTGATTTTACCTGTGGGGCAAATTCGTTTCCCTTGAAGTCGCCTTCAGCGTTCCAAACGTGCTCCGAATGTTTCCCCCGATCATGACGGTGAAAACCTGATTCTGAAATACGGGAAGCTCGGCCGCTCGAATAATCATAGCAGTGTAAACTCTGCACCTAAGGAAACCTCCATTTTAGCCAGCTCCAATCGCATCTTGCTGAGGTCTGGCTAAGAGTACTGCGACAAGTCCGCACGCAGCGGCTAAAGATAGCCACAAGCCGGGAACGGCACGGTTGCCGGTGCGATGAATCAGGTAGGTGCAAATCAACGGCGTAAAACCGCCGAAGACCGCCGTGGCGAGACTATAAGCAAGCGAAAATCCCGAGGTTCGTACGTCGACGGGCATGATCTCCGTCAAGAACACCACCATCGCGCCGTTATAGCTGCCGTAGATGAAGGACAGCCAGAGTTCGACGGTCAGTAAGCGCGCGAAAGTGGGCTCGCGCACTAGCCACAGCATCGCCGGATAGGCCGTAACCAGCATTAGTATTGTGAAAAAGAAAAGTAACGGCCGGCGACCGATTCTATCGGACAGCGCTCCCATCAGCGGAAGCCAGAAGAGATTCGATGCCCCCACGCAGAGGGTGACCATCAAACTGTCGATGTTCGCCAGGTGAAGCACCGAACTGCCGAAGGTGGGAGTGTAGGCAGTGATCAAGTAAAAGGAAACGGTGGTCATGGTGACCATCATGGTTCCAACGAGCACGACCGCCCAATTGGCAGTGAGCGAGCGGAAAATCTCTGAGGTTGTCGGCCGGTGCTTGCGCGCGACGAACTCATCCGTTTCCTGCAAAGAGCGTCTGAGCCGAAACAAAAAAGGAATAATTCCGCAGCCGAGAAGAAGTGGGACGCGCCATCCCCAGGCCGTCATTTTCTCGGGCGGAAGTTTGGAGCTGAGCACGACTCCCACGAGAGCAGCGAACATCACCGCTACCTGCTGGCTGCCCGATTGCCAGCTTACGTAGAAACCCTTGTGTCCCGGCGTGGCAATTTCGGATAAATAGACGGACACGCCACCCAATTCCATGCCCGCGGAAAAGCCCTGGAGGAGCCGACCGATCAACACGAGCAGCGGAGCCAGCAAGCCGATGGTTGCATACCCCGGAGTGCAGGCGATTGAAAAAATGCCGACGGACATCAAAGTCAGAGTCAGAATGAGGCCCGCGCGGCGGCCATGGTGATCGGTGTACGCGCCGAGCACGATAGCGCCGACGGGCCGCATCAGGAATGCCACACCAAACGTCATCA
>Ga0209648_10005450_pt1 | contig 10884 bp, 8 predicted proteins | sample GraSoi2013_115cm_FD_185830 | JGI IMG/M metagenome (GOLD analysis project Ga0209648, IMG submission 185830) | Grasslands soil microbial communities from the Angelo Coastal Reserve, California, USA - Sample 9_17_2013_115cm (SPAdes) (version 2) | ecosystem: Environmental > Terrestrial > Soil >...
CGAGCTTTTGGCCAAGTGCATCAAGCGCAGTAAGCTTGAGGAGGAACTGACTAGCGATGACAAGGAGCGCATGCTGGTGTTCCTCCGCAAGTACGGGGACCTGTCTCCCGATTACTTCTACAAAGGGTCCGCACGGTCGGGCTACAAGGTTATGCCGGGAGCAGGCAACCAACTCGGCGTGCCGCGCGATCCTCTCGACATGCATGCGCTGCTGGATGCCAATCTTTGGGACGGCATGCTCTTTGAAGACATGTTTGACATGCAGGCAACGATGTTCCAGCCTGCGGGCGGAATGGACCGAATCGCGGCAGCGTTCGAAAAGCGGCTTTCCAACAGCATTCGTTTTGACGCGACCGTCGAGCAGATTCGAAAAACACCGAAGGGCGTGCGTATTGCCTATCGGGACGGAAAGACGGGAGCGGCAGCCGCGCTTGAGGCAGATTGTTGTATCTGCGCGATGCCACTCTCGATTCTAAAGACCATCGATGCGGATTTTTGCCCGGAGTTCAAGCAAGCCATCGCCGCCGCAAGTTATGATTCCGCCTACAAGATAGCCTGGGAATCCCGCCGATTTTGGGAGCAAGATTACAGCATCTATGGAGGGATCTCTTTCCCAAAGCAGATGGTTGGCGTGGTGTGGTATCCGAGCGCGAACCTGTTTGCGGAAAAGGGAATCATCGTGGCAGGGTATTCGCTCGAGAACGGAACAGAATTTGCAATGCTTGATCTGCCCGGGAAACTCGCTGCATCCCGGCAAGCGGTCGAGCGCCTTCATCCGGGATGCTCGAGCGAACTAGTCAAACCTGTTTATATTTCCTGGGGACGCATTCCATACAACTTGGGGTCTTGGATCAGCCATGGCGGACCCAAAGCCTCCCCGGCCGGTTATGACCGGTTACTCGAACCCGATGGTCCGATCTATATGGCCGGAGATCACGTGAGCCATCTCGTCGGATGGCAAGAAGGCGCGGCGCTATCGGCGCATCGCGCCGTGTCACAAATCCACCAGGTCAGTGGGGCATAAGAGTGTATTTCATGGACTGCGCTCAATTGTGCCCAAGACTATTTCGATGTCGCCGACAGTGACGCAATTGACGCTCAATGCGGTGTCGCCAACACTCAGATTTCACTAAGTTACAGGTGGGCCGAAAGAAGAGAATTCGCGCAGGGAATTCTGCTTAGGTCTGCCTGCCGGTCCTTTTTGTTTTTTCCACCGAATAAGAGGCCATCCGGAAGCTATCTGCCGATTCCGCATTTCAATCACAAACAGGCTTCGGATTGGCGGCACGGATTTCGTCGGCAGAAATGCTCGGTTTAAGAGAACAGGCTGCGGAAGAAGGCGCGGATGCGGGCGATGACGGAGTTGCTGGTTTGCGGATTTTTCTGCTGCGTCTGCTGGCTTTGCGATGCTGGCGTTTCGACTGATTTTGCGGGGTCGGTGGGCGAGGTATTTTCTGCAATTGCCGGCGCGTCTTTAACGCTTCCCTGAAATATTAATGTTGGGCGAACGCGCACGCGTCGCACCAAGACGATCAGCTGCGGGTCGAAATTGTCGGGCTGCACTTTGGCGCCGGCGTCATAGGAGAGCGGCGGCATAAAGACCTGGTAGACCGGACCGTCTGTTGCGGCAGGTTTTGGCGCGGCGACCGCGGGAGCCTTTGCCGCTTGCGTCTTGAGTTTTGCCGCGTCGGTGTTGGCCTTTTGCATTTCTTCGGGGGTTGGGAGGCGGCTAACCTCGGTGGAGGGCGGAATTCGTGTCTGAGTTTTTGCGAGTTGCAATGCGCAAGAGCAGTGCGTGACGCCGCTGCGCAGAGATTCGAGCTGGCCATTGGTGATTAGCACCTCACCGCTCTGCGGCACGACGATCGATTGGGCGGTGAGTTGTTGTTCAACGCGCACGGCGCCGCTGTCCGCGCGAATGCACATCGCGCCGGTTGGGTCGAAGCCGACGAGCGTGTCCAGGGGCGCGCCGCTTATCGCAAAGGGCTTGGCTTGGAGCTGCGCGGTGTAGACGGTGAGAGCTGGTTGCGGGCCTTCGATGTACGCGTGAATGATGCCGGTGTCCAGCGCAACGGTGAGTAAGTTGACGGATTTCAGAACGGAGAGATGCGCTGGACCGCAGACTACGATTTGGCCGCCTTCGACGAGGTCGATGCGAGCCTGACCAGAATTCACGTGGATGTCGCTGCCGCTACGCAGGATGGTCCTGGTGCGGCCCTGGACGACTTCGATGTTTAAAGGGCCCTGTACGGAAATGGCTTCGCCCTCGATGGGGCCGACGGTGTCGTAGGAAGGCTGGTCGGTGCGAGCGGAGGGTGGCAGGTAGAGAGCAGCGAAGAGAACCGCGATTAGCGTGATGAAGGGAAGTACGCGCGTTGCGGCTACTCTTATAGAGTGGGTTTCCGGCGATAAAGCGGCGGCAAGCCGCCGCACTCCAAAAAAGGCGTTTTGTGTGGCGCTAGCTGGCGGCAATGAGAGCGGCTCCGAGGAATTTAGATGCGGGGACGGAACGCATCGCGACGGTGCGACGCTAGAACACTATACTATACGCCAATGAGTGCAAAGGACGCAGCCCGCGAAGCGGAGCAGGGAACGGGGCGCGCAGCATCGAGTGGCGCTGTTGCCGAAAATGGCGCGGACGCGGTGAACGTGCACTACGATACGCGGCTGCCGGAGCTGCCGTGGTCACGGCGGATACAGATCCCCTTTATTGCGGCGGCGGTGTACAGCGTGATTCGCGCGCTGGGACCGACGCTGCGTTATGAAGTGCTGGGCTGGCAGGATGCGGAGGGCGTGTACGCTTCAGGGAAGCGGTGCATTTGGGCGTTCTGGCATCGCGTTATTATTCCGATTGTATGGTGGCACCGGAATCACGGCACGGTGGTGATGAACACCACGGCTTTCGATGGTCAGTGGACGCGCAAGGTCATCGAGTGGCTGGGATTTGGCACGGCGCAGGGAAGTTCGTCGCGCGGTGGCTTACGTGGATTGGCGGTGATGGCGCGGCGGCTGGAGGAAGGAGTCGATTGCGCGTTCACGATTGACGGGCCGCGCGGGCCGCGCTATGTGGCGAAGCCTGGCCCAGTGATGCTGGCGCGCAAGACGGGATGCCCGGTGATGGTTTTTCACGTCGGGGTGGACCGCGGGAAAACGTTCACGAAGACCTGGGACCATTTTCTGATGCCTATGCCGTTTGCGCGCACGGTAATTTTGTTTGCGCCGCCGATTTATGTGCCGGCCGATGCGGACCAGCAGATGCTCGAAGCCAAGCACGCGGAGATGCAGCGTGAGCTCGAGCGCGTCCGGGATATAGCCGAAACGTGGTTTTCGTTAACCGAAGAAGATCGCGTAAAGTATCGGGCGCAATTTGGAAGAGGCGCGCGGGCGTAGTGGGCCTTGAGGCTACGCGCCGGGGCGTTCGCCGAGTTTTACGGGCAGGTCCACTTTTTTGCCGCCGCGATAAACGGTTAGCTTGACGGTGTCACCGGGGCGTTTTCGATTCAGCAGAATGTTCAGGTCAAACGGACTGGCTACTTTTTGACCATCCACGGCGACGATCAAATCGCCGCCGATGGTGATGCGTTGCATGCCGGCGCGCACGACGCGATCCCCGCCGCGAACACCAGCCGCAGATGCCGGTCCGCCCTTCGTGGCCGTTTCTACCAGCAAGCCTTCTTGCGCGGGAAGATCCAGCGCTTCGGCGAGTTGGCCGGCGATGGAAATCGTCTGCACACCGAGAAAGGCTTGGTGCACGCGGCCGTCGGTCATGAGGTCGTGCGCGATGCGCTTGGCGCTATTGATGGGAATGGCGAAGCCGATGCCGGCGGTGGTGCCGCTGGGCGTGTAGATGGCGGAGTTGATGCCGATGACTTCGCCGCGAGAATTGATCAGCGGCCCGCCGGAATTGCCGCGGTTGATGGCGGCGTCGGTCTGGATGGCTTCGTCGATGAAGGTGGTCTGGCTGGTTTGCACGGTGCGGCCGATGGCGCTGACCACGCCGGTGGTCAGCGTGCTTTGAAATCCAAAGGGATTGCCGATGGCGAGAACTTTTTGGCCGACTTGCAGCGCGGCGGAATCACCGAGCGGGAGCGCCACGAGGCGCTTTCCTTTCGGCTCGATCTTGACGAGCGCGACATCATTGCGCTGGTCGGCGCCGATGAACTTCGCGGGATAGCGCGACTGGTCGCCTAGCACGACTTCGATGGATTGCGCTTCCTGCACGACGTGAAAATTGGTGAGGATGTAGCCCTTGTCGTCGATCACGAAGCCGGAGCCTGCGCCTTCCACGGGCACGGGATCCATGAAGAAATCGTATTCGGTGGCTTTGGTGAGAATGTTGGCTACGGCGGGCGAAACCTGGCGATAGACGCGGACGTTGATGGCTTCTTCGTCGGTGAGAGCTGCGTCACGCGTGGCGACGTTGACTGCGGAAAGATCTTTCGGGGCGCTGCCGCCGCGTTGCAGGGCGGACACGCCGATCGGCTGGCGCTGGCCCCAGCGGGCTCCGGCCCAGTATGCGGCGAAAGTAATTACCACGCAGGCGAGGAGCATGCGGGTGATGCTGCGTTGTTTGGTCATTGTAGAGATCCTTTGCCGAGTATTGAGAATAGTATAAGGAAAATTCGTGCACACTTCATAGGCATCGGTTGGCGATCGCGGTTGGGACAAATCTTCGTTGTGGTCCTTCAGCGATCCCTGTCAGAAACGCTCAGGATGACATTTTCTTGGACGGGCGGCGGAGCTTGGCTGCCAAGGCTTCGACCTGTTTGCGGGTTTCTTCCAGCGAGCCAGAGCAGTCGATTGTTTCCGTGGCGTAGCGCAGTTTTTCGCTGACTGGGAGTTGCGCGGCGATGCGCTGGCGAGCGTCTTCGTCGCTGAAGCCGCGGGCGCGGAGGCGCTCGAGTTGCTGTTCGGGGCGGCACCAGGTGACTACGAGGCCGTCGAGATTCTTGTGATAGCCGGCTTCGACGAGTAGCGCGGCTTCGACGAAAGCGGCGTCGCGGGTGCCGTTGCTCGACCATTCGGCAAATTGCTGGTGGATGACGGCTTCGACGCGCGGGTGAAGGATGGCGTTGAGGCGACCGAGTTTGACGGGGTCGGCGAAAACGATGGTGGCAAGCTTGGCGCGATTGACGCGAGCGGCCGGATCGAGAATGGACGCGCCAAATTCGCGGACGACTTCGTCGTAAGCGGGCTGGCCGGGATCGACGAGTTTGTGCGCGAGGGAATCGGCGTCGAGAACGGCGAAACCCATTTCGCGCAGCATGGCGGCGACAGCGGTTTTGCCGCTGGCGATGCCCCCGGTTAGGCCGAGGCGCTGCATTGTATGGGTCACCGGGCGCCGGCGGAGGATTGCGCGGCGTCGGTTGCCGCTGAGGCCTTGCCGCGGCGAAGGCGCGCGGCTTTCACGGTGTTGTTCATGAGCATGGTGATGGTCATGGGGCCGACGCCGCCGGGAACGGGCGTGAGCGCGCCGGCGGTGTTCGCGGCGTCAGGGTGCACGTCGCCGACGAGAGCTGAGCCTTTGGCGCGGAATTTTTCAAGACGCGCTGGGAAGTTTCGTAGGAGGGACTCGGCTTCCTTTGCGTTCGTCACCTTGTTTGTGCCGACGTCGATCACCGCGGCGCCGGGGCGAATCCAGTCCGCTTGCACATAGCCGGCTTTGCCCATGGCCGCGACGACGATATCCGCGCGACGGACGACCTCGGCGAGGTCGCGCGTTTTCGAATGGCAGATGGTGACGGTGGCGTTGGCGTGCATGAGCAAAAGCGCCATGGGTTTGCCGACGATATCGCTGCGGCCGAGGACCACGGCGTTCGCGCCTTCGATCGGAATATTATTTCGGCGAAGAATTTCCATGCAGCCGGCGGGCGTGCATGCGACGAGGCCGGGTCGACCGCTGACCAGACGACCGAGGTTTACGGGATGAAAGCCGTCGACGTCTTTTGCGGGATCGACGGCTTCGAGAACGCGCTTGGTGTCGACGTGAGAAGGGAGGGGAAGCTGAATGAGGATTCCGTCCACGGCGTTGTCATGGTTCAAATCATGGACGAGGCGCAGCATCTGGTCGGTGGTGATGGAGGCCGCAGGCGTGTGCATCCAACTGGCGAGGCCGAGTTGCTCGCAGGCGGCGATTTTGGACTTGACGTAAAGCTGCGAGGCGGGATTTTCGCCGACGAGGACAGCAGCCAGGCCTGGGCGAATGCCTTCGCCGGCGAGGCGCGCGATTTCGCTTTTCAGTTCAGCGAAAATTTCGTCGCGGATTTTGGTTCCATCGAGGAGCCGTGCGGTCATTAGCTGCTCACCCTTCGTTTTGAAGCAGTTGAAAAATCAAGAATAACACACGGAGCTATCAAGTATTTTGAAGTAATCACGGCCGCGCATGACGCCCATGAATTCTTTGCGTTGGACTGGAAGCGGGCCGCGTGCGAAATTCGCGATGTAGAATTCGCGCGACTCCTATGCAGCAACGTGCCACGAGAATCCGGAATTCCCTGGCACCCGTTACCCGGTCACTCAAGAGCTGTTTGCCGCTCGACCATTTCGGTCCGAAACGGATGCAGCACAACACAAGGCGCAGGGAGTGTGCGCCTACTCCAATAGGAGCGAGGAATCGAAAATGGCAAAGTTCAACAGTAAATCGATCTACCAAGCGATCTTGGCGAGGATTCTGGCATGGGGAGCGCTTGCGGTTTGCGCAACGGCGAGCCCTCTCTTGGCGCAAGATATGATCGGCGGGAAGTTTACGCTCAACGAAAGTGCGCGCTTCGGGGACGCCGTGCTGGCGGCGGGGCAGTACAAATTTTCCATCGAACCGGTAGGCATCACACAATCCATCAGTTCCATTCAACAAGGCTCCGGGCATCTGGTGCTGGTGGTGATGAGGCCGGAGAAATCGGGTCGCGCTGCAAGCGTTTTTGCGATGGCGACGCCGAGGAGCCATGCGCGCGAGACAAGCGAATTGATTCTTGAGCCTGAAAAAGCAGGGATGCTGGTACAGAGCATATACCTCGAAAAGGAAGGCTTGGTAGTGGACTTCAATTGGAGTCCAAAGGACAAGGGCCAGGTGGTCGCTCAACAAACTGTGCCGCTACAGACCGCTGCCGTTTCGCGATCCATAGCAAATTAGCGAACTGCGAATGGCGGAATTGCCGGGCGGACCATCTTCATGGTCCGCCCTCTTTTATGTGTGCCGAGCATGTTCGATAGCTTGGAGGTGAAAGTCCTCTTCACAACCTGATGGAGGGGAAGTGATAGCGAAGCGCAAGGGCCGAACCGTGAGGTGAGGTCTGAAAGAAGCGTGGAGCAAACACGCGAGCCGATGGACAAGAACTGGATTTGAGGCCTACGGTGCCGGGCGAGCGAGCATATGATCGCGAAGCCCAAATCCATCAAAGGCACTGGTGGTAAATCCAGCGGTTGTGCGTGGAAGGCGGTCGAACTTACCTCGGGAGATCTGTTGCATGTCACGGAATCGTGACTGGGGGTGGAGTGATTCACTCTGACCGTGCGGCAGAAGTCAGCAGCGGGCGTACTAGTCGCGCAAGCGATGAAGGCCCAAACAGTAAGGGAGCGACAAGTAGGACGCAGGACTCGATGAGCGACAAGCGGCAGAAGAACCAGCTAGTGCTGGCCTTTACTGAGGAGGGGAGGAGTGAAGCTCCGAAGGCTTCTCAGGAAGGGACCGAATCGCGCACGGCGAAATGCGAAACCGAACGTCCAGCTAGTCACGAACAGTTGATGGAAGAAGTCTGCGAGCGGGAGAACTGCTGGCAGGCTTACAAGCGAGTCAAAGCGAACAAAGGAAGTCCGGGAATCGACGGCATGAAAGTCGGAGAGCTCTCGGGCTACCTGAAGCAGCACTGGCCCACCATACGGGAACAACTGCTAAGCGGGACCTACCAACCACAACCGGTGCGAGGGGTGGAAATCTCGAAGCCGGACGGCGGGGTGCGAAAGCTTGGCATCCCGACGGTGCTGGATCGATTCATCCAGCAAGCGGTGATGCAGGTTCTGCAACGCAGATGGGACCCGACATTCTCTGAACACAGCCACGGGTTCCGGCCGAAACGCTCGGCGCATCAGGCGGTAGCCAAGGCACAGCAGTACATCGCCGCAGGCCATCGCTGGGTGGTAGACCTCGATCTCGAGAAATTCTTTGATCGGGTCAATCACGACAAACTGATGGCAGCGATCGCACGGCGGGTGACCGACAAGAGAGTGCTCCGATTGATCGGCGCTTTCTTGAAAGTGGGCGCGCTGGAGAACGGGCTGGTGAGTCCGGCGGACGAAGGGACACCGCAAGGTGGACCACTTTCTCCGCTTCTATCGAACATCGTACTTGACGAACTTGACCGTGAACTCGAACGGCGCAAGCACCGCTTCGTGCGGTATGCGGATGACTGCAACATTTACGTCCGCAGCCGAGGAGCGGGGCAGCGAGTGATGACGAATGTCACTCGTTTTCTTACACGCCGACTGAAGCTCAAGGTGAACGAGGCGAAGAGTGCGGTGGCCCGACCGGAAGAACGGAAGTTCTTGGGGTTCAGCTTCAGTCGCAACAAGGAACCCAAACGGCGCATTGCGCCGAAGGCCCTGCGGCGCTGCAAGCAGAAGATCCGGGAGCTGACGAAACGGACACGAGGAATCAGCCTGGAACAGATGATGAAGGAACTCGCAGCCTATTTACGAGGCTGGAAGAGCTACTTCGGCTTCTGTCAGACCCCTTCGCTGCTGAAAGTTCTGGAGGAATGGATACGGCGTCGGTTGCGATCCATGATCTGGAAGCAGTGGAAACGCGGGAAGCAGCGGTACGCGAAGCTTCGTCAACGTGGGGTCGGCAAAGCTCTTGCCGCGCAAACGGCGGGCAGCCCGCACGGCCCTTGGCATCTGGCGAACAGTCCAGCCCTGTCTTACGCGCTTCCCATCGCTTACTTCGATTCGCTTGGTCTCCCTCGCCTGTTCGATGGCAATGCGTAACCCTCTGAACCGCCGTACGCGGACCCGCATCTACGGTGGTGTGGCAGGGGCGGACGGGTGACCGTCCCCCCTATGCCGATTGGGTTGCGGCGCAAAGCTCGATATGGACTAAAATCCAAGACATGGCGGCTGCAAAGGAGTGTTGCAGCGTCTGAATCGCACGCCTCCTGTCTGTGAGCAGTGATGCGAGTTTGACCTTGCGCGGGGAATCGAGTTCTAATCTTTTCCGGATACCGGTTGCGGATCTTTCCATGCAAAACCTTGTTTGTGGGTTGCTTTTGTTGTTTGTGACCCCAATCATTTCTCTCTCTCAGGTCGGGCTCGCGCAACAGTCTTCTGCTGCGATCGACTTGGCCCAGTCCAATCCATCGCAACCGAATGGCTCCGAGTTTGATGAGCCGCGGCGGCTTTTGCAGCAGGGCAAATACCAGGATGCGCTTACCGCGCTCCACGAACTGGAAACAAAGCATCCCGCGATGAAGGGGCTCTCGCATGAGCTCGGACTTGCGTATTACAAGAAGGCCGATTACCTCAACGCGATTGCCTCCTTCAAGAAGGCTCAGGAAGAGGATCCCGGAGACAATGAAGCGGTGCAGTTGCTGGGTCTGTCCTATTATTTCGCGGGCAGGCCGGCTGCCGCGATCCCCTTTCTCGAGAAAGTGCAGACGTGGTTTCCCAGCGTGAATGTGGACGGTTCCTACGTTTTGGGAATTTGCTACATCCAGACCAAGGACTATCCACACGCGCGGGGTGCTTTCGCAAAAATGTTCGACGTGAGCGCCGATTCGGCGGCGAGTTATCTTTTTACGGCGCGCATGTTATTGCGGCAGGATTTTGGCCCGGTGGCCGAAGAGTACGCCCAAAAGGCGGTCTCGCTCGACCCCAAACTCCCGCTGGCGCATTACCTGCTCGGCGAGTTGAATCTGTACCACTCAAAAATTCCCGAAGCGATCAGCGAGTTCAAAGAGGAACTGCGGTTGAATCCAGGCTACTCTGCCGCCTACTATAAGCTTGCGGACGCGTACTCCCGCGTGCAGAAGTTTGACGAAGCGGAAAAACTGCTGCAGCGCTCGATCTGGCTCGACTCCACCTCGACTGGGCCGTATATTCTGATGGGCAAAGTGCTGGAGAAAAAAGGCGAGACCGAGCTGGCGATCCGTGCATTGCAGCGCGCTTTGACAATGGATCCGAACAATCCCGTCCCGCATCATTTACTTGGGCAAGCGTATCGCGACCTGGGAAGAAGCGAAGACGCGGAACGTGAGCTAAAATTGGCGGCGCAGTTGGAAGATCGTCAGAATGCTAAGCCGTAGGATTCTTTCATTGACGTGTAAGCTCTAAGTCGCGTGGCCGGAGCTTCCCTGAAGATACGATGTCTGACAAGAATTACATCACGATCGGTTTAGGCGAACTCCTTTGGGACTTGTTCCCGGAGGGCAAGCAACTTGGCGGAGCGCCCGCAAACTTCGCCTATATGACCAGGCTGCTGGGCGACGAAGGTCTTGTGGCCAGTCGCGTCGGCGCCGATGCTCTAGGACGCGCGGCGGGCCGCCGGCTCGAACGTCTCGGTCTGCGCACCTCGCATATCCAGGTTGACCCCACTTATCCCACCGGAACGGTGAAGGTCGCAGTCGACCCCACCGGTCAGCCCACCTTCGAGATCGCGGAAACCGTGGCCTGGGATTTCTTTGAATGGACGCCGGAGTGGCGTTCGCTCGCGGAACGGGCGGATGCGGTGTGCTTTGGCACGCTCGCGCAACGCTGCCCGCGGTCTCGGGGCACGATTCGTGCGTTTCTCAACGCGCTTCGCCCGGAGGCCACGCGCGTCCTTGACGTGAATCTGCGTCAGTCTTTTTACAATGCGGAAACGCTAACGGAATCCGCCAAGCTCGCGGCCATCATGAA
>Ga0209648_10005452_pt1 | contig 10884 bp, 10 predicted proteins | sample GraSoi2013_115cm_FD_185830 | JGI IMG/M metagenome (GOLD analysis project Ga0209648, IMG submission 185830) | Grasslands soil microbial communities from the Angelo Coastal Reserve, California, USA - Sample 9_17_2013_115cm (SPAdes) (version 2) | ecosystem: Environmental > Terrestrial > Soil >...
AGGACAAGTCTAGCACCGGACGCAATTCTTTCGTTTTCAGTGCACTGAACGAATTACGAAAAGATTACTAACCATACGGGGAATCCTGTAGTGTGTGTGCGCTTTAGACAAATCTCATCGAGGTGATTACCATGGGCGGAAGATTACCTGGATTCCCAGAAGAATAGTGATCTGTCGTCAGGACGCTGCGAAAAAGGGGGGCCCCGCCCCCTGCAGTGTTGTGCGCGACTTGGCCCCAGCAGATGTGGCACTTGAAGCGGCCCTCAGCCTTGCTTTTTGAGGCTGTTAGCGCGCACGTTTTTTTACATCTGTCCTGGCTTTTTGATCCGTAAATCGTTCCCTAACCGGCTCCACGCGTGGTGTCTCGGCCTAGCTTCGACGGGTATGGCGACAGCCGCCAACACTCCAGAAGTCCTACTACATTAGTACCTTCGTACGTTAAATCTTGCGCAGCAGCGGGTTTAGGAAGCCTACTTCATAACGTTCACTTTGATGTATACTCCGAGGGATCATGATTCTGTCCTTCGCGATATGCATCACAGCTATTGCCCTGGAGTTTGGCGCGGTGCTGCTTTTGCTGCGCAGAAGCCTGTGGCGTGAGTATCCGTTTTTTTCCATCTACGCCCTGTGGCTTTTGACTGCCAATTGCGCGATTCTTGTCACCGATCTTTTTTTTCGTCGTCTGTATCCCGCCCTGTATTGGCATATCGACAGTATTGATATCGTTCTTCGCCTTCTCGTGGTCTGGGAAGTATTTCGTCAAACCTTTCCGAAGAATTCAGGGCTGAGCCGGAGTTTCTCGAAAGGCTTAGGGATTGTTGCGGTCGGTCTTCTCATCGTTGCCTGTGTCACGTTTTGGGGCTACCAGAACTATGGGCTTCCTTCTCTAGCGTACCCAGCACAGTCCCGGGTGGCGTCTTGGAGGCCGCACTTGGCGCTGGATCGCAGCTTCGGTGTTGTCGAGGCGCTTATGATCCTCGGCACGTTGGTCGTGGCTCGCTACTATGGCGTGAGGTGCGGCCGCAATATTCGTGGGATCGCCTTTGCATTCGGCGCGTGGGCATCTATATCCACTGCTAATAGCGCGATGATTGACCTCGCCAATTCCTTTGTTCCGCTCTTCTACTATCTGCGGCCGCTCAGCTTTGTATTTATGCTCGTTGTTTGGATATGGGCTTTATGGCTTTATGAGCCTAATCCGCCCATCGAAGAGAGTGCAGACGAGGACCTGAGTCGCTGGACTGAGGATTGGAATCGCACGATCTCTGCCGCGAGGACGATGATACGCCCATGATCAATCTTATTCTGTTCGCCACATTGGGATTAGTACTCTTCGGCAGCTTCATTTTTATCGCCCTGCAAGGCAGCCCGAAGAGCCTGCCCGATTCTTCGGCTGTCCAGGCTGTGACCGAAATCATTAATCTCGAAGGCAGCTCTTTTTCAAACGCAAGGCGCCTGCTCGACGACACCGATTACCAGCTGTTGTGTTCGAATCCGGATCTGCAGCGCTTGGCCGAGAGGCTTCGCCACGACCGCAGGCAGCTCGCGCTGACGTGGATTTCGCTGCTGCAAGGCGACCTCCTCACATTATGGCGCTTCCGGCGCTTCCTGATTCAGCGTGGCGTGCAATCCACCTTGGGTGAAGAGCTGGGAACGCTTCAGGCGCTCTTGCTTTCACTGCTGTTTCTTAATCTTCTCCGGCTTTCCATACGGACTATAGGCCCCTTCGCCCTGCCCCGCGCCACGCGCCAGGCTGGACAGTTGGTGGAAAGTATGTCCAAAGGCGCAGCTCTGGTGCTTGGCCGCATTCCCGCCGCAGGATGGGCGGAAATCGAGCGCAGTTGGGTCAAGAGTGCGGCCTGATCGGCTTTTGCTTTCGCCGGTTTTTTCGGTATGTCGAAAGCGTCCTAATTCTAACTGCGGTTTAAGTCGTGAGCTCTGAACTAGACCCGTCGGCGCAACAGGCCCAGGATCGCCTGCAGGATCGCCCGCAGGATCGATTGATCGGCGTTTCTGCGCAGATGCAGCGCCTTTATAGCCTGATCCATCAGGCAAGCGCCTATGCTTTTCCCGTGCTGATTACCGGTGAGAAGGGTGCGGGAAAAAAACTGGCCGCTCAGACGATTCATTCTCTCAGCCAACGAAAAGAAAAGGCTTTCGTGGTCGCCGATTTTTCAAGTTTGGCCCCCACCCTGGCGGAATCAGAACTCTTCGGCTACGAAAAGGGTGCTTTCGCCGGAGCCAGCCAGACCCGCTGGGGACAGCTGGCATTTGCGCGCGAAGGGACGGTTCTTTTGAATGAAGTGGGAGACCTTCCGCTTCACATTCAGGCCAGATTCGTCCAGATGCTGCAGGAGAAGGAATTCAGGCCCATCGGCTCCTCGCATCCCCTTCCGTTCAAAGCGAGAGTTCTGGCGACGACCTCACGCGATCTACAGGCAGACGTCGAACGCGGCGCATTTCGCCATGACCTTCTTCTTCGGCTCACTGCGACGCAAATCAATCTCGTTCCCCTTCGGGAACGCAAAGAAGATATTCCGCTGCTCGTCGACTATTTCCTGGAGAGATATGAGGGTGATCAGCCGAAGACGAAATTCTCGCCCGCCGCCATCCAGCATTTGTGCGCATATGATTGGCCGGGAAATGTCAGGGAATTGCGGAAAATCGTCCAACAGGCAGTCCAGCTGCATCCTGGAACGATCGTCGAGGTCGTCAATCTCAAACTCAATACCGAGTTGCCCGACGATCGCCGCTGGGCAGCGAACCTGACGTCTTGTCTCGACGAGCGCGAACGGCATAACATCATCCAGGCGCTTCGCGACTCCCAGGGAGACAAATCGGCTGCCGCGCGGCTCCTCGGCATCGCCGAATCGGCCCTTCAGAAGCGCCTTCAATATTACGACCTCTGATCCACGCTCCAGGCAGTAAGACTTCCCCTAAATACAACGCCCCCGGTTTGAGAGTTGCGAGATTTGCTCGCGGCTACTGAGGACAATTTTGCCAAGGCGTGTCGAGCCCAAGGCGTGTCGAGGCGGTCGCTTGAGGTGCAAGGGGCCACTTCGCGTTATATCATTTCGAAGGAAAGGCATTGCACGGTCCGGTAGTGGGTCAGTTTGAATTTTCTTGATCGTGACACAAGAGGTCAAAATTCAAACTGACCCACTACCCACGGTCCTGGATGGCTTATGTCAATCGCTTATATTTGCGAAGGTTTTCGCACTCCCATCGGCCGTTATGGCGGCGCCCTGGCACAAGTTCGCACCGATGATTTAGCGGCAGTGCCGCTTACCGCCTTGCGTGAGAAATTTGGCCGGGGCGATTGGGAGTCCGTCGACGAGGTTGTGCTCGGCTGTACTAATCAGGCCGGCGAAGACAATCGCAATGTCGCGCGAATGGCCTCGCTTTTGGCCGGTCTCCCGCACACTGTCGCGGCGATGACCGTCAACCGCCTCTGCGGATCAGGTATGGAAGCCGTTGCAGTCGCAGCCCGGGCGATCGCCGCGGGCGAAATCTCCTTGGCTGTTGCCGGCGGAGTGGAAAGCATGAGCCGCGCACCCATGGTCATTCCCAAGGCACACTCCGCGTTTTCCAGGAATGCGGAAATGTACGATACCACCATCGGCTGGCGTTTCGTGAATCCGCAACTGGCGAAGAAATATGGTTCGGCGTCCATGCCGGAGACCGCCGAGAACGTTGCGGCGGCTCACCACATCGACCGATGCTCGCAGGACAAATTTGCCCTTCGCTCGCAGCAGCGGGCTGTTGCGGCCCAAAACGCCGGCATCTTCGCCCAGGAGATCGTGCCCGTGCACGTTCCGCAGCCAAAGGGTCCCTGCAAAGTCGTATCCGAGGATGAGCATTTGCGGCCTGACACGACCATTGAAGCGCTGTCGAAATTACCTACGCCATTCCGCGAAGGCGGCACGGTAACGGCCGGAAATGCCTCCGGAATTAACGATGGGTCCTGCGCGATGTTTGTGGCCTCGGAAGATGCGGCTGCCCGTTTTGGATTGACTCCCATAGCCCGCGTTATCGGCGCGGCCGCCGCGGGTGTGCTCCCGGACCTCATGGGCATCGGGCCGATTCCCGCGATCGAGAAGCTGCTGCGGCGATCGAATTCGAAAATTGGCGATATGGATGTTGTGGAAGTGAACGAAGCCTTTGCCGCGCAGGTGCTTGCCGTTATTCGTGCCTTTGGCTTGCCTGACGATTGCGAAAAAGTGAATCCAAATGGCGGCGCGATCGCGCTGGGTCATCCCCTCGGAATGAGTGGAGCGCGTTTGGTGCTCACTGCTGCCAGGCAGTTGCACCGCATGAATGGACGCTACGCCCTTGCCTCCATGTGCATTGGGGTGGGGCAGGGAATTGCGATTCTATTGGCACAGCCCTGAAACACGAATGGGGTCGCCCGTGTCAGCGGCGACCCCATCGTCTTGACGTTATTTGTATAAGCTTAGGCCGAGCGCTGCAGATACGAAAGCAGCCGCTTGGTTCGCGGTGCCTGTCGCAAAGTCCTCAGAGCTTGAGCTTCGATCTGGCGGGTACGTTCCCGGGTGACTCCCAGACAGCGTCCCACCTCTTCCAGCGTGTGTTCGTCACCATCCTCCAGGCCGAAACGCATCCGGAGGACCTTAGCCTCGCGCGGCGTAAGGTCATTCAGCATATCGACCGCGTGGTCTTCGAGATTACGATCGATCACGGCCTCCGATGGAGAGGTGGCTTGTTTATCCTCGATGAAATCGCCGAGATGGGATTCCCCATCCTTGCCGATACGAGTTTCCAGCGACAGTGGTTCCTGCGCGATCTTCATCAGTTCCCGGACCTTGTCGACCGGAAGACCGAGTCGATCGGCAATCTCATGCGATGTAGGCTGGCGGCGCAGCTCCTTGACCAATTCACGATTCGCCTGCATGAATCGGTTGATATGCTCGATCATGTGCACGGGCACGCGGATCGTGCGCGCCTGGTCTGCGATGGCGCGGGTGATGGCCTGCCGTATCCACCAGGTCGCGTAAGTCGAAAATTTGAATCCGCGCCGCCATTCGAATTTCTCGACGGCTCTCATCAGTCCAATGTTTCCCTCTTGAATCAAGTCAAGAAAGCTCATGCCCCGGTTCAGATATCGTTTGGCTATGGACACGACCAGCCGAAGATTGGCCTCTGTCATCTGCTTCTTGGCATCCTCCGCAATCGCCTCTCCCTTGCGGATTCGCTGTAGCAGTCGCTTTTCTTCCCCCGCATTGAGGGGTTGGTTCGCGGCGCGCGAAGTCCGCCCAGACCGGCGCGTCGCCGCCCTGGAACTAGCGACGGATGCCTCCAGAGCAGCCCGAGTCAGTTCGATCAGACGCGCTCTCTCGAAAGGGCTGAACTTTAGCGAATTCATCAGCTGCGAGATACGCACCCGCCGGCGGGCCAGCGACCACACGCGCCGGCGAGCGGAACGTCGTCGTCCCACCCGCTGAGCTTGACGCTGGGCAAGCGAATAGAGCCGCGACACCTCGGACATGACCTTCAGAGTCCGCCTGAGTTCGGTCTTTTCCGCCGAAGGCGCATCGCCCTCGATTTGTATATTCTTGATCGACCGAGCACCGCTGCGCAGCTCTTCCGCCGTGCGAATCATCGCCTCGATGCTGACCGGCGAACGGGAGACAGCCGTCATCACCAGCTTCTCGCCCCGCTCGATCTGCTTCGCGAGTGCCACTTCCTGTTCGCGTTTCAGCAGAGGTACCGCGCCAAGCGCCGCCAGGTAAGTACGCACAGGGTCGTACGTGTCGTCCGCGCCGGGCGCGTATTCGACCTCGTCCTCAGTCTGGTCCTCCGCCGCTGAACGGCTCGCCTCAACTCCGGGGAGGCCCCCAGACCTGACGACCTCGTCGAACTCGTCCTCTCTCAACTGTTGCATGTTATCTATCAATCCCATGATTCCAGCTTGCCTCACATATTAATTTCAGACCAGGCCGCGGCGGACGAATGATGATAATCTGACGTTCGGTCAATATTTCCAAAGAATTCAGCGAGATGCGGGATTTGACCACCGGTCGAGCCTGAAGTCCCTTTGTAGCCTTATACTTAGATGCCAAGTGTGGCTAAAAGATGCACCTGATTCTGACAGCCTCGTTTACATGGTCGCACGTATTGCCCATCGCCTGTAACGCGCCTAGCCTAAGGCCAATGCCGTACCTCCGCATTGTGCCATTATTTGTGGTTTGTCTGCTACCACCAATTGCTGTGGCAGGCCAAAGTCCCCAATTTTCAGCCGAAGCTCCCCCCAATCCGCAAGCTTTGGTGCGAGAAGTGGTTCAAAATGGCCTTCGCCAGGCGCGTAATGACCAAATTCACTGGACTTACCGCGAGACTGTTCGCAAGGACGGACATCTTGAAACGCGGGAAGTCTGCCAGACGAACTCAGGAACCATCGACCGGCTGGTGATGATCGATGACCAGCCTCTGCCAGCCGAGCAGCAAAAGCGCGAAGACGCGCGCCTCCAGGCATTGCTCGCCAATACCACCGAAACCCGCAGGGAAAGGCAAAAGCAGCGGGAGGACTCCGCAAAGCAGGGCCGCATGTTTGCGACGTTTCCCGATGCCTTCCGCTATAAATATGCCGCTACAGAGGGAGGGCTCGTTAAACTGACGTTCGAGCCGAATCCACAGTTTGTGCCGGGCAGCCGTCAAGAAGAGGTCTTCCATCACCTGGAAGGGACGATGTGGATCGACCTGGACCAAAAGCAATTGGCGCGGATCGATGGCCGGCTCACCAGTGAAGTCAAGTTTGCCGGCGGGCTGCTCGGGCGTTTGGACAAAGGCGGCGTTTTTTCCGTCAGATTTAAAGAAACGGACTCAGGATATTGGGTGGTTACTGCGCTCGATGTGGAGATGAACGGGAAGGCCTTGGTCTTCAAAACGATCTCAGTCCAGGAAAAAAGGGAATTCGACGATTACCGTCTCGTGCCTGATAACCTCACCTTGCAACAAGCGGCCGAGATGCTAGAGAAGCCGGTGAACGCCGCGCGGCAAAGTGCCGCAAATACCCCCCAATAAAAGAGCATCACGCGAAAGGCAACCAAGCGGCGTCGACCCGGCCCAGCAACAACTGCCGCACTTCACTCCTGTCTTCCGCCGTTACTTGGCCCTCAGACTCATGACATAGGCGACCAGCGGTTTATGATCCGGGCTGTCCACCGGTACGTCCGGCATGCCCTTGTTTTCCGCATCGACGCTGGGCTTTCGGAGAAACTTCGAAACCTGCTCCGCGGTTAGCTTCGAATGCGTAAGGTCGGGCGCGTCCGGAGTTCCTTCACCATGCTCGCCGTGGCAGTCATAACACTTATATGCCTGGAAGCGGGCTTTGCCTTGTGCCACAAGATCACTCTGTTGGCCGCCCGTTGAGGAACCGTCGGCCTTTCCGGCGCTCCCGGCCGGCTTTGAGCTCGTAGCCGGTTTCGATGCGTTTGAAGCGGGCGCAGCCGCCGGCTGATTCCCCTTGGCCCGCAGGCTCATGACATAAGCCACCAGCGCTTTGTTGTCCGGGTTATCGGCTGGTACGTCCGGCATGCCCTTATTTTCTGCATCGACGCTGGGCTTCTGGAGGAACTTTGAAACCTGCTCGGCGGTCAGCTTCGAATGGGTGAGGTCTGGCGCGTCCGGAGTTCCTTCGCCATGCTCGCCATGGCAGTCGTAGCATTTGTACGCTTGGAAGCGGCCTTTTCCTTGGGCGACGAGGGCGCTTTGTTGGCCAGCTCCGGCCCCGCTGGCGGGCGGTGCGCCCCCGGCTGGTCCCTGCGCACACAGGGAAGAAGCCAGGAGAGCCAATCCTAAAAAACCCGCTGCCGGAAAAACACTCTCCAATAGCCCCAATTTGCGCATCTATCTGCGATCTCCCTCGGACGATTGGTCGTACGGAAACGTCTCAGGTGGAAGGCGTTAGCCTGGCTCGCTTCAGGGGCCAAACTCGTTTCCGTAGCACTTCAGTCGTCGGCCATCCGCCAATTCAACGTGCGACAGCCGCAGTTTGAAGGTGCCGTCGGTGATGCGATTGCCTACGCCCTCGATCTCATCTCCGGGGTGAAGAGTATCTTTGTTCCATCCGGCATTGGCCATGCGGCTTGGGCTCGGCCCACCGGCACTCCACTTTTCGATCTCCCCCTTGTCATTCTTCACGTCCAGGTACATCCACACATGGGGATTACCGAAATCGAATCCCGTGACAGTGCCCTTTACGGTTGTCACATGTTTCATGTCGTAACCGCGCCAGGCATGATGGGCAAAGGCGGGCGCAGCCGCCGCTATCAGACACACCGCGAATGTAACGAGCTTGGTTCTCATGTTCGACACCTCTATCCGCAACTCCTATTTTCGACGCGATTGGCCATGCGCCGGTTTCCTTACCAGAATACTCAGGACCAGACCGGCTTGACGCCCGGACCGATCAGCATCGCCGGATTCGCGCCCTTCCTCGGAATGAACTTCTGCGCGCGCCCGTTATCAACCTCGGCGGTGTACAGATTGCCCTCCTGGTCCACGTGCATGCCGTGCACGCCCCAGAAGCCGCCCGGGAATTCGCCGAAGGTGCCCCAGGAGTACAGGAAGTTTCCTTCCAAGTCGTACTTGATCATCTTGTTTGTGCCGCGATCGAAGAGCCAGAGGTGTCGGTCGCCCGCGGACAGGTGGAGGCAATGCACATCAGACGGCGGATCGCCGACCTTCCATTGGTTAACGAATTTGCCGTTGGTGTCGAACACCTGGACGCGGTGGTTATTCCGGTCGTTGACAAAAACTCGCCCGGATGGAACGTCAACGGCGACTCCATGCACGCCATTGAAGTAGCCAGGACGCGTCTCGTTCGGCGGAGTCCCCTTTTGTCCCCAGTCCATCAGGAACTTGCCATCCTTATCGAACTTCGCCACCCGCGTGCCCACGTACCCGTCAGCCACGAACATGGTGCTATCGGGCAGCCAGGCGAGGTAGGTCGGTCGATAGAAGTGTGTGCCGTCGGCACCGGGCACGTTGGGCGTCCCGATCGTCAGCACCAGCTTTTTCAAGTCGTGCGTGAACTTGAAGATGGAGTGCCGGTAGTCGTCCACGAGCCACACATATTTGTCCTTGTCGTAGGGGTCGATGTAAATCGCATGAGGCCGCCGCAGCATGCTGTCCCACTCCGGCCAGGTCTCTTTGATCTCTCCTTTGGCGTTTACCCCGACGATGCAGTGCTTCCAACGCCAGTCCACATTCTCCGTGCCGTGATTAGGACCGTTTAGCGGGCCGGGCGGACTGGCTGAGGTCGCGTCGCGCCACGGCAGACGGCCGATGGGAAAGCCGATGCTCGGCCCCAGTTGTGTGAGGTCAATTTCCTTCGGCCTCTTGATGTTCGGCAGTTCGCCGCGCTGCAGGATGAAGACTCGGTCGGGATTCTCCGCGAAAATGCCTTCGCCCGATCCCCAACTCCACTGTTCGTTCCCGGGCACTGCTGATAAGGGCTGCGGCCAATTCGGGTCCACGTCGTAGGCCCCGAAGACGTCCTGGACGCCCCTTTGTCCCGGGATTGCCGCGAACGAGGGGTCGGAGTTTGCCTGAGCCTGGGCGACAGCCGGGGAACCCAGTAACTTTGAAACCACCGGCAACCCTGCCGACGCGAGCCCGCATTTCACCAACGCCCTTCTACTGATTTTGGATATGGAACTCATGGCTTTCGTCTCCCTTTCCCATGCTCGAGTACGCTCAAACTTTTGCGGACGACCATACGACAGGAGGCATGCTCCGTCAAGCAGGCGCGGTTAGCGGTAGTGGGTCAGTTTGAATTTTCTTGATCGTGATACAAGAGGTCAAAATTCAAACTGACCCACTACCCGGTTAGCAAGGGGTTGTCTTTCATTTTCTGATTGGGTATTCGAAGGAATTCACATTCGAATGGTCCCGCCAGGCCCGCCAGGAATGACCAGCAGGCCCAGGGCCGGAAACAAGTCGGTCTTTGCAGGCTGATTGAGTAGAATGGTTGTGGAGCAGGCTGGCGCTTCGAACCGGCATCAACCGAATATTGATACAGCGCCACGGAGAGACCACAAAAAGCCCCCAAAAGGAGGAAGTGACTCATGGTTCGTAAGGCTTCGGCAGTTTGGATGGGATCGCTCAAGGAAGGGAAGGGCACGATATCGAGCGACAGCGGCGTGCTTTCGAATACGCCATATTCATTCACAACACGTTTTGAAAACGCCAAGGGAACCAACCCCGAGGAATTAATTGCCGCGGCGCACGCGGGATGTTTCACGATGGCGCTCTCCGCGCAGTTAGGAAGTGCGGGAATCACCCCGGAAAGCCTGGAGACGACGGCTTCGCTGAGTCTGGATAAATTGGAAGCCGGATGGGCGATCACGAAAATTCATCTGGACGTTACCGCGCGCATACCTGGCGCCGATAAAGCTGCGTTTGACAAAGCTGCCGAAAATGCTAAAGCGGGCTGTCCGGTTTCGAAATTGCTCAAGGCGGAGATCACCATGACGGCGCGGCTGGTTGGCGGACAGGCCACCAGCGCGTAGCACTTCAACAAAAAGAGAAAAGAAGATTGGGCCTCCGCGACTTGATTGCGGAGGCCTTTTGTTTTTTCGGCGGAATTTGTTGTCAATTTTTCACGCGCGTAACCTATGACCTTCGCGCAAAGAAACGGCCTGTTCGCCCCGGCCACCCCTTAAAGCTCGAAACAATTTTTCACCTCTCAATAAGCTACAGGAAATTTCCGATCCCGCCCTAATGGAAACTCCCTCGGTTCGATCCCGCGAAAACGTTAGGCTTCTCGGGAGTGGCGCGTATTCCTCGGCATATGCTGTTCCGGGTATGGTCCCTGGGTCCATACCCGGAACAGCATATGCCGAGGAATACGCGCCACTCCCG
>Ga0209648_10005455_pt1 | contig 10881 bp, 12 predicted proteins | sample GraSoi2013_115cm_FD_185830 | JGI IMG/M metagenome (GOLD analysis project Ga0209648, IMG submission 185830) | Grasslands soil microbial communities from the Angelo Coastal Reserve, California, USA - Sample 9_17_2013_115cm (SPAdes) (version 2) | ecosystem: Environmental > Terrestrial > Soil >...
GGGAATATCCGACTCCGGGCGAGAACCTGAAGCGCAACCGCGTTTGGAAGAACTCCTCGACCGGCGGCAGCCGCGGTATCCGCGAGAGCAACCAGTATGTCCGCGAGGGCGGCGCCATGGCGCGCGAGATGCTGATCGCGGCGGCGGCGGCCCAGTGGAAGGTGCCGGCGGCCGAATGCAGCGCGGCCAACGGCGTTATCAGCCACAAGTCGGGCAAGAAGCTCGGTTACGGCGCGGTTGCCGCCGCGGCCGCCCAGCTCGAGCCGCCCAAGGAAGTGAAGCTGAAGGATCCCAAGGACTGGAAGATCGCCGGCAAGCCGCTGAAGCGCCTCGACACGCTCGACAAGGTCACCGGCAAGCAGCTCTTCGGCATCGATTTCACCATGCCGGGCCTGCTGGTCGCGACTGTCCGCGCCTGCCCGGTGATCGGTGGCAAGCTCAAGAGCTTCGATGCCTCCAAGGTCGAGAAGATGCCGGGGGTGAAGAAGGTCGTGGCGATCGACGGCAACGCCGTCGTGGTCGTGGCCGATACCTACTGGAACGCCCGCACCGCGCTCGCCGCCCTGCCGGCCGAGTGGGATGTCGGCAAGCTGGGCGAGGTCCAGACCGAGACCATCACGGCGATGTTGAAGGAAGGCCTCGACGCCAGCGAAGCCTTCGTCGGCAACAAGGTGGGTGACGCCAAGGCTGCGATCGACGGCGCGGCCAAGAAGGTCGAGGCGACCTACAGCTTCCCCTATCAATACCATGCCACCATGGAGCCGATGAACGCCACGGCGCGCTACACCACGGACAAGTGCGAAGTATGGTGCGGCACCCAGAACGGCGAAGCGGCACTCGCAGCGGCGGCGGAGGCGGCCGGCCTGCCGGTCGCCCAATGTGAAGTCTACAAGCTGTTGCTGGGCGGCGGCTTCGGGCGGCGTGGCCGCGCCGACTATGTCCGCCAGGCCGTGCTCGTCGCCAAGGAGATGCCCGGCACGCCGATCAAGCTCATCTGGTCGCGCGAAGAGGACATGACGCACGACCAGTACCATCCGACCACGATGTGCAAGCTGACGGGCGGCCTCGACGCCCAGGGCAACCTGGTCGGCCTGCATGTGCGCATCTCGGGCCAGTCGATCCTGGCCTCGCTGCTGCCGCAGAACCTCGTGAACGGCATGGACCCCGTGGTGTTCCAGGGCCTCGCGGCAAGCGGCCCCGAAGCGACCTACGGCTACACCGTACCGAACCTCCTGATCGATCACGCCATGCGCAACCCGCACATCCTGGCCGGCTTCTGGCGCGGCGTGAACACCAACCAGAACGCCGTCTATATGGAATGCTTCATGGACGAGCTGGCGGCAGCGGCCGGCCAGGATCCACTGGCCTTCCGACTGAAACTGCTCAAGCCCAAGTGGGCGGCGGTGCTGAAGGCCGCTGCCGACAAGGCGGGCTACGGCAAGCCGCTGCCGGCCGGCCACTTCCACGGCATCGCCCAGATCATGGGTTACGGCAGCTACGTCGCCGGCGTCGCCGAGGTCTCGGTCAGCGCCGACGGCGTGCTGAAAATCCACAAGATCACCGCGGCCACCAACCCCGGCCACGTGGTCAATCCGGCGCAGGTCGAGCGCCAGGTCGCGGGGTCGTTCGCCTATGGCCTGTCGGCGGCGCTCTACGGCGAGATCACCGTCAAGGACGGCGCCGTCGAGCAGACCAATTTCGACAGCTACAACCTGATGCGCATGGACGAGATGCCCAAGGTCGAGACCGTGCTGGTGCCGACGCAGGACTTCTGGGGCGGCGTAGGCGAGCCCACCATCGCCGTCGCCGCACCCTCGGTGCTGAACGCCATCGCCAAGGCCACCGGCAAGCGGGTGCGCGAGCTCCCGCTGATGCATCACGAGTTGAAGAAAGGCGCCTGATGCGGCGCTTGCTGCTGCCGGTGCTGGCCAGCGCGTTGTTGCTGGCCGGCTTGGCAGAAGGACGGCTGGCGCGGGCAGCCGACGCGCCACCCGGCGCGAGCTCGTGCACGGGCTGCCACGCCGCCAAGAAGATCCTCGACTCCGTCATCCCGCGCATCGCCGGCCGCAAGTCGGCGGACATCGCAACCGCCATGCGCGAGTACAGGAGCGGCGCCTGGCCCTCGAGCGTCATGGGCCGCATCGCCAAGGGCTTCGACGATTCCCAGATCGACGCGATTGCGGCCTGGTTCGCCGCGCAGCCGGAGTAGGGCGCATGACGACCCGGCGCAGGTTCCTCAAGCTCGCCGCCGCCGCCGGCCTGGCGCCCGCCGTCGCGTCGGCCCAGAGCAGCGGTCGCGTCGTCGTCGTGGGCGGCGGCTTCGCCGGCGCCACGGCGGCACGCACGCTCAAGGCGCTCGAGCCCAAGCTCACCGTCACCCTGGTCGAGCCCAACCGCATCTTCACCGCCTGTCCCTTCAGCAACGACGTGCTGGCCGCGGTTCGGGAAATTTCGCAGCAGCAGTTCGGCTATGACGGCGTGGTGCGCGCCGGCGTCACGCTCGCCCAGACCGCGGCGACCGCGGTCGACGCCGCGGCCAAGACCGTCAACCTGGCCGACGGCAACAAGCTTTCCTACGACCGGCTGGTGATGGCGCCGGGCATCGACTTCAGATGGGACGCCTTGCCGGGCTACGACGAGGCGGCGGCCGAGAAGATGCCGCACGCCTGGAAGGCCGGGGCGCAGACCGTGCTGCTGCGCCAGCAGCTGCAGGCCATGGAGGATGGCGGCCTGGTGGTCATCTCCTCGCCGGCCAATCCCTACCGTTGCCCGCCCGGCCCCTACGAGCGCGCCAGCCTGATCGCCTACTGGCTGAAGATCTGGAAGCCGAAGTCAAAGCTTTTGATCCTCGATTCCAAGGATGCCTTCTCCAAGCAGCGCCTGTTCCAGAACGGCTGGGCCGAGCTCTATCCCGGCCTCGTCGAATGGGTGTCGTTGAGCCAGGGCGGCAAGGTGACGTCGGTCGATCCGGCGACGCTCACCTTCGTCACCGATTTCGCCCGTCACAAGGCTGCCGTCGGCAACGTGATCCCGCCGCAGAAGGCCGGCGCCATCGCGGCCCAGGCCGGCGTCGTCGATCGCACCGGCTGGTGCCCGGTCGAGCCGGTCGCCTTCGAATCGACCCTGCAGCCCGGCATCCACGTGCTGGGCGATGCCGCCATCATGGGTGGCATGCCGAAATCGGCGTTCGCCGCCAACGCCCAGGCCAAGGTCTGCGCCGCGGCCATCGTCGAGCTGCTGGCCGGCCGCAAGCCGGTCGACCCTATCCTGATCAACACCTGCTACAGCCTGGTGGCGCCCGACTACGGCATTTCCATCGCCGGCGTCTATCGGCCCGACAAGGGCGTGCTGGCCGACATTCCCGGCGCCGGCGGCACCAGCCCGCTCGAGGTCGTCGGCGGCTTCCGCGGCCAGGAGGCGCTCTACGCCGAGAGCTGGTTCAAGACCATCACCGCCGAGACCTTCGGCTGAAGCGATGTTACGAGCGGGCCTGCTCGCCGTCCTCCTGGCTTTGCCCATCTCCTCGGCGTGGGCGCAGCAGGGGCCGGGAGACGTCGTCGTCGAGGGCGATGCCATCCCCGAGCCGCTTGCCGTCCGGCCGCGCGATGCGGCGCGTGGCCGGGCGATCGTCGCCAACCGCAGCGTCGGTCTTTGCCTCTTGTGCCACAGTGGCCCGATTCCCGAGGAACGCTTCCAAGGCACGCTGGCGCCGAGCCTCGCCGGCGCCGGCGCGCGTTGGTCGGTGGGCCAGCTCCGCCTGCGCATCGCCGACGGCGCGCGTCTCAATCCAGACACGATCATGCCGCCCTATTACCGGACCACCGGCCTGCAGCGCGTCGCCAAGGCCTTCGAGGGCAAGACCATCCTGACGGCCGAGCAGGTCGAGGACGTGGTAGCCTATCTGGCGACTCTGAAGGATTGACATGAAGATTGTCATCCCGAGCGAAGCGAGGGACCCTTCCTGTGGCCTCAAAGGCCCTTCGGCCTGCGGCCTCAGGGTGACAACTATGCCTGTGACAACGAGGCGTGCGTTTCTCGCCGGCGCGGCAATCGTCAGCGTGCTGCCCTTGGCGTCCGCGCGTGCGACCCCGGAGGCCATGGCCGCCGCCATCAAGGAAGTGGTGGGCGGAGCGACGATCCGCGAGGGCAGGGTGAAGCTCGACCTGCCGCCGCTGGTCGAGAACGGCAACGTCGTGCCGCTCACCGTGTCGGTCGAGAGCCCGATGACGCCGGCCGACCACGTCAAGGCGGTCCACGTCTTCAACGAGAAGAATCCGCAGCCGCATGTCTTCAGCGCCCGTCTCGGGCCGTACAACGGCAAGGCGGTGATCGCCACCCGCATCAAGCTCGCCGATTCGCAGAAGATCGTCGCCATCGCCGAGACCAGTTCGGGCGCGTTCTGGAGCGCTTCCGCCGACGTGATCGTCACCCTGGCGGCCTGCATCGAGGACGTCACATGACCAACGTCCTCATCAATGCCCCCAAGACCGCCAAACCGGGCGAGATCGTCGAGATCAAGGCGCTGATCCTGCATCCGATGGAGACCGGCTTCAGGCCGGGCACCAACGGCCGCATCATTCCGCGCGACATCATCGAGCGCTTCACAGCGACCTGGAACGGCACCGAGATCTTCCGCATGGAGATGTCGCCGGCGATCGCCGCCAATCCCTTCGTGTCTTTCTTCGCGGTGGCGACCGAGAGCGGCACCATCAGCTTGCGCTGGACCGGCGACAAAGGCTTCCTCGCCGAGGAGCAGGTCGCCATCACCGTGGGATGAAGACCGCTTGTCCCGACCAAGCGCCCCCTCGAGTGCCCTCGGGGCAGGCAACGGCGCCCGCGGAGGGATCTCCTCTGACCGTGCCAAGCTCCCTGGAGCGTATCCCGTTTCGACAGAACCACCTCATCCTGAGGAGGCGCGCAGCGCCGTCTCGAAGGGTGAGGTGGTTTGATTTCACCTATTCGGGATCTGCTCTAGGTTCCGCTTCGCGGCGCTCGGGGCGACGAGCAGCATGTGCCATGCTGCTCGTCGTGTTCATCACCACCTTCGCACTGGCGCAGGGAGCCGCTGATAAGCGTCGCTCGGGCTACCAGGATATGGGCGAAGCGCTGCAGAAAATGCAGGATGACGACACGGCCAATCCCGGCATGCTGTTCGTCCAGCTCGGCGAGCAGCTTTTTAGCAAGCCGGTCGGCGCCGCCAACAAATCCTGCGCCGACTGCCACGGCGGCGGCGGCATGAAGGGCGTCGCCGCCCGCTACCCCGCGATTCCGAAGGACGCCGCCGGCAAGGATGTGGGGAGGCCAGTCGACCTAGAAGGCCGCATCAATCTCTGCCGTACGGCCAACCAGCAGGCCGAGTCCTTGGCGTCGGAGAGCCGCGAGCTGCTGTCGCTCGAAGCCTATGTCGTGTTCCAGTCGCGCGGCCTGCCGATCGCGCCGCCGTCCGATCCGCGGCTTGGCCCGTTTCGCGAGCAGGGCGCCGAGATCTATCGGCGCCGCCAGGGCCAGCTCAACCTCAGCTGTGCCATCTGCCATGACGACAACGCCGGCAAGAAGCTGGCCGGTGTGACCATCCCCGAGGCGCATCCCACCGGCTATCCAATCTATCGCCTGGAGTGGCAATCGCTCGGCTCGCTGAAGCGCCGGCTGCGCAACTGCCTCATCGGCATCCGCGCGGAGGCCTATGCCTACGACGCTCCCGAATACGTGGCGCTCGAGGTCTATCTGATGGAGCGGGCCAAGGGCATGCCGCTCGAGGCGCCCGGCGTCCGGCCCTGAACGGAGAGAAATATTCTCCAAGGATCCCCGCGGGGAGACCGATCTACTGCGCCGCGCCCCATATTCGACCGCCCGTTCCATTGCCGGCGTGATCCGCCGGCTCCTACAGTCGGCCCATGCTTAGCCTTGCGAACCAGTTCGTTGCCCGCGCCACCCGCTTCATCTTCGCTGCCCAGGATGAGCCTGCCCTCTGGACGATCTCCGTCCATGGCCGGGTCGTCGGTTCGCTGGTCTGCGAGGCCGGCCTTTGGCGACTCTCCTGGTTCGAGGGCACCGATCGGCGGCTCGCCAACTATGCCGGCCCGGTCGACGGCAACGTCGACGCCCTGGCCGAGACGTTGAGCGCCCGGCTGGGTGCCCCGGTACGCCTGGAATCGCTGCCGCTCTGAACCGCCTGTTGAGATTTCGGGTACAAGGCCCGACAGTGCGGCGGCAGCTCTTCGCGGGTGTTTGAATCATGGATGCGATCGACAGGAAGATCGTGGCGCTCCTCCAGGAGGATGCGAGCCTTTCGCTGGCGCAGATCGCGCATCGTGTCGGGCTGTCGCAAAGCCCGTGCTGGAAGCGTATCCAGCGCCTGGAGAAGTCCGGCGTCATCCTGCGGCGCGTCGCGCTGATCTCGCCGGAAGCGATCGGCATGGGGCTGACGGTGTTCGTCTCGATCGAGACCGGCGATCATTCCTCGGCGTGGTTGTCGAAGTTCGCCCAGACCGTCACCGCCCTGCCCGAGGTCATGGAATTCCATCGTATGGCGGGCGACATCGACTACATGCTGCGCGTGGCGGTGCCTGACATGCAGGCCTACGACGCTTTTTACAAGAAGCTGATCGACACCATGCCGCTCAAGAACGTGACCTCGCGCTTCTCCATGGAACGCATCAAGTCGACCACCGCCTATCCCATGGCAACCGAGACGCGAAACCCGAAGGACGGGAAGAAGAAATAAATTGCCTCCCCCGTCTGACGGGGGAGGCAAGAGCTGCATGCGAAACGGCTGGGCGTCGGTCCGTGGACGACCGCTCCGCGTGAGGTTACCTTCGGGAACCGCCTACCCATCAGGAGCGTTTTCATGACCGTGCACGCCCTCAAGTCGCCGAAAGTCGCCAGTCTCCGTTCGAATGTCTCGCCCGAGGAATGGCAGGCGCGCGTCGACCTCGCCGCCGCCTACCGGCTGGTCGACCTCTACGGCATGTCCGACCTGATCGCGAACCACATCTCGGTCCGGGTGCCGGGCGAGCACGACGCCTTCCTGATCAACGCCTATGGGTTGCTCTACGAGGAAATCACCGCCTCGAGCCTGCTCAAGATCGACCACGAGGGCAACATCCTCGCCAAGCCGGATTTCGGCAGCCTCGACTACGGCGTCAATCGCGCCGGCTTCGTGATCCATAGCGCCATCCATATGGGCAAGCCGGACGTGGCCTGCGTGATGCACACCCACACCTGGGCGGGCATGGCGGTCTCGACCATGGAATGCGGCCTGCTGCCCAACACCCAGACCTCGATGCGTTTCGCCAAGATCAGCTATCACGACTATGACGGCGTCGTGATCGACACCGACGCGCGCGCGGCGCTGGTCAAGAGCCTGGGCGACAACAACGCCATGATCCTGCGCAACCACGGCCTGCTGACGACCGGCGCCACGATCGCCGAGACCTTCAACGCCATGCATCGGCTCGAGCTTAGCTGCAAGACGCAGATCGCGGCGATGTCGTGCAACACCAAGCTGGTCGACGTCCCGACCCAGGTCGTCGAGGCCACCTACCTGAATTACCAGCCGCATGTCCGCCGCCCGTTTGGCGTGCTGGACTGGCCGGCGCTGCTGCGGAAGCTCGACCGGATCGATCCGGGCTTCCGCGACTGATTGGACACGCCGCACAGCTCCGTACGGGCCTTCGCCGTCGTAGCCTGCGGCTATTGGACCGCGCCGGGTTATCGCGCCGTCGCTTGGCTGTTGACCGCAGGCATGGTGCTGCTGGGCGTCGCCAATGTCGGGATCGCGCTGTGGCTCAACATCTGGAATCGCGACTTCTTCAACGCCCTGGAGAAGCGCGATCTGGCGCAGCTGTTCGAGCTGCTCTGGATTCTTGCCATCATCGTGGTGTCGGCGGGCATTGCCGTCGCCATCCAGCTTCACGTCAAGCGCCGGCTGCAGATCAACTGGCGGAGCTGGCTCTCCGGCGTCACCGTCCAGCGCTGGCTGCATGCGGGCCGCCAATACCAGCTCGGCCTGCTGGCCGAGGAAGTCGACAATCCCGACGGCCGCATCGCCGAGGACATCCGCGTTGCGACCGAATTCGCCGTCGAATTCGCCCAGAGCCTCCTGCAATGCGTCCTGCAACTCTTCACCTTCCTGAGCGTGCTGTGGGTCTTGTCGGGAACACTGCCGATCAAGTTTGCCGGCTTCGAATTCGACCTCCCCGGCTATATGGTATGGGCCGCGGTGGCCTATGCACTGATCGGCTCGTTGCTCACCTACGCCCTGGGCCGCGGCCTGATCCATGCCGGCAACGTCCGCCAGGGCCGCGAGGCCGATTTCCGCTCGGGCCTGACGCGGGCGCGCGAACATGCCGAAGGCATCGCCCTGATGCGCGGCGAGGACGACGAGCGCGAGCGGCTGCGCGGCTCGCTGTTCGATCTGCGCTCGGCCTGGCATGTCCAGACGCGAGGCCAGGGCAACCTTTCGCTGCTCACCAGCTCGCTCGCCTATCTGGCGCCCATCGTGCCGCTGATCGTGGCGCTGCCCCGCTACCTCGCCGGCGAGATCCAGCTCGGCGGCTTGATGCAGACCGCGCAGGCCTTCTCCAGCGTGCAATGGGCGCTGTCATGGCTCATAGACAATTTCCCGAAAGTTGCCGACTGGCGCGCCTCCACCGATCGCGTCGTCCAGCTGCACATGGCGCTTCTCGACCTGGAGGAAAGCGTCGAAGGCGATGGCGAGCGCATCACCCTGCATGAGCCTGCCGAATCGGATTCGCTCATCATGCGCAAGCTCGGTCTCGCGCGCCCCGACGGCGAGATGTTGGTGGCGGAGGCGGAAATCGAGATCCGGCGCCCCGAACGGGTGCTGATCCGCGGCCAGTCCGGCAGCGGCAAGAGCACGATCATGCGGGCGGTCGCCGGCGTCTGGCCGTGGGGCAAGGGCTCGATCCACCTGCCCAAGGGTGTCATCACCTTCATGCCGCAGAAGCCCTATTTCCCGGTCGGGAGTCTGCGCGATGCCATGCTTTATCCCAAGGTTCCGGAGGGCATCACCGACGAGGTGCTCAAGGATATGCTGCACAAGGTCGGCCTCGATCATCTGCGCGAGCGGCTCGACGAGACCGAGCGCTGGGACCACATCCTGTCGGGCGGCGAGCAGCAGCGCGTGGCCTTTGCGCGCGTGCTGGTTCACAAGCCGGAGTGGATCTTCATGGACGAGGCGACGTCGGCGCTCGACGAAACCGGCCAGGACAATATCATGAAGCTCCTGATCGAGGAGTTGCCCGAGACGTCGATCGTGAGCATCGGCCACCGGCCGGGCCTCGAAGTCTTTCATACCCGCGAGCTGACCCTGGTGCCGGGCGAGAAAGGCGCCAAGCTGAAGCCCGAGGTCGAGGCCCGCAAGCGCGCCTTGAGGGACGTCTACCGCGCGATGTCGGATGCCAGCCGCCGGCACCCGCGCGAGCCCGGCTTCTGGTCGAGCTTCCGCACAAACCTCCGATCCAACCTGCTCGGGCGGTAGAGCGGACTCATCATTCCTCCCCTTCGCGGATTCCGCGAAGGGGAGGTGGCCCGAAGGGCCGGAGGGGTTATGAGCACATTGGCTAATGCTCATGACCCCCGAGCGCCTGTGAAGGCGCGGAGTCGGCGTAAGACGGCGACACCTATCCAGCGAAGCTGCTACGGCGTGGACACATCTGCCAGAGGGCGGGTATCGCATTGCGAACCCGCTGTGCGCGGGCAGGGCAGTTTCCGCAGTTTCCGCAAGCGATACGCCAATCGCCGACAGCTCGGCGCAGGCGCCCCATCCCAGCACCTGAGAATACTTTCGCACCACTATAGGGGCCCCAAAATGGGTTTCCGCCAGTTTCCGCCGGTTTCCGCCGCTGCGTGGCATCGTCGGCTGGGCCCGTATTTCCTAAGGATTCGAGGTTTCCGCCCTTTGCGCCCTTTCCGCCGGTCATTTGGCGACAGCGTCGGGTTGCTGGCACTGCTGGCATTCCGGGTACGCTGGCACGACGCCACGTCCCTGCGCCAAGAGCGGGGTGTCGTCGGCTTCGAACCATCGACGGGGCTGACCATGGCGGTAATCCTTCTGCGGGCTGCGGGGAAATCATCCCATGGACTTAAGTAAAAGTCAAGCCACTGGTTAGTAATTCTTTAGTCCGGTGACGATGACGGACGGGAATAAGTACGCACCATGGAGGGGGTAAACATTTTTTTCCCAAATGCCGAAATACCGACCGATCCCGAAGGCGCGCATCACACGATGTGTCCACGCCTTAGCAGCGAAGCTGGGGAGGAAATGACGCGTCATGGCCGACCCCATGCGCAGCGGGGTTGACCTCATGGACCGCATCGGCTTCCGTCCCCAATAGTTGCTCTCGTCAAGCTAGGCTGACCGCGAAGGTAGAGGTAAATGGAAATCGCTGCATAGCGCGGTCATTCCCGACATGCTGTACGGCCTTCGCTTCAATGACGAGGAAGAGGGCTATTTCATGCTGGAGTGGGATACCGGAGAGATGTCGATCGAGCGTTACCGCGATCCGACCCAGACGCATTTCGTGAAGAAGATTGCGACTTACCTTCAGGTCAATCGAGAAGAAAGGCACGTTCGCGATCTCGGCATTCCGAACTTCCGCGTCACCACCGTAACGAGTTCAGCAGCGAGAGTGCAGAGGATGCGAAGCTTGCGGAAAGCAACCCTCTTGACCTGCGATGGGTGTGTGGGCGAGGGGAGCTGGTTTGGCTTACGGATTAGCCCAGCTATGTGGATGGAACGTCTTCTTGTGCTGGCAGTTTGGGGCCGCTTGTCAGCCTACTAAGGCGTCGTTGGTACAGCTGGCCATGCCTTTCCCGCCGTAATGTTCGGATGACGCGGCTCGCCTTCGGGTCGACCGT
>Ga0209648_10005456_pt1 | contig 10880 bp, 8 predicted proteins | sample GraSoi2013_115cm_FD_185830 | JGI IMG/M metagenome (GOLD analysis project Ga0209648, IMG submission 185830) | Grasslands soil microbial communities from the Angelo Coastal Reserve, California, USA - Sample 9_17_2013_115cm (SPAdes) (version 2) | ecosystem: Environmental > Terrestrial > Soil >...
GAAAATATTAAGTGCCGCGAGAGATCAATGTCAATGAAGACCGTTCCAGAACCGAGAGCGGTCGCGACCGGATCATAGGTTTAACTCGAGTGGTAGCATCCGGTCGCTACCATTCTCGGTTCCGTAACGAAAGCGGTGACAAGTCAGCGCCTCCAATAAGTCGCGCCAGCTTGTTTGGCTCCGTAGGAGCCAGATGTTTATAGCACCCCCGATCTACCAGATGATCCAGCTCCGTAGTGAGCGTCATCCTCCATTCTAGAACCATTCAAGCGAGAATGACTGTTTCGCTCCTACGGAGCTTCGGAGATATTTGGGTGACGTGGTCTATAAACATTGCGTCCCTAACGGGACTGCTACCAATTCTTCGCCGCCGCTTCCGCGTCCTTTACTGTGATCAAGTAATTCCGGTTTCGCCCTTCAGAGCCTTTGAAGAAATAAGCCGCTTCAACGAGCGTCTGCGTGTGACTTACCTTCGAGCAGAGCAATGGCGTGAGGCAGAACCGGCTTGATGATCTCAAAGCTTTCGCGCACGCCTTTGGGCGAGCCGGGAAGATTTACGATTAGCGTTCCGGATCTAATCCCACAGACGCCGCGCGAGATCATCGCCATCGGCGTGTTCCTCAAAGTCTGGATGCGCATCGCTTCGGCCAGCCCCGGGGCTTGGCGTTCGATGATTAGCAGAGTGGCTTCCGGAGTGTTGTCGCGCGGGCCAAAGCCGGTCCCGCCTGTCGTCACGATCAAGTTCACGTCGTTACGATCAGCAAAGGAGCGCATCATGTCAGCCAAAGGATCGAGATCGTCGTTGACAATCTCTTTGGCGACGATCTCTGCGCCGAGTTCGGTCAGCAGAGTAACCAAAGCAGCGCCCGATTCGTCTTCGCGCTCGCCAACTGAGCAAGCGTCGCTGGCGGTGATAACAACGGCTTGAATTTGAATTGGCATTGTCGATCCGCTAAGGCAAAAGTAAAAAGGAAGGAAAGCGGAACTCGGACTTTTGCCTTTTTACTTTTGCCTTCTCACGTGTTCTTTTAACCAGCAACGATCCATTAGGACGAGTAATCCGGCATCCACAGCGCGCTGCGCGGCGGCGTAATCGATCACACCTTCCTGTAGCCAGACGGCTTTTGCGCCCACCGCGATGGCTTCATCGACGGGGGTGCCGGCTTCTTCCGAACGTCTGAAGACATCAACCAGATCGATTTTCCGGCTGACTTCGGACAGTGAAGCATAAGCGACCTCTCCGAGCACCTCGACCTCGTTGGGATTGACTGGAATGATGCGATAGCCAGCGCGCTGCATGTAACCCGCCACGCCGTGTGAAGGCCGGGTAGGCTTGGAAGACAAGCCCACGACCGCGATCGTGCGACATTCGTCGAGAATACTTGCGATTGCTTCGGGGCTGTTGATTTCCAAAGTTAATTCGCTGTTCACAGTGTCCTCTGTGACCTCTGTGGTGAATTTCACCGGCCGATAATTCAACCACAGAGGACACGGAGAATCCTATCGTACCGACGCGCTGATCGCGTGCAGATCCTGTAGCGCGTTCACGCCAATCTCTTTATCGTCCGCGCGTGAAGCCAAAGCTTCAACCAGCGCTTGCGCGCCGGTCATTGTGGTTACGCACGGCACGTTGTACTGCAAAGCGGCGCGCCGAATTGCCTGCTCGTCGTAATGCGACGCGCGGCCCAGTGGCGTGTTGATGACCAGAGCAATCTCACCCTGCTTGATGTGGTCGACGACGTTGGGACGACCTTCGTTCACCTTGAAAACGTTAGCCACTTCCAGCCCGACCTCGCGCAGGCGCGCTGCCGTTCCCTGGGTGGCCATCAAGTTGAAACCCAGACGCGTAAGTCGCCGCGCCAGCAGGACAGCCTGGCCTTTGTCCGCTTCGTTGACGCTGATAAAGGCGATGCCTTTCTGTGGCAGACTGAGTCCGGCGGCAGTCATCGCTTTGCCATAGGCTTCGCCAAAACTCTCGCCGATGCCCATCACCTCACCGGTTGAATGCATCTCGGGACTGAGAACCGGATCGACGCCGGGAAACTTTGCAAATGGAAAGACCGGCGACTTGATATAGAAGCGATCGACGCTTAACTCGGCAGGCAAATCAAAGTCTTTCAGCTTCCGGCCGGCCATTACCAGGGCGCCGATCCGAGCCAGCGCGACGCCGGTCGCTTTGGAAACAAACGGCACGGTGCGCGAGGCCCGCGGATTGACCTCGAGCACATAAACGCGATCGTCCTTAATCGCGAACTGAATGTTCATCAAGCCGCTGACGGACAAAGCCCTCGCCAGCTTACGCGTGTAATGGCGCATGGTCTCGAGGTGCTCTTCGGCGATCCGCACCGGCGGCAGAACGCACGACGAATCGCCTGAATGAATGCCGGCCTCTTCGATGTGTTCCTGGATGCCGGCGATGACGCAGGCGCTGTCGTCGGCTAAGGCATCGACGTCGAACTCAGCCGCTTGCTCGAGAAACTTGTCGATTAGAACCGGGCGGTCATGCGAGAAATCAACTGCCGTGCGCATGTATTGATCCAGACTCTCTTCATCATAGACAATCACCATCGCTCGGCCGCCCAGAACATAACTGGGCCGCACCAGCACCGGATATCCGATGCGCTCGGCGATCCCGCGCGCGCCTTCAATCGAAGTCGCGGTACCGTTTTCCGGCTGGGGAATGCCCAGTTCGTTGAGCAGGGCGCCGAAACGCTTTCGATCTTCCGCCAGATCGATTGAGTCCGGAGAAGTGCCGATAATCGGAACACCGGCCTCGTGCAGACGCATTGCGAGATTCAAAGGCGTCTGGCCGCCGAACTGGACGATCACGCCGGTTGGCTGCTCGACATCGACGATGTTCATCACGTCTTCGAAGGTCAGCGGCTCAAAGTAGAGTCGATCCGAAGTGTCATAGTCAGTCGAGACGGTTTCCGGATTGCAGTTGACCATGATGGTTTCATAGCCCGCTTCGTGCAGGGCGAACGACGCATGGCAACAGCAATAGTCGAATTCAATTCCCTGGCCGATGCGATTCGGGCCGGAACCGAGAATCATGATCTTCCGGCGATCCGTCGGCTGTGCTTCGTCTTCCTCTTCATAAGTCGAGTAAAGATAAGGCGTATAAGATTCAAACTCCGCGCCGCAGGTATCGACGCGCTTATAGACCGGAACAAGTCCCAGCTTCTTACGATAAGCGCGGACTTCGTCCTCGGTTCGCCTGGTCAGATAGGCGAGCCGGCGATCCGAAAGCGCCGCCTCTTTGAAGGCCCGTAACGTTTCCAGGGGAATCTCTTCCAGCGTCTTGCCTTGAATTTGCTCCTGGATTTCCATCACCTGTTTGAGCTGATCCAGAAACCATGTATCGATTTTCGAGAGGCGATAAATTTCATCAATCGCCCAGCCGTGCTCGAGCGCGTAGGTGATGTACGAGAAGCGCTGCGAGTTAGGCCGCGCCAGCTTTCTTTGCAGCTCGTCGTTCGAGACGTCTTCCAGACGCAGGGGCTTCACTGCTTCCAATGAACGCAGACCTTTGAAGAGCGACTCTTTGAAAGTGCGGCCGATGGCCATCACTTCGCCGACGGATTTCATCTGGGTGCCGAGCACGTCCTCTGCTTCGCGAAACTTTTCAAAGTTCCATTTGGGAATCTTGGTAACTACGTAGTCGATCGTCGGCTCGAACGAGGCCGGGGTCTTTTTAGTAATGTCGTTGGGAATCTCGTCGAGCGTGTAACCGACCGCGAGTTTCGCGGCAATCTTCGCAATTGGAAATCCGGTGGCCTTTGAAGCCAGCGCCGAAGAACGCGAAACGCGCGGGTTCATTTCAATGACCCGAATCTCGCCGTTGTCCGGATTGACCGCAAACTGTATGTTCGAACCGCCGGTTTCCACGCCGACTTTGCGAATGATCTTAATCGCCATGTCGCGCATCCGTTGATATTCACGATCGGTCAGCGTTTGCGCCGGGGCCACCGTGATCGAATCGCCGGTGTGCACTCCCATCGGATCGAAATTTTCGATCGAGCAGATGATGACGACGTTGTCGGCAATATCGCGCATCACTTCCAGCTCGAATTCCTTCCAGCCGAGGATCGATTCTTCGATTAGAACTTCATGAATCGGCGACGCCGCCAGTCCGTGGCGCACTATCTCTTCAAACTCTTCCGGATTGAAGGCGGTCCCGGCCCCGGTGCCGCCCAGCGTAAACGACGGGCGAATGATCGCGGGATAGCCGGTCCCTTGCACGATCACTTCGGCTTCTGCCCAGGACTTTGCAAAGCCGCCGCGCGGCATTTGCATTCCGGCTTCGTCCATCGCTTGTTTGAAGAGCAAGCGATCCTCAGCCACCTTAATCGCTTCGCGCTTGGCGCCGATCATCTCGACGCCGCACTCTTCCAGCATGCCCGAATCTGCCAAAGCGATCGCCAAATTCAAAGCTGTCTGGCCGCCAACTGTTGGCAATAAGGCATCTGGACGCTCTCGCCTGATTATTGCTGAGACAGATTCCACGGTGAGCGGCTCAATGTAGGTTCGGTCCGCCATCTCGGGATCAGTCATGATCGTGGCGGGATTTGAGTTGACGAGGACGACTTCATAGCCTTCCTGTCGCAGGGCTTTGCAAGCCTGTGTGCCCGAATAGTCGAACTCACAGGCCTGGCCGATGACAATGGGCCCGGAGCCGATGATCAGAATTTTGTGGATGTCGGTGCGTTTGGGCATCGGAAGTCAGATCAGCAACATCAGCTAAAGGCTTGCACTTCGCAAACTGAAGTTTCCGTTACTTCGCTTGCATAAAGTCGAAACATTTTACATAACTATGCGGCAGAGTCGAATCGCAGCTGAGAAGTCCCGGCCGACGCCCATGAAGTTTACTTACCTGATTACCATTCTGTTTGTGTTTTGTAGCGTAGACCTTGCGCGCGGACAAAGTCCACGCACGCCCGAGGCTTTTATGGATCGTGGCATTGAGCGACAGGCAAAAGGTGATTTGGATGGAGCCATTGAAGACTTTACCAGGACGATTTCGCTCAAACCGCAGGCGCTGGTACTTGCCGCAGCTTACAATAATCGCGCTAATGCGCTGACGAGCAAGAAGGACTTCGCAGGAGCGATTTCCGATTACAGCAAAGCAATCGAGGTCCTGCCTGGAGATCCGGAAAACTACTACAACCGTGGTGTGCTCTTTCTCAACCAGAGCAACTATGACCACGCGATCGCCGATTTCTCTAAAGCGATTGAACTGGCGCCGGGATTGACTCTCGCTTATAACAATCGCGCGAATGCCCGCAAAGCGAAAGGCGAAATCGAAGGAGCCCTGAGCGATTACAATAAGGCCATCGAACTGAACCCGCGATATGTCGAGGCTTACTACAATCGTGGTGCCGCACTTCAAGGTAAGAACGATCTCGACGGCGCCATCAAAGATTACTCAACCGCTCTTGATATAGCGCCGCGCTTCACCGACGCATACGTAAATCGCGGGCAGGCGAAGCAAAGCAAACACGACCTCGACGGAGCAATTGCAGATTACAATGCGGCCCTGGAGCTGAAAGCGGATGACCCTGGCATCTACTTTGCGCGTGGCAGCGCCCGGCAGGAAAAAAAGGACCTGAATGGCGCGTTGGCAGACTATTCAAAGGTAATCGAACTCGATCCCAGCTCAGCGCAAGCCTTTGCCAATCGGGCCGTGATCGAGAGGTTGCAGGGAAACCGCGCACGTGCAGATCAGGATTTTGACAAGGCTTTCAAGCTTGATCCGAGTCTCAAATCTCAATTTAAAGAGTTCATTGAAAAGCGTCGGCCCTAGCACAAGGCGACCTCTGAGCGTCGCACGATACTCGCGGATAAGAAAGACATGAGAATTAACACAGCTAGAGTCTCGACGGCTTTACTCGCCGCTCTGTTATTAGCCTCCGCATCTTTCAGTCAAAAACCCACACTGCCAAATGACGATGGAGTTCTGGAACCGGTGACGACGAAGAAGGATCTCTATCCGACAGATGCCGACGCGAAGAAAGAGATCGATGACGCGCTGAAACGTGCGACTGTTGAAAAGAAACGAGTGCTGCTGATATTTGGCGGCAACTGGTGTTACGACTGTCACGTGCTCGATCGAGCGCTGCACGAAGGCGCCGCCGGAAAGATCGTCAAACAGAGTTTCCTGCTGGTGCACGTCGACATCGGCGAAGGTGACAAGAATCTGGATCTAACCAAGCTGTACAGGGTCCCTCTGGATAAAGGCGTGCCCGCCGTCGCAATTTTGGACAGCGGCGGCAAGCCTCTCTACAGCAGCGGCGACGGCGAGTTCGAAGCCGCGCGCCGGATGATGAAAAAGGATCTGGTTAGATTTCTTTGGATTTGGAAAGCTGAGTAGATAATCAAACCAGTGTCCATTTTCAGAGCGTCTACCCTGTTTGGCCGTCCTGGCTCTGGAATCTCCACCAGCGATCCAACGAGGGATCTTGAGTAACGCCGAAGTTTTTGATAATTTCCTCACGTTCCCAGGTTCCCCCTCTTTTTGGACTAATCCCCCCAATCAGATGAATTCAGCGCGAACTTCCAAATCAAACGACCTGCAGCCGGCGGGAAGCGACGAGCGCAGAGATCAGGAATTGACCGTCGATGGGTTGAGGCAGAAGACCGTAGCCCTTGCCGAAGAGAACCGAAAACTAAAGCTGCTCGCTGAATATCGCTCAGCCTTTCTGGCGCGGCTGGCCCACGAGTTGCGCACGCCGCTGACTTCAATTCTCGGTTTTGCTGAAATCATGCTGAGCCAGGAACAGCTGACCGAAGCGCAGCGTAACTTCTGTGAAAGGATTCAGAACTCGGCCCAGCAACTGCAGATGAATTTCAATCAACTCGCGGACCTGTCGCGGTTGGAGGGTGGCCAGTCTGAAGTGCAACCAGAAGAATTTTCTCTCGAAGATGCGTTGCGAGAGTCGTGCGCCTCGGTAGCGCGACAGGCTCAGAAGCAAAATACGGGACTTCAGTCTGAGCCGAAGCCCGGCTTGGCGCCGATCATTTCTGACCGCGGGAAGCTGCGGCAGGCGCTGTATAGCTTTTTGTCCTATGCGATCAATCGTAGCCCCGAAGGCGCTTTGGTCAGGATCGCGGCGGAAAAAGCTGAACATGGGTTTCTGATCACGATTGAAGACGAAGGGGAACCGCTGGCCGAAAGCGCCGAAGTCGGAGAGTGGGACCCGACGGACCGAAGATTTGGGGATAGCGAACTTGGTTTGGCGATCGCCAGACACAATATCGATCTGATCAGCGCGACGTTGAGTTGGCAGACCCGAACTCCGCGAGGTTTGCGAATCCTGATTCAGCTTCCGGCCGTCGTTCCGCTGAAGGGATCTTCCTGAGACCTCACTGATCGCGCGCGCCCAAATCGCCGTGATATTATTCCACTGTTTCAGAAAGAGAATTTGAGTTGGTCTGCTCCTTTTTAGAGGGGAACGCCGGCCAGGTTGTTCGGTTGCAGGGCGAGCTGGCAGCTTGCCCTACTGCTCGTATCTATGTTGAACAACGCGACTAGCGCGCCACAGAATGAACTTTTCGAAGTTCGTGAAGTAAAGTCCATCGATGAGTACGACTCGTGCATTCGCTTGCAGCGCGAAGTGTTCGGACTTCCCGACCTGGAAATATCGCCACGGCGTCACTTGATTGTTTCGTGCATGGCCGGTGGCTGGACGTTGGGGGCGTTTGTTGAAGGAACGCTGGTGGGCTTTGTGCATCATCTGGCCGCGGTTTCCGGTGAGGTCATCTTTGGCTACTCGCACATGATGGCCGTGGCTGCTGATTATCAGAATCGGGGCGTCGGCGCGCGCTTGAAGTGGGCCCAGCGAACGCGCGCTTTGTCGGAAGGTCGTGATTTTATCAAGTGGACTTTCGAGCCGATGCGCGCGCGTAATGCGCATTTCAACTTGAATCGCCTGGGCGTGGTGGTCCGCGAGTATGCGGTCAACTTTTATGGCACCGACTATGTCACTAATCCGGCGGAAAAGGCGGCCGGGATCAGCGGGATGGACAGCGATCGTCTGTTTGCGAATTGGGACCTGAACTCGCCGCGCGTTAAGGCATTGGCGGCCGGACTGGAGTATCCGCTCGGCGCCGCCGATCACGTAATCGCGATTCCCGCCAACTTTTCTGAACTGTTAAAGTCGGATCCGGAAAGCGGGAAGCGTGAACAGTTACGGGTGAGGGAAGAGTTCTTGAAGGCGTTGGGAGAGGGTTTGGTGTGCCGCGCTTTCCAGCGCGATGAGGCGCGCCCGCGCTACCTATTTTATCGAGACGACTAGTTGGAGTTGCCCCAGAGACACGGAGACACAGAGCCGAACGAGTTAGAAAACTGAGGCCCGCCATTCTTGCTTTGATTTTCTCTGCGCCTCCGTGTCTCTGTGGCAATTTGTTTCGGAATAGAATTCAGACTTGCCAAAACCAAAATCAATCGCAAAGACAATCAATGCGCTGCGCGAAGAAATTCGCCACCACGACGACCTGTATTACCTTGAGCAAGAACCGGAAATTTCCGATCGCGAATATGACGAGCTGATCGAAAAGCTGCGCGACCTGGAAACCGCCCATCCCGAATTCGTCACTCCGGACAGTCCCACCCAGCGCGTCAGCGGCCGGCCGGCCGAAGGGTTTGCAGAGTTCTTTCACCGACGTCCGATGCTGTCGCTAGACAACAGCTACAGCATCGAAGAGTTGCGCGCGTTTGACGAACGCTGCCGCAAACTCGCCGGTGGCGAGTCGCCTGTTTACGTTGCGGAACTAAAGATCGACGGGCTTTCGCTTTCGATTCATTATGAAGATGGACTGTTTGTGCGTGGTGTCACACGGGGCGACGGGTTTCGCGGTGAAGATGTGACTTCGAACGTGCGCACAATCCGCAGCGTACCACTGAAATTGAAGAAGATAGGCAAAGTTGGGCGCGAGATTGAGGTGCGCGGCGAGGCTTATCTGGCTCGCAAGGTCTTTGAAAAGATCAATGCCGAGCGGGAAGAGGAAGGCGAGTCGCGCTTTGCCAATCCGCGCAATGCCGCGTCGGGCGCGATTCGCCAACTCGATCCGGCGATGGTCGCGAAGCGAAGGCTGGACATGTTCGCCTACGACGTGCTTTCCGGCGAAAGCAAACCTTTCCGGACACATTGGGAGGCGCTCAATTGGGCGGAACGCGCCGGCTTTCGCGTTAACAAACATCGGGCGTTGTGTAAGACCATCGACGAAGTAATCGACTTTTGCAATACGATGGAAGCCGAGCGTGATGAGTTGGGTTATGAAATCGACGGCGTCGTGGTCAAAGTTAACTCCACCGCCCTACAGGACGAGTTTGGCGCGACAGGTAAAGCTCCGCGCTGGGCAATCGCTTACAAGTATGCGGCGCGCCAGGCGAGCACGAAAGTGAACGACATTATTGTGCAGGTCGGACGCACGGGAGCGCTGACGCCGGTGGCGCTGCTCGAGCCGGTGCAGCTCGGCGGCGTGACCGTGTCGCGATCGACGCTGCACAATGAAGATGAGATCGAGCGGTTGGGCTTGCTCATTGGTGATTGGGTGCTGATTGAAAGGGGCGGCGACGTCATTCCCAAAGTCGTCAAGGTCGTTGAATCGAAACGCACCGGCAAGGAAAAACCGTTTCTCCCACCCACCGCGTGTCCGGTGTGCGGTGGTCTGGTGTCGCGGCCTGAGGGCGAGGCAGTTTCGCGTTGCATCGCGGCTGACTGTCCGGCTCAGTTGATTGGGCGCTTGCTACATTTCGCTTCACGACGGGCCATGCGGATTGAAGGACTGGGCTCAGCTCTGGCAGAGCAACTGATCGCAAAAAAGATGGTGAGGGACGTAGCCGATCTCTATCGCTTGAAACTTGATAATCTCGCTTCACTCGAACGCATGGCGGAAAAGTCTGCGTCGAATGTGCTGGCTCAAATCGAAGCCAGCAAGACGCGCGACCTTTGGCATTTGATCTACGGCCTCGGCATACGGCATGTTGGCGAACGCACCGCGGGAATTCTGGCGCGTCAATTCGGATCGCTCGACAGTTTGGGGCAGGCCAGCGTGGAAGAGTTAGACGACGTGCACGAGATCGGACTGACAATGGCGCAGAGTATCCGCGACTGGTTCGACGATCCTGGAAACAAGGAGCTTTGCAAACGATTGAGTAGCGCGGGCGTGCGGACCGTAGCTGAAAAGCAGAAGCAGGGCCAGACTGACGAAAGATTCGCAGGCAAACAATTCGTGTTGACGGGAACGCTGCCCGGCCTGACGCGGGACGAAGCCCGAGCGTTAATCGAAGGCCGCGGCGGCCGCGTCACGTCCTCCGTGAGCAAGAAGACTGCTTTCGTAGTTTCCGGGGCTGAACCCGGATCGAAGCTGGATAAGGCGAATCAACTGGGTGTGAGAGTCATCGATGAGGCGGCTTTCAAAAAGATGTTGTCATGAGAAGACGTACTGTTGTCTTCATCACGTTAGGAATCGTGGTCGGTGTTCTTGGTTTAGTTGCCACCGCGCTGTTTCTATTGAACTTCATCGATATCGATCTGCGATTATCAGGGCCGGTTTCAATATCGACCCAATGGCTCGAGATATCCCCAAGTATTTCAATGAGGCCTTGGAAACAGAACCAATATGTCTCGTTGGACATTGATGGAGTAAATACCAACCATTTGCCGCTTACTGAAGCATTCAAAAGCGGAAAGTTGCAGCTAGCCGACGGCACCGCGGTTACTCCCGAGGTCGAGCTAATTGACGAGAATGGTCGAGTTTATAGTCTGCACGTTTCCATGATTGATAATAAAGGGATAGGCTATGGCAAGGACTGCGACCCAGAGTGTGGCTTTCCTTGGACAAAATATCGAACGGTACGAATCAGAGCGGATAGAGTG
>Ga0209648_10005457_pt1 | contig 10878 bp, 10 predicted proteins | sample GraSoi2013_115cm_FD_185830 | JGI IMG/M metagenome (GOLD analysis project Ga0209648, IMG submission 185830) | Grasslands soil microbial communities from the Angelo Coastal Reserve, California, USA - Sample 9_17_2013_115cm (SPAdes) (version 2) | ecosystem: Environmental > Terrestrial > Soil >...
AACGCAAACCGGCGGCGTTGTGAAAACCTGGAAGCAATTTGACTATGGGAAATTGAGTTTCGACGCTACACACATCGTGGCGGCTAGCTTCACCATCGAGTCGCCCTGGGGCAGGAGCATGACGGGCGTGGAGGGCGCTGCTGTAAAGGGGTGGTCATTGAGCGCGATCATGCACTTCCAGACCGGCGGTCCCCTCACAGCAACAGCATCGCAAGCCGTTGGCTCTAACGGCGTTAATATCACCCGGCGGGCAAGTGTTGTGCCAGGCCAATCCATTGCATTCAGCGGCACATGTTCGAACCCAAAAGCCCTATGCTGGGTTAATCCGAACGTTTTTGCACTTGAGAACTCACTCGGTGCGGGTGACACCCCCATCGGCGATATCGTCGGGCCCAACTATTATCAGTGGGATCTATCGTTGCGAAAGACATTCAATTTGCCCTTCAGGGAAGGCATGCGCCTGCAGTTCCAGGCGGATGCCTTCAACGTCTTCAATCGCACCAACTGGAACAATCCTGTCGTGAATAACGCTGGCACCTCCAGTTTTGGACAGATTACGGGTGCTTTGCCAGCGCGCGTACTTCAGTTCGGCGGGAAATTCAGTTTCTGAAGGTATTGGATTCCGGACTCGAGGGCCAACTCTCAATTCGATTCCGGGACCTTGGACTAAACTGCGTCAGACCGGTTCATGACTAATTTTCTGCGTTGGTTGACATTTGCTTTGTGTTTGCCGTTCCTCTTCGGCCAAGGCGCGGCACAGGTTGCGCCGCTCCTTGCGAATATCAATGCGCGTCAGACCATGAGCTTGGATGGCCAGTGGCAGGCGATTGTTGATCCGTATGACGTTGGAGCGTTGGATTACCGCGCTCAGCCACTGAAAAATAACAACGCGTTCTACAAGAACTACAAGCCGCAGTCCGAGTCGGAACTAGTCGAATATGATTTCGATTCGTCGGGCCAGCTCCATGTGCCCGGTGACTGGAACACGCAGCGCGAGCAGCTTCTGTTTTATGAAGGAAGCGTCTGGTATAAGCGGTCCTTCGATTACACAAAATCGCCGAAGAACAGGCTGTTCCTGCATTTTGGAGCGTGCAATTACCTCGCCGCCGTTTACCTGAATGGCGAGGAGCTCGGCGAGCATGAGGGTGGGTTTACCCCTTTTGATTTCGAAATTACGGACCGCGTAAGGGCTCATGGCAATTTCCTCGTTCTCAGAATCAACAACACCCGCGCGCGGGATCAAGTCCCCACCGTCAATACGGATTGGTGGAATTACGGGGGAATTACGCGCCCGGTGACTCTAGCGGAGGTGCCGGAGACATTTGTTCAAGACTATTCTGTCCAGCTCGAGAAAGGATCGACGCGCCAAATCACAGGTTGGGTTCAACTCAACGGTGCAAGACTTCAGCAGAATCTCACAATCCGGATTCCAGAGGCAGGTCTCAGTAAGACATTCCTAACAAATTCCAGGGGACGCGCCGAGTTCTCCTTTAGGGCCGACCTGACGCTTTGGTCTCCAGAGAATCCCAAGCTGTACCGCGTCGAGATCGCCAGCGAAACCGACCAAGTGATAGAAAACATCGGATTCCGCTCGATTGAGGTTCGTAGCACAGATATCCTGCTCAACGGGAAATCAGTCTTCTTACGTGGGATCAGCCTCCATGAAGAGGCTCCCACGCGCCCCGGTCGAGGCTGGAGCGACGACGATGCGCGGACGCTCTTGAGTTGGGCAAAAGAATTGGGCTGCAATTTCGTTCGCCTCGCGCACTATCCGCACGATGAATCCATGTTGCGCATGGCTGATCAGATGGGATTAATGGTCTGGGCCGAGGTGCCGGTCTACTGGACCATTCAGTGGGAAAATCCCCAAACACTGCACAACGCGGAAAATCAGTTGAACGAGACGATCGCCCGAGACCATAACCGGGCCGCTCTTATCATCTACTCTGTGGCGAACGAAACCCCCGTCAGCGATTCCCGGAATCGCTTTCTGCGGCAACTCATTCAGGATGCGCATGCCGCCGATGCCACACGCCTGGTTTCCGCCGCGCTTCAGGCTCATGAAGTCGCGGACGGGAATCGAACGACCATTCACATTAATGACCCGATCGCGAGCGATCTCGATGTGCTCGGGAACAACGAATACATTGGCTGGTACACCGGCCGCCCCGAGGATACAGATTCGACCGATTGGATTTCAGAGTATGGTAAGCCACTGATCATGAGTGAATTCGGGGGCGATGCACTTTTTGGCTACCACGGCGATGCGCACATTCGGTGGACCGAGGAGTACCAGGAAAATCTCTACGAGCACCAGATCGCAATGCTAAAGCGCATCCCCTTTCTTCGCGGAATGACACCGTGGATTCTCAAGGACTTTCGCAGTCCGCGGCGAACGCTTCCTCGTTTTGAGAACTATTTCAATCGCAAGGGACTCGTCTCCGATCGGGGCGAGAAAAAGGAAGCCTTCTTCGTGCTACAGAAGCTCTATCGAGAGTTGCAAGGTGGTCAGCCGCCTAAGCAGCTAAAGTCCTCCAGCTACTGACTGTCTGCTCCAGCGATCGAGGTTTGCTTCAGGGAAGAATTCGGTTTGTCCGGCAATCAGGCAGGGGACTGTAAACAGCTAAATCTTTCCACTTGTTCTTAATGGCCCAGCAACCAATCATCGCTAGTCTCAAAACATTCCCTGAGCCGCTCGCTTTGTTCGCCTAGTGGGCGGCTATTTTTCACTCGCTGCGAGGACACCACATTCGATAGCGCTAGACAAAACCAAGGACGCTGAGTCCGTAGTCGCTGTCAATCTTCTGCTGTCCCATTTGCAACCCTGCTTCAATCGCTTTGGCGTCACTAGCAAACGACTGACCTGACTCGAAGTGCGTTACGTCGATATGCCCACCTCTATGCGCCTCAATATCGAAGTGGACTGTAAAGTTGGCATCGGCCAATGGAAATGAGATCACATGGATCACGTGCCCCTTGTACTGACTGCTGGCTCTGCTCATCCTCAGGGAACCAAGAGTCGCTTCTTCAGGATTCCGGAAATGGCGTTCTCCAGTTTCTCAGGAGTCATGGAACCTTTTTCAAAGTACCCTGCCGCCCCTTCTTGGATGAGTTTCTCGCCATTCTTTTCGGATAGGCTGCTAATTATCAACACTGGAATATCGGTCGTGGACTGTGTCTGTTTCAACGTTCGCAACACGTCTACGCCATCCATATCGGGCATGAGCATGTCGAGAAGGATTATGCTCGGGTTGCAACTCTCAGCAGCAAAAAGCCCAGTTTTGCCGTCGCAGGCAATGAGAACTCGATAACCCAAGCCCAGCAGTACTCGGGAATATGCTTGCGCAATAAACTTACTGTCATCAACAATCAGAACCACATCGTTGCTCAACAAAGGTCGCCGTCCTCATCTCCCTGTGAAGCACCACTGCAAAACAGGATGGGTACCGACCGGCCCGAAAAGTTCAGCGAAAATGGGGAAGGCAGACCCGAGGGATGGTTTGCGGCTTTATATCCCAGAACTCTAGCCCGCTTCTAACCGTCTCGCTACACATACGAGAGAAACTACCATCGCAACGCGAGGAAAATCTATTATGCCTTGGTATAAGAAGCCGAAACGGAGGGGCAGTTCACCGAGGCTTCTAGAAGGTCTTCGGCATCGCGATCTCCTGCTAAGGCTCTCGCAACCAGTTGGGCTTTCGCCCGATCCAATTTTAGAAGCGTAAGTTTTGGAGCCTCGTAGCGCTTCTTCCGGCTTGGGCTATTCGACTGGGACAACTGTTCTTCATGCTTAGCCGCTTCATTGTTTTTCATGACTGGTGAACGCTCCTTGGTTGCGATCCGGGGTTGGCAGTCTGGCGTTACACGTCCAATGACCAGTACCCTGCAAGCCGAGTACGACTAGCCCGACCGTGCTTTTCCAGCAGGACTAGCGCCGAGACAATGTTGTGAGTTGTTTCTCTGAAGCGGAAAGCGAGTTCTCTCTCCTCCACTCCGACCGAATGATGTGAATGGAATTGCGAGACCAATCGCCCGTGATCTAGGATCGCTGCCGCTAGCAACTGGATTTGTTTTTCGGCTATTTTCGCATCGGATTTCTCACCGGGAAGCAGGGTTGCTAGGTTAGTGAGAAATTGCCGTAATTTATCGGAGACAATGACTCCGTTCCCGTTCCCTTCCACTTTCATGACCAAGGCTCTCCCAAGTTCTCTGAGACGAATGCCAATTGATACGCATTTTCCAGGCCAACTCGGAGGAATTTCGGAAGCCTGTGATTCTACACAGGGCTGCGTCTCGCCCCGGTTGTTGGGCGAGGCGGACTGACGGCCCTCCGGCAGCATTGCCAGTCTTCCGGCAGGGATATTTTCCAACAGTGGGAAAGATTTTCCAAAAATATAATCCGCACCCTCGCTTCATCACGCCCCGCTCACGAACGAATCAGATACCCATCCCGTACCCGTCTCGCGATTCTAGGGTCTAAAACACACGTTCCTGACAGGCTTTCCGAGCTTTGGCGAGCGTTGCTGACAGGGTGGCACACCTTTCCGGGGTCATCACGCAAGTTCGCTCTCTTCATGCACTACAGTTTTTGTCGGGTACACACAACTCTGTGCGAAACGCCAGCAATGGAAGCAGGATTTACGGATCATGTTTGGGAAATTGAGGAACTGCTAGATTTGCTGCGAAAACGGCCCTAACAGCTTGCGGAAAAACTCGGCTCGAAGCGACGGCGTAAAGGGAATGTTTTGGCAGCAATCCGCACGGTTACAAGGCTAACTCAACCGACAACCATGTGCAGGTCAGTTTGTTCTTTTGGTGTCAGTAAGCGGAGATCGCACGAGCAAGGCGATCTGTTCAATATGGGGGGGGACGCTTTGTCTGGGCTTCCACCTCCGACTTTATCGGTAGAAAGCCTGACATACTTTACTCTTTTCTCGCTCGGAGCGGTTCTCTACTACCTGAGTTATGCACACCTGAGACCGTTCTGAGATGGGAGCGGCCGACGCTTCCGTGAGACGTCCAACGATGTACGCCTGCAAGTCATTGAAAATGCAGGGCAATCCGTGCATAGAATTTTATGCACAGAAGTGTGAACGAAATAGCATACGTGGAAGGCGCATTTTTATTGGGTTTCCCGATAAGTTCGCAAAACCGGCATTCTATGCGGGTCTCGTGAGCCTTGATTTTACTGGGGACAACCGCTGTGGTGCCCCCCAAAGTTCAAATCAGTGCGGTGTTTGCTACTCAACTCAGGAAAGCGTGCATAACTCAGGTACTACTTCCTGCCAAAAACCGGGGCGGGCCACCTGAACAGCGTGAGCCTCTTTGTCGCGATCTCCGCCGTGCTCTAGAGCATGTATGGCGCTGGTTTCGCGACGATTCCGGCATACCTACGCGATCTGTTCGGTACTCATCACGTCAGCGCGATTCGCGGCCAACTGCTTACCGCGGGGTCCGTCGCCGGCGTTCTCGGCCCCGTTCTCGTGAACTACATGCGGGAGTATCAAATCGCGCACGGCGCTGACAAGGCGAGCGCGCATCGGACGGTTTTGCGCGTGATGACATGCCTGCTGGTCATCGGTTTCATAGCCAATTTTCTGGTTCATCCAGTGGACCAAAAATATTGGATGACTGAATCGAAGTCTCCGTCCCGGGAAGGGGCAATGAAATGACAGGAGAGCTAAAAAAGTCGTCGGCGGGATTCATTCTACTGGCTTGGCTAGTCGTGGGCATTCCGCTCGGATGGGGCGTGTACAACACACTCTTAAACTCGATGAAACGGTTCCAGGCAGCACCGGCGGGAGCCGCTGCGCCTGCAGTGCCGCCGAAATGATCTTCACACGACGGCGCACCAAAAACTTGTAACCCTGCAATAGCAGGGGAGCATCTCAAGTTTTCAACAGCCACGGATACCCTCGAATCTCTGGAGGTCAAATGATTAAGGAATTTGTGCTCCGATGGCCGGTGCTGCGTCAGATTCTGCAGGGTGGAGATGGCACCGGCCCGGAAGCGATGAGCCACCGCACGCAGACGCTTCGTCCGAAGAACGAAGGAGCGCAAGTAGCCCGGTCGGTGTGCCCTTACTGCGCCGTGGGTTGCGGTCAGCTTGTATTTCATAAGGATGGCAAGCTGGTTTCGATTGAAGGCGATCCCGAATCGCCGATTTCCCGCGGGCGGCTCTGCCCCAAAGGCGCGGACAGCTATGAGCTACTGACCCACTCCAAACGAGTAACGAAGGTGAAGTATCGCCGTCCGTTCGCCAAGGAATGGGAAGACCTGGACCTGGACCGAGCGATGGAAATGATCGCGGATCGAATTTGGGAGAGCCGCGAGCGAACGTTTGTCGAATCGCAAGATGGACAAAGCTTGATGCAAACGAAGGCCATCGCCCACCTGGGTGGAGCGACGCTCGACAACGAAGAGAATTATCTCATCAAAAAATTGTTCACCGGCGGCCTGGGGATGGTGTGCATCTCCAATCAGGCCCGTATATGACATAGCTCGACCGTGCCCGGTCTGGGCACAACTTATGGACGCGGCGGAGCAACATCGTCACCCAAGGATTTGCTGAACTCCGACGCGATCCTCATCATGGGATCGAACATGGCGGAGAACCATCCTGTGGGATTTCAATGGGTGATGGAGGCCAAGGAACAGCACGGAGCAAAAGTCATTCACGTAGACCCGCGCTTCAGTCGGACGTCCGCAGTGGCCAATATCTGGGTGCCGCTGCGAGCGGGATCTGACATTCTTTTCCTGGGAGCATTGATTCGTTACGTCCTCGAAAATGAGCTGTTCTTCCGTGAATACGTTGAGCATTACACCAATGCCAGCGTGATCATCCCCGAGGACTTCAAGGATACCGAGGAACTGGGAGGAATCTTCTCCGGTTGGAATACGGAGAAGAAATCCTACAATCCGGAAAGCTGGCTTTACGAAGGTGTTGAAAGAGACGGGAGAACCCAACCAACGGCGCCCGGAGGGACGCATGGCGGCCATGCGCAGCACGGTGCAAACGTATCGCCCAATCTAAACAATTATAAGCAGGACCGCACGTTGCAGCATCCGCGTTGTGTTTTCCAATTATTGCGGAAACATTTCGCGCGTTACACGCCCGAGATGGTCGAACAATACTGCGGCGTTTCTAAAGACGCCTTCCTACATGCCGGCAAAACTTTTTGCGAAGCATCGGGGCCCGACAAAACCGGCGCTATTTGTTACGCACTTGGTTGGACGCAGCATTCGAGTGGCGTCCAAATGATCCGGTGCGCAGCGATCCTGCAATTGCTATTGGGGAATATGGGTCGCCCTGGCGGAGGCATTCTGGCATTGCGAGGACATGCCTCGATTCAAGGATCGACGGATGTCCCCACGCTCTATGACATCCTACCCGGTTACTTGAGCATGCCGAAATTTGGAGAGGAATCGAAATCTCTCGCCAACTACATCGCAAAGTATGGAGCGCGCACGGGATGGTGGAACAACCTGGACAAATATATCGTGAGCTTGTTGAAGGCGTACTACGGCGAAGCCGCCCAGCCCGAAAATGATTTCGGGTTCAACTGGTTGCCACGCGTCACCGGGGACCATTCCCACCAGGGCTACTGGCTGGACATGTTGGACGGAAAGATGGATGGATTGTTCGTCATGGGCCAGAATCCGGCGGTCGCTGGTCCGAACTCGGGAATGGAGCGCCGCGGTCTCGGCAAGTTGAAATGGCTGGTCGTACGGGAAATGGTCGAAACCGAAACCGCGTCCTTTTGGTATGCATCGCCCGAGGTGACGCGGGGCGAATTAAAGACTGAGGAAATCCCGACAGAAGTGTTTTTGTTGCCCGCCGCGGGACATGCGGAAAAGTACGGAACGTTCACCAACACGCAAAGACTACTGCAGTGGCGCCAGAAGGCTGTTGATCCGCCAGGGGATTGCCGAAGCGAAAACTGGTTTATGTATCACCTCGGCGTGATTCTGAAGGAGAAAGCGAAACGCGATCCACGTCCGCGCAATGCCGGTCTTCTCGCCCTCACCTGGGACTATTCGACGGAAGGCCAGCACCAGGAAGTGGTGGCTGCGGAAATCCTGCAGGAGATCAACGGGCGCACAACCGGAAATGGCGAACTGGTGCAGGGATTCACCTCGCTCAAGGCCGATGGCTCTACTGCCTGCGGTTGCTGGATCTATTCGGGCGTGTTTCCGAAGCCGGGTGAGAATCGGGCGAACGAGCGCGCGTCAAAGGATTTTCATGGGCACGGGTGGGGATTCGCCTGGCCGTCCGATCGTAGAGTTCTCTACAACCGAGCCTCGGCTCGTCCGGACGGAAAACCGTGGAGCGAACGGAAGAAATTGGTCTGGTGGGACGCGGAAAACAAGAAATGGACGGGCAACGACGTTCCCGATTTTGTGGCGACCAAACCTCCCGACTATCAACCTCCAGAAAATTCAGTAGGCGATGCCGCTTTAGCTGGAGACAAGCCTTTCATTCTGCATGCCGATGGTTTTGGGTGGATATGGGTACCGGTCGGACTGAACGACGGTCCACTACCAGCGCATTACGAGCCACTTGAGTCTCCGGTTCGAAATCCTCTCTATCCGAAGCGGCAGTCGAATCCGGTGGCAGACAAAAAGACACGCCCGGGGAATGAATATGCAACTTCGCCAGACCCACAGTTTCCATTCGTTTTGACCACGTATCGGCTTACGGAGCATCATACCGCCGGCGGCATGTCGCGAACTCTGCCGCACCTCGCGGAACTTCAGCCAGAGATGTTCTGCGAAATGTCTGTTGAGTTGGCGGAACAGCTGTCGATTACGCCGGGCGAGTGGGTAACAATCGTAACTGCGCGCGGAGCCATTGAAGCCCACGCCTTGGTTACGCCAAGAATGCAGATGCTCGCCATTGATGGCAAACCAGTACACCAGGTGGGACTTCCATTTCACTGGGGTTATTCCGGACTTGTAAAGGGCGACATTGGCAACGACCTCGTCGCCATCTCGGAGGAACCGAATGTACGGATCATGGAAACGAAGGGTCTTTTATGCAATGTGATTCGCGGGAAACGCAAGACGAACCTGCAAGCAATCCGCGACCTGCGTCCGGAGAAAGGATAGGCTCTGATGGCGCGTACTGCTTTTCTAACAGATGCGACCGTGTGTATCGGGTGTAAAGCTTGCGAAGTCGCGTGCAAGGAATGGAATGAAGTCCCCGACGATGGAATGGTATGGAGCGGGTTTTCCTACGACAACACGAAGAGCCTGGGAGCTTCGACCTGGCGGCACGTACTTTTTCTGGAGCAGCCCTCAGTTGCCGGACCCCAAATCGCCGACACCAAAGATCCCTTTCGATGGATTTTTCTCTCCGACGTTTGCAAGCACTGCGCGAATGCAGGGTGCCTTGAAGCGTGCCCGACGGGCTCGATTGTCCGAACGGAACTCGGTTCGGTGTTTGTGCAGCCGGATGTATGCAACGGTTGCGGATACTGCGTCGTTTCCTGCCCGTTCGGCGTGATCGATAAACGGCCGGATGATGGGCGCGCATTTAAATGCACATTCTGCTACGACCGCCAAAAGGCGGGGCTAATCCCGGCCTGCGCTAAAGCATGTCCTACGCAATCCATTCAGTTCGGCGATCTGGACGAACTGAGGCTGCGTGGAAGGAATCGCGTGCAGGAACTTCAAGAACGCGGATATAAGGATGCGCGTATCTATAATCCCGAGGAAACTAGCGTCGGTGGAATTCACGCTTCTTTTGTGATTTTAGGAGAACCGGAAGCCTACAATCTTCCCCCGGCGCCTGAGGTACCCACCGTATATCTGAAGAGCGCCTGGACCTCCGCACTTGTCTCCGCTGCAATTCTTGTTGCAATCGTTTGTGCTGCGTTCGCATTTTAATTTGCATCGGATCTCTAGCTGAGCAAGCCGGTTCGTGATAACGGTCGCAATATGAAATCACCCTCAAAGCCGAAAGCTACCGAGGAGCGGCTCGACGAAATCCGCGAGGCGGCCCTAAAGGCTGGCTCGGCGCAGGGGCCTCAGACCGGGGAGAGTTACTACGGCCTGCCTGTCCTTAAGGCTCCTGTCTGGACCTGGGAGGTGCCGCTCTATTTCTTTCTTGGCGGCATCTCCGGAGTATCCGCCTGCATTGGATTCATCGCGCAACTCTTCCGCAGTGATCCCGCATTCGTTAGGGTTTGTTTCTGGATTGCGCTCATCGGAGCTTCGATTTGTCCCATTCTCCTGATCGCCGATCTCGGCAGGCCCAAGCGCTTCCTGAATATGTTGCGCGTATTCAAGCTTCGCTCGGCCATGTCGATGGGCGCCTGGATCCTGGTAGCTTTTTCGAATTGTGCGTTTCTCGCTGTGTTGTGCTTCGAACTGATCTTGCGAGGTTTAGCAAATCCATTCTTGATTTCATTGCTTTGGCTGCTGGAGGGATCGGCGGCAATTACCGGTCTGCTTCTTGCCAGCTACACAGGTGTATTGATCGGAGCCACGGCGGTCCCGGTGTGGTCTCAGAATCGGGAGTTGCTTCCCGCACACTTCCTGACCTCTGGCCTCGGAGGATCGGCGGCAATTCTCGAGCTAGCGGGCTTCTTAATACCCGCGACGCAGGTCTTTGGCTTCGTTGCGTCAGGGATAGAGACTTTGATCGAGATCTTTTTGGAAGCGCGCAAGCGGCCTGTCGATGTGCCGCTGCACCACGGCCGCTCGGGGAAGGCGCTTCGCATCGCGGGACTTCTGGAGGGTCCTGCAGCGCTGTTGCTGCGGACGTTTTTGGGAGCTTCTCATACAGGTCGCTATGCGGCAGCCGTTTGTTTTTTACTCGGGTCCCTGCTTAGCCGATACGCATGGATTTGGGCGGGCCGCGCTTCGACCGATGAC
>Ga0209648_10005459_pt1 | contig 10878 bp, 10 predicted proteins | sample GraSoi2013_115cm_FD_185830 | JGI IMG/M metagenome (GOLD analysis project Ga0209648, IMG submission 185830) | Grasslands soil microbial communities from the Angelo Coastal Reserve, California, USA - Sample 9_17_2013_115cm (SPAdes) (version 2) | ecosystem: Environmental > Terrestrial > Soil >...
CATTTCGGATGCGGGATGCCTACTACGCAGGCTTCTTTAACCGCGGGATGACCCATCAGCGTGTTTTCTAAATCTACGGAACTGATCCATTCGCCGCCGGACTTTACGAGGTCTTTGGCGCGGTCCACGATTTTGACGTAGCCTTCGTCGTCCATGGTAGCGACGTCACCGGTGCGGAACCAGCCGTCGGCGGTCCAGCGATGGGCCTGGTCGGGTGAGTCATGGTAGCTGGTGGCGACCCACGGGCCGCGGATTTCGATCTCGCCAGAGGTGACGCCATCCCAAGGTGCTTCACCTTCCGGGCGCATCAGGCGGATCTCGACAAATGGCGCTGGCCAGCCCTGTTTGGCGCGGACTTCGTATTTTTTGTCGTCGGGCCAGTCGCGCATGTGCGGCCGGAGTCCGCCGGAAGTGCCGATGGGAGTGGTCTCGGTCATACCCCAGAGATGCTTGATCTGCAAGTTGAAGCGATCGAGCCGGCGGATGAGCTCGAGAGGCGGCGCGGTGCCTCCACAGACGACGCGGATGGGTGCATCAAATTTCCAGCGGCCAGGGTTTTTTTCAAGCGCTTCGAGGACAGCGATCCAGACGGTGGGCACACCGCAAGCGATGGTTACGCCTTCACTGACCATCAGGCCAAGCACGCTTTCCGGATCGACATTCGGACCGGGGAGTACCAGGCGCGCCCCGAGCATGGCGCATGCGAAAGGCAGGCCCCAGGCGTTGGCATGGAACATTGGAGCGACGGGCAGGACGGTGTCGAAATGGCTCATCCCAAAAACTTCGCCGAGGCCGCAAGCGAAGGAGTGCAGCACCAGCGCGCGGTGGGAATAGATGACGCCTTTGGAATGGCCGGTCGTGCCCGACGTGAAGCACATCGCCGCGCCGTCGTTTTCATCGATTTGCGGATATCGGAAACCATCGCCGGCTTCAGCGAGCAGCTCCTCGTAGTTCAACAATCCTTCCGGCACGCTCCCACAACCATACGGAACGACAATTACTTTTTCGAAAAGCGCGTCGGTACGGAACTTCTCGTAAACTGGCAGGAGCACATCGTCAATCAACAGGAAGCGGTCGCCGGCATGCCTGGCGATGGCGGCAATTTCATGCGCATGGAGCCGGAGGTTCAAGGTATGCAGAATGCCGCTGGCGCACGGCACACCGAAGAAAGCTTCGAGATGGCCGGAGTGGTTCCACATCATGGAGGCCACGCGGTCGCCCGGCTGCAATCCAAGTTTGGTCAATGCCGCCGCGAGCCGGCGCGCGCGCCGGTAAAATTCCCCATAACAAGTGCGCGCGATGGACCGATCTGGTTTGCAGGAGGCGATCTCGACGCGCGGAAAAATCTTCCCGGCACGCTCCAGGATGGTGGGCAGCGTGAGCGGAAAATCCATCATGGTGCCGCGCATAAAACCCTCGGGCTGGGAGCAAATTCAGCGCATCCTATCACTTTTCCTTCGCAATGGGGAAAGGCGCGGCAGAGTCGCACCGGGACAATTTCAGTTGCAAAAGGGGTTAATTTCCGAGAGGATGCAACAGACCGCTGAAGCAACGGTCTCGCGCCTGGGGTGGCTCGGCTTCCCGGACTGCCCGTAAACGATTGCTGTCTCTTCAGCGCGCTCCGCGACTCGCATTTTAGGTTCCGGACAGAAGGAGCAAGAGGTGAAGAAGCTCTATATCGGTAATCTTCCGTTTTCCGCGACGGAAGAGCAGCTCAACGAGTGGTTCACGCAGGTGGGTGTAACTCCCTCGGGCGTCAATCTGATTCGCGATCGTTTTACGGGACAGTCGCGCGGGTTCGCCTTCGTTGAAGTGACCAATGACGAAGACGCGGATCGCGCCGTGAACTCCTTGAACGGTCAGAATTTTGGCGGGCGAAACCTCGTGGTGAATGAAGCACGTCCCCAGGCAGAGCGCGGCAGGTGGCGGCGGCGGTGGGCGTGGCGGCCACGGTGGCGGTGGCGGGCGCGGCGGTGATCGCGGCGACCGTGGAAATCGCTGGTAAGCAGGCACCCCGGGTCTGAAAGCGCAGCGCCCCGGTCCCGGTCAGTCCCGGTCGGGGGCGCCTCAGTCCCACTTAGAGAATCCTCAGCGGTATCTCTGCGTCCATCTTTCACCGTTGCGGCTCTCACCTCCGCAGGTTCAACTCGTCTAATCCGGTTGAAAGGTAGCCGCGAATATTTGCTGCCCGCGGACAAGATTTCGCGAATGGGCATCGGCTGGTCAATAAAGTCGAACGTATGTGGTTTCCCGCGGCATGTAGCGGGCTTTGTGGTTCGTCAGCAGGAACGCAACTGGAGTGTGGCTCATGATCAAGATACTCCCCGCTCCGCCTTCCCAGGCCCCTAGCGCGAAACAATTCGTCCCGTAACGTGTTTGAAACAACAGGCAAGGAAAATAGCTTGCCGGCCTGTTTATGAAGTATATGAATAGGCCGGTGAGCATCGGAGTTGTTCCCTGAGAGGGGGATGCGCGGTAGGAGACTAGTGAACCTTATAGTCCGGCCGTGCATCCAAAAGAATGAGGCCAACGTATTACCGATTACCGAATAGGTTGAGGGTTTCGCTGTCAAGCATGAAATGACGACCTGGCACAAACGCGATTGGGAACAATTTTACGAGCTGGCGCGCCGCCCTTGGCGGCGTCACCGACCGCCCCGCCCGGTCTATCCGACTGGCTTGAATCGTGTGCTGCCCGCGCAGGGTTTCAGCTTGTCTGAGTTAGACGACGCTGGAGTGGATCTCGATCTCGCCGAGCGCCTCGGTCTGCCAGTGGACGCCGGGCGCATCGGCGCTTACGGCCCGAACGTTACTGTTCTGCGCGACTTCATCCGCTCTTCGCGGCAGCCGCTTTAGTCTTGCTCATTCGGTAACGGCGAGTTCCAATCATTCCGAGCTTTTCGTTCTGATCGCCACGACATCTGCGGTCTTCGCGTCCGCCTCCTGCACGGAAATCTTTTGCCCACGATCCTCGTATGTCTTGACAAACTCCGGATCCTCCCATGCACCATCTTCGACTTCGTCCCAACAAAAAACTTTGTAGTCGCCAGGGGCAATCCCTCTCAGGAGATAATGTCCGAATTGATCGGTGGCCACTTTCCTGTAGAGACGCGGTTGATCCCGCCGCGCCTGGTCCGGCACGAGAACAACCCAAACCCCTGTGATGGGAAGTTTGTCCTGGTCGGTGACGGCCCCTTCAACGCGAGCGCCACGCGAACTGATGGTCACCTCAAGTGAAGATTGCGTACCACGGACAACCGTGAAACCGCCTTCGAGCGCCTCATTAGCGCCGTAGCGAATGGACTGAATATAGCAATCTTTCGATTGCCCCAGCACACTCAAACGATAATTTCCGTCGAAAACATCCTTCAAGACAAACAAGCTTCCAACGACTCTCGCGGGCGAATTGAAAGAGATTCTCGAGTCCGCCGGAGAAATACTGACAAGGAGCTCATCCCGGTCCAAGCTAGGCTTGCCGTCCCAAACGATTCTTCCGGAAACGGCTATCCCTGGCATGATTGTGAGGTTCACGCCCTCTACATTGGCGTTGCCCACCTCAATGGATTGTCGTGCCTGATATCGCCGCCCATCCTCAAACCAAAAGGCGCTCAGGGTGTAGGAGCCAGGCAGCACCCCGGCAATTTCAACGGAGCCGTCGGAGTTTTCGACATTTAACTGCTGGTCAGGCAAACCCCAAGCAACGTTGCTGTTGCGTTGCTCCAGCTGAACGATGACTCCGGTATTTGAACGCCTGCCCGAAACCATGTTGTACACGCGGCCGCGGACACGAAATGTGGTGACCGGGCGCAAGAGGATTTCGACAGCGGGGATTTCTTCTCCCGCTTTAAGCGTGATCGTCGAAGCCCTCGCTGGATCCGGACTGTTGGGGTAATAGATTGGCATAAATTCCGGCCGAGAGTCGTCGCTGTCATCTTCTCGTACTTCTGCTCGGCCTATGACGTGTAGACCCGGCTTGTATTTGGCGCAGATGAAGTACCTGCCAGGCTTCAAACCAAAAAGGCGATACTCCCCAAGATCATTCGTGGGTGCAAGCGCCTCCGGCGACAGCTTGTGTTTTCCACCGGAATAGATTTCACGTAAAGCGCTGACCTGGGCCCATGGAAGCGGCTCACCTTGGTCATCCAGGACCCTCCCCGCGATGATGCCCCAGGGAATCAGGTGAAAAAGAAGATCGCGCAGGACTTGCCCTGGGACGAGACGAATCTCGGCTCCGGGATCGTTTGACGTTTTCTGGCCATACTCCTGCGTCACAAAACCGGTGCGGTTTATCTTCAGCCGGTAGCGCCCCGGGTCAATGCCCTTCAATTCGAACCGGCCACCCACGTCTGTAACCACTGAGATCGTGTGCGCAAGATCCTGCAGGCTCTGAAGCTGCACTGTCGCGGTTTTCACCGGCTCACTTCCAGCAAGCTTTACTACCATTCCCGAAATTGCGCATTCGTCAGATTTTGGCCTTGCTACGGGAGGGTTAGGCGAAGGCTTCTGCGCAAAGGTGATGTTTGCAAGGAAGAAGGGTAAGAAGGCGGCGATAGAGAGCTTCATAATACTTCTCGCGCGACATAAGTATACGGCAGGAAGGACCTCTTGGCCGCCCTAGCACGGTTTCGCCAGACAATTTGTAAGACGTGCCGGAGGGGCGTAAAATAAGGGATCCAAGCGAGCCTAATGGCCACACCGTTCAACATCATCTCGAATATTCCGGCGATGCCGATGCCCTCTCCGGACGGGCACCCACGGCCGGATTGGCTGCGCGTGAAGTTTTTTGGTGGCGAGCGATATCAGGAACTGAAGGGCATCATGCGCACGCTCGATTTGCACACGGTCTGCGAGAGCGCGCGCTGCCCCAACATGGGCGAATGCTGGGAACATGGCACCGCGACCTTCATGATCTTGGGGGACATCTGCACACGCGCTTGCGGCTTCTGCGCCGTGCCTTCGGGCAAGCCCATTGGCCCGCCGGATGAAGAAGAGCCGTTTCGCGTGGCGGAAGCCGTGGCAAATATGGGATTGCGTTACGCGGTTGTGACGTCCGTGAATCGCGACGACCAGCCTGACGGCGGCGCGCGCATCTTTGCGCGCACCATCGAGGAGATTCGCCGGCGCGTCCCCGGCTGCAAAGTCGAAGTGCTCATTCCCGATTTTCGCGGCGATTGGAACGCGCTGGACGTCGTTCTTGCCGCGCGCCCGGATATTCTCAACCACAACACCGAAACCGTGCCGCGCCTCTACCGGCAGGTCCGCAAGGGCGCGGTGTATGAGCGCTCGCTCGAAGTGCTCCGCCGATCGAAAGAAGCGCATCCTGAAGTGCCGACCAAGACGGGCCTGATGCTTGGCCTCGGTGAAGAAAAGGACGAAGTTCTCGCTACCATGCAGAACCTTGTTGCGCAGGGTACGAACATCCTCACGCTCGGACAGTATCTGCAACCCACTCGCGATCATCTACCCATCGTTCGCTACGTTCATCCCGACGAATTCGCCGAATACAAAGTGCTCGGCGAGGCGATGGGTTTCAAGCATGTCGAAGCCGGGCCGCTGGTCCGTTCCTCTTACCACGCTTTCGACCAGGCCGAATCTGCGATTAAGTAACACCGGCCATATTGCGCATGCCTCATCGTTCCCTCGCCTGTGCGAGTTGAAAAGGGAAGGTATGTTCATATCTTTGGAATTACTTCGGCGCAGCTGTGGACCAATCCGTGAACGGCACAGCGCGGCCACCGCGCACAACTGTGGGAAGGACGTGGTCGAAGCCCTTATGATCGTTTGCGGAGTAATCCAATTTGAGTTGCGGTCCAAGACCCAGATCAAACTCATGGATCGATTCAATTCCGTGAATCAGTCCTTCGCGCGTTAAATCTTTCCCAACGCGCTTTAATCCTTCCACCAGGACCATCGCGTCGACGAAGCCCTCCAGGCTTACGAAGTTCGGTTGCACGGTGGGAAAGTATTTCGTCAGCGTGCGGCGATAGAGGGCGACCGTCTTATAGTCCGTCAGGTAATACGGCGGCACCACCTGCGTGATGACCATGCCTTCCGCATCCGGGCCTGCTTCCACGATCAATTCATCCGTGCCGACGAACGATACCGTCAGGAAGAGCGGCTTCCAGCCTTTTGCGCGGGACTGCTTTAGGATTGGTGCAACCGTATTCGCAGGCCCCACCACCACGACCGCATCCGGATTCGCTGCTTTCACGGTGTCGATCGCTCCGCCGACCTGGGCCGTCTGCCGCTGGTACGACGCGGCCGCAACCGGCTCGGCACCATGGGCTTTCAGCCCGGCCTTCACACCATCAAGCACCGCCACGCCAAACGCATCCTCGGGATAGATCACGCCGACTTTCTTGTAACCCAGCGTTCCCCACAGGCCGTCGATTTGTTCGCGTGTTTCGTCGAAATAGGAAGCGCGAACGTTCACTACCCAGTGCCGCAGCGGCACGTACAGCGTCTGCGCACCCGTGAAGAGCCCCACCAAGGGAATCTTGTTACTCTCTGCCATTGGAAGGTACTTCACGGCGGTGGGAGTGCCCACGAAAAAACCGAGCGCGAAAACCTGTTGCTCCATCAAACGGTTAAAGCACGCTTCCGTCTTCGTGGGATCGTAACTGTCGTCATAGGAGATCAGTTTCAGTTTGCGCCCGTCCACACCGCCGGCATCGTTGATCATGGCGAAGTAGGCCTTCGCGCCCGTCACCGTTTCCGTTCCCAGGAAATGCGAAGGCCCTTCCAGCGCGGAACATGAGCCGATAAGAATTTCATTGTCGGTGATCCCTGGCGTGTTTTGCGCTTGCAATAGCGTGGAAACCTCGAAAAGACAGCCAAAAAGCACACTGAGCCCCAAGACATACTTCGGCGTATCCTTTTTCATCTTGCTCTCCGTTTTGAAGCACGGCCCGCGGAAGCGGAACTTCTATAAGTCTCGTTTAGTCTTACGCCGGGCGGATGTCAATGCGTTTGGTGTGCCGCGCAGCGTAGCGGTAAAACCTACGGCGGGTACCTAGCTGGGATCCAATCGAGAGCGTCGCTGTCAAAAGCTATCGCTTCATGCGCGGCCCGAACACAACAAGCCCTATGCCGGCTAGCAGCGGAGTTATGGAGACCGTTGCCGGGATTTGCGCGGTTTTCTCTTCGTCCACGGTGGCTTTGATGGGGCCGAGTTTCGCCACTTCTTCTTGTTGGTGATAGTTGAAATTAGGGTGGACGAGTCCAATCACACCGAGAACCAGGAGGACGACTCCGAGAACGATGACGAAGCGCCTCATCTTTCAGAACCTTTCCTTACCGTCACGGCTTCGCGAAAAATGCTACAGACGCACCCCTGCGCCGGATTTGGCGTAGAGATGTCTTGTCGGGCTTATAGAAACTTAGGCGCGGCTGGCTGCTGTGGCTGCAGCAGCTTTCTTGGCGGCCTTGGCTGCCGTGGAGGCCTTGCGGCGGCGCTTGGTCTTCGGCGGAGTCGCGGGCGCTTCGCCGATCAATTCGGCCGTCATGATGCTCGTTACGAAAAGCTTAGCACCATGATCGTCGAAATCTACGGCGGTGCGTTCCTGGTCGGAAGCAGTTACAATTCCCAGGCCGTACATCTCATGCTTGATGGTCTGACCTTCCTGCATCACTTGCACAACGTCCTCCTTGACCGCTCACGCTGATAATCTCGATTCGAAGCTCTTGGAGGAGAACCCCCAGAACCTGTCGGGGGGGCTCTCCTGTCAGAGACTAGACGCTGGTAACGTTCTCAGCCTGAAGACCCTTCGGGCCCTTTTTCACTTCAAACTCCACTGCCTGGCCTTCGTTGAGGGACTTGTATCCTTCCATCGCGATCGCGGAGAAGTGCACGAAGACATCTTCTCCCGTCTGGCGCTGGATAAATCCGAAGCCCTTCGAAGCATTAAACCACTTTACTGTTCCTTGTTCCTTCACTTGCCAGCCTCACATGCGCAACTCCGACCGGGCCGGAGTCGACGATATTGGAATTGCGTTGCGTCTCTTGGTCCGTTTTCGGAGGCCGCAAAAGAAGTCCTTGCGGAGCCTCCAACGATTCAAAAGGTAATACAAGAGCAACAAACGCTATGTAAAGAGTACCACAAAAAACAGTCCATGTCCACGGCCTCGCGCCGGGGCCCTGAGTCATAGAACTCTATCTAAGTTATGGAAAACAAAATAGTTACGTGCACTTCAGCCAGGGCGGTTTGGCCGTTTCCGCCACGGATAACGTGATCCACGGCACATCGATTGCGCATGGCAGAGTGGACGCAATTAGTGACGAACGTGTCTGAGCTCTGTTTCGACGCCCAATGCGCCAAGCACGGCCACAACGAAAAGAACCCAAACTAGTACCCGTAGCCAGATCGATGTCTGTCGTCGGAAAAGCAAGAATACGTTTAGCGCAAGAGCCAAAAGAAGGTAAAAACGACCGCCTATAGCTACAGCGATCCAGCATAAGCCATCGAGATTCCACAACCACGAGTCGCTTGGAACCCGACGGAGCATCGATTTGGGAACCCAGGAGAATACTGCGGTGATTATGGCAGGAGCAGAAAAAAGAAGGCTTATCCCTGCTACTAAGAGCGTCACCCAAGAACTCTTGAAGCTCTTTGCGTCTGAATGCCTCGTGGATGGCGTTATCTCTGGCAGCATGAGAGACGACGCGTGGAGGGGCAGTAACCTCTCACTCCAGGGACTCGGGTTGAAGGTTCAAATCCCCCTCACCCGAGGCTTTCTTTTCCCAGTACTTGCCGACCCAAGCCTCCCAACTCTTTCCGGCCGCGGTATCCCGGCCGGTGAAGGCTAGTGCCGCTATATCGGCGTAGGCAATCTTCAACTTTTGGTTGGAATCTTTCGGCAGAACTCTTACAAAACTGTTCGTAAGGGATGACCCGGTAGTCCGATCGAACAAGTAACCTTCGATTTTTGAATTATCTTTGAGAGTTAGCGTTACATCGCCCCGATAGTCGAAGGCTTTTTCCAGAGCGATGCGCAACTCTTCTTCCGTCGCCAGCTTGGGCACCCACCCTTGCACGCTTTCATGAGTCGTGCCGGGGGCTACTTCCAGCGTGTCGGGGTTCAGCGGAGATCCTTCCGTGTGGCTCGGCCGGTCCGCATGACGCGGACCCGTCACGCGCGCGTTTCCTCAAGTTGGCCCTTATCTGATTGGATCTGAACGAGAGGGTTGTAAGAATGCACCGGCTTTACCGGCTCATTCAGCATTGTCAGCGCATCCGAGTCGTTGTACTTGGTGGACAACTCTGCCTTTACAGTCGCCCAGAGTCCACGCAGGCCGCTGAAGGTATGATCCACGGCCGAGGCTTCGTAACCACTGTGTACCATACAATTTGCGCACTTCGGATTGCCGGACTCCGTGCCGTAGTTCTGCCACTCGGTGGTGTCGAGCAGTTCCTGGAACGTGTCCACGTACCCGTCTTGCAACAGGTAGCAGGGCTTCTGCCAGCCGAAGACGTTATAGGTTGGCATGCCCCAAGGAGTGCAAGCATAGGTTCGCTTGCCCATCAGAAATTCCAGAAACAACTTCGACTGATTGAACTGCCAGCTTGCTTTGCGATTCGACAAAATGGCCCGGAACAAGCGCCGCGTGCGAGCCCGCCCGAGGAAGTGCTTTTGGTCGGGTGCCTTGTCGTAGGAATAGCCAGGGGAGAGCATCATGCCTTCGACGCCCAGCTCCATCATTTCGTCGAAAAACGCGCGGACACTCTTGGGGTCGGCGCCGTCGAATAACGTTGTGTTCGTGGTGACGCGGAAGCCCTGCTTGATCGCTTCCCGGATGCCTTCGATGGCCAGCTCGTAGCCACCCTCGCGGCAAACGGAAAAATCGTGATGCTCTTTCTGCCCATCCACGTGCACGGAGAACGTCAGGTATTTGCTGGGCTTGAAAAGATGCAGTTTTTCCTTCAAAAGCAGCGCGTTGGTGCAGAGATAAATGTACTTCTTCCGCGCCACCAGCCCCTCGACGATCTTGTCGATTTCCGAGTGCATCAGCGGCTCGCCGCCGGGGATCGAAACCATCGGCGTGCCGCACTCATCCACGGCCTTGAAGCATTCTTCCGTGCTCAATTCCGTTTTTAAAATGTGTGCGGGATATTGGATTTTGCCGCATCCCGCGCATGCCAGATTGCAGCGCAACAACGGCTCCAGCATCAGCACGAACGGGTAGCGCTTGTGGGCCCGCAGCTTTTGCTTGAGGACGTACGTCGCAACCGTCCACATCTGTGAAATCGGTACCGGCATCTTTCCTGCTTATCTCCAGAATCGGACAACGTCGTAAGTACCCATTGTAACCGAGAACCGGCGTATTCCGCTCGGCTGCTTTCACTCTGATGCACCGATCTGTTCCTTCGTGGCACGGGACGTGCATTTCGGTATGGGATGCTTCCGCATGCGCAAGCGGGCTTTGTGGCCGGCCCGGAAGGCCGCACCACGGCTTCCGGGGTAGAATCGACGCATATCCGAGGCAAAGAAACTGCAGGGCTTATGCCCCGAAAGAATCTCCTGAGTCTTTTCGCTGACTTCGCCCGCTTCGGTGGCGACGTTGCTGTCATCCAAAGACGCGGCTACCGTCGTGAAAAGCTGACGTACACCGAGCTTTACGCCTCCGCCCTTTTCTGGAGTCATGCGCTCGCTGGACGGGGCGTTGTCCCAGGTGATCGAGTCCTTCTCTGGGGCCCCAACTCCGCCGAATGGGTCGCTTGCTTTTGGGGGATTCTATTGCGAGGCGCCGTGGTCGTGCCGATGGACTCCACCGCATCTCCCGATTTCGTCCAGCGCGCGATTAGGGATGCCGGCGTGAAGCTCATCTCGCGCGATAGTCAGCAAGCGGAGCTGCCTGGTTTGCCCCCCTCGATGATCATCA
>Ga0209648_10005460_pt1 | contig 10877 bp, 11 predicted proteins | sample GraSoi2013_115cm_FD_185830 | JGI IMG/M metagenome (GOLD analysis project Ga0209648, IMG submission 185830) | Grasslands soil microbial communities from the Angelo Coastal Reserve, California, USA - Sample 9_17_2013_115cm (SPAdes) (version 2) | ecosystem: Environmental > Terrestrial > Soil >...
TTTTTGACGGCTAATGAATGATTTGCCGCCCAGTAGTTCTATTGTTGCCAGTATATCTTATCGGCGGGCTATCTACAAGAGGTATGTGTGAATGGTCAGGGCAAATGTACCGCCGGTACGACGATGCTGATGCCAAACATTGTTTTGCGTCCATCCGCTACGGGAAGGTCAGGTAGAACTGCGTGCCGTTGCCGTCCAGTGAGCCCAAGAGACGCCCGACCAGGAAGTAGTAGGAGATGTTCCACTGGTTGCTGCCGCTGCCGCTGTACTGGTGTTCCTCGATGCCGAAGGGGTAGGTGAGGATGGTCGTGCCATTGCCGTTGGTGAAGCGGCGCAGCATGCGCTGGCCGCTAGCATCGTAGAGGTACTGCTCCTGGTTGGAGGAGCCGGCGGACCACTGCGTCAGGTGATCCAGAATATCGTAGGTGAGCGTGCCGGTGGTGCTGTAGGCGGTGCGGCTGGCCACGTTGCCAAAGCCATCGTAGCTGCCGATGCTGTAATCGGCGGTCTTGGTGCTGTAGTTGGCGCAGGTGGCCCCGCTCGTGGTGGGATAGAGCCCGATGAGTTGATGGGTGTTGCTGGTGCAATACAGGTACTGCTCCTGCGTGCTGCCGCCCGGCAGCGGGCCCTGCCACAGTTGGCCCAGGTGGGTATATAGACGTAGCTGGCTCCGGAGAGGCCGCTGGAGGGTGTGCCGACATTTCCGACTAACACCAGATGGTCGAGCGCGTCGTAGCAGAATGACTCGTTCTCATTGACCACGACATCACCCTGCGTCGGGACCACTTCGGTGACGCTGTCGCTCAGGGGGTCGCGGGATGTTGTCCTACTGCGTCGAGGTAGTGAAGACCTCGGTGGGTACGCTGGCCTTGGCCGCTATGCCGCCAATAGCCATACTCACACTTGCCATCGTTAGCATAGCTGACCTGGCCCACCCGGAACTGGACTAGTTCGGGCGTGCTGGAGATGCCAAAGTAGATCGAGTGCAAGTGCGCGTTCACATGATGCATCAAGATCAGCATTTCATAAATATTTCATCTATTTTCGTTGATCTCACTATAGCGCTTTACTAATTCCCAATCCATACCTGTCGCAAGGTCGAATTTACGACTAGCAATTCGCCACTGTTCTTTCGGGTCGTAATGCAAGACCTCCAACATTGCTGCATAGGAGGCTTCACGCACAATAATTTCTTCTTGTTCGTTGCACACAACTTTCGCCAGGATGCTTAGCGTTCGGGTATCCTGTGTATTTTTCTTGAGCGATCCTAGATCAGTGGCTGCCCGAAAGCGGCACTCGACTTCTGGATCATGCAACAAGACCTGGTAGGCTGTTTCCCAGTGTTCGGCAAGATGCCAGTAGAGCGTCAGTACTTTTAAAGCGACAAAGCGTAGTTCAAAATCGTCGCTCTGGAGCAGCGCTTCGACTTCTGGACGTGCGACTTGGAAATTGTTTTCACCAAAGGCTTGCACCGCTCGGTAGATTTCACGCCCTTTCAGTTTTCCCTGGCGCAACGCATCCAGAAGCTGCTCAAGCTCCTCTTGACTCTTCTTCATCTCTCCTGACTTCCTCATTTCTCATACTTATCAGTCTTTCCTTTCGTGCTCATCATAAATGGTTATTTTAATGACACTATCATCTACAAGTGATTCCCTCCCGTTCTTCTCTGCATATATATTTTCCTCTTTCATTCCAAAAACTCCTCCTGTTAACGAGACCACCAATCAAGCACATTAGCCCCTGGTGTCCAGATATCGCGGTTAATGATATTTTCAACGTAATCTAGCGTCCGGCTGATCCTCCCATAAAGACACTGAACAATACAGATATCATTCTCCGAGAGTGCACCTCGATCTAACAATCTGCTAAATGTCGTGAGCGTGTTTTTACCTGAACGTATGGCATTATTCACCTCCTGTAGGTGCTCATAGAATCCTCCTGTGTCCCTTGGAACTGGATCCCCATGTAAATCTCTCCATGCTCCTGAAAGATCGTCCGGCGTGAAGTGGTCGCTAAAGGCATTGGCAGTTGCTTGGGCAGCGTTACGCGCCTGAGGATTCTGGAGCAAATCTGGGTTACAGTTATGCACCACCCACTGCTCAGCGCCCACCGTGAAGGTGTGATCCTGCGCGACCTCTAGATTATACATCACCTGCGTCCCAGGCACTACCTTCCAGCCTGTCACCACACCGTAGGTACCATTGGCTCGCAGCACATGCATCCGCAATTTGATCTGGCCGACCGGCAAAAAGCCCTTTTCCAATGTGAAAAATGGGTGTTTCTGGTTGGTGTGGATCGTCTCACTCATCTTGGTGGCAGCCTTGCCATGCTGGGCTGGGTTCGTCGTAGTCAGTGTCAAATCCACCAGGTCAGTATCATGGTTGATCCACACGTGCAGGATGGGTTCCTGTTCCATCTTATGCGTCTTCGGATTGTAGGCCAGCACCTTGTCCCCTACATGCAGCTTGCCAATCGCCTTTTCACCCTGCTGGGTCCTCACGCGCGTATCTGAGGTGAAGCTACAGGCAGCACCTGGAGCACTTACCGGGGGCGGGGGGATAATCCCTCCCCCGCTGCTCCCTGTTTGTGTCGGAGGCGGGCTGGTATGGGGCTGAATACTTATGCCAGTTCCGGAGTCTTGAAAGGCGACGTCGATTGCACAACATCCTGTATTCGGTGTTGGCGTTGAGGTAGGATGGGGCTGCGGAACGGTACCAGATGTTGATGAGTGATGGAGTTGGCCATAAAGCCATGCTATGCCAAGGAGTAGGGCTATCCCTCCCGTTAGTGCGGCGCTTGTCACAACCTCTACCGGAGCCGCAGGGGCATCAACCATGAGAAGTAGACCGAAAAATGCCCAATTTGGCATACTTGCAGATCCATGACTATTCGACTTCGGAATATAGCTATAGCAATAGGGACAAGGCATAGTGGGTATCTGACCCGTCGGATCACTATACGTCTCCGGGTTGCCCCCCACGTAGGCATAGGGGTTCTCCCCAGAGCCATTCCCCAGCACCGTATCCGCTGACAGGAACACGCCCACGACCGGGTCGTAGTACCTGGCATGGAAGTAGTCCAGCCCCGAGCCGTCGTTGTATTGCCCGAGAAACCCTTTCGCCGTGTTGAGGTTGCCGGCGTAGTAGCGCACGTTGCCATAGGGCCCGAAGAGCTGGTTGCTCTTCATCGACGCCCCACCCTGGGCGTTGGTAAAGGCGGATACCAGGCTGCCCAAGCTGTCCACCAAATAGAACTGCGTGCCGTTGCCATCCAGCGAGCCCAGGAGCCGCCCGGCCAGGAAGTAGTAGGAGATGTTCCACTGGTTGCTGCCCGCGCCGCTGTACTGGTGCTCCTCGATGCCGAAGGGGTAGGTGAGGATCGTCGTGCCGTTGTTATTGGTGAAGCGGCGCAGCATGCGCTGGCCGCTGGCATCGTAGAGGTACTGCTCCTGGTTGCTGGAACCTGCGGACCACTGCGTCAGGTGATCCAGGATGTCGTAGGTGAGGGTGCCGGTGGTGTTGTTGGCCATGCGGCTGGCGACGTTGCCAAAGCCGTCGTAGCTGCTGCTGTAGCCGGCGGTCTTGGTGCTGTAGTTGGAGCAGGTGGCCCCGCTGGTGGTGGGATAGAGCCCGACGAGTTGATGGGTGTTGCTGGCGCAATACAGGTACTGCTCCTGCGTGCTGCCGCCCGGCAGCGGGCCCTGCCAGAGCTGGCCCAGGTGGGTGTAGACGTATGTGTTGCTGTAGTTGGCCCCGGTAAGGCCGCTGGCGAGCGTGCCGCTGCCGCAGGTGCCGTTGCCTGCTCCCGGCTGCGTGCCGGAGTTGCCCGCCCACACCAGCCGGTTCTGCTCATCGTAGCAGAAGTTGGAGGTTTCGCGGCCGCCTGTGCCGTTGCCGGCGGCGTTCTGCGTGCTCGTCAGGCTGACCAGGTTGCTGGCCGGGTCATAGCTGAGCCCCTGGCTGAAGATGGTGCCACTCTGGCCGCTGTTGGCCCCCCAGGTGGCCGTCGCGCTGGTGGTGCGCAGGTTGGCGTCGTAGCCGAACTGCTCGGCGGCCAGCGCTCCGCCGCTGCTGGTCTGGAAGTTGAGGCTGGAGAGCTGTGCCGACGAGGTGTAGCTGAGCGCGCCAGTCGTGGCCTTGGCCGTGCGGCCGATCACGTTGCCAAAGCCGTCGTACGTGCAAGCATATAAGCATGGTAGACTCTCTGCACGCTATCGGATACCTTGCATCGCTGAGATGCCTCAGACTCGACCTCCCCTCATCCGAATGGCAGGGCTGGTAGCTTCACGAGCGCTTGCTCACGAAAGAACTGATGGCCTACTTTCCTAGGATTCTGGTAAGGATCCTCGTGAGAAATCCTTGCTGAGGAGCGCATAGATCAGAATGGATGCAGGGATGATAAGCAGACTCACATCAAAAGCGATGTTTTGGATCTGCTGTAGTCTCTCAAAGGAAGAGACTGACTTGATTAAAATTAGGTTCACCACAAGACTTACTAGGAAAGTCAAAGGTATGGTTATCCACACGATGAGTGTCAGCCGCACCTCTCGTAAATAGGGTCGTCTGGCCTCGGTGATCGGGCTGCGAAAAAGTTCCCCCTGAAGGAGTGGGGGCATCCCTTGCCGCTTGATCTGTAGGTCTATCGCGCGCCCCTGCTGCCAGTAATAGACAAAAAAAAGGATCATACAAGCCATTTCAAGCAGGAGTTCTCCTATGCCGTAGAGAGTTTGCTCCGACAACAACAGCCCTGCTGGAGGAAAGAGAATCCGGATTACCAGATCAGCCCCCAGAGAGCAAATGGGAACGAGGGGAAAGAGAATCAAGACTGTGCGCATGCGGATGGTCCTCCATACTTGGATTGTTCTCATGCCCAGTGCAAGAGAAAAGTGCGAGCAGGATTACGCTCTTCGGTCTTCAGCACGAGCAGGTTACGCTGCTGCTTCACGTTTTGCCAACGCAAGCGCTGGGAGGAGTAAAGAGTGTTCCCGCCAGCGTCGCATCATTATACCACTTTATCTCAGTGCAGGTGAGTTTTCAAGAGTACTACTCTATTGGTTCCTGTTCTTTTTTGGATAGTCGGCAGACTTCCTTCTTGAATGGAAGTCTGCCGACTTTCTCAAGCCACCCATGTCAGTCTGGTTGCTAATAGGAAGAGAGTGAACGACATCCTCCATATTGAGCGCACCAATCCTGGATAGGCATTTCGTTTTCACGCTGCGCTTCTGCAAGGTCCGCCCAAGACGCAGACTGGAGTGCATAACTGCCAACTCCTAACAAATAGCCAATCGCGGGTTTTGTAAGCGTCATCACCGTTTGTACAGCTAGTTCGACAGGACCTCCCAACGAATCAATCAATGCTGTTCCAGCAATTTGTGCAGCATCTGAAATCCACCAGACATCGGAACGTATTCCTGCAAGTACTGTCTTTACACCACCCAGAGCATCCGTAGCCCACTGTGCAAAATGCCATATTGCTTGAGCGATACCACCTTTGAAAATGGATGCAAGTAAAGGCGCGATGGCGAGAGCATCTGTGGCGATCTGAATAAGTGCGTCTAACCTTTTGAGGAGGGGTTTTGTACTGTCGGAGAAAGCGAGAATATCACCCGCAACGATTAACACAAGTGATCCAATTCCCTCCAAAGTCCCCTTTGTGGTAAGAGCATCTAGCCTGTCTTTTCGCACACCTTCAGCGTCGTATGCCCATGACTTGAACCTGCAACTTGCTGGATCGATAGTGCATTCCCCAGCTTTCTTGTTGGGGGGTGGCGTCGATATCCCCGAGGACAAACTTGAGCTCTGCGTATGCCCAATCACGGTCGGGTTCTGGCCTGGCTTCTGTACGTAGATGGTCCCATCTGGATTGACCCAGCCCATTTCTCCATTCGGACCCACCAACCGCTGGCCTGTGGGGTCTGTCCGTGTCTCGGGGTTGCCACCCACATAGCTATAAGGATTCATGCCCTGTGCATTGCCCTGCACCGTATCCGCCGACAGGAACACGCCGGCCACCGGGTCGTAGTAGCGCGCATTGTAGTAATCCAGCCCCGAGCCGTCGTTGTACTGGCCGGTGAAGCCTTTGAGCGTGTTGATATTGCCTTTATAGTACCGCCCGGTGCCATAGGGGGCAAACACCTGGTTGCCTTTGACCGAGGCTCCCCCTGCCGCGTTGTTGAAGCTGGCCAGGATGCTGCCCAGGGTGTCCGTCAGGTAGAAGGTGGTGCCATTGCTATCCAGCGCTCCGAGCAGCCTTCCGCCCAGGCTGTAGTAGTAGGTATCGTTCTGGTGCGCACCGGCCCCGCTGTAGTTATGCTCTTCCAACCCGAACGCGTACACAATCATGGTCGTGCCATTGCTGTTGGTGAAGCGGCGCAGCACGCGGTTGCCTGCGGCATCGTAGAGGTACCATTCCTGGTTGGTCGACCCCGCGTTCCACTCGGTCAAGTGGTTGAAGTTATCATAGGAGAGCGTGCCGGTCGTCCCGCTGAAGGTGCGGCTGGTGACATTGCCAAAGGCATCGTAACTGCTGGCATAGCCCTGCCCGCTCTTATTGGAGCAGGTGGCACTGGTGGCATACAGCCCGGTCAACTCGTGCGGCTGGCTGTTACAATACAGGTACTGGTACTGGGTGCTGCCGCCTGCCAGGGGGCCTTGCCACAGTTGGCCCAGGTGCGTGTAGACGTACGCGTTACTGTAGCTGGCCCCATTTAAGCCACTGGCCAGCGTGCCGCTGCCGCAGGTGCCGTTGCCTGCGGCGGGCTGCGTGCCGGAGTTGCCTGCCCACACGAGCCGGTTCTGCTCATCGTAGCAGAAGTTCTGCGTCTCGCTGCCACCCGAATTGTTGGTGCCGGGCACGGCTGCCTGCGTGGTGGACAGACTGGTCAGGTTGCTGGCCGGGCGAACTTTGATCTCCTGCGTCTACGGGTTCTTCCTCATCGAAAGTGAGCCAGAACCGATCAAATGGGTTGATTCCACTCCGTCGCTATTCGAATCCTAATTTTCACCCGTTTTATTTGTCCCTGCCGATAACAGCGTAGTCAGTTCTTTCTCGGGGAATACTTCTGGGAGCAGCGGGAGATAATGCGACAAATACGCAATGAGGTCCGGATTCGTTCGAGCCCTCAACCGGGGGATCTGAACAACCGTTATTTGCTCCTCTTTCCCTTTGCGCAGAGGAACGTAGAGTAATGCCGGTTCTTTGTAGACAAAGCCACCATAAGAGCCATTAGCAGAAGGGACCCGGGCATTTTTATCAAACGCCACGATATTTTCCCATGGGGCATGGATGCAATAAAAAAAATAATTTAAGGTCACTCCATCGGAGGAGAACTCTAAACGCAGGCTCCAGACTCGGTAACAAAGCCAGGCAAAAGCGATAATTACCGACGCACAGATAGCAGTTTCAATCACCACTAGCCATACTCCCGGCCGTCCCGTAACCAAGCTCCAGCCGATCGCTAAAATGCCAGCAGCCAAAAAAAATGAGAATAGGAGAGTAAAAAACAGTAAGTAATATTTGAGAAAACCATGTAGTCGGTATACCTTTTGAGGGATACGCATTCCTGCCACCTTAATAGGCTCTTTTGCTGTATATGTGCCCGGAGGAGCCTTTTTTCTGGTCTGCATAGATCATCTCCTTTTTTCGTCTCTCCTACTGATAAGAACGCCAATCGGCTTTCCTTGGTAACCCTATACCTCCCTATTTTCGCATATCTCTACTGCTCTCTGCGAAATAGCCCGCTTTTTGGATACATTACGTGTACCGTGGCAACGTATCATGGTCTTTATGGACGAAATGATGCCAGCATTTTCAACGCTGATAATAGCGGACGTTTGAAGCAAGTCGATTTCTTAGCTGGACTTTGTATAGTTTTCTGTGTTAGAGGTTCCATTACTACTCGAACTCTCAATACTCAGGGGTATTATGAGCAGACAAAGACTGGCACGAATGAGCAATTTCGGTCTATCGATGTATTCTCAAAGAGCTTTACGTGGTAATCATCTCTTTGCTCTTGAGAGCTACTTATCAATAGCTCATTCGCACCAGCTATGTGTTGCTCTTCAGCTACACTACCAGCATGAGTAAGCCAGTTTCCCTCGAAAAACATCTGCTCATAGAGCAGGCTCCCTTCCCTTGCTTACATGCAACCAGCAAGGTGCTCTGCAAGGCACTGATTGTGGATATCTTGAGCAGATATAGTACTCAATTGGTCGCTGCTAAGGCCCCCATAGCCAATAGCGTATTGCGTCACCCCTCCAAAGAATTGCCCTAATCCCTGTTGCAGGAACCCAGCAATTTTGTCTCTGGCCATGTTAAACGCGCCTTTGACGAAATCGAACGAGTCCAATAGTGCACCTATACCTCCGAAGAAGACAAAGAGGCCTCTTACGATGTTCAGGGTGCCTATCACCATCTGGCCAAAATGCACTATCGCAGATAACCATGTAGGTACTCCCCCGTTAAGTGCTGCGAAATCTTTTGCTATAGCTCCAACCTGGACAAGGGCGGACACGATATCAACCCCCATTGCCCCATAGCTTTGAGTTGCCCAGTCCCCTAGGAATGCAACTATGTACCCCAATAAAGAGGACATATCACCTGCAAGAGCAGCCACGTCAGCGCTGCGCTTTTGGATAAGCTTTAGATCCGTATCTTTACATGTCTGGTTGCAACCTCCCTGATTGGGATCTTTTTTCCCACCGCTACTTGTAGTTGTTGTTTTGGTTGGGGAGGGATTTGGCGTCGATGTCCCCGAAGACGAACTTGAGCTATGCGTATGCCCAATCACGATCGGGTTCTGGCCCGAGTTCTGTGCGTAGATGGTCCCATCTGGATTGACCCAGCCGGTCGATGAACCATCTACAGAAATCCAGCGTTGTCCTGTGGGATCCGTCCTGGTCTCCGGATTTCCTCCTACATAACTGTACGGGTCCATCCCCTGTGCATTGCCCTGCTTGCTATCCGCCGACAGGAACACGCCGACCACCGGGTCGTAGTAGCGCGCGTTGAAGTAGTCCAGCCCCGAGCCGTCGTTGTACTGCCCGGTAAAGCCTTTGGCGGTGTTGATGTTGCCTGCGAAATACCGGTTGACGCCATAGGGTCCGAAGAGCTGGTTGCCTTTGAGCACGGCCGCGCTCGCCGCGTTATTGAAGTCGGAGACAATGCTGCCCAGCGCGTCGACCAGGTAGAACTGCATGCCGTTGCCGTCCAGCGAGCCTACGAGGCGTCCGGCCAGGAAGTAGTAGGAGGTGTTCCACAGGTTGCTGCCCGCGCTGCTGTAACACTTAAGAGCCTTAAGGTTCATTGTTGGAGCTGGGGGACACCATCACAAAAAATAGGAGGCAAGCTGCAAGATTGCAACTTGCCCCTTACTGCAAAGCAACTTCCACCTTACTTACAGATATGAGTTCACCAACTCCCAATCCACATCCTTCGCTGGATCAAACGGTTTTCTCGTGTTTTCTAGATGCACACGAGGTTCAGGCGCATGAAGCACATCCTGCATAGCATGATAGGCAGCTTTGCGAACAAATAAGTCATCATCTTCATTGCTTACCACGCGTGCAAGGGCTCGCAACACCAGTTGATCGCGCGTATTCATTTTAAACATACCGAGCACATTTGCAGCTTGTAAGCGATTATCATCTTCCTGGTCGTGTTCCAACACCTCCAAAGCAGTCTTCCAATGTTCAACTAACTGCCAATCGAATGCGAGGACGTTTAAAGCGATATATCGTATCTCGGCATCTTGATGGCTTAGCAGTTGCTCAACCTCTGGACGCGCTTCTAGAAACCGCATTCTACCGAAAGAAGCGACTGTATGATAGATTTCGTCAGGGGATAACTTCCCCTGACGAAGCTCTTGCAAGCTCTGAACCAATTCCTCTCGACTCTTTTGTTTTCCCATCTTCTTCCTCAGAGACCTCTTGATAACTCTACCAACGCTGACGATTACGGAAATGATGGAGGTATCCCTGGTGACCATGCATCACTGAAAATTGTGTTATACACATAATCAATAAATGTGCCCGCTTGATTGATGACACATTGAACAATACACTGATCTGACTCTGAAAGTATCCCCCGGTCTACCAGCTTTTGAAGGCTTGCCACTCGCCTTTCAGCCCCATTCAATGCGTTCTCAACCTTCTGAAGATGATAAATTGCTCGCTGTTGTTTTGCCCAGTAGCCAGAGCTTTCACCTTGCAATTCTTTCCAGGTTCCATTAAGAGAGCTTTCATCTAGCTGCTCAGAAAATGTATGTTGCAACCTTGTGACTTGATCTTGTGCTTCTCGGTTAGCAAGACCACTAATATCACAATTATGCACCACCCACTGCTGGATTCCCACCGTGAAGGTGTGATCCTGGGCTACCTCTAAATCATACATCATCTCGGCGCCAGGGACAACCCTCCAGCCCGTCACCACTCCATACGTCCCATCGGCCCGCAGCACATGCATGCCCAGCGTGATCTGGCCCACCGGTAGGAAGCCCTTCTCCTTCGTCAAGAACGGATGCTTCTTGTTAGTGTGGATGGTCTCACTCGTCTTCGTCGCGGCTTTGCCATGTTGCGCAGCCATCGTGGTGGTCAGGGTCAGGTCCACCAGATCATTATCATGGTTGATCCAGACGTGCAGGATGGGTTCCTGTTCCATCTTGTGCGTCTTCGGGTTGTAGGCCCACACCTTCTGCCCCACGTGCAGCGTGCCGATGGCCTGCTCGCCTTTCGCGGTCGCCACCAGCGTGGCCGGCGCAAAACTCAGCCCGCATCCCAGGTCTGTGGCCACGTGTTCCAGCGTATTGGTCCCCTCCTCTTCCAGCAGGTGTTGGCCCAGGTCCACCCCGCCTTTGAGCAGCAGTTCGGCCCCGCGCGCCG
>Ga0209648_10005461_pt1 | contig 10877 bp, 7 predicted proteins | sample GraSoi2013_115cm_FD_185830 | JGI IMG/M metagenome (GOLD analysis project Ga0209648, IMG submission 185830) | Grasslands soil microbial communities from the Angelo Coastal Reserve, California, USA - Sample 9_17_2013_115cm (SPAdes) (version 2) | ecosystem: Environmental > Terrestrial > Soil >...
CCCCGCCCGCCCCGGCCAGCACCGGAGGTACCCCATGACCCGCACCCACGCCACCCCGCCAGGCACCGGCCCCGCCGGCGCGACGGTCACCGTGTCGGTCTGGCACAACGTCACACGCGACAGCGCCGGGCACCCCACCGGGTACTTCGGCTTCACGCCCGGCGACCTGATGGTCAAGGTATTCACCTACGACACCCGAATCCGCGGGCGCCACCTCGAAGGCATCGCCGAAGACGCCTTCGCCGCCTTAAACGACTTCCCCCGCGACAGCGAAGGCCAGAACCGTGCCCGCCAGTACCGGGCACGGCGGCTCCGCTCAGTCAGCCGCGGCGACGTGATCACCGTGGGCGAGGCCGCCCTGATCGTCGAACGCGTCGGCTTCAGCCACCTGTGCGGCGGCTTCACCACCGTCCGCGTCCACGACCACGGCACTCACCCCCTCTAGCAGCCAGGAGCCCTGATCATGGCCGGGACCGGAGAAGAACTCGTGCGTGCCGGTCTTGAGGAACCACAGTTCTTCGCCGGCTTGGTCCATCTTGGCGTAGAACGCGCTGTCCGCGGCCGCTGACCTGCACCCCGCCGTAGGTCCACAGTTCTACGGGCGCCTGGGGTAGCCGCAATCCTCCTTCAGCCGCGTCCGGCCTAGCCAAAGAGCTTGCGCACAACCGGAAGCTGATCAGCGCACATTCGCGGCGAAGTTGCCTGGCCGGAAGCATCCAGACCAAACTGGCTGTCAGAGGCCAGCGGTAGCGTTCCGGTGACTGGCAGTAGGGCCACAGTACGCTGCCGCGTTCTTGCGCGGCATAGAGGGGGCGACGGCAGTGAGCGACCGGAAGCGGCGAGCACTCTCTAAGTCGTCAGACTACCTCGACGCACTCGCGACCACTTTGCGGGACCTGGGCGGCCCGACGACCATCCCGCATGAACTAGCGCAGAATGCCGATGACGCGGGAGACGCGACCCTTATCAGATTCACGGTAAGCGACGAGGCGCTGACCGTATGGAACGACGGAACGTTCACTGATTGCGGAGAAGACGGCGTCAGGTGCCCTTGGCCGAGATCGTGCGACCTCCACGCTTTCCGCCGATTCGCTGGTCGCACGAAGGCGTCAGACGTAACGAAGACGGGGGCCTTCGGCGTTGGCTTCACTTCGGTGTATCAGATCACCGATGCACCCGAACTCCTCTACGACGACGAGCATTGGATCCTCGACGAGATGGCTCCGGAGCTTGAGCGGCTCCAACCATGCGATGGACAGTGCCGCAGGACCCATGGCGCGACAGGAACGACGTTCGTGCTTCCTTGGGCACGAACTGCCAGTCCCCTGCGTGATGCTCTCGAAGTCCCGCCGGTGACCAATCACGCGATCGCGCAACTTGAAGAGGCACTGCTCGGCGACTCCCGGGCGGCCCTGCTCTTCTTGCAGCACGTCAGCGCCGTCGAGGTCGTAACTCCGACACGCAGCTACGAGGCTGCCCGCGATCAGACCGATGATGGCGTCGTCATACGCGACGAAAGATCCACCGCTCGTTGGACTACCGTGACCGCGGGCTTTGCCTCGGAAGCTCAGCCTGTGATCGCCCGTGCCGCGGGACTCATCAACCCGGACCGACCCGCTGCCGTGACGATCGCCTTGCCAGCCGATGGCGGTATCAGCTCTGGTGTGCTCTACGCGACGCTGCCAACTCGGACGCCGAGCGGACTGCCCGGCCACGTGAACGCCTCGTTCTACCCGAGCACCGATCGCAAGACAGTCCGATTCGAGACGGGATACGACTCGGACTGGAACCGCGCAGCCATCGCCGCCGTCGCCAGCGGCCTTGCGGATTCCGCTGGCGCCCTGGCAGAAGCGCTTGGTATTCGGTCCTTCTGGGAGTTCCTCGGGGCGATTACGGATCTGGACAAGAGAGCAGACCCGGGGCAGCCAAACCACGCAGCCATCTATCTCAACGCACTGCGCGAAGTCGTCCCGGATCTTCCCGTGGTCGAAACGATTGGCGGAGACCGTGTGCGCCCCAGTTGCGCGCTGCTTCCTGGAGATGCAGAGCTCTACGACGCTGCGGACGCGTTCGCCAAGGCTGGTCTGCCCATCGTGGGGCGGCAACTACACCGTCGCCTGCACACGAACACCGTCTACACCTCGTACGGCATCAGCCTTCTGACTGCCCGGCCCGTTGTGGAGCACCTCAAGTCAGCTGGCGCGACCGTCGTGTTCGACCCTGACCGTGGTCCGTTCACCTTGGACTATGTGCGTCAGATACTCAAGGCTTTGGATCGCCTTCCTGGCAAGGTTGCGAACATCGATGGGATCGGCGACGTCGCAATCGTCCCCTGCCGTAACGGCAAGATCGCGCCGCCTTCTCAGGTCGCGTGGCCGGCATCGGAGGACGAAGCGGCGCTGTTCGAGTTGCTTGTCGATGGCCTCCTCATCGCCGACGCATCTGAGATCGAGCCCCTGTGTCCCGGATTGCGGGAGGTATGTCTGCAGCTCGATGTCGGCCTCGCCGCTCGCATCCTTGCGAATGTCGACACCGCCAGCCTGGCCGTGCTCTCCGACGAGCTGCTCGATTGGCTGAATCGGAATCTCCCGGCAATCGACGATCGGAGTCGGGCGCTGCTCAGTGCCCTTCCGATCTTTCCTACCGCTACGGGTTCATTCGCACCTCTTGCTACGCTCTCGCTGCCTCAGGCATTCCATGACCCGATCAACGTTGCAACGCTCGTTGACGAGGCAGCGGTCCGGGATTATCACAAGCTCCTGACCACGCTTGGTGCCAGGCCGCTGGACGTCGTCGACTACTTTCGCGTCCATGTCATCCCCGCGGCGGTGGAGCAGCGCCTGTCGCTTGAGCAGGCCGTCGAGCTTCTTCAGTTGGTTGCCGGTCACCAGGTGCAGCTCAGAGATCTCCGGGATGCCCTGGCGGCCGCGCCGCTCGTACCGTGCCTTGATGGCAGGCTTCATCCAGCACACGAAGTGCATGTTCCTTCGCCGGATATTGCCTTGCTGGCATCCGAACTCCCTGTGGCAGTGACAGAAGGAGTTGCTCCATCCGTGCTGGAGTGGCTCGGCGTGCCGAAGGCGCCGACCAACGCCGCGCTGGCCATCGCGGCCCAGCGTCTTGCACTGGCGCCGGGGGACCCTGATCCGTCCGTCGCCGAAGCAGTGCTCCGGACGCTCGCCGCAAGGCAAGACGCACCGGATAGTCCGCCAGAGTTCCTGACATCGCAACCATGGCTTCCGCTAAGGCGCGCCGGGAAGGCGGAACCGAGCGGGGTCTTGCCGACGAACGCTCGCCACCTGTACGGCACTCAGGGGGACGAGCTTGGCCTTGGCGCCGACGTGCAGACGCGGTACTTCTCGCAGCTCACTTGGCTCGGCATGCCTGCCGCGCCGCCGCTCGCCATCGTGGTGGCTCACCTCAAGCACTGCGCGGAGACCGGTAGCGAGATGAGCCCAGACGTCTACCGCGTACTCAGCAACAACTTCGATCAGGTGGCTGTGAGGCGACTCAGGCGCACTCCATGCATCCAGGTTGCCCGTGGCCGTTTCGTCGCGCCCTCGATGGTTTTCTGGCAACAGACACCGTTCGGGCGCTGGAGTACGACGCTGCCGGAGGCTTGGCTCGCGTATAAGCCCTTCTTTGACGCAGTCGGTGTGAAGAACGAACCGGGTCCGGCAGAGATCGCAGGGATCCTGCGAGCGGTCCTCGACGAATTCGGGACGGATCCTATCGATCTAATCGGTGAGACGGCTGTCCACGGATGCTGGACCCGGCTCTCGGAGATGCTCGACGACTCCGAAGCGAGTGAGGTTCTTGCCGCTCTGGGCCGCATCCGGTCGGTTCTTGATCCGCGCGGCTTGCTGTCGCGTCCGGATAGCCTGTTCTTCGAGGACAGCCGTGCGCTTCACAAGCATTTCCCGCGGCTTGCGCACAACGTGATCCCTCGCGTGCATGGCACATGGCCCGCCCTGACCGAAGCAGGAGTACAGCGGGTCGAGAATCTCATCAAGGCGAAGCTTGTCGACGTTGAGACACGGGTTGACACCGAGCTGTCCGAGAGGATCGCCGGTCGAATCAGTGCACTTCGCCGGGTGGTGGGCGACGACGGTGCTCTCGCGGATCTGCAGCGCCTGGACATCCGGCGCGCTGCGGAGCTCAATGTGGTCTACCGCGCCGAGCTATTCGGGTACTCGGACGAGGTCGGGCCTGAATCAGTCGACGCGATCTACCTCGCCGATGCTTACGAGCTCGTATCCAGGGAGGGGGCATCGGACCGTGCGCTGGCACGGGAGATTGCCCGGGCGATAGCGCCCGATGATGACCCGGGCGGCCTCGCAATGCGGATCGAGCCGATCTTGAGCGCGGATTCGGCCGAGGATGCTCACCACGCGCTCGATGACTTCGGCATCGCGAAGCTCGACACGACTGAGTACGAGACAGCCTGGAGCCAGACTGCCGATGCGGGTGACGATCTTGAAGCCGCCGGTACTGGCCGCCACGACAACGCCTCTGGTGGTGCCGCTGGTGAGAACGACGGCGAAGGGCCCGCCCTGATACCTGATACCGACCCCGGCAAGGGCCTTGCACCTGGAGCGGCTGTCGGCCGACAGGGGCCGCGAGCCGGAGATGGGAGGACCAGACGAGGCAGCGATGGCCAGAGCGCTGGAAGCCGCGGTTCCCGTACTGGCCGCCAGACCAGGCTGCGCTCCTACGTCGTAGAGACCGACGAGGACGAAGGGGATCGGGGAACAGTCGGTGACGAGGCGCCAGATCTCTCGCCCATTGACCTGGCAGGTGTCGCGCGGGTTCTGGAGCATGAGCGGAAGTGTGGACGCGAGACGCGCGAGAAGGCCCACAGCAACGCTGGCTTCGACGTGGAGTCCTTCGACAAGCACGGCGCCCTCGTCCGGCGGATCGAGATCAAGTCGACCGGCGGCCAATGGTCGATCGCGGGCGTCATGCTGTCGCGTCGCCAGCATCAGCAGGCAGTAGACGACGGCGAACTGTTTTGGCTGTACGTCGTGGAGAACGCGCTGGACGACGACTACAAGATCTACCGCATCCAGAACCCGGCCAACAAGATCGACTACTTCGGATTCGACGGCGGCTGGAAGGAAGTCGCTGAGCCTGACGTGGAGCGCGACGAAGCGGGTACTCCGACTGCCCACTCGACGCGGCGCCTGCTGAACAGATCGCCGGGGCAATCGGTATGAGCAGGCTGGCCTTCACCGTCCGGTCGCGGCGCGCCTGACTCTCTTGGCCGAGGCCGGGACGTCGCGACACAGTTCCGCGAGGTCGCACTTGCCGCACTGCCCGCTCCAAGTCGGCAGCCTCGGCAGGTTGTTCGCACGGAGCGAGTCGCCGGCGTCCCTGATCCGCACGCGCACGGCGGCGAGCAGCGGGTCTTCGACTTCTTCGCGGATGGTCTTGCCTTCCTCATCGAGGTTCAACACCTCGATGAGGTCAGCGCGCTGGCCGGTGAGCTCCTCATAGCCAACGGCGTAGACGTGCAGCTGGTCGCGGGTCACGTCCTCGTCTTGGGCACGGGCCGTGGACTTGAAGTCCACGATCGCGAGTTCGTCTGTGTCCAGGCGACGGACTAGGTCGATTCGGCCGTCGACGGTGATGCCCGGCGTCACGTGGACCTGGATCTGCTTCTCGCTGTGAACTGTCCGCTCGAGGTCAGTCTCATGCTCCTTCAGGTAGCGCTGGACCGATTGAACCGCGGAGCGATGCAGCGTCGCCTTCAGCTCGGGATAGGCGTACTGGGTGTGGAGGTGGCGGGTGACGAGGTCCTCGGCCTCCTCTGCGCCAGCGAGGTCACCAGTGATCGCCCGCTTATGGACCTCGGCCAGAGCGTCATGGAGGCCCTTCCCGTAGCCGAGCGCCTCGTCCAGGGGCGGGTTGAACCCGTAGAGGAACCGGAGCTTGAACTGGTACGGGCACTCGAACAGGTACTTCAGTTCGGAGAAGGACAGAGTGACATTCGGTGTCTCCTGCCGCGCGCGAGGCTCAAGTCTCGGGGCGTCCGCGCGTACACCCGAGTCACGGGTCGAGAACCACTGTTGCTCGGCGCAGTGGTCGAAGAACGCGGACCGCCTGCGATAAAGCTGGTTCGGCCCTGGTGAGAATGAGACGAAAAGGTACTTCTGCGCTCTGGTTACAGCGACGTAGAACAGCCGCGTCTCGTCGTCGAGCGTTCCCTTGTAGCGGTCCGGGTCGCTAATGGCGGTCTCGGGAATCACGTGGAAGGCGCCAAGGCCGCCTTGCCGTTTCGCCGGGAAGCGGTTAGCGCGCAGGCAGGGCACGAACACTGCTGGCCACTGCATGCCCTTAGCCTGATGGACGGTCGTGAGTGTGACGGCATCGGGCGTTGCGTAGCCTACGTCGGCATCAGATTCTGCGTAGTAGCCAGGTGCTTGGTACTCAAGCCATGAAGCGAACGTCTCGTATTTCTGTCGCGGATCGGTGTTGAAGTAGATCTGCTCGAAGTCCGAGATCGCCTGACTGAACTTGCCGAGCTGATAGAAGACCAGCTCGCGTCGCACCGGCTCGCCGGGGAGGGTCTCCTCCCGCAGCCCCAGTGCTTCCAGGAACTCCAGGTAGAGACGCTGGATGTTGTAAACGCCCCAACGCTTACCACGGCCGAAGTCGCGGCCTTCGTCCAGCACGGCCAGTGCTTCAGCCCATGCGGCATCGGCAGGGAGAAGGCTTGCACCGGCCCACAGGCTGCGCAGGTCTGCTGCTGCAATGAGCCCGGCCATGTACCGAAAGACCCCAACGACCGCCTGGATCTCAGGACTGTCGAACAAGCGGTTCAAACCCTTGACGACATAAGGGATGTCCCGGCGGCGCATCTCTTCCACGAGCGGGCCAGCATCGTTGGCGACTGAACGGTAGAGAACCGCGAAATCGGACCACGACAGGCCCCGCGGTTGGCCCTCGGCCGTATCCCCGAACGCCAGACCGCGCATCCCCTCGATGCGGTCACAGATCCAGGTCGCCTCTTGGTGCTCCTCGGCGAACTCGCGCGCGACCATGTCGCCGCGTTGCCACTGCTGGTGACCAGCTCGCGCCATAGCCTTCGGAAGCCGATTGGCATCCGGGATCCGCTCGGCGACCGAACGCCCGACCTCGACGACGCCGTCGCTTGAGCGGAAGTTCTCGGCGAGGGTTACCTGTCGGACGCCGGCGTAGCGGTCCTTGAAGGTAACGATGTTCGAGACGTCGCTTCCACGCCACTGGTAGATCGTCTGGTCGTCGTCGCCGACAACACAGAGGTTCGCGCCGAACTGGGTGAGGTCCCGGACCAGGCGCTCCTGAAGTGGGTTGACGTCCTGGTACTCGTCGACCACGACGTATCGGATGTCCTCGCGGACGTGCTGCTGGACGATGCTCGCGCTCTCATCCTCGCCGGCCTCACCCTCCAAAAGCTGCACCGCGAGGTGAATCATCTCGGTGAAATCGAAGTAGGCATGCTCATACAGGAGTTTCATGTAGTCGTCGAAGGACGAGACCACTCCGGCGGGGACCAGATCCCAGTCGACGGCATCCTCTCGCAGCACGCTCGTCGCCTGGAGGAACAGCCGGGAGTGAAGGAACCTGCGCAAATACGGCGTACCAGTGGAGCTCGTCGGGCACACCGTTAGCCCGGACTTGCGACTGTTCCTGTCGACCAGCATCCGAGACGTGATCTCAGTGAGGACCGAGAACTTGAAGGTTTCGGGCACAAGCCGCTGAAGCAAATCCAGCGCGTAACCATGCATGGTGCCGATGTACATCTCGGCCAATCCGAGTGTGCCCAGACCTTCCTTCTCCAAAATCGAGAGGATGCGCTCCTTGAGCTCGGCTGCAGCCTTCTCGGTGAAAGTGAACGCAATGATGTTCCTCGGCTCCGCGCCAGGCTGAGCCAGGATCGACGAGATCCGCTGGGAGATGACCTGGGTCTTCCCTGAACCGGCACAAGCGATGATCTGCAACGGCTCGTCGAGGCAAGCGATCGCTTCCACCTGCGTGGGGGTGTATGTAGTCATTTCCCATCCACCGCCCAGCTACGGATACCTTCAGCGCGGACAGCTCAATTGACTACCTGCATCAGCCTGTTATTGCCGCCGGGGTTGGTGAAGCCGACGAGGCCCTGCTGGCCAGTGTAGGGCTGGATCTGGATGGTCATGCCAGTGGTCGGCGCGTCGATCATGTATCCGTTGCCGATCACGATGCCGACGTGGCCGGGCGCGGTCATGGTGCCGTCGGCTCCGGCGAAGAACACCAGGTCCCCGGGCCGGACCTGGCTGGGCGGGATCTGCTTGCCGTAGGCCCATTGCTGCTGGCTGGTGCGGGGGAGGATGATCCCGGCGGCGCGGTAGGCCATCATGGTCAGCCCGGAGCAGTCGAACGCGTCCGGCCCGGTGCCGCCGAACTGGTACGGCTTGCCGATCTGGGCGCGAGCAAAGGTGATCACCTTGCCCGCCACCCCCGGCGGCAGCGGCCCGTTTGCGCCCGGCGCGCATGCGGGGTTGGCAGCGGCGGCGACGGCCTGGGCGCCGCCGCGGGCGTACCGTGCGGCCCAGCCGAGCACGTCGGTGACGTATTGCGCGGAGTGGTTGTAGGCGAAGATCGCCCCGGGCAGGTCGCTGGTCGCGCCGCTGGCTTGCAGGTAGGCGGCGGCGGAGGGGATGGCGTCGCCGGGGGCGTAGACGTCGGTGATGCCGTCGTGGTCGCCATCGATGCCGTACCCGCCCGTGCGCATGCTGGCGGGGTGGACGGGCGGGCCGCCCCAGGTATTCCCGGCCACGCCGCCGATGCCGAACTGCATCGGCCCGGCCGCCCCGGCGCTGTTCGACCCCGAGTTGACGCCCGGAGCGCCGGAGCGGCCGTGATCGGACTCGACCTCGCCGATCCCGGCGAGCACGTTCCAGGGGATGCCGTAGGCCCGGCCGGCCTGCCGGTACAGCGCCATGTAACGGGCCGGGATGGCGAAGCCTTGGGCGGATGCCGGGGGCTGGCTGGCGCACGCGCTTGCTTGCTGGCTGACCAGGCCGGTCACGGCAGCAAGCAGCAGGACCGGGAGCAGCACCACCGCGACCCCGGCGGCCAGCAGCACCCGGACATCGCCCCGGTCGCCGTTCAGGCCGGTCATCCGGCGTTCCCGGCGGTGGCGGGCTCGACGTCGTAAACGGCCCAGCCAGCCCCCGGCTGGCGGGTCAGGGTAACCGCGAAGCCCAGGGTGACCGTCTGCGAGCCGCCGGAGCCGGTCACGGACTGGCGGATCTCGACGATGATGGTGACCGATCCGGGGGTGAGGTCGCGGACCTGCTCGGCCGTCACCATGCCGGCTGTGACCGCGGCGGACTGCCAGGGCGCGGCGCGGGCGAGGACGGCGGTGAGCTGGGCGGTGGCCATCGGCCGCAGCCGGGCCAGCCAGGCGCCCGGCGTCTGCCCGGGGAGGTGGGTGGTGTAGGCGGCGGTGAACCGGGCGGCCAGCGCAGCGGCGGCCTGAAGCCGGGCCGGGGTGACCGGCAGCAACGCGGCCAGGCCCGGGGCCGCCCGAACGGCCGCGGTCGGGCTGGCAGTGGTGTGCGCGGGGGCCGGCGGCGGCTGGGCGGGCGTGAGCAGGGCGCAGGCCGTGCAGGCCACGCCGGCGGCGAGGGCGGTGACCATGGTGGCGGTGGTGCGCGCGGGGAAGGGCATGGCTGGCTCCAGGAACAGGAAGGGACGGTGCGTGGCGTGAAGCCGGGCAGGCGGGGGTCCCTGCCGGCTGGGTGGCGGCGTTACCAGCGGCCAGGCTGGCCGTCGGCCGGCGCGCGGTAACGGGGCGCTGGAGGCGGGACAGGGGCGGGCGGGTGCCAGGGCAGCCCGGTGGCGGGCGGGGCGGCGTCGGCGGCCCCGGCGGGCGGCGGGGGCGCCGTAGTGATCGCGGGCCATGCCGCGGGGATCTGGGCCAGCCGCAGCCGGGACCCGGCCCAGCTGGCGGGCAGCCATACCGCGCCCGCCGGGCCGTCATCTCCCGTGAGGGCGGGGGTGGCGGTGGCGACCGGGACCGCGCCGATCATGCCGCCGCCGCTGCCGGAGCTGGCGAGCCTGGCATGCAGAGCGGCTTCCCGGCGCGGCGACTGGAGCCAGAACAGCACCGGGGTGATGATCGCGGTGCGGGCGGCGAGTATCCGGTAGCCGGTGAGCTTGGCGACCAGGCGGGGCAGGTCCTCGGTGCCGGTGTCGTATTCGAGGAAGAACTCCGCCTCGGCGGCGCCGGAGGGGGCGGGCTCGCGCCAGCGGCCGTAGCCGTCCGGGCGGGCCAGGTCGCCCCACAGCGCGGCGCAGCGCCGTTCGGACCACCAGCACGCCAGGCCGGCCCCGGGGGTGCGGCGGGCGCAGGCGGCCAGGGTGGTGAAGAACGCGTTGGTGCCGGTGGCATGGGCCAGGCGGGGGGACACGGCGATGGCCAGGGCGCGGTCGCGGCGGTAGCCGAGGTGGGCGGGGGTGATGGCGTCTTCGGCGGCGAGCACCTGCGCGCCGGCGGGGCCGAGCACGAAGTGCCAGGGCGCGGACCCGGTGACTACCAGGGGCCGGAACCGGTCGATCACCTGGTGCTGGTAGAGGGTGAGCAGCCGGGCGGTGGCGGCGCGGGTGGTGCCGAACGCGAGCTGGGTGATCTGGCTGGTGGTCAGCACGCGGTGCTCCCAGATCATGCGCAGCAGCCAGCGGTCGCGTGCGGTCAGCCGCCCGGCGAGGGCGGCGAGCAGGTCAGGGGTGACCGCGAGCCGTCCGGGGCCGCGTGGGCGGGGCGCTGGTGTTCCGCGGCCTGGGAACGGGGGGTTCGGCGGTGGGGGCATGGCGATGGCTCCTAATGGACGGCCGGCGGGGGGCGGCGAGGG
>Ga0209648_10005464_pt1 | contig 10874 bp, 11 predicted proteins | sample GraSoi2013_115cm_FD_185830 | JGI IMG/M metagenome (GOLD analysis project Ga0209648, IMG submission 185830) | Grasslands soil microbial communities from the Angelo Coastal Reserve, California, USA - Sample 9_17_2013_115cm (SPAdes) (version 2) | ecosystem: Environmental > Terrestrial > Soil >...
GGAAAATCGCGATGCGATGCCACTCGACTTTCGAGACCCATTCGTCTTCTGCGTTTTTCCAGGAGCGTTGTGTAGCGACGGAAAGAACGGTGAATTTTGAACCGTTGTTCCGCGCTTGACGCTGCTCCGGGTCGGCCCCAACAAATCCGACGATCGTTACTGAGTTCAAGTAGGACATGGAAATGTATCCTTTTTCTGCCCCATTTTTCTGGGGCACCCAAAAGCGAGGGCTGCTGCTTCCAAAGCGAGGTGGCTGCTTTATGGGAGGGAACCCAATGGTGTAAGGGCGGAACCGGGAAAGCAGAAGCCGCGAAGCTGCAGGACGCAGGAATTAGCCCGAAGCGGTGCCCAGAAGAATGAGAGGTAGAAAAAAGGCTGGCCTACTGAACTGGGAAAGTCGGTGCGGTATCGGCCGAACTATGTGAGCAGGTAAAGCGGAACAGAAAAAAATCAGTGGCGTCACGATCGCCACAGGTTCCACAAGGGTGCTCGATTCGAGTGGTACCTGCGACGGTGAGCGCCGGATGGCTGTGGGAAATGCGCTCGGCGATTGTGGCTAGAGTGCGTGACCGCAACCCGATGGAAGTTGCCGATGACTTAGGGCACCGTTTTTGGGGATTACTTCCGTATAGCGACCATTCGGGATGTATAGTCCGCCGCTGTGCCGAAAGCGAGAAATGATGGCGTCACAGGTTGGTCTGGACGGGCGTATGTGCCCGTGTCAAGTTTGAGGTCAACAACCTTAGACCCTTTGTCAGTAGGCCGCGAAAGTAGGCGTGAAGGCCACGACAAAAGGTCCGCCCGGTGCATAAAGTTCTTATGAACTGGAGCACTCCTTAGCGATGTTGCGGCTTTTGTCTCTGCTTAATGCACGGCTCATCCAAGCATTTCAGGAGAGCATCGAGATCCAATCCGTATTCACGCAGTCTAGCAATCAACTTGGGATCCAGCACGTGTCCGCTCAGCAAGCATTGCAGCAGATGACACCAGAACGGATCTGAACCGGTGGTCTTCGGAGGATTGTCGGCACCGAGGTAGACGGCGGCGGTCAAGGTCTGCTCTCTTTGGAACGCCACACCCAGAAACGTGCTGCCCATTGCTCGCACGCGCATGAGATACAGTCCTGACACGGTCGTAGCGAATTGGCCGCTAAATCCACCGGGCTCGTCCTCGCTCATCGTCAATGTGAACGTGGTGGCGTCCGGCCGTGTGACCTCGGCCCAGCAGTGGGCGCGATTTTCGACGGGAATACCGTATTCGCGCAGGGTTGCGTCAATACGCACGGTCGCACCTGGATTGAAATTGTTCTGCGTGGCCCTCGCCTCGAAGAAGAGATTGGAGTGGCAGTGCACAACAAGATCGTAGGGAAGGCCCCCGGTCGATACGGCACCCGCAACATAATCCTGCCGGTCGTAGGAAGCGCCTCGAGATTTGCCGAGCTTTAGTAATGCATGCCAGAGGCCAGCGTGGCTGCCAGAGGAGTGTGCCGGGATAGCGGGAAGCGATAGACGGTAGTACGCCATTCGGCCGGCCTGGACATAGCTAACGTTCGTCAGTGTGGCCACAGTGCCAGGATTGATTTTTTCCCCGTCTGGAGCTTCGAGTTCGAAGTCGATGATCCACGGCAAAGGGGTGAGAAGGAAGACGTCCAGGCCGTATTCCGTCTCGGCAATCTGGAACGGGATCCGGTGAACGGCGCCTGCTGACAATGTTCCATGAGGATCGAGCACGACGTTCGCGTTTGTGATTCCGGCGAGAATTTGGAGGAAATATTTGTTGAGACGGGCAGCCTGATCACTGGTGAGAGAACCAGTCACGAGAAGATAGCCGTTGTGATTCTGCGTGAGGGTATTCAGGGCGACAGTGCTAATGTTCTCTGGCTGTCCCAGTCCTATGGCAAAGGTATTTGCGGTAATGCTACTGCCCACATCCACGAGCATCGGCGGCGTATTCTCCTCACCATCGGTGAGAACCAGCATCGCGGTCACGTCGTAATGCGGTGAGCCCAGCGCCTGCGCGGCATCGAGCGCGGCTTTGCCAGCAACAACACCAGCTCCGATGGAAGTACTGCCTGCCGGATCGAGTTCCGAACCAGAGATATGGCCGATTGCTGCAATGCGTCCTGCGCCGAGCACGGGAGGTCCGACGTTGGTTACCGGCATGAGCGTCTGGGCCGTGTCATCGAATCTGACAACTGACAGACCGTCACCATCCAGCATGGCATTGATGAAAATACCGCTGGCCTCGCGCAGCTTGGCGACTTTGGTGGTACCGTCGCCAGCGTCGTCTGACATGCTTCCCGAGTGATCCAGCACCAGGACGACCGAGCTCTTGGGACGGGCTACAGTATTCGCGCTGATGTTTATCACCCACTCCTCGCCGGTCTCATTACAGTGAACCGTCACGGTGCCATTGCTCGAAGAGCCCGCCGTCGTTGAGGTATACGACAGCCAAAGGCGCGCGTGAGCAATCGGGTCCGCATCGTTTGCGCTGACCGAGGTCACCGTGCCGAGTGGCGTTCCGAAACCGCCCGTCGGGCCGGCGCTGAAGCGGAACGTACGTGTGGCGCACGTGACGACCTCGAAAACAACAGCTCGGTAGGTTGTTACTCCCACACCGCCGAGACCCTCCGGGATGTTCGTGAAAGAGATGCTGGGAGTCGTCAGAACGATCGACTCAGCCGGAAGGAATGGTTGAAGCGTTGCACGAATTACAGCTTGGCAGACCAAACAGAAGGGATTCCCTAATGCGCGCATACGGCAGTTGAAGGATGGCCGGAAACAACCACAGTGAAAGTAGTTCGCGCCTTCATACGCCCCAACATAGGTGTCGGCCTTCGGATTGGCCTGCGAGTCTCTCGTTGAACAATTTGCGTTCTGTGTCGTTGGCAGCGTGTCTGTCGCAGATGTGAGCTGCGCTTTCCACTTTATGGTGTTGTGATCAGTATTCGTTGTGACGTTCGGCTGGGGTGGCTCACCGCCGGCGTAGTGGTCCTGCCCCGTCTCGCCGCTTACACAGGTACGGCAGTCGTATTCATCTGCGAAGATGAACACAAGATGTCCCATTTCGTGCAGGGCGATCTCTGCCGAGCTTGGGTTGGTCGAGAACTTCGCGGTGCGCCCGTCGCTCGATCCGCCATACTCGGAAGTGTTGACGATCACCATTGTGACGTGCTGCTCGGGTACTTGGGCGGAGGCTACGGCCAGGGCAGTGTCATCATTGCACGTTAGCAAGCGCCTGACATTGCCGTCACCACAGAATGTGGAATCAAAATAGGTATGCGGGGTCGCTCCTGAGCCTGTAGAGCCGTCTCCGCAGGTACCGGGGTCGGCGGCGCCACTGTCCGTAGAGACAACGTCGACGCGGAAGACGTTCATACCGCACCAGAGGTCCGTGTACGGTGGCGTGGCCCGCAGCAGGTTGACGAAAGTTTGGACGTCAGTGGCATATTTCGCCATTTCTGTCGATTGATAGCCGTCGCCAACAATCACGATGTTGAAACGTTGTGAGTTCGGTCCGTGATCGACTATCTTGTGCGAGGCGAGAACATATCCGTCCGATGTGCTCATAGCATCCCCCGTCCACTTTCGCCCTCTATTTACTATCTGGCTCTGGCCGCCCGGATTGCGCTCGGGCGCCCTCCCGGAGACTGCTCATGGAGCGCCGCTCCAACACCGTGCTTGGCTTTCGCAGATCTGCGTCGCGCCCCGCACCGTAGACCGTGAATTCTGTCGCCTGTGGCAGATCGGGGAGGATCAAATCGAATTTGACTTCAGCGCGTTTGGTCGGAACGCGGCGAATGGATCCGCCCTTGGGATCCTCGAAAACTTCAATGCTGTCGATGACCGGGTGAGGCAAAGGGCGGTGATACAACAGCTCGCCTTGGGCGTCGCGCACTTCGAACCAGAAACCGGATTGCTCCTTTGCTGGCGGCGATGGAGGAGCGGCTGGTGCGCGCATGGCAACTCGGACGACCTGTAGGACCCGGAGCTTGCCATCCTTCAGAGAAAGGGCAACGCGCAAGGAGTGCGTGTACGGCACCGCCACGGAAGCGACGTGAAATCTCGACATGGTTTCTCCTTTGCTCGCGCCGCCCGGCGCTAGGCCGACATGTGGTGGTTCAGGTTTGCGAAGAGGCCCGTTGCCGAGCAGCGTAATAAGCCCAGATCGTGTCACTCATTTTTGCACACGTCAATTGTCGAACTATCTCTCCACGATTGTTGTATGAAGAGCGACATGTAAACCACTACTCCACACCTTCGCGCCGGCCTCACGATGACGAACACCGTCGATGAGGTCCTCGGTCTATAGTGAAGGTCGTACCTCGTTCGTTTCAGACAGGTCTGTGAATCTTAGGGAGACATCCCCGAATCCATCCAAAATTTGAAGGTATCAACCCAATCCTTTGGCCATAGACCGTCACAAGGCATACTAATGACTCCGGTCGGGTGAGCAACAGAGTCGTAAATTTCCTTTGCATGGTTCTTCACCTCTTGGTACGACGCTAGATCAATTGGGAAATCCACACTTCGCATAGCCTGGATGTCCTTATCGCGGAAAAGTGGCCGAATGTCGGCCGCAAAACCGGTGAGTGTCCCGAACGAACCTTGGGCGAAGCTCACAGCGTTGTAGGTAACGGCCGATTGGTTGCCAGGCAAACCTAGAACGAAAGTAATGGTCCCTGCTGGGTCTTCAACCCAATAAGTGAGGTAAATGTCGACCAAACCAGAAAGGCGGTGATACGCCGTCCAAATCTTTAGTTCAAGCACTCCGATGAAGGCTTGTCCTGACGGGAGATTGTTAACTCTCGATCCTGGCTGAAACCACCTTGACGATACTAACGTTCTCACCACGTCCTGTGTCGCGCTCCCATGGACGATGCCCGATGTTGGTTGGCCGGAATTATTTCGCACGACGAACCCGACTCGCACATCTTGGTCTGGCGCCCAAGTTGACGGTGCCACAGGTTCAATCCCCTGAATTTGTAGCTCGATTTGCGGCGGAGGCGGCGGTGGAGGATGCAGGAAAGTGCGTATCTTTTTGTCGAATATAGCCAGGTTCTGTAGGTCTTGGCGCTGCAGAAGGTGACCTAGCTCATTGAGATCCGGAAGCGTCTCTCGACCTTTCAAACCGCCCCCCGTCAATTTGTCGATCAGACTTGACTCCCAAGCCTGGGTTGCAACATCAAGGAGGGCTCTGATTGGATGGGGCGGTCGAAGCGCGAGTGGTTCCGGGGGCAAACTTGACGACCCACGGCCTGGCTCGCCGCGCTTGGTTTTGGCGACTCGTTTCTTGCCCATCTTGTTCTTGGGATGCTTGCGGTTCTTTCTTGTCATCGAACCCCCTGGAACTTGCGCGCACAACCTCATTGAGGGGATCAGCGTTAGGGTAGGAATGTTACTTAGATTACAGAGCTTTTAGCAACCCGCACAGCGATCGTCTCAACCGTATAGAAGTCCGGCCCCAGGTCCACTAAGGCTCGATGAGTGGGAGCTCTTGGGCCTCGGAATCTGTGAGGTCCCGCACCGTTGCAGGGATCGTGTTCTTCCCGGCGAATTTCGAAGGGCGAAAACGGCGGGCACTGGCAACTAACCCGTACGTCCCATCTACACCATCAGGGGACGGACGCACAAGAATTACCTGCAACGCCGTACAATTGGATGTTGGCCGCTAACTCCCGGAGCTGGCAGTCGTCGAAACCCGGCGCGGGTTGCTACTGGATTCGCGGATCCTCTCTAGCGGAATATCCTGGACAGACGAAACCACGGGTGGTGCTGCTCTCGCTTCACTTGTTACCATCGTTGCGCCCATCGCTTTTCTTCTCCTTTTCTCAAAATCGCTCAGATCAATATTCTTGGGGCAATAAGAGGGTCGTCACCGAGCGGATCCTGTTCGGGCGAGTGAGAGCGGACCCACAGGAGGAGAGGGCTGTGAGACAGGTCGGTGCCTGGGAGGAAGTCGGCCAGCAGTGGAAACGAAACAGGGCGAGGTGTCACTAATCTACAAGACGAAGAGAAAGCCGTTCATCCGGGAGATCCGACCGCCGGCGACTATTGTGATGCACGACAAATGGCGACATTGTGCGACACCAGGATTCTATCGTTTATCGTCGCTTGTGCACTGCACGCAAGGCGCGTACGTTCTGCACATTGTGCTGGCGAACGGGACAATGAACAGGGGCCAGTCCGTGAGGTTGTCACAGGAGAATCGACGACATGGCTAATGGAGACCAGAGATGTAGTCAGCTCTTTCAGGCTTGGCAGGGACTGCAGGAAGAAATTCAAGAGATCCAAGCCAGCATCCCTGATCTCGAGGCGCAAGGCATCAAACCGGACGCAATGATTCGCCAAATCCGCGAGCTGCAAGCGCAGGCGAGTGCCACCTACCAGGCCTATCAGAGGTGCCTTAGAACGCCGCCAACACCGCCCAAACCCGTCACGAACGTCAGCATCGCCGGAATCGAAGAGACCCAGACGATTCAATACTGGAATTTCCCAGCGGGACAGGGTAGTGGATACGCGGCTTCCAACAGCATCCCACTCATTAGCCAGAAACCAACGGTGTTGCGCATCTACATCGATGTGCTGAACCGAACGCAAAAATTCCCAATGCCGACGACAGTCAACGGGACGCTTAGTGTTAGTGGTCCTGCAGGGCAGGTCACTCTTAACCCTGTCAATGGGCCCATAGGGGCGCAGAGTGCTGCGGCAATTAAGCGTGGCTCGATCAATAATACGTTGAACTTCCGGATACCGTGGCCTCTATGTGTCGGCTCCGTTCAGTGTTCCTTGTCCGTCTTTGACCCTCTAAACCCGGGTGATTCCGATTCTAGCAATTTCAGTGTGGACTTCGTGGATGTTCCAGCTCTGGCGGTTCATGGGGTCATGATCCATTACACCGGAGTGGACTACTTCGATAAGCCCGTTGACGCCCAACCGGATGGGTGGGATCTGCTCGTCACGCTTGATTATGTGCTCCGCACGTATCCATTCAGCGCCTTTCAGTTCGACGGTTGTGAGGTTCTTCCTTGGAGCGCAAAACTTGCGGTAACGCAGAACTTTTACGATCTCTACGGCAAACTAGGAGACTTGCGCGCAATGAGTGGGACCAATGACCTTTACATCGGTCTTATGCCCCCGGAAGCTGGTTGCGGAGGCATTTGCGGACTCGGCGGTGGCATGACTGCATTGTATTTCGCCGGAAACGGCCCAGAGGCTGCGCACGAAATCGGCCATGCTCTCGGCCGCTCGCACACTCCCTGCGATCAGTTTGCGCCCGGCGCAGACCCCAACTATCCCTTGTATAATAGTTTCCCGCGAGGGAGCATCGGCGAATACGGATTTGATGCAGAAAGATTGGCAGTATTTGACCCGAACACCACCTTCGACTTCATGAGTTACTGCGGTCCTGTATGGGTCTCCCCTTGGACTTATTTACAGCTCAAGGACGCTATTTTTGCTAATTGGCCTCCAAGCATGCCACAAGGTTTTCAGAGCAACTCGCCATGGTCCAGTAAGGCGGCGGATTTCTACCACGTCTCCTTCAGAATCCACCGCGGCGAGCCGCTGGGCAAAGTTGAAATCCGCAGTGCATTTCATCTTCCTCGTCGACCTCCGAGGTTGATAGGCGAATCGTCAGATGTGGCGGTCGAACTTCTCGACAGAGAAGGCCGGATTCTTGACGTGCAGCGCAGCTTCGCGATGGATGAACATCTCGACGAAAACGCACCATTCGTGGATTATCGGGTGATGTTTCCCGTGGCTTCGGATCTGCATTCGATCCGGTTAGTTCGAGGAGGGCGGGTGCTCGAGGAATGGAAGCTAGCCTTGCGCGCGCCCGTGGTCGCCGTCACAGAGCTGACGCGTGTGGGGCGTGCCGAACACGGGGATTTGCTCCGTTTGAAGTGGCGCGGGGAGGCGGACCCGCAGGCCGTTCCACCTGTCTCATATGGAATTCGTTACAGTCATAACGGCGGAGACAGTTGGCGTGCATTGGCGACTGGCCTCGCGGAGACCGAGTACGTAGTAAACCTCGACCTTCTCCCAGGCGGGGAAGAATGCCGCGTGCAGGTTGTCGCGTCTGCCGGGTTGCGAACCACCATTGCGGAAAGTGAACCTTTTGCGGTCTCTCGCAAACCGCGCCTCTGCCGCATCAGCAGTCCGAAACCAGGCTCCGAATACAGTTTTGGCGCACCTGTTGTATGCGTTGGAGCAGGCTTCTCTCCAGATTGCGGTGCAACGCGATCTGACGAAGTTGTCTGGACGAGCAATCGCACCGGGACGCTTGGGACAGGATATCAGATCGTTGTCCATGACCTGCCCGTAGGGTGGCACAGGATCACGATGACTGCACCCGACGGCCTTGGTGGCGATGCGAGCGCGAGTATCGAAATCCGCATCAATTCGAAGAAGTGCTGCGACTGCAACCACGATCATCATCGGTACCCACAACCAAGCGTACCTTGCCCGAAGTGTGGACACTGAAGTATCTCGACGGTCGCCGGCAAGATTTGCTAGACAGGTTCTATGACCAAATCTCTAGCGGGGTGCCAAATAAATGATTCCTCTAGTTAGTGAATTTTCCCGAGTAACCGGTTATGTCTGGGAGTGGGATCAGACGCAGCATGTGCTGTATTTAGGCACCGATTTCCACGTTCACGAGTTGAGGCTAAAGCTCGGTAGCCGTTGGCAGCACAACGACTTGACAGCCGCTAGCGGCGCCCCAACAACCTAACTGTGGTAAGAGAATCGCTCAGCTCATGCCGCACACTGTGACAAGACGGAGCCCGACGGGAAGCCGGTGATCGCATAGCAAATGGCGAATCGCTCATTATCCCGGCGTCAGTTCCTCGGCACACTAGCCACTGTTTTGGCATACAAAGGCTGTGCTCCCGGGGCTCCTGCCCCACCGAGTGAATCTCCTTTTTATCGTGGGCCCTACAATGTTGGACGCGCGATCCTTGGCGTGGCTCCTGGGACGACCGCGATGCCACGTCCCGATTCCATCGGCCCTGCTGAAAACGATACGTTTTGCCCGGGTGGGACAGTGATCGCTATAGTCACACCTGCTACGTTCAGGGCCATCGTCTACTATCCTGCTTGGCATCAGTCCTACGATCCCGCCGCACCAATCTCTCTCAAACTCATCGGAAAGAAATATCCAGTCGTTTTATTTGCTCACGCGAGACGAATTCCCTTGTGTCCGCAAGCGCTACCGACAGGAGCAAATCCAGGCCTCACAGACATTACAGATGATTACACTCTATTAGGTCGGATGCTTGACCATGTGGCGTCTAACGGTTGTGTTGTGGTTGTGCCTGATATGAGCGGTTTGACGTTTTTCGGTTTTGCTCAGCGCGCAGCCGTGCTAGTCAACATGTACCAATATCTAAAATCCTTGAATGATGCTGTTTTTTCCGGCGCATTGGACCCCAGTCGTCTCGTTCTTGCCGGGCATTCTTCGGGGGGCGGGGCGTGTCTGGTCACCCGCGCGAGCTTGGTGGCTGCCGCAGGGCCGAGTCCAGTGGCCATGGGTTTGCTGGCTCCCGCCGTAACTGGCGATATTGGTGGGGGCCCAGATGTAATCCCTTTAGCAGCGAACCAGGCACCCAACGCATTGATGGTCTTGAAGGGTACGGCTGACACCCTACAGTTTGGCGTGAATCCAGACGCGGTGTTTTCGGCCGCGCGCGCACCTCGCGTCCTTGTGACAATTCCTGGTGCGAATCATTTCGGCTACACGGATATCTGCACGGCTGACAACCAAGTCTGTGCGGCAATGGACTCGCCTGGAGGCATATCTACGCTCGGTCAGCAATTGACTGGAGGAGCTTATCTGGGTGCTCTGGTTCGTCGATTTGCTCTCGGCGATGTAAGCGTTGAGCCGTACCTCAGTGGTCAGCGAATCGTGGAAGTGGACACATGGGGCGTCACAGGAGTCAGCGTGATGAGTGATGGAATGTGATATTTCAATCTGCCGGCATTTAGCCGCGAATTTGCAGGGCTTCCGATGCGACTTGGTTCTAGTATTCTTGAGCCAGAAAAAATGGGTCGCAAATAATAGCACTGAGGCAACAATCTTAGTGCTCTCATCGCCCCTCGCTTTACTATACATTCGGGGCATTGACGATGTTACGGTAGGCCGGATTGTCAATTCGGATGGTTGCGGGGTTCGCGGAACTTGCTGATAGAAAAGATTGTTTAGTTGCGGGCGCCTGATTTGAACTAACGACTCGTGGTAGCTCAGTAAGCGCCTCTGCTCGCGAGGCAAGCGCGTCCCACCAACCCACCGTGGCTCGGTCGAGCATCCGGTCGCGAACCTTAAAGGTCCACTTCGTTCGCTCAGCCTCAGCGTGGGAATCGCCCTCGGGCATACAGAGCAACAGAGTTCGCTCCTCTCGAGTCACGCGCAACTCGGAAGTAATGCAAAGAGGGCAGCCGGCAGCATGCCAAAGGCCACCCGCTCGCGTAGGACTCGCCTAATAGCCAGCGATGACCACTCCCTCCACTTCGGCCTAAGCGCGCCGCCTACGGCGTCGCAGGACTCCGTTTCGGGAGTGGCCATCGAAACACAGCTATGCTCTAATGACGCGAACGTCAGCGGGCGAACTTCAGACCCGACCTATTCCACTTAACATATAGGTAAGACATGAATTTTCTCCTTTTTCTTGCCCCGTTTTCCTGGGGCACCCGAAAGCGAGAGGCCGCTGCTCCCAAGGCAAGCGGGTGCTTTATGGGGAGGGACCTGTGTCGTTCGGGAGGAACCGGGAAAGCAGAACCCGCGAAGCTGCCGGGCGCAGGAATTGGCCCGAGCAGTGCCCAAGAAAATGCGCGGCAGAAAAGGTGATCGCTACCAGATTGAGTGAGAATCGTGTG
>Ga0209648_10005465_pt1 | contig 10874 bp, 15 predicted proteins | sample GraSoi2013_115cm_FD_185830 | JGI IMG/M metagenome (GOLD analysis project Ga0209648, IMG submission 185830) | Grasslands soil microbial communities from the Angelo Coastal Reserve, California, USA - Sample 9_17_2013_115cm (SPAdes) (version 2) | ecosystem: Environmental > Terrestrial > Soil >...
CCGCCGGCGGGGCCGTGTCTCTACGAGTACGGCGCCGACTTCCCCGAGTTCGCGGCCGCGTTTCCCGCCTGCGCGCATCTGCCGTGGCTCGCCGACGTGGCGCGGCTGGAATGGGCGATGAACGCGGCGCTGCACGCGCCGGACGCCGCGGCGCTCGAGCCCGAAGCCCTGCGCGCGCTCGATCCGGCCGCCCTGGCGCGGCTGACGCTGCGTCTCGACCCGTCGGCGACACTGCTCGCGTCGCGCTGGCCGGTGGACGCGATCTGGCGCGCGAACCAGGCCGGTGCCGATCCTGCGCTCACGGTGGACCTCGACGCCGGCGTCGCGTGGCTGGAAGTCCGACGCGTAGACGACGAGGTCGTGCTACGCGCGCTGCCGCCGGCGACGTTCGCGTTGAGAGCCGCGCTCGCGGCGGGGCGGACACTCGAGGACGCGGTCGAGCAGGCGCTGGATGCCGATCCGGCCTTCGACCTCGCCGGTGAGATCCGCGCGCTGCTCAACGAGCGGCTGCTGGTTTGTTGACGTGGGGGGCCCCGAAATGGCCCCCCACACCCCCAGCGCTCGGAGCGCCCCGGGAACCCGTGGCGCTCCTCGATCACGCGCCTAACCCTTCAGCTCTACCGTTCGATCGCCGGCGCGCACGCGCGCGTCCCATGTCACTTCGATGGCGCCCTTCACGCTTTCGTGCGCGGGACAGCCGGCGGGATGCGCGGCCAGCGCGCGCTCGGTCGGCTCCAGCGCGTCGGCCGGCACCGTGACGTCGTAGTGGACGTGGATCGAGCGGATGCGGATCGTCTTGCCGTGGCCGACGATCTTGCCCTCGACGGCGGCCGTGAAGCTGTCGCGGTCGAACGCGATCTTGCGCCCTGCCAGGGCGCCACGCAGAGTGCCGAACATTCAGCCGGCGACGCCGGCCACGATGTGGTCGAGGGTGGAGGCCACCGGCGGCCCCTCCGGCGCGCCGTAGTACTGGCGCAGGGCACCCTGCACGCCGTAGACGACGGGCTCGGGCACCTCGCCGAGATACGCGTGACGCGCACCGTTCTTGTACATCAGGCGGGTCTTGGAGACGTATTCGAAGTCATCGGCCATGGCCGGACTCTCCTCACTCGCCGCGCAGCGCGCGCAGCGCCGCCAGCGTGTCCTCGGGCTCGGGACGGGTGGTGTAGTCGGGGTCGCTCTCGGCGGAGCGGATCACGCCGCGCCGGTCGATCACGAAGCGCGCGGGCATCGGCAGCGTCCACGACGCGTCGCCGTTGTACTTCGCGAGATCGAGCGGGAACGACCGGTAGACCGCGCGCAGATACTCGGGCAGCGCGAACGTCAGACCGAACTTCGTCGCGACCTCGTTGCCGCGATCGCTCAGGATCTCGAAACCGAGCGCGCGACTGCGGACGAGCTCACGGTTGTGCTCGGGCAGCTGCGGAGAGATCGCCACCAGATGCGCGCCAAGCGCGATGATCTCCGGCAAGACCTTCTGTAGAGCTACCAGCTCTACGTTGCAGTACGGTCACCAGCGGCCGCGATAGAAGGTGACCACGAGCGGGCCCTGGGTGAGCAGCGTCGTGCTGTCGACGATCCGTCCGTCGCCGTCCGGCAGTGCCCAGTGCGGCGCCGGGTCGCCGGCCTCGAGCACGCGGCCCGGCGCTCCGGACGCGCGTAGCTCGTCGACCGCGCGGCGCATCGTGGCAACCATCTCGGGCGGACGCTTCGCCTCGGCCTTCTCGCGTAGCGCCTGCAGCTCGTCCTTGAGCGACATGCGTGGCCTCCCTCGTGAGCATTAGGACACCGCGGCGGCTCCCGGAGATTCCAGGGTGTAGACTCCGCTCGTTGAGCACCGACGATCGCAGCCTGCTCGCGCGCGCGGCGACCGGGGACGCGAGCGCCCTCGAGATCCTCATGACACGCTACTCCGCGCGGGTCTTCCGGCTCGCGTACGGTATCACGCGCAGCGCTCCCGACGCCGAAGAGGTCGTCCAGGACGTGTTCCTTCAGCTCGTCTACAAGGGCGCCGGCTTCGAGGGACGTGCCGCCCTGGGCAGCTGGATCTATCGGATCACGACCAATCTCAGCCTGAACAAGCGGCGCGGAAAGCGCCGCGAGCTGGAGACCTCGCTCGACGAGCTGCTGCCCACCTACCTACCGGACGGCCACCGCGCCGGGGACCGTGCCTTCGTCGTGGCGGACTGGTCGGGGACGCCGGAGCGCGAACTGCTCTCCGGCGAATCGCGCCGGATCCTCGAGGCGGCGATCGATCGTCTGCCCGAGCACTATCGCGCGGTGCTGGTGCTCAAAGACGTGGAGGAGCTCTCCAACGAGGAGGTCGCGCAGATCGTCGGTGACACCATCGCCGCGGTGAAGACGCGCCTGCACCGTGCGCGGATGGCCCTGCGCGAGCAGCTCACCCGGTACCTCGGAGCCGGCGCGTGACCTGCCGCGAGGCGATCGACGTCCTCGCCGACTACGTCGACGGCACGATGCCGCCGGACGTCGCCGCCGAGCTGGAGCGTCACCTCGCCGACTGCGCGCCGTGCCGCGCCTATCTCGCCACGTACCGCAAGACCCGCGAGCTCGGCACGACGGCCGCGCGCGTGGAGATGCCCGAGGAGATGCAGGTGCGTCTGCGTCGGTTCCTCATCAACCGGCTGCGCGCCGTCTAGGGCCCCTTGCCGCCCGCGATAGAATCGTCGAGTGACCCCGCCACACCTGCGCCACAACGTCGTCGCGCTGGGCGCCGATTACGCGCTGTTCATGATCGCGCTGGCGTTCGCCTCGCCGGCCACCGTCCTGCCCGCGTTCGCGGCGTGGCTGGGCGCGCCCAACGTCGTGATCGGCGCGATCCCGGCGGTGATGACGGTCGGCTGGTTCCTGCCATGCCTGTTCGCGGCGCCCTACACGGAGGGGCTGGCGCGCAAGCTGCCCTTCCTCGTCCGCTGGACGCTCTGGGAGCGCGTGCCGTTCCTCGTGCTGGCGGCGGCGGCGTACTGGATGGCCGAGCGGGCGCCGGGCGCGACGCTGGCCGTCCTCCTCGCGATGCTGCTCATGGTGACCGGCGTCGGCGGGTTGCTGATGCCGGCCTGGATGGACCTGATCGGCCGCGCCGTCCCGATGACGATGCGCGGCCGCTTCTTCGCGGTGACGAGCGTGGTCGCCAGCATCGGCGGCCTCGGCGCGGGCGCGGTGGCCGCCGACCTGCTCGGGGCACACCGGCCCGCCGTCGCCTACGCGCTCTGCTTCCTGTACGGCGCCGCGTGCCTGCTCGTGTCGTTCGTCGCGCTGGTCCTCGTCCGCGAACCGGCGCCCGCCACGACGGCCACGGCGACCGAGCCTCTCGGCGCGTATCTGAGGCGCGTGCCCACGCTGCTGCGGCGCGATGCGAACTTCGCCTGGTACCTCGCGGCGCGCGCGCTCGGCGCGGTGAGCGGCATGGGCGCCGCCTTCTACACGGTGTACGCGCTGCGGGCCTGGCAGGCGCCCCCCGCAACCGTGGGACTGTTCACGGTGCTCCTGCTCGCGGGCAGCATCGCCGGCACGCTCGTGCTGGGCTGGCTGGCCGACCGCGCGGGCCACGTCGTGGTCGTGATCACGGGCGTGGCCGCCGCCGCCGCGGCCAACGCGCTCGCGCTCGGCGCGCCGTCGTTGGGCGTGTTCGGCTTCGTCTTCGTGCTGAGCGGCGTGCAGCAGGCCTCCGTCAGCGTCTCCGGCCTGAACGTCCTGCTGGAGTTCGCGCCGGCGGAGCGCGAGGGGCCGACCTATCTCGGGCTCGGCCAGACGTCGCTGGCGCCGGTGGCCTTCGCCGCGCCGCTGGTGGGCGGCCTGCTGGCCGACGTCGCCGGCTTTCCCGTCGTCTTCCTGATCGCGGCGCTGGGCGGGACCACCGCCCTCGCCATGCTGGCGCTGCGCGTGCGCGACCCGCGCCGCGCGCGCGCCGTCGCCGCCGAGAGCCGCGCGTGAAGGCGCTGCTGCTCGACCTCGACGACACGCTGCTCGCGTACTCGGCGGGTGTGGACGACTCGTGGGCCCAGGCGTGTGGCGCCGCCGCGCTGCCGGTGGAGGCGGCCACGCTTCTGGCCGCGCTGGCGGAGACGCGCACGTGGTTCTGGACGGGCGACCCCGCGCGGCACGCGCGCGAGCGGGTGAACATGCTCGGCGCCTGGACCAAGATCGTCGCCGAGGCGCTCGCGCGCTGCGGCTGCGCCGACGAGACGCTGGCGGCGGCCATCGCGCGGGAGTACGCGGCGCGCCGGCGCGACACGATGCGGCTCTTTCCCGAGACGCGCGCGTTCCTGGATGCGCTGCGCGCGCGCAGCCTGCCGCTGGCGCTCGTGACCAACGGCGATGCCCTCCAGCAGCGCGACAAGATCGAGCGCCACGACCTCGCGCGTTACTTCGGCGCGATCCTCATCGAGGGCGAGTTCGGCTGCGGCAAGCCGGAGGCGCGCGTGTATCGCGAGGCGCTGCGCCGGCTCGGCGTCGGGCCCGAGGGGGTGTGGATGGTCGGCGACCATCTCGAGTGGGACGTGCTGGCGCCGCAGCGTCTGGGACTCACGGGCGTCTGGATCGATCGGGAGGGGGCGGGGCTGCCCGCGGATGCGGACGCGCGGCCGCACCGCATCATCGGTTCGCTGTCGGAGCTGCTCGCGTGAAACTCGCGCGGCTCGGGATCTGGATCGCCACCGCGGTCTTCGTCGTCATGCTCTTCTACCCGCTCGTGATGGAGATCCTCGCCCGCGTCGCTGCGCGCGGCGACAGCGTCCTGCCTTGACTGTAAACAAAGGGGGCCTCGAAGGGCCCCCTTTACCCCCGTATGCTCGGAAGCGCCCCGGGGAACCCGGGGCGCTCCTCGAAACGCGGTGCGGCTCGAATCTGGCTCAGCGCCCCCAGCGGTACTCGCCGTCGGAGCCCGGGCGGCCGCGGCCACCGCCGCCGCCGTCGAGGCCGCGCTTGGGTCCGCGCTTGCCACCGCCGGGTCCCTTGCGGCCGGCCGGCTTGTCGCCGAAGCCGCCGGGCCCGGCGCCGCGCCGCTGGCCCTGGCCGCGGCCCGGCTTCTCGCCGAAGCCGCCGGCACCGCCGCCCGGCCGATCACCGCCGAAGCCGCCGCCCGGCCGCGGACCGCCGCCGCCGGCGCCGAAGCGCGGACCGCCTCCGCCACCGCCCGCGCCGAACCGCGGGCCGCCGAAGCCGCCCCCGGCGGCTCGGTCGCCATAGGGGCGGCGCCGGTCGGCCGCGGCGGCCGCGGGCCGCCGGCGCCGCGCGGCGTCGCCTTGTCCACACGGATCATCCGCCCATCGAGCGAGGTGCCGTTGAGCGAGGAGATGGCCTTTTCCGCCTCCTCGGTGGTCGCCATCTCGACGAAGCCGAAGCCCCGCGAGCGTCCCGTCTCTCGGTCGGTCATCACGGCGGCCGACATCACCTCGCCGAAGCGTGCGAAGGCGCCGCGCAGGCCCTCGCTCGAGGTGGAAAACGAGAGACCACCGACGAACAGCTTCACGGACATGACCTTGCTCCTTTCGTCTGCCGGGTCGATTCCCCCCGAGTATATATCCCCGGTATGCCCGTTGCAGCGCAGTAGCACGCGCGCAATGCCGCCCAGGAACGACGACCTCCACGGCAACGCCCCCGACGACTCGCGCGTCGCGCTCGTGCTCGTGGACGTGATCAACGACCTCGAGTTCGAGAGCGCCGATCGACTCCTGAACGGCACGGTGTCGATCGAGCCCGAGCACAACCGGCACGCGCTCGCGGAGATGGCGCGCCTCCTGGACGCCGATCTCACCGACTCGACCCGGCTGGCGCTCTCGCGGTCGGGGGTCAGTACGCGGGGGCGGGCAGCAGCAGCACGACCGCGGTCAGCGCGAGCGCGACCAGCGCGGCCTGCGCGAAGATCTCACGTGCCTGCCGCTTGAGCTCGCCGGCCGCCCACGGATCGCTCACGGGCTCCACGCCGGTCGCCGTCTCGCGCAGCCCGCGCGAGGCCAGGCCCGTTCACGTCCCGCCGCGTGCCTGGAAGAAGCCGAGGGCGGCGACGAAGAGGGGCAGGAAGAGCACCAGGCGCGCGCCCCGCGCGACGCCGAAGAAGACGAGCCCCGCCGCGACGACCAGGGCGACGGCGAGTCCGGCCGCGCCCATGAGATAGCGGCGGCGGCGCCCGCGGGACCCGATATTCGTGACCAGGGGAAGGGCCATCGCGCTCCGGCGGCTAAGGTATCATCGTTGCCAATCGGGGCCCCCGGATGCTAGATTCTTCGGCAACCAGCCGCCGGTCAGGCGGTCGAAGCAGGGAACAGGAGATCGACATGGAAGATGCGGCGGCGACGGCGCGTCAGCGACTGGCGCGCTGGATCGAGGACAGTCGCGAGGTCTTCGCGCTGCTGCCCGAGCTGCTCGACGGCGTGCAGAAGGCGTCCGCCAAGACCGAGCACGCGGAGCGCGAGGCGGAGCGGCTGCGCCGGGAGCTGATGGGGTTGCGCAAGGAGCTGACCGACGCGCGGGACAAGGAGACGGGCGGCCGCGCCCAGCACGGCGAGCTCGAGAAGCAGCTCGAGGAGCTCAAGCGGATCAACGAGCAGCTGACGGGCGAGAAAGAGGAAGCCGCGCAGGCGTTCGCCAAGCTGCTCGAGACGGTGCAGTCGACGAATCAGATCGCGCAGAAGCTCGGCGTGACGAAGAGTCCCTTCGCGCGCACCCAGCAGAAGGAGCCCGCGCCGCCGGCCTCGCCGGCACCTCACGAGTAGTTACTTCTTCATCCCCCGCACGTCCTTGCGCAGCGTGAGACCGAGCTGGAACTGCGTCTCGCGCCCGGGATCCGCGTTGAAGACGGCGAACCAGACCGCCCCGTAGTCCCGGCCGATTCCGGGGAGCGCCGTCCCCTCGGCGGAGAGCCGGCGTGCCTCGACCTTCGTCGCTTTGCCCGCGGCCGGCACCGTCACCACGAGACCCGCATCGGAGGGGGCGCCGTCGATCTTCAGCTTGACGTCCACGCCGTGCGCGTCTTTCAGCTCCGCCTGGATGAGGAAGAAGCGTGAGGTCAGCGGCGGCAGCGACGCGCTGAACGTGTGCTCGGTGAAACGCTGGTTCTCGGCGAGGAAGCGTTTCGCCGTCTGCTCGGTCTCGCCGAGGCGGGGCGTCGGGCGCTGGAAGACGCGCGTATCGTCCTTGGAGTGGATGATGCGCGCCTGCACCCACGGGCCGGGCTCCGGCACCGCGGCCAGCAGCACGGTCTTGAGGAAGTCGGGGTAGGTCTCCGTCAGCCGGCCCTCGGTCACGAGGTACTCGTAGAGCTGCGTGCCGACCGGTTTCGTCTGTGCGGTCTTCAGATTGTTGAGCGCGTTGCCGACGCTGCCGGGCTTCTGCTTCTCGACGTGCTCCATGATGATCGAGTAGCCGTACGCGAGCAGACCCTCCTCGAACTCGGGACTCTGCTGGATCGGCACCGACAGCAGATAGGGATACTTCGAGAGCTCCTCTCGCACCGCCTCGGGGAAGGCGAGCGTGTTCTTCCATCCCGACCAGCGCGCCCACGCCGACAGCCACCACTGGGCCGTCTCGTCGGGCGCCGAGGGCTCGCCGCGCGGGGCGGCGGGTTGCGGCGCGGCCGGCGACTCGTAGTGCGGCGCCGGCACGCGCTCGAGCGTCTCCTCGATCGGGCGCTTCGGCTCTTGCGGCGGCGGCGGCGCCACGATCGGCTCCGGCACGCGCACGGGCTCGGGCACCCGCATCGCGTCGGACACGCGGACGGGCTCGGGCGGGGACTCGGGCTCGGGCGCGCGCGGCGCCTGGCCCGGCAGCAGCAGGCGGCCGCGCGCGATGGCCACGGCGATCGGGCGACCGAACGCCGTCGACACGCTCTCCTCGAGCGCGGAGAACTTCTCGTCGTCGAGCGCTTCGGTGCTCTCGAGCATCGTGAGGAGGTCGGCGAAGGGGCCGGCGGCCTCCATGAGGGCCCGCGCCTGATCGGTCGTGGCCTCGGTCAGCGCGAGCGCGGTGGCCTTGGCGTCCTTCGCGCTGGTCTGCAGAGCGACGAGCGGAGCGAAGGTCTCGTCGCCCTCGTGATGCACGCCGGCGATGCGATCGTAGATGGCGAGGATGCGGCCGCGTATCTCGTCGAACGCCGCGCGGCGCCGGCGCGCATCGGTGGCGGCCACCATCGCGGCGAGCACGGGCTCGAGACTCTTGGCGCTCTCGACCTGGTCGGGCACGGCCACGCCGAGCGACTCCGCGGCGGCGACGATCTCGGCGAGCAGCTCGACGAACTCCGCGCGCGCCGCCGCGAGCGCCTCCACCAGCGCCTCGGCGGGCGGCGCGCCGCCGTCCTGCATCTCGCGCGCGGCTTCGGCCAGCTTCGCGCCCAGATCGGCGAAGCGACCGGTGAGGCCGGCCAGCTGACGGTTAAACGTATCGAGGTTGACGTTCATAGCAGACAGCACCGCGATTTTAGGCGTCGCCGCGGCAAGGTGTCAACGACTCGTGGGCGCGCCGCTCACGCTGATCTGCGCGGCCATCGTCGTGCTGCTCGCGCCGATCCTCTGGCGCGGCTGACGGCTCACGGGCGCGTGAGCAGCAGCCAGAGTCCGATGATGACGAAGGCCACGCCGGCCGCCCGCGTGAGACAGTGCGGCGGGATCGACGCGCCGAGCCGCTCGCCTAAGAACACTGCAAGCAGGCTGGAGGCCACCGGCGCGCCGGCGGCGGCGAGGAACACGCCGAGGCGACCGACCCCGGGCGTGGCCGCGAAGGTCAGGGTCGCCAGCTGGGTCTTGTCACCGAGCTCGGCCATGAACACGCTCACGAACACCACCGCGTAGGGTTTCATCGTGCTCCTAGTCTGCCACGGCGCGCTCAGAGCGCCGACAGCCGAATGACGAAGCGCGCGCCGCCGCCGGCGCCGCGCTCGACGGTGAGGGTGCCGCCGTGCGCGGTCACGATCGAGCGCGCGATGGCGAGGCCGAGACCGATGCCGCCGATGTCGCGGGCGCGCGCGTCGTCGAGGCGGACGAAGGGCTCGAAGATCCGCTCGGCGTCCGCGGCGGAAACGCCCGGGCCCGTGTCCTCGACCACGAAGCGCACCGCCTCGCCGTCGCGCGAGACCGAGATCGCCACCGTGCCCCCGGCCGGCGTGTACTTGACCGCGTTCTCGACGAGGTTGAGCGCCGCGCGGCGCAGCGCGTCAGCGTCGCCGCGCACGACGGCCGGCGCCGCCTCCTTCAGCCGGACGGCCACCCCCGTCCCCGCGGAGAGCCGCGCGCCGACGTCGAGCACCTCCAGCGCCAGCGGCTCCAGGTCGATGCGATCGCGCCGCGCCTCGGGCGCGGCGGCGGCGCGCGAGAGCGCGAGCAGGTCCTCGGCGAGGCGGCCGAGGCGCTCGACCTCCTCGAGGCTGCCCGCGAGCACGCGCCGGTACTCCTCCGGCGAGCGCTCCGCGCGCAGCGCCACCTCCAGGCCTCCCTTGAGCGCCGTCAACGGTGTCCGCAGCTCGTGTGCCGCGTCCGCCGAGAATCGTCGGACCTCGGCGAACGCCGTCTCCAGCCGCGCGAGCATCCCGTTGAGTGTTTCGGCCAGGCGGTCCAGCTCGTCGCCCGTGCCCTGCACGCGCACGCGCTGACCGAGTGCCTCGGCGGTGATCCGGCGCGCGGCCGCCGACATCTGGTCCACCGGCCGCAGCGCGGCCCGCGCCATGAGGGCACCACCGCTGGCTGCCAGCACCACTGCGAGGGGGACGAGCACGAGCAGCGACTGGAAATATCGGCGTAGCGTCCGCTCGCGCGGCGCGAGCGACATGCCGACCTGCACGACCTCGACGAGCGCGCCGTTGCGGACGACGGGCAGGGTGAGCACGCGCACGTCGTGGCCGCGCTCGAAGCGGAGCGTCTCGAACGTCGCCCGGCCGCGGGTCGCGTTGGCGCGCGCGGCCGGCGACAGCGGAAGTGGCGAGCGCCCGGGCATTCGCGGCGAGCGCACTCTCGGCGTGCCCTCGGGATCGATGATCTGGACGAACTGGTCGAGCCCGTCGACGCCGAGCAGCTCGCGCACGGCGCGCTCGACCGGGCTGTCGACATCGGCCCCGACGCTTCGGTCACGCACGACCTCGGCGACGGTGAGCAGCGACTGGTCGACGTCCTGGGCGAGGTTCCACGCGAGCAGGCAATAGCCGACCACGCTCACGACGACGAGCGTCGCCAGCAGCACGCCCGTGTACCAGAGCGTCAGCCGCGTGTGGATGGAGAGGGGACGCCGCACGTCAGTCGGCGTCCGGCCGCAGGACGTACCCGGCGCCGCGGACCGTATGGAGCAGCCGCGCGTCCCCGGGGCCGTCGATCTTGCGGCGCAGGTAGCCGACGTACACGTCCACGACGTTGCTCTCGGGGTCGAAGTCCAGCCCCCACACGTGCTCGGCGAGCAGCGGACGCGTGAGGACGCGTCCGGGATTGCGCAGGAAGTATTCGAGGAGCGCGTGCTCGCGGGCGGTGAGCTCGATGCGCCGGCCGCGGCGCGCCACCTCGCGCGTGGCGGGGTCGAGCGTGAGGTCGGCCAATTTCAGGACAGGCTCGCGCCGTCCGTCGGCCCGGCGCAGGAGCGCGCGCACGCGCGCGAGAAACTCATCGAACGAGAACGGCTTGGTGAGGTAGTCATCGGCGCCGGCGTCCAGGCCCGCCACCTTGTCGGCGATGGCGTCGCGCGCGGTGAGCATCAGCACGGGAGACCGCACCCGTGCCGCGCGCGCGGCCCTGAGCACCGCCAAACCGCCGAGTCGCGGCAGCATCACGTCGAGGACGATCAGGTCGTACGGCGGGCCGTTCTCGAGCAGGTCGAGCGCCGCCTCGCCATCCCTGGCGACCTCGACCGTGTGGCCCTCCTCCTGCAAGCCCTGGCTGATG
>Ga0209648_10005466_pt1 | contig 10874 bp, 8 predicted proteins | sample GraSoi2013_115cm_FD_185830 | JGI IMG/M metagenome (GOLD analysis project Ga0209648, IMG submission 185830) | Grasslands soil microbial communities from the Angelo Coastal Reserve, California, USA - Sample 9_17_2013_115cm (SPAdes) (version 2) | ecosystem: Environmental > Terrestrial > Soil >...
CTCGAATCCCGCCACGACATCTCCGTCATCCTCTTCGAAGGCGATTCCAGCGCGTTCTCCGCCGGCGTGGATATCAAAGCCCACCTCCCCGAGCAGATTCACGAGATGCTCACAAGTTTTCACGCGGTGATCCGCGCGATCGTGGCCTCGTGCAAAGTCACCATTTCCGCAGTCCGCGGCGCTTGCCTCGGCGGAGGGGCGGAACTCGCCGCCGTCTGCGATATGGTATACACTGCGCGCGATGCCACCTGGGGATTTCCTGAAATCAAGCTGGCGTGCTATCCGCCGGTTGCGGCCGTCGCTCTGCCCGCATTGGTCGGCCAGAAGCGCGCCGCCGAACTCATCCTTACAGGGCGACAGATCTCGGGTGACGAAGCGGTCGCCATCGGCCTGGCCAACCGTTCCGCCCGTGCTGAGGAACTTGAGACTGTGGTTCAAGAGACGCTTACCGAACTCCGCCAACTTAGCCCGGTCGCGCTCGCCCACGCCAAGAAAGCCATCTACGCATGGGATGCGATTCACTTTGACAAAGGACTCGCCCGGGCTGAAAAGATTTACCTCGACGAACTGATCTCGACCGCGGACGCGCGCGAGGGTATCATTGCCTTCCTCGACAAACGACCACCGAAATGGACAGGGAAATAGAAAACGCGAAGACCGAGACCGCAACCGGGACCGGCACCGAGACCGGAACGAAGAGCGGATCGGCGAACGGGGCGAAGCAGCCCTACCGTTCCGGCCACCTCATGTGCCGCACGCCGTTGTGGGGCGCGGCCGGCTTCCTCGCCTGTGCCTATTTCGCGTGGGTTTCCTTTGGCCACGTCACTCGCAACGAGTATGACTGGCCGCATGACTATTGGACGGCCGCGACCTACATCGTGTGGATTCTCTTGCTGGCCGGTCTGGCGCTCGATACGCACTGTCTGCGCGAGCGCTTGTTCTTCGGCCTGCTCGTCATCAATTTTGTAATCGGCTGCGGGTTGACGCTTTGGCACAGCGTTCCGTCCGCAGACGTGCGCAACGCTCGCATTGGAACTGGCGCGCTCTGGGCGATGGCTGCGCTTGTGAGTCTGACGACGCTGGCAAGTACGCCCGATCTGCGCAGGGGTGGCGCCCAGCAGTAGAGACGCGCCTTGCCGCGTCTCAGACGGGCGAGCCCCGTCTCTACACCTAAGGACTGAATTATGGACTTCGAAATCTCTCCCGGGCAAGTCAAGTCGCTGCAACAGCGCGGGGAAACATTTACGTTGCTCGATGTTCGCGAGCCTTGGGAATATGAAGCCTCCCACATCGAAGGGGCCAAGCATATTCCGATGGGCGACATCCCGACGCGCGCTCACCAGGAACTCGACCCCGAAGACTACATCGTGGTCATGTGCCATCACGGTGTGCGCTCGTTGACCGTCACTAACTGGCTGCGGCAGCAGGGATACGAAAAAGTTCAATCCATGCGCGGCGGGATCGACGGCTGGGCGCGGACGGTGGATCCGAAAGTGCCGTTGTACTAAAAGCAGCCCTTAGCACTTAGCTGTTAGCACTTAGCTAAACCGAAAAACTTTGCCTGAGCGGCAAGCAGCGAAACTGGCCATCGACCACTGACCACTGGCCACTGTTCATGATCACCGATTGCCACATCCACATCGAGCCGATCGAGCTATTCAAGCCGCATGCGCTTGAACTGGTGAAGCGCAAGCGCGCCAATTTCGATGAGATCGCCGAATATTGCCGCTCGCCCAAGGCCTTCCTGGGATATCTGGACCGTTGCGGTGTTGACCGCGCCGTTCTGATCAACTACGTTGCGCCGGAGGTGATCGGCTTCACGCCCGCGGTCAACCAGTTCGTCGCCGACTACACCAGACACGATCCCAAGCGGCTGATCTCCTGTGGCAGCCTGCATCCGCGGCACACCAACAACATCATGGCCGATGTCGAGCACATCCTGCGCCTCGGCCTGCGCATGATCAAGATCCACCCACCACATCAACTGCTCTTTCCAAACGATTACTTGCACGGAGTGAAGGAGCTCGAAATCATCTACCGGGCCGCCGAAGAGAATTCAATCCCTGTGATGTTCCATACTGGGACGTCGATCTTCCCCGGCGCGCGCAATAAATATGGCGACCCGATCTACGTTGACGACGTTGCAGTCGATTTCCCCAAGCTCAAAATTCTTCTGGCGCACGGCGGGCGGCCGCTCTGGATGGACACCGCATTTTTTCTCATCCGGCGGCACCCGAACGTGTATCTCGACATCAGCGGCATTCCGCCGAAAACGCTGCTGAAGTATTTTCCGCGGCTCGATGAGATCGCCCACAAGACGCTGTTTGGCACCGACTGGCCCGGCCCCGGCGTTCCTGACGTCAAGCGCAATCTTGAGGAATTCAAGGCTCTGCCTATGAGCGAAGCGATGCGAGAACAGATATTGAGCAAGACAGCGGCGTCACTCTGGCCGGAATAACCGGGGGGGTGAGTTGAGCAGAGAAAAAAGCCTGAACCACAGGGGACACAGAGGTTCACAGAGGAACAACCACTGAGTCCTTTCCCCTGTGCACCCCTGCGTGCCCCCGTGCCCTCTGTGGTAAAGATTTTGACTGTCCGATGTCGAGGCGGCAAGGTAAAGGTTCTATTCGCCCGCCTTGGCTTCCGCTTTCGTGCCGGTCAATTCGTTGGCCAAAGCGTCGGCGCCATAGATCTTGCGCAGCGCTTCGATGATGCCGCGCGAATCGACTTGTACAGCCCGTGCCTGGCGGCTGTCATAGTAGAAGTTCAAAACCAGCGACTGGATATTTCCGTCGAAAATGATCCCGACCACCTCGCCCCCCTTGTTCACGGTCGGGCTGCCTGAGTTGCCGCCGATGATGTCCGCGGTGGAAACATAATTCAGGGGCGTCTCCAGGCTGAGTTTCGACTTCATCTTCGGCCAGCTGGGGGCTAAATCGAACGGGGGCTTGTTGCCGCGTTCCGCGGCATGTTGGAAGGCGCCGCCGAAGGTGGTGAAGTAAGGAATCTTTTTTCCATTCTCCTCATACCCCTTCACCGTGCCATAACTAAGGCGCAGCGTGAAGGTCGCGTCCGGAGGCTGAGTGAATCCCGTCTGGGCAAAGCGCGTCCGAGCGATGGTTGCACCGTCGCGGCGCACCGCCGCGTCCACTTCGTCGTCGAAGCGCTTGCGCACCGCCCGTGCCTCGGTATCCACGCTCCGCATCAGGACGATCAAAGGATCCGTACTCGCGTCCACCGCTGCTTTCCCGCCCTCATAAAGTTGCTTGCGGACGGCCACATCCTCTAACTTTGTGGCGCCGATCAACGCCTTGGCAGCTTCTTCAGGGGACTTGCCGTTCAGCGACGCCTTCACGGCCGCATCTTCCGGTCCCAGCCCTTCCTGCATCTGGGCCAGGGAGAGGGCCAAAGTCGCGGTCTCAAGATTCTTGTAGATGGGAGCCGAGCTGAAGAGTTGCTGCTCCAGCGAGGGCAGGCCGGAATCGCGATACTCGCGCAGCCGGTCGCCGTTAGGTTTCGACTTCTCCTCCGCGGCTCGCACCAGAGTCCGGGCATGGAATGCCAGATCCGAGCTGAACCCACGCATGCGCTCGACGTAGGTAAGCGGGTCGTAAATCTCCCGGTTAACCTTCACAGCGTTGGAAATCTCTTGCCAGGGGTTGGGCTCGCCCAGGTGCTTATCCATGTATGCTTTTTCCCGCTCGCGCTCCGCCGTATCCATCCGCGACATCACGGCCATATCCTGCAGCCCTTCATACTCGCCGTTGATCGCTTTCTGTGAATTCTGCAAGCCGAAGATGTCCTCCTGAGCGATGCGTGCGTTCTCCGCCGACTCGGCACTGAACTTCTGGAGCATGGCGATCCGCCGCTTGTAGTTGGCGAGGCGGAACGGAAAATCCACGCTCTTCAGAAACTGTAATTGCGCCACCGTTTTCAGGCGATCCGTGTTTCCCGGGTGGCCGGAAACGAAAATCAGATCGCCGTCTTTCACGCCTGCCTTCGACCAATGCAGGTAGTTGTCGAGATGGACCGGCTTTTCGTTTTCGTAGACACGGAAGAAAGTGATGTCCAGGTCATAGCGCGGGAATGTGAAGTTATCGGGATCGCCGCCGAAAAATGCCGCTTCAAATTCCGGCGCAAACACCAGGCGCACATCGGTGTACTTCTTGTATTTGTAGAGGTTGTAAACTTCGCCGGAGTAGAGAGTAACCACGTCGCAGCGCAGTCCGGTCGAAGTGGCGCAGTCTTTTTCGATGGCGCTCATGGCGGAGCGCTGGGCCTGGCCGCCTTCGGCGGCCGACATGGATGCCGGGGCCGCTGCCTTTACCTTTGCGGTAACGTCGTCGATGCCGACCAGAACGTTCAGCTCAAGGTCGGGACACTTGGCTTCGTCCGCTTGGGTCTTGGCGTAAAAACCGGTCTTCATGTAATCCGTGCCAGAGGTGCCGAGCTTCCCAATGCAGTCGGCGCCCACGTGATGATTGGTGAATGCCAGGCCATCGGCCGACACGAACGAGCCTGAGCCTCCATTGTTGAAGCGCACCGACGACAGCCGCAGGTGGTCCAGCCATTCCTGAGTCGGCGTAAAGCCGTATTGCTTCTGGACCCGGTCGCCAGGGAAAGCGTTGTATAGCCACATACCCTCGTCCGCGAGCGCCACGGGCGTTGCGAGGGCAAGGATGAGGCTGAAAGTAAGCAGTCTTGTCTTCATGAATTTCTCCGCGTAGTTGAGGGAATTCCGCCAGGGGTTAGACGTCCTCCAGCGGCAAAGGTGAACTGTAAATTTTACTCCGCTCTCACTTCAAGGCCAAGTTAAGGCCAAGACTGCGCGTGGAAACAGCCCCCCGTTTGGCGTATAAAAGAAGGTTGCTCCGCCGCTTATTCTTTGTCACAGAGGGGTGACACAGATCGATCCGCACCGCAAGTGAGGAGCCATGTCCAGCGTTACCAACCTGCACGCCCCCAAAGGACTGGAGGGGGTTGTCGCTACCACATCCGGCATCTGCTACATCGACGGTGAGCAGGGAGTGCTCGCCTATCGCGGGTATGACATTCACGACCTAGCCGACCATTCCACCTTTGAGGAAGTCTGCCACCTACTCTGGTTCGGACGTTTGCCCAACGCCGGCGAACTCAAGGCCCTGAAGCAGCGCATGGCGGAGGAGAGAAAGCTGGATGCATCCATTGCCGATCTCCTGCGCATGGCGCCTAAGCACGCGCTGCCGATGGACGTGCTCCGTACGATCGTTTCAGCGCTTTCTTTTTACGATCCCGACTTCGACCGCAGTAATAGTGATCACGACGCGAACGTCAACAAAGCGATTCGCCTGACATCCCAAATCGCCATGGTCGTGGCCAACTACGACCGCATTCGCAAAGGGAAGCCGTTGGTCGAGCCGGATCGATCGCTTTCCCACGCGGCGAATTTCCTGCTGATGCTGAACGGCACCGTGCCCTCGAAGACTGCCGAACGCGCCCTTGACATCGCACTCATTCTGCACGCCGATCATGAACTGAACGCTTCCACCTTCGCGGCCCGGATCACAGCTGCGACCCTTTCCGATATGCACTCCGCAGTCACCTCCGCCATCGGAACGCTCAAGGGGCCGCTGCATGGCGGTGCTAACGAGGCCGTCTTCAAAATACTGGAGGAAATCGACGTTAACGGCGCCGATCCCGTCGAGTACGTCAAAGGGATGCTGGCCCAGAAAAAGAAAATCCCCGGCTTCGGACACCGCGTGTACCACACCGAAGATCCGCGCGCTACGCACCTACGGCAGATGTCGCGCGATCTGGGCCATTCCAGCGGCGATCCCAAATGGTTCGAATACTCACAAAAGATCGAAGACTTCGTGAAGGCGGACAAGAGGCTCAACGCCAACGTGGACTTCTATTCCGCTTCCACTTACCACACACTGGGCATCGATGTGGACCTGTTCACGCCCATCTTCGCGGTCTCGCGGGTCGGCGGCTGGACCGCGCACGTCATCGAACAACTCGACGATAACCGGCTGATCCGGCCCCGTGCCGACTACATTGGCCCGGTCTACCCGCAAAAATATGTGGCGGTGGAGAAGCGCTGAGTTTTGCTGGTGGCGCCGGGCGTCCCCGCCCGGCTTCCCGAGTAAGGGGCGAGACGCCCGTCGCTCCATTCCCCGATGGTCCCTGTCCTCTGGTCATTTGCTCGCTCGTTGGGATATGTCCTATCGTCGTCATCAAGCAGCGCGGTCACGTGAACCGCGAAGTCAACCACATTTGGAAGCCACTTGGCACCCCTCGGCCATGGCTGTGTTTTCCACCTGTGCTGTAAATGGCGTGTCTTCCCCAGGCGACGCCCTTTCAAGGTGGTGTGTATGAAGTACATTTTTCGCCCGCTCGCCGTGCTCGTGATCGCGCTCGCGCTCGCGCCGGCACTTTGTTCCGCTCAAGCGGGTTATCAGGTCGTCTCCGTCCAGGACGGTGGAACGGTCAAGGGAACCGTGAAGTGGCAGGGAGCCTTGCCTCACTTGGTAGCCTCCGAAATCAACAAAGACCCGCAGATTTGCGACCCGCAGGGGCAGAAGCGCCGTGACCTTGAACGGTTGCTGGTCGCCCCCAATGGCGGCGTGGCCAACACGGTCGTGTTTCTCAGGGACATCGCCCGGGGGAAAGCGATGGATCTGCCCACGTCGCGGCGATTCCTGAACCAAAAGACCTGCCGCTACGAACCTCATATCCTACTGGTGCCGGTGCAAGCGACTTTGACAGTGAGGGATAGCGATCCCTTGCTGCACACCGTGCAGATGTCGGGCAACGCGGATTACAACCTCCCCTTTGTTCTTGAGGGGCAGGAGATCACGCGTCCCATGACCCGCGAAGGTAGGGTCAGCATGCGCTGCAACGTACATGTCTGGATGAATAGCGAAATGATAGTAGCGCGGCATCCCTACTATGCGGTGACCGATCAGGATGGCAACTTCGAGCTCACCCAGGTTCCGCCTGGGGAATATGAAATCGTTGCCTGGCACGAAGGATGGAGGGTGGTCGGCGAGAGCGCGCTCTACGATATTGCGACCCAGGTGCGCGTGAAGCGCCCCGTTTTCTCCGATCCCGTAATCTGGAGCAAACCGGTCACCGTTCATGCCCTCGACGCGGTGGAGGTGAACTTTACCCTCGGGGAACGCACGCCGCAGATGCCCCAAGGACACTAATTTTCAAGCCCTGCCTTAAGGGATCTACTGATTTCCCGTAGAGACGCGGCTTGCCGCGTCTCCCGCCGCGTCCAAAAAGACGGGGCAAGCCAAGTCAATTCTCTACTTCCTGCCCCGAGTATCCCTACAACATCGGTACAATAGAAGCAGCATGATGCGACGCGTCTATCTCGACAACAACGCGACCACTCCGGCGCTCCCCGAGGTTCTGGAGGCCATGCGGCCTTATTTTGGCGAGCACTTTGGCAACGCGTCCTCCATCCACCATCATGGACAGGAGACGCGGGCCGCCGTTGAGCGCGCCCGCGAATCCGTGGCCGCGCTGCTTGGGTGCCGCGCCTCAGAGGTTGTATTTACGAGCGGGGGCACAGAGGCCGACAATCTCGCCATATTTGGACTAGCGCGGCCGGGCGATCATGTCATCACCTCGACCGTCGAACATCACGCTGTACTCAACGCCTGCAAGCATCTGGCCAAGTATCCAGGGATGGCGGGATGCGAAGTCACTTACATCCCGGTGGATGGCCGCGGCCTGGTGGATCCGGCGGATGTGAAGCGCGCGATCCGGCCGAATACGAAGTTGATCACCATCATGCTCGCCAACAATGAGACTGGCGTGTTGCAGCCCGTCGCAGAGATTGGAAAGATTGCCGCCGAAGCAGACGTCTACTTCCACACCGACGCCGTGCAAGCGGCGGGCAAGATTCCGGTGAACGTCAACCAGATCGGCTGCGACTTGCTGACCATCTCCGGCCACAAGATTCACGGGCCCCAGGGCGTGGGCGCTTTGTACGTCCGCAAGGGAACCGGGATTGAGCCGATGCTCTATGGCGGGAGTCATGAACGCTCGCGCCGCGCCGGCACGGAAAACGTTCCGGGCATCGTAGGTTTAGCCAAGGCAGCCGAGTTGGCCGTAGCTGGCTTCGAGCGCGGCGATGATCACGCGGATCAAAAGATGGCGGCTGCGCGTGACCATCTGGAAAGGGAACTGCTCAACATCGAAGCCAGCGGCTTAAACGGCGAAGGCACGCCGCGCGTGCCCAATACGACCAACATTTATTTCGATGGCATCGAAGGCGAGGCGCTGGTCATCGCGCTGGATTTGAAGGGACTCGCAGTCTCAACCGGCGCCGCGTGTTCTTCCGGCGCGATCGAACCGTCGCACGTGCTGACCGCGATGGGGCTGAGCCGAGACCGCGCGAAGTGCTGCATTCGTTTCAGTCTCGGGAAACAAAATACGGCGGAGGATGTAGACTTCGCACTGAGCCTGATTCCAGAGACGGTAGCGCGTCTGCGAGAGTTGTCGCCGGTGTGGCCTGGTGCTGGTGTCATTTCCCGTAAATGCGCGACATGAACTTGGGTTGTCATCCTGAGCGAAGCGAAGGACCTGCTTTTCTGGCAGTGCGGGAGACAGCAGGTCCTTCGCTTCGCTCAGGATGACAACGGGGATTGGTGCCGCGAATTTGCGGTGGGACAGTAGCTTCGAAAATGAATTCCAATTGCTAAGTGCTAACTGCTAAATGCTGAATTCCGAAACCATCGCCGTCGCCATGTCGGGAGGAGTCGACTCCTCGGCCGTTGCGGCCATGCTGCGTGCTGAAGGCCACAACGTCATCGGCCTCACTATGCAGCTCTGGAACCAGCGCCGTCTCGCCGGACACGAAGGCATGCCAGAATCCGTCCAGGGCCGCTGCTGTTCCATCGACGACGTTTACGATGCTCGCCGCGTTGCCGAAACCCTCGGCATCCCCTACTACGTGGTCAATCACGAGGAGCGCTTTGAGCGCGATGTGGTTCGTCCGTTCGTCGAGGAATATCTTGCCGGGCGCACGCCGATCCCTTGCAGCCTCTGCAACAATCACTTGAAGTTTGACCAGCTTCTCATTGTGGCCCAACAGATTGGCGCCAATAAGATTGCCACCGGCCACTACGCCCAGGTCGTCTTTGACGAGCAGCTTAACCGCTGGCTGCTGAAGCGCCCAGCCGACAACTCCAAAGACCAGACTTATTTTCTCTTCGGCCTTACGCAGGAGCAATTGAGCCGCACTCTGTTCCCGCTCGGCGGCATGACCAAGCCGGCAGTACGCGAACTTGCCCGCAAGCACAGCCTCGCGATCGCCGAAAAGCCTGACTCGCAGGAAATCTGCTTCGTCCCCGGCGGCGACTACAAGCGTTTTCTTGAAGCCTACCTCAGCGAGCAGGGCGACGCTCCAACCGAGATTTCCGGCGAAATGGTGGGCGGTGAGATGGTAATGACAGACGGCAAGGTGATCGGGGAGCACGCCGGGGTTCACAACTTCACGGTCGGCCAGCGCAAGGGACTCGGCGTAGCAACCGGCTCGCCGCTGTACGTGATCCAAATCAAGAACGACACGCGGCAAGTGGTGGTTGGTAAGGACGAGGAACTTTACTCGCGCACTCTCCGAGCGCGCCGGGTGAACTTGATTTCAACCCCCGAGCTGCGCGAGCCCATGCGGGTCGCTGTGAAAATCCGCCACAAGCATCAGCCCGCTCCTGCCATGATCGAATCCGCAGGGCTGGACGAAGTCCGAGTTACCTTTGACGAGCCGCAGCGCGCGCTCACCCCCGGCCAGGCCGCCGTCTTCTACGATGGTGACATCGTCGTCGGCGGCGGTTGGATCGAAACCTCCACGCCATAAAACCTAGCGGCCAAACAATTTTCTCTGTGGAGACGCGGTTTGCCGCGTCTCGGAGTTGTCGCGCTCCCGGAGACAGGGCAAGCCCTGTATCTACACGAGTTTTTTCTAGTTATCCCGCCTCATTACCTCGGATTACTTCTTTTCGGCCTAATGGCACCTTCGTGGCCTAGACCTGCCGATGAAGCAGGGTTAAGGTTAGTTCACGACGGGACCTTCGGAAGTCTCTCCCCAGTAAAGGTCCGTTGTGGGGAGCGATTGTATGAAAATCTGGCATCTGTGTTATGCGGCATTGGGAATTGCGGTGGCGCGCTGGGTTTTTAAGCGTCAATCAATGGCGATAACCGATCCGATTACCCGTTTCCGTACTTCTGGCCTGCTGTAAGGTTCGTTTGGTGAGACGACCTTCGTCTGGTGAGAAAGCTTGGGCGCGCCCCGTTGCGCGTCGCTTCGATTTCAGCGCGCCCAAGCCCCTTTTCCATTCGTTGTTTGCCAACTCGGTTGCCAGCTCTGTTGCCAACTCTGTTGCCAACCCTGGAAGTGCTAGCACCACCGTTTCCCCGTCCGTAACTTCTTTTCCGTTCCATCTCGCCTAAACTTCCTATGTGGACCCGCTGCGCCCGCACGCGCCGCTCAGCCACCGAAATCATGCAAACCCGATTCCCCAGCTTGCGGTTGGTTGCGCCCGTCGTGCTGTTCTCCGTTCTGCTCGTCCCGTTGACCGCTTCTGCACAAGACGATGCCCCCTCGCTCGGCGACCTCGCGCGCAACCTGCGCAAAAACAAATCGCAGCAGCCTCAACAGCAGCCGGACCCGGCCCGCCCTGTTCCAGCCCGTCCTGTCCCAGCCCGTCCTGTGATCGATAACGACAATCTGGCCCAGGTCATGGAGGACGCCAAGAAAGCAAGGCCGATCAAACAAGACAAGACCGTGTTTTCCATCGACCCTTCCGGCAACACGCTCAAAGTATCTTCGCCCGACGTAACATGCAGTCTGTCTTTCAATGCCCGGGCCAGTTCGCTGCTGA